>Ga0335085_10009357_pt1 | contig 14794 bp, 20 predicted proteins | sample Lox_Sample_45_FD_206712 | JGI IMG/M metagenome (GOLD analysis project Ga0335085, IMG submission 206712) | Soil microbial communities from Loxahatchee National Wildlife Refuge, Florida, United States - Lox_Sample_4.5 | ecosystem: Environmental > Terrestrial > Soil > Wetlands | place: USA... | reverse complement strand
CAACCCCGTCGACATGCCCCTGGACGAGGTGCCCCCCCAGCCGGTCGGCCGCGCGCATGGCGCGCTCGAGGTTCACCGGCCGCCCCCGGGTGTACTCGCTGAAGAGCGTGCGATCCTGCGTCGTCTCCACGACGTGGACCGTGAATCCGCCCCGTACTACCCGCTCGACGGTGAGGCATGCGCCGTTCACGGCGATGCTCTCCCCCTTCTTTAACCCCTTATAGGGCGCGCGGATGGTGAGGCTGAGCCCGCCATTCCGCGAGACCGAGCCCACGCGCCCCACCGCACTCACGATCCCGGTAAACATGGTTCCTTGTCCAGTACCAGTAATGTATCAGGACCCAGAGTGCGGCGCTCCACCGGGACCCAGCGACGCGCCTGCGCCAGCGGCACATCCGGCACGCCGGGAAATGCCGGCACGGCTCCTTCTCCCAGCCACACCGGGGATTGCACCCAGTAGAGGCGATCCACCAGCCCGTCGGCCAGCAGCTTCATGCCGAGCGCCCCGCCGCCTTCACAGAGCAACGACTGAATGCCCTCGTCGCGCAGCATGCGAAGGCCGGCGGCGAGCGACGCGGGCCGGAACACGCGGACGCCGTTCTGCTCGAGTGCGGCGACGCTCGCGGCCGGCGCTTCGAGCGACGCCACGACCCATGTCGGCACCTCGCGCGCCGTGCGCACCAGCGTCACGCCCGCGTTGAGCATCGCGCGGCGGTCGAAGACCACCCGCACGGGCGCGCGCCGTGGCGTCACGGCGCCCCGCACGGTGAGACGCGGGTTGTCCATCAGAGCCGTCGTGCCGCCCACCGCGATGGCGTCGAACCCCGCGCGCAGCCAGTGCACGTACTCGCGCGCCGCTTCCGCCGAGACCCACTGCGACTGGCCGGCCGCATCGGCGATGCGACCGTCGATTGACGTCGCGAGCTTCAAGGCGACGAAGGGACGCTCCGCATGGCGGCGGCTGAAGAGGAACGGTGCGTTGAGCGCCACCGCTTCCGACTGCATCAGGCCGATCGCCACGTCCACGCCCTTGCGGCGCAACAGCTCCGCGCCGCCGCCGGCGTCGGGATCGGGGTCGCGCATGGCCGCGACGACGCGGTTCACGCCCGCGGCGAGAATGGCATCGGTACAGGGTGGAGTCTTGCCGTGATGCCGGCACGGCTCGAGCGTGACGACGAGGGTTGCGTCGCGGGCTCCGGATCCGGCTTGAGCCAGAGCCGCGATCTCGGCGTGCGCCTGCCCGTACTCGGCGTGAAAGCCCTCGCCCACCACGGCGTCGTCGCGCAGCACGACGGCGCCGACCAGCGGATTCGGCGCGACGTGGCCCCAGCCGCCGAGCGCAAGCTCGAGCGCGCGCCGCATCCCGGCCGCTTCCGCACGCGTGTAGTCGACGGCGCTCACCGCAGTCTCCTCAGCGCTCGGAGAACCGCACGCGGGCGGGACCGGGCTGCACTTCGCCGATCACCCACGTCGCCACGCGGGCCCGCTCCGCGGGAGCGCGGACGGCCTCCACGTCGTCGCGCGCGACGACGGCGATCATCCCGATGCCCAGGTTGAAGACGCGCCGCATCTCGCCGAGGGAGATGTCTCCGGCCCGCATCAGCACGCGAAACAGCGGCGGCCAGGGCCAACCGGCAGCGTCCACCACGGCCTCGCATCCGTCAGGAAGCACGCGCACCAGGTTGCCGGCGATGCCGCCACCCGTGACGTGAGCGAGCGCGTGCATGCGGCCCAGCACGGGGTTCACCACCCCCGCATAGCTCCGATGCACGTCGAGGAGCACCTGGGCGACGGTGCGCCCCGTGTCGGGAAAGGGATCGTCCACCTGCAGGCCGAGCTGGTCGAAGACCACGCGGCGCGCGAGGGTGTAGCCGTTCGTGTGCAGCCCGTTCGAGGCGTAGCCGATCAGCACGTCCCCAGGGCGCACGCGATCGCCGTGGAGCGCCGCGCCTTCCTCGACCACGCCGACGACGGTCCCCGCGAGATCGTACTGGCCGGGCTGGTAGAGGTCGGGAAGTTGTGCGGTCTCGCCTCCGGCCAGCGTCATCTCGTGAGCCCGGCAGCCGCGCGCCACCCCGGCGACGATGGCGGCCGCCACGTCGGGCTCGAGGGAGGCCGTGGCGAGGTAGTCGAGGAAGGCGAGCGGGCGGGCGCCGTGGACCAGGATGTCGTTCACGCAGTGATTCACGAGATCCTCGCCGACCGTATCGTGAATCCCCGCGCGAGCGGCCACCAGCACCTTGGTGCCGACGCCGTCGGTCGAGAGCACCAGCACCGGCCGCTCGAGGCCGGGAGGAATGCGCACCATGCCGCCGAACGCGCCGAGCCGCCCGAGCGCCAGGCCCGTGCGGGTGGACGCCACGAGCTCGGCGATCTTCGCTTTGGCGGCCTCGGCGAGGTCGAGACGCACCCCCGCTGCCCCGTAGCGGTCGGTCACGTGTGATGTTCGTCCAGGTCGAAGTGCACGAGGTCCTTGAAGGCGCGGACCCGCGCGCGCACGTCGGCCGCCGTCACGTCCTCCAGCCCCTGCACACCGAACGCTTCGACGGCGAAGGAGCCCATCACGGCGCCGTACACCATGGCACGCCGCAGACTCGGCGGCGCCAGGTCGTCCGTCGCGGCGAGGTAGGCCATGAACCCTCCCGCGAACGCGTCCCCCGCCCCGGTGGGATCGAACACTTCTTGCAGCGGGTACGCCGGCACCTTGAACGTGGTGTCGCGGTTCACGAGCAGCGCGCCATGCTCGCCTTGTTTCACCACCACCATCCGCGGGCCGCGTTCGATCACCCAGTGAGCGGCCTTGTAGATGTTCCACTCTCCCGATAGCTCCCGGGCCTCCGAGTCATTGATCATCAGGAGATCGATATGGCGCAGCAGCTCGAGCAGCAGGTCGCGCTTGGATCCGATCCAGTAGTTCATCGTGTCGCATGCGACGAGCGCCGGGTGCGCGATCTGGTCGAGGACGCCGAGTTGCAGGCCGGGGTCGATGTTGCCGAGGAAGACGTAGCGTGCGTCGCGGAATCGCTCCGGGAGCTTGGGACGGAAATCCGCGAAGACGCCCAGCCGTGTGTCGAGCGTCTCGCGACTCGAGAGATCGTAGGAGTACTTCGCCTTCCAGCGGAACGACTCGCCCGGCACTTGCTCGACGCCGCTCAAGTCCACGCGGCGCCGCTCCAGCGCCTTGAGCACGCCAAGCGGGTAGTCGCTGCCCACGACCCCGACCACCTGAACGGGGTGGAGTATGGATCCCGCGGCGCTGAAGAACACGGCGGAGCCACCGGGGGCGTCGGCCGTCTCGCCGAAGGGCGTCGCCACCGAGTCGAGCGCAATCGAGCCAACCACGAGGAGGCTCATGGCTACATCCGATCCGGGGCGTGGATGCCGAGGAGTGCGAGCCCGTTCGCGAACACCTGCCGCACCGCGCGGGCGAGCACCAGCCGCGCCGCTTCCTCGGGCTCACCGAGCACACGGAACTTGTGGTACCAGGCGTGCGCGAGGCGCGCCAGGCCATCGAGGAAAGCGGTGATGCGGTGCGGCTCGCGGGTCTCGGCGGCGCGGGCCACCACGCCGGGGAACGCGGCCAGCTCCTTCAGCAGGTCGAGCTCCTCCGGCGCGCCGAGCGCGGTGAGATCCACACCGTCGATCGCGACGGACTCGGGCGTACGGGCCGCGACGCGAAAGATGCCGCTCATGCGGGCGTTTGCCATCTGCACGTAGAACACCGGATTTTCCTCCGTCTGGCTCTTGGCAAGGTCGACGTCGAACACGAACTGCGAGTCGCCGCGACGCATCAGGAAAAAGTACCGTGCCGCATCCACGCCGACTTCCTGGTACAAGTCGCGCAGGGTCACGAACTCCCCGGACCGCTTGGACATCTTCACCTCTTCCCCACCCCGTACGACCTTCACCAGCTGGACGAGTACGACGTTGAAGAAGCTGTCGGGGCACCCGAGTGCGCGGAGTGCCGCCCGCATGCGGCCGATATACCCGTGGTGGTCCGCGCCCCAGACGTCGATCGCAACGTCGAACTTGCGGTCGCGCTTGTCGATGTGATAGGCGATATCGGGCGCGAGATAGGTGAGCGTCCCGTCCTGCTTCCGCAATACCCGGTCCTTGTCGTCCCCGAATTGGCTGGTCCGCAACCAGAGCGCGCCGCCCTCCTCGAACGTGAGGTCCCGCTGCGCGAGCAGGTCGAGGGCAGCCTGCACCTTCCCGCTGTCGTACAGCTCCCGCTCGGACGTCCAGGCATCGAACTCCACGCGGAACTGAGCCAGGTCCTCCTGCTGCTCGCTGCGCACGGCCGACATTGCGTACGTGCGCAGCTCCGTGGCCCAATCCTCATATGAACCCTCGTGCCATCGAGGATCTGCCTGCTCGGCCAGCTCCACGAGGTAGAGTCCGTGGTACCCGCCTTCGGGCGGCTCCTTGCCCTGAATGCGCGCCCACAGCGACTGGGCCAGCTTCTCGATCTGACTGCCCGCGTCGTTCACGTAGAACTCGCGCGTGACGGTGTGCCCGGTCCACTCGAGGAGCCGGGCAATCCCGTCGCCGAGCGCGGCACCACGCCCATGCCCCACGTGGAGCGGGCCCGTGGGATTGGCCGAGACGAATTCCACGTTCACTTTCACGCCCCGCCCCGTTTCGCTGCGTCCGAATCGGTCCCCCGCGGCGAGGATATCGCTCAGGACGCTCGTCAGCTGCGCCTCGGCGAGAAAGAAATTGATGAATCCCGGCCCGGCGATCTCGACGTTCTTTATCTCGCCATGGGACAGATCGAGCGCCGCCACGAGACGCTCAGCCACGCTGCGGGGCTTGTCGCGGAGCAGCGGCGCCAGGACCAGCGCCAGGTTCGTGGCCACGTCGCCGTGCGCCGGATCGCGCGGCGTCTCAAGCTTGAACGCGGGGACCTCGGATGCACCGATCTTGAGCGCCGCACGACCCAGTGCCGCGGTGAGTCGCTCGAACCGCGTCACTTGTCGCCGGAGTCTTTTTTCTGCTTCGCGCCGCCGGAGGACTTCGACTCGGTCGCGGGTTTCGATTCCGCCGCGGACTTCGACTCACCCTCCGGCTTCTTCTCTCCCGCCCGCTTGTAGTCGGTCGCGTAGAAGCCGGAGCCCTTGAAGACGAGCCCCGCACCGCCCGAAATGAGGCGCTCGGCCATCTTGCCGCAGGTGGGACAACGCAACCGCCGCCGGTCGTTCATCCGTGGGAAGAACTTCTCGAACTTGTGCCCGGCGGGGCAGCGATACTCGTAGGTTGGCATGTCACAACAACTTAAGCACTACGCCGCGCCCTGGTCAATGCGGCGCCTAGGCGCGGCCGCGAATCTTGGCCCACCACCACCGCAGGCCCACAAACAGGAAGCGCCAGTCCTTGAAGAACTCGGGCGGCTTGCCCTCGAACGCGTGGCCGACGAACTGGAACGCCCAGCCGACCACGAAGAGGCCCAGTGCGGGCCGCCACAGGTTATGCGCGAAGAGCGCGGCGGCGAAGAGCAACACGGCAAGCGCGATCAGTGGGATGCCGATCGTGTGACAGACGCGGTTGACGGGGTGCTGATGGCTCCCCGAGTACTGGGCGATCCACTCGGACGTCGTCCGATTCCCGAGCATGGTGTTATCCCTCCCGCCGGCGCGCGGACCACAGCACGACGCCGACGAGAAGCAGCGTAGCGGCTGAACCGGCCGTGGCGGCGTTGACGAGCATCGCGGGCATGCGATCCGCACGGACCCGATCCCAGTTGTTGAGGCGCAGGGCGACGTCGGCCGGGGTGAGCGCGCTGGCGCCCGTCGCGGCAGTGAGCTGCAGCCGGCCTGCACCGAGCAGGTCGTTGAGCTCGGCCCCGCGCATGATGATCTGCACGCGATCTTTGCTTTCCGCCAACGACAGAGGCATGCTGGGCGGCGTCCACCAGATGTCGGATCGTTGCCTCAAGAAGGCGTAGAGGCGCGCGCCCGAGGTCGCGAGGAACACGAAGCCGAAGATGAGCAGGTACCACTGTGCGGGGTGACGGGCGGTCATGGTATTGGCCCTCCGTGGGATGGGACTCTCCAGGATGCTGGCCCGCGCCCGTCAAGCAGCGGCAAAGTGCGGGTTCTCGATCAGTCCGACGAGATTGCCGAACGGATCCGCGACGGGCCCCGCCGGCCTTGGCGCGCTCCAGGTCGGGAACGTGGTAGATCACCGTGCGCAAGCCGAGGATCATTGTGGGCTTCTTAGGGATCAGTCCCGAGCTGCGCATAGTATGCGGCGATGCGACCGCTCGCGCCCTTGCGTGTGTAGACGTCGGGCGCGCGCGACTCGATCACTGCGGCGATGACGGCAGCGACGTCTTCCGCGCTCTCCGAATCTGGGAGGCTCCGCGAGTCGGGTCCCCCGTGCAGAGCACTCAGGCCGAAGTCGGTCCGCACCACGCCCGGCGAGACGAGCGAAAACTGGATGCCGGGATGGGTCTGCTGCACCTCGGCGCGGAGCGTGGCCGTGAGGGCGTTGAGGAAGTGCTTCGCCCCGGAGTACGCTGAGCGGATCACCGCGAAAGGGATGCGGCCGAGCAGGGACGAGATGTTGATGACGTGACCGGCGTTCCGCTCCTTGAAGTGCGGCAGCACCTCCTGAATCCCGTACAGGGCCGATTTCACGTTCAGCAACATGATCTCGTCGATATCTTCGTCCGTCAGCAGCGACGGGGGCCGGGAGATGGCCCGGCCGGCGTTGTTGATCCACACGTCACAGCGTCCAAACCGCTCCAGCGTCGCGTTCACGACGCCCCGTACGTCGTTGCGGCGGCCGACGTCGGCCACGAGCGGCAGTGCCTGTGAACCGCATTCCTCGGCGACCGCCTCCAACAGTGCCTGGCGACGGGCGACGAGCACGAGGGACATTCCCTGCTGCGCGAGCAGGTGCGCGGTGGCCGCGCCGATTCCCGAGCTTGCTCCCGTGATGACCACAATCTTGTCGCTCATCGTGACTCCCTCATCGCCGGCAAGGGGCCGAGTCTTAAGTGACCCAGGCCACATCCCGTCCGCAACGCCCTCCCGACGTTGGGAGAATGAAGCGCACGGCTCTCGTTCTCGCCATGGGACTCTGCCTCGGCTGTGAAGGTGCGATGGATGGGGCCGGGTCCGCTGCACCGCCCCTTCCCACGCGCCGCGTCTTTCCCGCCGACAATGCGTGGAACCGCGATATCTCCGCCGACCCGGTGGATCCGAACTCGGATACCCTCATCGCGCGCTGCGGCGGATCGGCGAGCCTGCACCCCGATTTCGGAACGGTGTACGGCGGCGCGCCGTGGGGCATCCCGTTCACCACCGTTTCGGGCACACAGCCACGCGTGCCGATCACCTTCTCCTATGCCGACGAGAGCGACCCCGGGCCCTATCCCATTCCTGCCAACGCGCCGATCGAGGGCGGCGCGAGCTCGGGAGGCGACCGTCACGTGCTCGTGGTAGACGTGGACAACTGGAAGCTCTACGAGCTGTTCGATGCGCACCCGGTCGACAACGGTGCGTCCTGGACGGCGGGCTCGGGGGCCCTGTTCGACCTCGGCTCGAACGCCCAGCGCCCCGACGGCTGGACCTCCGCGGACGCGGCCGGGTTGCCGATATTCCCCGGCCTCGCACGTTACGACGAGGCGGTGACGCAGGGGGCAATCACGCACGCGTTGCGCTTCACCTGCCCTACCACGCGCCGCGCCTACGTTCCGCCCGCGCGCCACTTCGCGAGCTCGCAGACCGACTCGCTGCTCCCGCCGATGGGAATGCGCGTGCGGCTCAAGGCAAGCGCCAACCTCGCCGGCTTTCCGACCGAGGTACAGGTCATTCTCACCGCGCTCAAGGCGTACGGGATGCTGCTCGCGGACAACGGCGGAGCGTTCTACCTGAGCGGGGCGCCCGACCCGCGCTGGAACGACACCGACATCAACACGATGAAGCGGCTGCATGGGACGGACTTCGAAGTGGTGAAAATGACGGGGCTCGTGGCGCCCTAGGGGCCAGGAGACCGCCTTGCGAACTTCAGGTGCGTCACGTCCGGCGCGGCGACCGAGCGCCCGAGCGCGAGCCTGTGCAGATCGGTGCCGACGCGATCGAACAGCCGCTCGCCACTGCCAAGCAGGATCGGCGCGAAGCTGATCTCCATTTCATCCACGAGGCCGGCCGCGAGATGCTGCTGCGCCGCGCTTGCACCGCCCGCGAGCGAGACATCCTTGCCACACGGCGAGCGGAAATACCCACTCGAGCAGGCGCATGCTGCCCACGCCGAGCGGGTCGTCCACGCTCTGGTTGGGGCCGGCCACGTAGCCGTCGAGCGACATTGAGATCTTCAGGCGCAGTCTGGACACGGCGCCCATTCAGCTTTCGATCTTGTAGATCTCGCGCCGCCCGTACTCCACCAAGTCGTGATAACCCTTCATGATGTTCTCGAACTCCTTCATCTCCTCGTTGCTCTGCCCGCCGCTCGGGCCCTGCATCATGCGCTCGAACGCGTCGAGGCTCTCCACCTCCATCTCGGCGACGAGGGTCCAGTACCGCTCCGCGGAGACGTCGGTCATCACGCGCATCTTCGGCATGCCGACCTTGGCGCTGAGCTTCGACATCGCCAGGAACTTCTCGACGAGCGGACGGACCTTGCCGGGCTTGCAGTACATGACTTCGCGAATCATCAGCATCGGGGCCTCCGGGTTCAGGTTGAGCGGGAGTCACGCATACGGCCAGTACTCTAGCACGGGGTCAGCGCCGCTCCCATGCCTCCGCGCGACGTCGGAGCTCTTTGAGCGCCGGCGCCGTCAGCTTGCGGCAGCCGCACGCCTTGGCGTGGGCGAGATGCCATTTGAGCCGCTGCGTCGGGGTGGCGCGCGGCGGCATGCGGTGGTGCTTGTGCCAGGTCGCGTTGATCATGGGCCGACGAGCACACCCTTCCTCAGGTAGGTCTTATCGTCTAGCTGCGACAGCAGGAACGTGGCGAGATCGGCGCGCGAGATCCTCGGGAAGCCGCGGAAGCCGAGCCGTTCGCCGGCCCGGTACCGCGCCGTCGCCGGCCCGTTGCTGAGCGTGACCGGATACACGAGCGTCCAGTCGAGGCCACTCCGCTGCAGCAGGACTTCCCCCTTCTCCTTGTCTCTGTACAGGTCGCCGAGCAGCAGCCGTATCGCGATGCGCGGAAGGAGCGGAACGTCACGATAGGTGGACCCCACGCCGTACGCCGACGTGAAGATGAGCCGCCGCACCCCTTCCCGCTCCAGCGTGCTGACGATCACGGGCATGCTGCGGGCGATGAGGTCCCCCGACTTGAGCGACGAACCGACGCCCAACGCACTGATGACCGCGTCCTGCCGGCGCACCGCCGTGGCGAGCGCCTCCCGGTCATCCGGGAGCGTCCCCGTGCTGACCTGCAGCCGGTCATCCCTGACGTTGAGCCGCGCTCGAGTACGCACGAAGGCCGTCACCTGATGGCCCTGGCGGAGCGCCTGGGACACGACCTGCAGGCCGGTCCCCCCAGTGGCGCCGATCACGAGAATCTTTTTCATATGGGGTGGCAGCCTCCCTAAAGTGCAACTGCGCTCGTCGAACCCACTCTTATATTATCGCGCCATGGCCAAGGACAAGAAGCGCGACAACGCGCAGGACGCTGGAAGCAAAGACAAGCTATCCGGCAAGGAATACGAGAAGGAGCTGACCGAGCTCCACGTCGAGCTGGTGAATCTCCAGGAGTGGGTCAAAGCCAAGGGCAAGAAGATCTGCATCGTGTTCGAAGGCCGCGATGGCGCCGGCAAGGGCGGCACGATCAAGGCGATCACCGAGCGCGTGAGCCCGCGCGTGTTCCGGGTGATGGCCCTTCCATCGCCCACCGAGCGCGAGAAGAGCCAGATGTACATCCAGCGCTATCTGCCCCACCTGCCAGCGGCCGGCGAGGTCGTGATCTGGGACCGCTCCTGGTATAATCGCGCGGGCGTCGAGCGCGTGATGGGGTTCTGCACCGAAGAGCAGGTGGAGCGCTTCCTCGAGCTGACCCCGCTGATCGAAAAGACCATCGTCGAGTCCGGCATCATTCTGCTCAAGTACTGGCTCGAGGTGAGCATGGAGGAGCAGACCCGCCGGCTCGAGAGGCGCATCAACGACGGGCGCAAGATCTGGAAGCTGTCGCCCATGGATCTCGAGTCGTACGGCAAGTGGTACGACTATTCACGCGCGCGGGACGAGATGTTCAAGGCGACCGATACGGCCTGGGCGCCGTGGTACGTCGTGAAATCGGACGACAAGCGGCGGGCGCGCCTTAACCTCATCACCCATCTCCTCAAGCAGATTCCTTACAAGAAGGTGAAGCGCGACGAGGTGCAGCTGCCCAAGCGGGGGAAGCCGGGCGGGTACGAAGAGCCCGATTACCCGTTCAAGTTCATCCCTGAGAAGTTTTGAGGTATTGCGCCACCGCCGTTTCCAAATTGGCGATCAGGCGATCCCGGCCGAGGACTTGCCCCAGGTGGGAGTTTTGCACGATGCCGAGGACCTCGGGGTTCAAGCCCACGAGCCAGAGCGCGATTCCCTCGCCGCGCAGCTTCTCCTCGGCCTCCGTCAGCATCTTGAGGGCCGTGTACTCGATGTCGACGATGCCCCTGCCGTCGATGATCAGCACCTTCGGCCGGACCTCCTCGATCAGCGCCCACATCTTGTCGCCTGTGACCTGCGCGTTCGCGAAGAAGACCCGTCCCTCCGTGCGCACAATCAGGAGGCCGGACCAGGTCTCGTCGTCCGGGTGCTCGAGGGATAGCGCGCGGAACACGTTGGTGCCCCGCTTGCGCCCTACGGCGTAGACCGGGGGGCTGTAGGCGTCGTACGCGAGCGCGAGCAGGGACGCGACGACGGCGACAATGATCCCCTTCAGCGTACCGAGCAGCAGGACGCCCAGGACCGCAATGATCGCCCAGCGGAACTCCATCTTCCGCGTGCGGCGGATCTCGCGAAACTCGGCCGGCTTGAACAGCTCGACGGAATAGGCCACGACCACGGCCGCGAGCGCCGCCTGCGGCAGGAGCGCGATGACCGGCGCGAGGAGCAGGAGCGTCGCAAGGGACATCGAGGCGGTCACGAGCCCGGCCACCTGCGAGCGCGCACCGGCCCGGCTGTTGACCGCGGTTTGCGACGTGCCGCCCCCGCCCGGCATCGCGCCAAACAAGCCGCCGCCCACGTTCGCAATTCCGGTCGCGAACAGCTCCTGGTTGGGCACGAGCGCCGGCTCGCCCTGGCCGCGGAACGCCCGCGCCGCCGCGACGGTCTCGGTGAAGCTCATCAGCGCGATGCCGGCGGCCGCGGGCCACAGGCGCATGAACAGGTCAAACCGCGGTGGAATGAACACGGGAAGGCCGCGCGGGACGGCGCCGACGGTCTCGACTCCGGTCTGCGCCAGCCCCAGAAGGCTCGACGCCGCGATCGCCAGCGCGATCGCCACCAGCGGCGCCGGCGCCTTCGGTACGAACCGCTCGAGCAGGAACATCAGCGCGAACAGCGCCACCGCCAGTGCCAGCGTGGCGACGGACGTCTGCGGCGCGTGCTGGATGACCGACACGACGTCGCGGATGAACCCCGCTTTGCTGATGTGGAACCCCAGCAGCTTGGGGATCTGGTCCACGGTGATCACGAGCGCGATCGCGGCCTTGAACCCGATCAGGACGGGCTCGGAGATGAAGTTCGCGACGAAGCCGAACCGCAGGATCCCTGCCACGACGAGCATCACTCCGACCAGGAGCGCCAGCGCCGCCGCGGCGGCTATCAGCTCGGGCTCGCCGGCCCCGGGCATCACCTCGCGCAGCTCGGCGCCGGTGAGGATGGCGATCGTCGTGGTCGTGCTGACGCTGAGCGGCCGCGACGTGCCGAGCACGGCGTAGATCACCATCGGCACCAGTGCCGTGTACAAGCCGACCTGGAGCGGCAGTCCCGCGATGGCGGCGTACGCCATCGCTTTCGGGATCACGACCGCGGCGGCGGTGAGGCCGGCTGTGACGTCGGCGCGCAGCCAGTCCTTCTGGTAGGCGCGCAGCCAGGAGAGAGCGGGGATCACGACCTGGCTTTGCGCCGCAACTCGGCGACTCGCGTCATCACGAGTCTTCGTACGAAGCGCGTGGGCACAGGCTCGTCGAGCGGGAATCGAATCGTGCCCTTGGACGTCTTGTATCGCTTCAGCGCGGCGGCGTGGACGCGGCGGATCACCGCCGTCATCGGGTAGAGGCTGGTGTGGCGCTTCCATGCCGCATAGTAGACGAGGGGCCGTCCCTCGAGTCTGAACGCGGGGATCCCGTAGCTGAACGCCTCGGTCGCGTGGGGAGCGGCGGCGCGAATCGCGGCGCGGAGCCTCCGCAGCGCCCTCCGCGCCTCCACCGGCACAGACGCAAAATAGGCCCCCACTTCCATCTCGGCGCGCTTCCGCCTCGAGGACGAGACGGATGCCAGGGCCCGGGCAAGTCGCTTGGACCGTCGTTTCACGGCGTGCTCTCGGTGTCTCAGTGCGGACCGATCCGCAGGGTTGCCGTCGCGAGCAAGATCTCACGCAGGAACGAGAGCAAGCCCACGAACAGCGCGATCATGGCCGCGACGAACAGCAGGGCCACCGGGATGGCGGCATCGAACCGGCTGAACGCCCCGATGAACAACACCACGATCACGGCACAGACGAGCAGCGCGGTGATGGTACAGGCCGTGATCGCGTGGCTGATCAGCTTGGCGCGCCGGGACAGCGTATCGAGCTGGACATGCAGCGCCCTCGCGTCTGCCGGCGTGCTGCCGGCGAGGTGTGACTCGAGCAGCCGGGCGCGATCCACGACTCGCGCGACCCGGTTGGTCAAGACGGTCAGCATCGCCGCGACGCCCGTGAGCAGGAACACGGGCGCCACCGCGAGCTGGATCGTGTGGGCGACGGCCGTTAAGGCGGTGTCGTGCTGCATCGCAGAGTCAAGGTGCGTCGTCGCCCACCGATGAGCGTCCCCGCCCGCACCGCCCGAGAGATCCCCACCCTGGGCTCGTAGGGGCTGCCGCTCGAGACGAGCGTACGCGTCATCCCCCGAGGCCGTCCGCGATGCGCCGCCCGGCGTACACGCCGAGCGCCGTGCCGACCACGCTGACGAAGAACGCCGTCATGGTGCCGACGCCCGCGCCGATCCACCAGCCGATCGCGCCACCGACGGTCGCGCCGATGAAGGTGAGGAGCTTGGCCATCATGGGACGTGAATCAGCATTCAACCGCGTTTCGTGCAATTGTCAAGCAACGGCGCCTCGCCTTCCCCTGGTTCATCGGCAACATCGAAGATCAGACCGCCGAGAACGGCGTGTGTCGCCGCGTGCTCTACACGGGTCCCCATCTGCAGCTCGTGCCAAGATCGCGAGCGGCATGGCCGTGATCGCTCCAGCGAGAGCGCGGCACAACAACAAGAACACCGGTGCCAAGCCACTGCGGCTGTACACGCTGTATGCCCCACCGCACCGGGCCAGACTACGGAGTAGGTCTAGCGGCCGTACTCGTCGTGCCGGCGCACCCAGTACGGACCGCGTCCTCCTTCATCGCGCCCCTTGGGCACGAGATCGAGGTAGTGGTAGTGGATGTTGAGCTTGTCGTTGCCGCGATCGTAGCACGAGTAGGTGTGGTACACGGTGCCGCGCTCGTCCTGGTAGAAGATGCTGTGCCCTTCTCGCTCGCGCGCCTTGGGATCGCCCATCGTGAAGTTGTACAGGGCGCGCTTCTGCGCCATCTCCTCGGGCGTGAACGACGCCTGGTAGTCGTAGTTGAATTCCGATCCGCCGGACGATACCCACCGGAAGCCCCACCCCATCCGCTTCTGGTACTCCGCCAGCCTGCTGTATGGTGCCCGGGACACGACGACCATCGTGACGTCCCGCTGCTTGAGATGCACGCCTATCCCTGCGAACCCGTCGGCACGGAGCGAGCAGTGCGGGCAGCCGGCCTTGTCGTCGGGGTGGAACATGAAGTGGTAGACGATCAACTGACCGCGCCCCTCGAACAGATCGGCGAGGGTCGCTATGCCGTCGCGTCCTTCGAAGACGTATGCCTTGGTGACCACCTCCCAGGGGAGGTCGCGCTGCAGGCGACTCAGCTCGTCCCCCTGGCGCGTGAACGCCTTCTCCTTCTCGAGGAGAGCCCGGCGCGCCGCGAGCCACTCCTCGTGCGATACGACGGGGTGATCCTGGATCGAGTTGCTGCTTGGCGCCGTCACTGGGACACCTCCCCTCACCCACCCGTGGCCTGCGCTGCGGCGAGCCGAATCTCGTTAACTGCAGGGTGTGAGACTCCGAACCAGGACCAGCGGGCCTTGGGAATGAACGTCACCTGGGAGCCGAATTCGGTGTCCGAGCGGAACCGAATGGTCACGGGGTGGCCGCCGACCCAATAGTTCTCGGTGACCTCGGCGACATTCCTCAGCGGCACCACGATCTCCGTCGAGTAGTCGGAGATGTACAGCGCCGTGCCGTCCATGCGAATCCGCTTCAAGCGGCCGCCACTCCACATGATGAAGATTGCGCCTACGCCCGTGACGCCGAGGAAGATCCACTTCAATGCCGGCCCGGGCGGGTCGCCGCTCTCGCCGTGCCAGGAGCTGGGAAAGAGGAAGAGCGTCGCCGTGGCGATGGCGAAGCCCCCGATCCATAGTGCGGGAAACAGGAACTTGGCCGCGACGGTGAGCGCGGACGAGAGGGTACGTGGCGCGGAGTCCACGACGCCCTAGCCCTTCAGTCGATACTGGAGCGCTCCCGATGGACACCGCGCCACCTGTGCAGCAACCTCGGGCGCGGAGGCC
>Ga0335085_10009355_pt1 | contig 14796 bp, 13 predicted proteins | sample Lox_Sample_45_FD_206712 | JGI IMG/M metagenome (GOLD analysis project Ga0335085, IMG submission 206712) | Soil microbial communities from Loxahatchee National Wildlife Refuge, Florida, United States - Lox_Sample_4.5 | ecosystem: Environmental > Terrestrial > Soil > Wetlands | place: USA... | reverse complement strand
TCCCTGCCCGTGGTTGTAAAGCGCATAACCCAGCAACCCTAGCAGCAGAACGGTGGTCAGCAGAGCCAATTGCCATTGCCGCGCAAAGCGCGCTTGCCTCAGGGCCACATCGATATCCACCAGCATAACGACGAAGAGGAACAGCACCATGATGCCGCCGACGTACAGAATGATTTGCACCGCGAAGAGGAATTCGGCATGTTGCAACAAAAAAATCCCGCCCACAGCAAAGAGCGTCACCACCAACCAAATCGCGCTGTGCACGGCATTGCGGCGCGTGATCACAAATAACGCCGACACCAGCGCCAGCGCGGAGAGAATCATGAATGTGATGAGTTCCAACATAGTATGTCGCTAAGGTTAAAGGGTAAAGGTTAATGGCTAAAGGATTAAAACATGCGCCTTACTTGCGCCCTCCATCTCGCACCCTTTATGCTTTGTCCTTCATCCATCCTTCACCATTTAACCTTTATCCTTTACCCTTTGAACTTACCTCGTGTACCGCGCCGGCTGAGGGCCTTCCTCCAGCGCTTGCCGGTCCCAGATCATGCCCTCGCGCGAATAGTTGGCGATCTCGAAGTCCTGGGTCAACTCCAGCGCGTCCACCGGACAGGCGTCCTCGCACAACCCGCAGAACATGCAGCGCGATAAATCGTAGGTGAAAGTGGTCAACCGCTTCTTGCGATCTTCCGTGCGCGCCCACCCCACCACGATCAGGTTCTCCGGGCAGGCAATCGAGCACAGGTTGCAGGCGATGCACAGCGTCTCGCCCGATTCGGGATGATTGTTCAAGCGCGGCGCTCCCCGATAGCGCTCCGCCACCGGCGGCCGTTCCAGAGGATACTGCTCCGTGTAGGTGGCGTCCGGGCGCTGATAGGAAAACGTCAGCCGCAAGCCTTTGATGAGATCAATCAGAAATATCCGCCGGAGAAAATCCTTCCAGTCCATCCTTACCTCATGGGGTGGCGTAGCGCCGCCCTTGAGGGCGGCAAAGTGCCGGGCTAAAGCCCGGCGCTACATACTCGTCACCTGCCCAGCCATGCCACGGCTGTCGCCGCGTGGTGGGACAACCAAAGATACCGTCCCACTGCGGTCACGATCACGTTCGCAAGCGCCAATGGAATCATCCACCGCCAGCCGATGTTCATCAACTGGTCATAGCGGTAACGCGGGAACGTTGCACGATACCAAATGAAAGCGTAGAGGAATGCCAGAACTTTGGCGCCAAACCAGAAAATGCCTTGAATGGCAATGAGCACGGGCGGATAAGCTACTAGAATCGCGAGCGCCACAAAACCAGCGGCAAGGACCATGAAGAAGTGACGCTCCAGCGCCACCGAGCTCTTCAGCCCCAACCAAAGCACAAACCCACCTGCTCCCAGAAAAGCAAGGATGGGTGTGAACTTAAGAAAATCGAGCGCCGAGTAACTGGCAAAGGGCCGCAACCACCCTCCCAGGAAAAGGGTCACAGCGATGCACGACACCACCACCATGTTCGTGTATTCCGCCATGAAATAGAGGGCGAATCGAAAACCGCTGTATTCCGTATGGAAACCGGCGGTCAGTTCCGATTCTGCCTCCGGCAAATCAAAGGGGTTGCGATTGGTCTCCGCCACCGCGGCAATGACATAAATCAAGAAGGCGACCGGCTGCAAGAACACGTACCAAACGCCCATGCTGAGCTGCCGATTGACGATGTCCACCATGCTGAGGGAATTGGAAAACAGCAGCACGCCCACCAGCGCCATTCCCCCAGCAACTTCGTAGCTCACCAGTTGCGCGGAAGAGCGCAGCGCTCCCAACAGGGGATAATGGCTGTTGGATGACCAGCCTCCCAAAATTATCCCGTAGATGCCGAGGGAAGAAACCGCCAGGATAAACAGGAGGCCGATATTGATGTCGGTCACATAGAAATTGCCCGCGAAAGGAATGGCGGCAAACACCGTAAAGGCGGCGAAAATGCTGATGGCGGGTGCCATCAGGAAGAGCCACTCGTCCGCACCTGCCGGAATAATGTCCTCTTTAAGCAGTAGCTTCAATCCATCCGCGACCGGTTGCAGCAACCCCCAGGGCCCCACCCGCATGGGTCCCAGTCGCGCCTGCATAAAGGCCAGAACTTTCCGCTCCATATAAACCAGGTAAGCGACAATCCCCGATAAGACGGCAAAAATAATGAGAATCTTGATGAGGGCGAGCAGTAGCGGATTGGCAATGACGAAATTAAAAGTGCTTTCAAGCATGTTTATCGATCCACTTCTCCCAGCACGATGTCGATCGTACCAATGATCGCAACAATATCTGCAATCAAATGGCCATGTGCCATCTTATCCAGTGCCTGCAAGTTGATGAGCGACGGCGGGCGCACCCGCACGCGGTAGGGATTCACCGTCCCGTCACTGACCACGTAATACCCCAGTTCGCCTTTGGGTGCTTCGATGGAATGGTAAACCTCGCCCACCGGCGGCTTGATGACTTTCCCCACTTTTCCAAAAATCGGCCCGGGCCCGAGCCGCTCGACGCATTGGCGAATGATGCGAACGGACTGGCGCATCTCCGCCATCCGCACGATGTACCGGTCGTAAGTGTCGCCGTGCTCGCCGATGGGGATATCAAATTCGACCTTATCATAGGCTTCGTAAGGCTGGGCCTTGCGAATATCCCACTTGACGCCCGAACCCCGCAGCACGGGACCCGTTACTCCGAGGGCGATCGCGTCTTCCCCCGAGAGGACCCCGATGTTGCGCGTCCGGTTGATCCAGATTCGATTCTTGGTGAGGAGTTGCTCGTACTCATCGATCTTGGGCAGGAAGTAGTCGCAAAACTTCACCACGTCCCTTTCGAACCCGTCATAGAGGTCGTATTGCAGGCCGCCAATGCGGAAGGCGTGGGTGGTAAGGCGCGCCCCGCAATATTCCTCGAAGATCTTCAGGACCTCCTCGCGCTCGCGAAAAGTGTAAAAGACGGGCGTCATGGCGCCGATGTCGAGCGCGTGGGTCCCCAGCCAGATCAGGTGGCTCGCGATGCGCTGCAATTCTGCCAAAATCATCCGTGTGTATTGCGCGCGCGGAGGAATTTCCACCCCCAAAAGCTTCTCCACCGCCTCCACGTATCCCATGCCATTGGTCACCGCCGCGCAGTAGTCCATGCGGTCGACGTAGGGGGTGAACTGGGCGTAGGTGCGGTTCTCCGCGATCTTCTCCACTCCACGGTGGAGATACCCGATGATGCATTCCGTCCCCAGAACACGCTCGCCGTCGAGCTTGAGCTTGACGCGCAACACCCCGTGCGTGGCCGGATGCTGCGGCCCCATGTTGATGACGAGTTCGTTGGCGTCGAGAAAGGTGGCTTCAGCCATGTGCTGCTTTCCGCTCTCAATTCTCTGATTACTTTGCGCTGGAAGCGCCGGCATCTCGCCGGCTGGAAGCCGGCGTTACTGTCCGCTTTCGATTCCCAGATTTGCCTTAACCCAGTCTTCGTCCTGTTTCAGGATGTCGTAGTCCTTGCGCAGAGGGTGTCCCACCCATTCGTCGGGCATCAGAATCCGTTTGAGGTCCGGATGGCCCTCGTAAACCACACCAAACATGTCGTAAATCTCACGCTCCAGCCAATTGGCCGTGGGCCAAACGCCCGTGACCGATGGTACTTTTTCTTCGGCGCCCACTTGCACCCGCAATCGCAGGCGGTTGTTCCCCTCAAAAGAGTACAAGTGATAGACAATGTCGAAGCGTTTTTCCCGCTTGGGATAATCCGCCGCGGTTTCATCCGTCAGCAGCGTGTAAGCACCGCCATCAGGGCCCTTCAGGAATTGGCAAACCGCCACCAAATGTTCCTTCGCCACGTTTAACGACGGCATATTGCGGAAAATTACCGCCTCGCTGATTGCGCCGGGAAATCGCTTCTGGAGTTCGTCCAGCAAGGGATTCGACCAAGGATCAGGCTTGACAGGAGCTTTCGCGGCTGGTGCAGCCGGCTTGGGGGGCACCGCGGCGGCAGGCTTCGGTGGAGCTGTTGCCGGGGGCTTGGCAGAGGCACCGGGCGCACCACCACCTGCCCCCGCGGGCGCGGGCGGCTTGGGAGATGCGGCTGCTTCGGGCTTGGCTTGCGAACTTGGCCCGCCGCCCTCCGCCGCAGGCTTTGGATTTCCTGCCTCTTCGGCCGCCTTGGGCGGCTCCATTTTTTCGTCGGCCATTAGCCTAAAGTGGTTACCGGTGAGTCTTTGATCCCCGCCTCAAAACCTTGAATTCTCCCACACGCCAACCACCGTGTCAACAACCGTGAAAAACAGGTAGTGGTGCTGTTTGATTTTTATGGCGGCGAGCTTACCTCTCCAAATGGCACTGTGAAGCCGCATCTCCATCAAACTGAGAGACTACCGAGGAGCCGGTAACCGTCCAGTTCAATTTTTGTAGCGGCGGTTTCCGACCGCCGTCGTCGATCGGAGATCGACACTACAATGCGGCAATCGCAGAGCGGCAAATAGTGAACAGCGAGAGTTGTCAAAAGCGATTGTCCGCGAGAGAGCATCTCAAATATACTCGTTTAGGAGCTACTATGCAGATCAGCAGGAGATGGTTTCTTTCAGTTGCTGCCGGTTCTCTAATGGCAAGAGTAAACCTTCCGGCGGAGACGCGTATGTCCAGCCGCGAGCGGGTTGACCGTGCCCTGGAAGGCCGTGAGGTTGATCGCACCCCCTTCAGTTTCTGGCACCACTTTGGCCTGCAGAAAGAGCCACCGGAGCGCCTTGCCCAGGCGACTTTGGACTTCCATGCCCGGTTCAGGACCGACCTTGTCAAGGTGATGAGCGACTATCCTTATCCCCAGGCACCAGGCAGGTGGTACGATCTCCGGGAAGAAATCAACCCTTTCCCCGCGCAGATCCAAGCCTTGACGTCTATCGGTCAAGGTCTTGGCCGTGAGGCTTACTTTATTGAAACCATCTTCAACCCCTGGAAGATCGCCGAGAACCTGAGCTCACCGCAGGAGGTCCTGCGGTTGAAGGAAGAAAACCCCCAGCGCCTGCTGGATGCGCTGGAGGTCATTACCAAGTCGGAAGCTAACCACGCGCGTCGGGCGGTGGCGGCAGGTGCCAGTGGCATTTTCCTCGCGATCGCCAACGCCCAGGAGGGCGTCCTTTCACAGGATGATTACGCGAAATTCAGCGAGCCGTTTGACCGGTTGACCCTCAAGGCAACGGCTCAGGCGCCTTTGAACACCCTGCATCTGCACGGCAACAGAGTCTACCTCGAGCGCTTTTACACGGGGTGGGCGGCTAGTGTGATTAACTATTCCGTCCTGGGCACCCACGTGCCCATCAGCGGCGTGCGCAAGGAATACACCGGGGTACTGCTGGCGGGGCTGGATGAGGAACGCTTCCGGTCACTCTCGGCGGAAACCTTGCGTTCGCAGTATGAGAGCGCCCGGAACGAAGCGGGTAAACGCTTCATTCTCGCGCCGGGTTGCTCCGTACCGAATGACTCCACGGACGCCGAACTTTTGCGAGTTACCCACATTCTCGGCGCCTGAGGGAGTGAACCCATGAACAACGTCCCCTTGCCACCAGGAAAACGAGAACCCAAGGCAAACCGCCTGGCAGGCGATTGATCTTCTTGTGATGGAGCCATTTTGAACGCCGATTCACCTCCCGAAGTTGTGGAGTTCATCACCATTGAGAAGGGTGATGACCTCGTCGTTTCGTTTGCGATAACCGCCAAGGAGCCGGGTGAAGTCGTCAGCCTCACCTTGGTTCGGACACCAAAGTTCGAGTTCGCCCTACCGACTGAGGAGCGGGGCGTCGTCGTATCGCACGAGTCTTTTCCCCAAGATGATGACCGGGATCTGCTGCAACGCATCAAGGTGGCGCCGCCAATCGTTTCGATCGCCACGGCGCGCAAACGGTACGAGCTTGATGTGTCGAAGGTAGACCCTCGCGAACTGCGCTCCGCGCAGCGGGTTCTGGAACGGATGAACTTCGATGATCGCTTCGTCCTGAGGCTCGCCTAGCGGTTGGCCCTGTATTCACTTGACCTTCACGGGCCGTCGGGCGCTTGAGGCCAATGAGATTTCGCCGAAAGGAACGAAAGTCTTAGACCGGAACGCTGACTATGAGCGCACTATAATCGGGGGGAGGTTGCGCGAAAACCCTTACCAGGCCACCGTGGTCGCATAAGGCAATGAAACGTACTCGGCGCCTTCGCTTCTTGTTCTTGACACGGTAATGAATGTCGATTGTGACATCCAAAGCGATGGCGGCATCGCTTTGGCGGGGCCGCCCAAGTTTGTCCAGCAGTTCATTGAGCGGAGGCTCCAAGTCGAACTCCGCGCGCTGCCCTTTCGCAAGTATAATGGGCCCAACATTAACAACGGATTGTTCCGCATGCACGCTAGTCGCTAAACTCCCCGACACAGCTACCTTCCCTAATGTCTTTACGGAAATGGACTCACTGGAAATTCGCAACTTCCAAGTTCGATGTGAGTGATGGACCTTGGGTATGATCTCGCACACCAGTCTCCGGCCGCGTTCGATCGCATGGGCCCAGAGCAACAATGCGATTCCGATGACGAGAACCGCGAGCATTGCAATGATCATGACACCCATGTCCTATATTGAAATCCGGGTTTGAGCCCACGCCGGGGGCAAGATCACCGGCAGAGCGCATGTCGCAGTCAACATAAACCTCCGAACGTACGTCATAGTGTTTCCCCCCACCATAACAGAGTCGGCAAGACCCGGGCTGTCCCGAGCCCCTGTTCCTTGGAGTCAGTTCGTCCCCCAGGGACCTGTGAGAGTTGACGCCGCACCTCAGTCGGCTTGTAGAACGGCACGCTGGCCGTGAGTATACCTCCGATAATGCCCTGCCAGTGAAGAATTGCGACTTAATGTTTTCTGCATCCGGAGATAACCACCCCGGCGCTCAGCGCGCCACCCCCCCCTGAATCAGGGGAGCATTTTCATCTTCGGTGGCGGGCCGAAGGAAGCAGACAGAAAGTTGAAGGCGGATTAATGAAATCAGTTAACCTGACTGAGTTGCTCGGGGGGCGGGAAGAAAGGGGGGAAAAAATAAATGACACTGTTTCGCACGGAATACAGAGTCATCATCCAAGAATCCTAAAGTGAACCTTGACTTGCCATCGGACCAGACATAGATTTCAAACCATGCCCGACTGGATTGAATCCGAAGCAGAACTTGAAGATCGCCTTTCCACACTTAACGCGGAAGATGTGGCATTCTTTCGTGATCTGGAAGGCGATGTGATCATTATCGGCGTGGCTGGCAAAATGGGTCCCAGTTTGGCGCGCCGGGCGGCACACGCTGCCCGAAATGCCGGCGTGCCAAGGCGAATCATCGGCGTTTCCCGATTTTCCACTCCTTCGTTGGAACTCTTCCTCCAACAGGCCGGTGTGGAAACCCTTCGCGTTGACCTGTTGGACTCGGGAGCAGTTTCCGCCTTGCCCGATGCCCGGAATGTCATCTTCATGGCAGGACGCAAATTCGGGTCGATCGGCGCGGAGAGCTTGACATGGGCGATGAACGCATACCTGCCGGCGCTGATTGCGGAGCGCTTTCGCCACTCTCGCATCGTCGCTTTCTCCAGCGGTAATGTTTATCCCCTCGTGCCCCTGGATTCCGGCGGCGCGACGGAGAAAACCGCGCCCGCGCCAATCGGTGAGTATGCGCAGTCGGTCCTGGCGCGCGAACGCATTTTCGAGCATTTTTCGCGGCGCCACGAAACCCCCGTCACCCTGCTGCGGCTGAACTACGCCATTGATCTTCGATATGGGGTGCTGCTCGATATCGGCAGCAAGGTTTTCGCGGGCCGCCCGGTTGACGTCACCATGGGAGCGGTCAACGTAATCTGGCAGGGTGATGCCAATTCCGTAGCGCTTCGCGCCCTTGCCCACAGCCAATCGCCCCCCTTCCTTCTGAACTTGACGGGATTGGAAACGCTCTCCATTCGAGCCCTGGCCAATCGCTTCGGCGAAATCTTCGGCCAAGCGCCCCTGCTGGAAGGCCATGAAGCCGCGACGGCCCTGCTCAATAATGCCAGCCGTTGCCACCGCATGTTTGGCGCTCCCTCCGTAACTGTTGAGCAGATGATCGAGTGGACGGCGCACTGGATCATAGCCGGGGGCGCCACGCTCAATAAGCCCACGCATTTCGAAAGCCGGGACGGGAAATTCTAGGGGCTAAATTTCTGCGGAGGCCACCATTGCCAAGGGTGACGTATACATTGACTTCGATGGATGCGCCACCCCCAGTCAATTGGGATATCCTGAGTAGGGCAAGAAACTTGTGAACCAACCTTTATCCATAGCATTTCTCGGCCTCAGCCATCTGCATCCGCGCAGCTACATGCCACTGTTTCAGGCCATCACCGGCGCCAGCGTGATCGCCGCCGCCGACTCCAACCCATCCGTACTCGAACGCTTTACTAAAGACTTCCCCATGCGCAGTTACGCCGATTGGGGCGATTTGCTGGAGCGTGAACGCCTGGACCTGGCAGCAATCTTTCTTCCCCATGCGGATTGCCCTGGCGCTGCCGTGGCTTGCGCCCAGCGCGGTGTGCACGTGCTGGTGGAAAAGCCCATGGCGGCGAGCGCGGAGGGAGTGCGCCGAATGATCGCCGCCGCGGGGCAGGCAGGCGTGATCCTTTCGACGCCTTACGTGTGGCGATATCATCCGGTGGCCCAACATATGAAAAGGCTGATTGAGCAGGGTGTGACGGGACGCATCGTGGGTTGCGAAGGCCGTTGCGCCGCCGGGCGACTCTCACGTTATAGGGAGGCCGGCGCGGGGTGGATCCTGGAAAGAGCGCGGAGTGGCGGCGGCCCCATGTTCAATCTCGGTGTGCATTGGATCGACCTTTATCGCTGGCTGTTGGCCGACGAGGTAGTTGAGGTAATTGGAAAAAACGTACATGTTAACCCGCAATATGATATAGAAGATAACTCCTTTGCCCTATTGACTTTTTCGCAGGGCACGGTCCTCGCCCTCGACATCAGCTATACCGTGCCGGAATCGTACCCCTTTGGACGCGATCTCTATCTTGCGCTGCGAGGCGCCACGGGCGTGCTCTGCTGGAGCCCGTCATTTGAGGGGGTGCATGAACGCCTGTTCGTATGCAGCGATACCGGCGAATATTCCCAGGCTTCCCGCCAGCATTTGGACTTCGATCTCCCTCGGCAAGCAGGCTATGCGGGCGCTATGGGCCATCACTTTCTTTCTGACCTCGTGGAGTCAATCCGTTCGGGCAGGCCACCCGCCATCACCGGGCACGATGGGCTGAAAGCACTCGAAGTTGTCGAAGCCATTTACCAATCTGCAGAAAGTGGCCAGAGCATCAAACTATCAGCAAGGTTTTGAAAACCAGATTTTACAGGTGTACACTGGCAAGACCTGTCGGGAAATAGTGGTTACGCCTAGGCGGGAAAGGCCGCAGGGAATTCTCCTGAGTGGGCCGGGGGACGACGTGGGCTTGGATCATAAACCGGCTGTATCACCCCCTCTCATCCCTGCCGATGGAGATAGCCCCCTGACCCCTCCCGGTTCACGCCGGAACATCTTGCCGCTCTACGCCTTGAGCTTCGTGCTCCTGGCTGCAGCTATCGCAGGCTTCATCTGGCACGACTTGCGCGATGCCTATCGCGACACCGTGGGCTTCTGGCGGGTGAGGATGTCCAACTCCGCGGACGAGCAGGTGAGTGTCGCAACCCTCTGGTTGAAAGAGCGACGGACCGACGCGGCAGCGGTAGCCGGAAATACTGTTACGACTCGCTTGCTCTCGATGAAAACAAACAGCAGCCACTTCACCGAGGTGCGACACAGCGTGGATCAAGTGATCGAAAGGATTGCCCGAGTTAACGGATTCCTGGGAGCCGCAGTTGCAGATACGGAGTGCCGGATCGTCCTGCAAAGAGAGGTGCCGGCACAAGCTATTCCTGCTGTCCAGGAGGCTTGCCTTGAGGCTCAGCGGGGCGGGGACCTCGCCATCACTGCTTCTGTCATCCAACCGGCCCGCGTTTTGCTTAACCTTGGCTTCCCGGTATTCGCCCCCGAGGAGGGCAGGGCTTTGGGTCATGCCCGCCTTGGGGTGCTTGGGGCGGTGATCATGGTCGCGGAACCCTGGGAGAGTGTATTCCACTTGGCCTCTTCGCAGAGCGAAACCGAGAAGACTACCGAGACGCTCCTTGTTTGGCAGAATGCGGGCGAGGCTGTCGTCTTCCTGCCGCGCCTCGGCGCGCAGGGAATGGAATCAGTGTTCCGGCGACCTCTGAGCGCGGCAACCCTGGAGTCCTGGGTGGCCCGTGAGGGCAATGTCCGTTTTGGCGAGTTTCTCGACCATCGGGGGGTGAGCGTCTTCGGCACTGCCCGGCCAATCGAAAAAGCAAGTGCCAGCCTGGTCCGCAAGGTTGACAGGGATGCCGCACTGGCAGATTTCCGCGAGCGGTCTCGGATGGAGTGGCTGGCGGGGACTCTGTCTGTATTGTTGATTGGGTCCGTGATCGCGGTCCAGCATCGGCGCGCGACGATGCGAGACCTGCAGGACAAGCTTATACAGGAGCAAACCTTGAGGGAGAGTGAGCTCCGGTATCGGATTCTTTTTGAGTCAGCCGGCGATGCCATTTTCCTGATGCAGGGTGAAACATTCATCGACTGCAACAGAAGAGCGCTGGAGATGTTCCGCTGCTCCCGCTCCCATCTTATAGGAAAAACTCCCTTTACGTACTCTCCACCACGGCAGCGGGACGGTTCGGATTCCCGGCAGGCGGCGCGCGAGAAAGTGCGTCAGGCCCTTGACGGTGAGACTCTTCACTTTGAGTGGCAGCATTGCCGCTTGGATGGAACTCCATTCGATGCCGAGGTCGTTCTGAACCGCCTTGTAACTCAGGGAGAAACTCTCCTGCTCGGACTGGTGAGGGATATCACGGAACGCCGGCAAATGGAAAACGCCCTCCGCGAGAGCGATCAACGGTACAAAGACTTCATTTCACATAGCAATGAAGGCGTATGGCGTATCGAGATGGCCCCCCCCATCCCTGCCGGCCTGCCTGAGAATGAGACCGTGGAGAGGGTCCTGCGACACGGTTGCATAGCCGAGTGCAACCTGGCCCTTGCCCGCATTTTGGGATACTCCACAACGGAGGAGGTCGTCGGCAAGCGCCTGCAAGATGTTATTCCCTCTGCGGATTCAGATAAGGAAAGGGTTGAGTCGTTACTTTCGGCGGCCCGCGGCGGATGGGTGACCCGTAACACCGAGTTTCGAGGGGTTGACCAACAAGGTAACATTAAGTACTTGCTCCGGACCGAAATCCCGATTGTCGAAAATGGAATGTTGGTGCGGGTGTGGGGTATCACACGTGACGTCACAGCGCTGAAGCAGGCGGATGAGGCTCGCAAGGAGAGTGAGGAGCGCTTTCGCAACTTATCCAACGCGTCGCTGGAAGGCATCATGATCCATCACCAAGGAGTGGTCCTTGACGCCAATCCGGCGTTTGCCCGGCTCTTTGGGTATGAACAGCCAGAGGATCTAATTGGCAAAGAGGCCCTGCGACTCCTTTTGACTCCCAGCTCACAGGCGAGTATCCGCCACCGGATGACGGAGCACGAAACGGGACTGATCGAGGTGACCGGTGTCAGGAGAGACGGCACTACTTTTGCTGCGGAGACAGATTCGCGACCCGTAAAATACCTTGGCCAGGATGCAAGAATTGTGTCATGCCGCGATGTTACTGAGCGCAAGGTGGCGCAGGAGGAACTGCATCACTCATTCGAACAGTTGCACGCTCTTGCCGCGCGGTTGCAGAATATCCGGGAAGAAGAAAGAACGAGAGTGGCGCGTGAGATTCATGACCAATTGGGCCAAGCATTGAGTGCCATTAAGATCGGCTTGACATCCTTGGTCCGTGGGTTGCCGGCAGACCAGACCCGTTGAAAAAGACTTCGTCCATCTTGCAATTGGTGGATGAGATGATCCAGACCGTGCGCCGGATTTCGACCGAACTCCGGCCGGGAATTCTGGACGACCTGGGTCTGGTGGCTGCTGTGGAGTGGGCGGGGGAGGAATTCGAGGCTCGCACCGGGACTAAATGTCGGTTCGCCCTGCCTACCGATGATTTCGCTGTTGACCCGGAGCGGGCCACGGCAGTTTTCCGCATTTTTCAGGAGACTTTAACCAATGTTGCGCGGCATGCGGACGCAAGTGAGATAAGAGTCCGCCTGGCCATGGAAGGCAAGGACTTGACCCTGGAAGTTCACGACAACGGCAGGGGGATTTCTGAGGAAAGACTATCCAACCGCCGGTCGCTTGGAATTCTGGGAATGCGCGAGCGGGCCATGTTGCTGGGAGGGGAGCTTACCATCACTGGTGCCCCGGGGAAAGGTACGACTGTGAGGGTTCGCGTTCCAGAGGCCGGTCGGCAGCGTCTAGCGGGAGAACGCGATGACCAGGGTTCTGATTGCTGATGATCATCCCATCGTGCGCAGAGGGCTCATCGAAATCTTGGTGCGCGAGCTCGAGGGTGCCGAGTGTGGCGAAGCTGAGAATGCCCAGGAGGTACTTGCCCAAGTCCAGGACCAGGATTGGGACTTGGTAATTCTCGATGTAACCATGCCGGGGCGCAGCGGTATTGACGTTCTCGCGGACCTGAAACGGGTGAAACCGAAGCTTCCTGTCCTCGTTTTGAGTATGCACCCTGAGCACCAATACGGAAAACGGGTACTCAGAGGGGGGGCGCGCGGCTATTTGAACAAGGATAGCGCCCCGGAGGAATTGATAAAGGCGATTCACAAGGTGCTTGCGGGCGGCCGCTATGTGAGCGCTGCGCTGGCAGAAAGGCTGGCGCTGGAGTTGAATGATGACACGGGGAGGCTCGTCCACGAGACCCTCTCGGCCCGCGAGTTCGAAGTCTTGCGGATGATCGCCTCCGGAAAAACAGTCACCCAGATAGCGGAGGATCTTCACTTGAGCGCCACCACCGTCAGCACCTACCGCGCGCGGATACTGGAGAAAATGAACATGACCACCAGCGCGGAGCTGATGCACTACGCGCTTAGGAATCACCTGCTGGATTGAAGCGAATGGAATCCCCCGCTTTTCTCGGAATTGCGCCTTCCGATAGTTCCTGCCCTATCGCCGAGCGGTGCATCCTCTTTCTAGCATTTAACCTGCCCCCACAAGATCAATAGTGTAGTAGAAACAACTACACCTGCAACGGAAGGAACGCCACACGAGAATCCGATTTCCATCAATAGTCTGCGCCCTCCATATGTGTCAAAGTAGATTCTGGGCGCCAAGCGACGATCCCTGTCAGTTGTATGAGGGGAATGATAGGGCGAGGCCGCAAATAGCGGCTCGTTTCAATTCGAAAGGCTGGCCGAGTTCGAGATGGTTGGGGATGTGCATCGAAGTCTGATTCCGGCCGCCTTGACGACGGACGCTGCTCCTACTCGGGAACCGAAGAGTATTCTGGTACTTGAACTTTGAGAAGTGGAGTAATGGAACAAATACTTCCGGCGGTTTTGGCGGTATTTCTGATTGCCTCCTGGGTCTATATTCTCCTGCTGAGAGTCAGGCTCAGGGACTGCCTAACATACATTGTGAACCGAATGGAAATGGGCCGCAAAGGGCTTGAAGGCGTGGACAGCCGCATTCGGGATGAGGGTGGGGTGCAAAAGGCCGTGAGCCCTTCGGGTGTCCGTGTCAGCGGCGTGATGTCAACCGAACCAGAAAGATCCGTTGTGCCAGAACCACCGCAACTAATCCTCAGCAGTTCAGGCAAGGACCATTTAGTTCATCACAGGTGCTCGCGATGTTCGCAAGTCTTCCCGCTATCCGGGGACCACTCACCAAGGGAGGCTGTGGCTAGACTATATCTCCTCTTCCTGGAACACGTTGACAGAGAACATCCATATCCTTCCCCTGGCCCCAGAAGTGAGTCACGGGCATGAACTGGAAGCAGGCAGCAACTCGCGACATTTCCCGCCAATTAGCCTTTGAGGATCAGGAGGAAAGGAACCAGAAATGAGACCCGAACAAAATCTGGATGGTCTTGATCGTGCATTATTGTTGGCCGGGTTCGACAGACGCCCGAAGCCTCCAAGCGAGGTTGGCGTCTCGGTTCAAGCAGAATGACTCAGACTGTTGGGAGACAATCGCGGAGCGACCTATGCCAAGTTCCCCCTCGCCAAAGGAAAATGCTTAGATAAACGCACGCATCTTGATCGCCGCCGACGCGCACCCAAGTCAGTTGAGTGCTGCGGGTGGAAAAAGGAGAACCTTGGTGGGATGTCCACGAGTATTGTTGGCAGATGGCCATGAGAAAATGCTTGACGTTATCTCACATCTGCTTGAGGAAGACTTTGATGTCGTTGCCACCGTCCGAGACGGTGAAAGCGTGATTGACGCGGTTGCCCGCCTGGATCCCGATTTGGTCGTGCTCGACATTTTCTTGCCGATTCTGAACGGGTTCCAAATTGCGGCCCGGCTCAAAGAATCCAATAGCAGGACGAAGGTTGTCATGCTTACTATCGATGACGACCCCTACTATGTTGAGGCCGCGTTCTCGGCCGGAGTCCTCGGGTATGTACTCAAATCCCGTATTGCCATCGATCTGATTCCGGCTAACCGTGAGGTATTACAGGGTCGCACCTTTGTCTCCCCATCATTGGGCAAGGCTCAGGAGGGCCAATAGTAATCACCGCACAGAACGTTGCTCGCCGTCCTGCGCCGGCGAAGCGGCTCCAGGCTCTCAACCAGACTGAGAAGAAATTGTCCGCAGGAACCAACACCATTCACGAT
>Ga0335085_10009354_pt1 | contig 14796 bp, 7 predicted proteins | sample Lox_Sample_45_FD_206712 | JGI IMG/M metagenome (GOLD analysis project Ga0335085, IMG submission 206712) | Soil microbial communities from Loxahatchee National Wildlife Refuge, Florida, United States - Lox_Sample_4.5 | ecosystem: Environmental > Terrestrial > Soil > Wetlands | place: USA: Florida... | reverse complement strand
AACCCTCATGCGGATTCCTATATCCATGCTCTTTTCTTGCAGAACTTACTTACCCACTTCAATTTGCGAGCAGCCTTGATCCCTCTTAGCGAGTACAAGCGGGGGCAACTGTCGGATTACCGCGCAGGTTTCCTGGTGATATCCGGACTCAACACCAAGGTCCCGCCCCCTCTGCTCGCGGACATTCGCGCCTTAGACCGGCCATTTGCCTGGTTGGGCGGGCATATCGATCAGCTTCTTGCTACGCCCGACGCTCGCCGCCATTATGGCTTCAGCTTTGTTGAATACCGCAAGGATCTTGACTACCGGTCGGTTGATTATAAACAGACCCTTTTGCCGAAACCGGAGCCTGACCTGAGTATCGTCTCGATCCAGGACCCGAAGGCTGCTGAAGTCGTAGCCACGGCGGTCAATGAGAAGAAGATTTCGAGCCCTTACGTCGTGAAGAGTGGAGATTTCTGGTTCTTTGCGGACAAGCCACTCTCGTACATGGGAGAGGGAACCCGTTACTTGGTTTTGTGCGATCTTCTCCATGACATTCTGGGCATCAACCATCCTTCCGACATGCGCGCGATGGTGCGCATCGAAGACGTCAGCATTGACGACGACCCTGATGACCTCACTCGAATTGCTGCCTGGCTTTCCGACCGGCACATTCCCTTCCAAATGGCTATTATTCCCATATTTCGCGATCCCGCGCACTCCCTGGAGATCCGCCTTGGTGATCGGAAGTCCACGGTGGCAGCAATCCACACCATGATTGCCCGGGGTGGTACGCCCATCATGCACGGCATCACCCATCAGGTTCACGGATTGAGCGGAGATGAGTACGAATTCTGGGATGAGCTGGGCAATAGGCCGGTGGGCGGCGATTCGGCGGAATTCGTGACGCGACGGTTGCGGATGGGATTCGCCGAGTGTTTTGCCAACGAAATCTATCCGGTGGCGTTTGAAGTCCCCCATTACGGCGCATCGGAAATCGACTACCGCACGCTCGGCCAGGTTTTCTCCCTGTTCTACGACCGTCCCATGGTCGTGCCCGACGACACCACCGCTCAGATGGTGCCTTACCCCGTGGTAGACCAGTACGGCCGCCACATTGTTCCTGAGAGCCTGGGGTATCTGCCCGAGGACGATCCCGATCCGTTAAAGTTGGTTCAGTATGCGCGTACCTTACGAGTAGTGCGAGACGGAATCGCCTCATTCTACTTTCACCCCTTTCTGAAGCAAAAACTGCTTGAGCAGGTTATCCAGGGGATCAGCAGTTTGGGCTACCACTACATTTCCCTGCGTGAATTCAACGGCGTGGTCGACTTTCAAGGCCAGTATGCCGTTCGTACCTCCTCCGGCCCCATCCAGCTGTCGCCCCAGGACGAATATTGGCGTCTGCAACTCTTCAATGCCAGCGGACAAGAGGTGAAAACCGATCTTTCCGCGACGCGATTGAGCGGCCCCGTCGAACTTCCGGCGGAGGTTCCGCCAGGTGGGTGGGCTGCGGCCGAGTGCATAAAGCGCCCGCCCGCGGTGACGGAGCGCGCCAATTCCTGGTACGAACGGGTGCGCCAATGGTGGGACAACTTGCATCCGGTCCCTCCCGCTCCCTCCACCGTTGTCCGCGATAAGTTCGCCGGACCACCCTCCGCCTGGATTCTGTGGCTGGAAATTCCGCATATTTCCGCCGGTCACAACCAACAGAGTTACAAAACGGTCTTGGAAGCCCTCGGATACCAGGTGAAAACGGTAAGCGTTGCCAAATTCCGCACCTTGCCCAAGGCATCAGACGATACGCTACTCATTGTGCCCCACGCTGCGGGATCGCGGCTGACCGAGGCGCAGCAACGTCTAGTTGTGAGGTATCTGGGGTCGGGCGGGGATGTCGTCGCCGACGGATCGCAGCCCTGGCTGACCAGGATTGGGTTTGGATTCAGTGGCCTCCAGATGATTGTGACCTCGGTCACCGACCCCATCCACGCGGATATGAAATTGACTTGGAGGCCGGAGGAGCGCGTTACTCGATTTACCGCTCCCGAGGATGTCCGTGACTTGGCGGAGGACGACGAGAGCGGAGAACCCATGGCGATCTCCGGCTCGTTTGGGGCGGGCCACTACGTTTATCTGGCGACGTATCTTGACAACCACACAAACGAAGGCACCAGCCACTACCCCTATTTTCCCGAGTATCTCAGCACCACCTTTGGAGCCCCTACCTCGTTGCGTAGTCGCCACCTCGAGGTTTACTTTGATCCCGACTATCGTCCGGGGGCGGACCTCAACCGACTGGCCACCATCTGGCATCGCGCGGGGATCAGTACGATTCATGTTAAGGCCACAGTGCTCACGCGCCAGTTTTCCTTCCCCTACGACGAGTTCGTGCGTGCCTGCCACCGCAATGGAATTGCCGTTTACGCCTACTTCTTGTTCCCCATGGTGACTCCGAAGATGTGGGATGAGCATCCGGAATGGCGGGAGAAGACGGCAGCTGGCACCGACGGCAATGTCGGCTGGCGCTTCTCGATGAATTTCCAGGATCCCGATTGTTTCCAGGCAGCAACGGATTGGATGAAGGTCCTTCTGAATTCCAGCGACTGGGACGGCGTCGACATTGCGGAATTGAACTTCGACGCCGCCTTCAAGGACTATCTGCGTCCGGACGTGTTTGTACCCATGAACGATGTTGTTCGCGCGGACTTCAAGAAGAAAGCCGGCTTTGACCCCATTCTGTTGTTCCGTCCCAACTCGGCGCATTATTACAAGACGGATCCGGCCGGAATGGCCAAATTTCAGCGCTACCGCGAAGATATTGTAGTGGACTGGCACCGCCGCGTTCTGACGGAACTGGAACCCTTGTGCAAGCAGCGTGGATTGGAAATTATCGTCACGATGCTGGATAGCTTGCACGACCACGACGAATACGTGCGACCGGCCCTCGGCGTGGACTCGCGCCGTATCGCTGCCCTGATGCGGGAATTTCCCTTCACCCTGGAAGTTGAGGATCCTGCGCGCTTCTGGATGACGTCCGCGGAACGCTACCGGCGCTTCACGGCAACTTATCTAAAGCTGGTTCCCGATCGGAACCGTCTAATGTTTGACGTCAACGTTGTTGACAATCGGGACATTACGGGCACGAACCTGCCGTCCAAAACGGCCACGGGCACAGAACTGGCCCTGACGCTTCTGAGCGCGGCTTCCGCTTCCGGCCGAGTTGCGGTGTATTCGGAACAAACCGTATCCCCACAGGATTGGGATCTCATCCAAATGGTCTTGAACCGCCCCGCTTCTGTTACCGGCGGCCAAACCAGTATGGACGTCCAAACCGCGACCTCTCTGGTGCTCACTCCCGCGGACGACCCCCTCTATTATGTGGATGGCCATCCATGGCCGGCCGTATCGAGGGATGGCGTCGTGATGCCGACGGGTGAGCATTCCATTTCCACCGAGAAGAGCTGGTGGCATCTCCTGGACACCGACGAATTCCAGGCGCGCATACTGGCCACCACGGCCGATTTGGCAGCCGCGCACGCGGATACCACCGGCCTGATGTTCCAATACCGGGCGCCCGGGCGTGCGGTCTTCGTATTCAATCAGGAACCCAACGAAGTCCTTGTGGACGGTAGCGCTGCAACCTTGCCCACCGAGCGCAACGGCACTGAATGGGCAGTCGTTTTCCCTTCCGGGGACCACAATGTTCGGGTGGCCACGAACACCAAGGCCGGCGTAGCCGTCGACATGGTGGGCTGGGCATCCTCCTGGGCCATCTGGGCTTTTGGCGTTCTTGCTACGGTGCTGATGGTTGTAATTTACTTGCAACTTCGGCTTCAGCGGCTTATAAAGCATAACGAATAGAGATGTATGTCTAATTTTCATTGGATCATCGACGGACTATTTGTCTCTACCGTCGCCCTGATATGGTTCATGCTGGGGTACCAGACCCTCCTCTTTTTCCTCGGCCATGTTTATTATCGGCGCACTCGTTATGCGGAAAAGAATCTACGAGAGGTCCCCGACGCCGAATTGCCCTCCATATCCGTGTTGGTACCCTGCCACAATGAGGGGCGCGTCATCGCGCACACGATCGATGCGCTTCAAAAGCTCGATTACCCATCGGACAAAATTGAGTTCCTCCTGATCAACGATGGCAGCACCGACAACACGGTGGAGGTGATTCGCGGCTTTACCGCCGATTCTCGTATCCGTTTACTGGAAGTGCCTGCTCCCCTCAGCGCGCGAGGGAAGTCCGGCGCGCTCAATTACGCGTTGTCGCAGGCACGCCATCCAGTGATTGCGATCTATGACGCCGACAACCTTCCTGAGCCCGGGGCCATTCGCCCCCTGGCTGTGCAGCTTGTCCGCTATCCCAAGCTGGCAGCGGCGGTGGGGATGTACCGCGCATGGAACCGACACCGCGCCCTCATCACGCGATTCGTCAATATTGAAGGCATTGGTTTCCAGTGGGTGGTGCAGGCGGGCCGCTGGATGCTCATGCGCCTCACCATGTTGCCGGGCACCAATTACGTCATCCGCAAGGAAATTGTGGAGAAATTGGGAGGCTGGGACGAGCAGGCCCTGACGGAAGACTCGGAAATGACGGTACGGCTCTACTTGGCTGGCTACCACGTGCAACTGGTGCCCGCCTCGGTAAGTTGGGAGCAGGAGCCGGAGTCCCTGAAGGTTTGGTTCCGGCAGCGACGACGCTGGGTTCGCGGCTTCAACTACGTGCTGAAAAAACATGCGGCTGGGTTGCTCCGCGCCAAGCCCCGGCGCATCGCCTTTGATATCCTCTCATCGCATTTGTTGTATTATTTCTTCTTCCTGGCGGTGGTTATATCCGACGGTCTTCTCATTCTCTGCCTGGCCAAACTGGTCACCATTACTGTGCCTGGCCCGTACAGCCTGGTCTGGGTCCTCGCTTACGCCACGTTTGTCCTTCAGCTCGTCATTGCCCTTTCCTGTGAGCGAGGAGAAGATTCCGCGGCCAATATCCTGCTGGTTTTCGTAATGTATTTCACCTACTGCCAGCTCTGGATTCCCGTGGTGGCCGCGGCCTTTTACGACGACTTCATCATCCACCGGGCGATCAAGTGGGCGAAGACGGAACGCTACCAAGTGGGAACAGCCTGAACCATTTTGGATTTTGGATTGAATTCTTGAATCTTGAATCTTGAATTTTGAATTGAAAACGACCCCGCACTTCTCTTCTTCGCCACCCCGCTGATCTTATGTACAGTACAGCGGGAATCCAGAGGGTTGTTGGCCGTCAATCCAAAATCTAAAATCCAAAATTGGAAGCCCCGGTTGATTACTTCTAAACGAATCCACGTCCTCGTTGTCTCGGGCACGCGGCCCGAAGCCATCAAGCTCGCCCCGGTGATTCGTGAATTGGGGCGATATCGAGATCAGTTCCAGACTCGGGTCTGCATCACCGGACAGCATCGCCACTTGTTACAGCCGATCCTGCGCTGGTTTCACATCCCTGTTCATTACGATCTCGATGTGATGCGGCCCAATCAGGAACTGTGCGGGCTGTCTGCCTTGATTCTAGAGCGATTTCATGCAGTGCTCGCGGCGCATCGGCCTGACGTGGTCCTGGTGCAGGGGGACACCACGACGGCCATGATGGCAAGCCTGGCGGCATTCTATCACCGCGTGCCCGTGGGCCACGTGGAGGCGGGTCTGCGCACCCTGGATCGGTACTCGCCTTTCCCTGAGGAGATTAACCGCCGACTGGTTTCACATCTGACGAGCCTACACTTTGCCCCCACAAACTGGTCGCGCGATAACCTGTTAAAGGAAGGGATTCCCAGCCAGCACATCATTGTGACGGGCAATACCGTGATCGATGCTTTTCTCGAAACGCGCGACCGGGTGGTGCTCCGCCCTCCAGCCATTTCTCAGCTTCGCGGACTCAAGCTCGGAGCACGCAGGCTGATTGTAGTGACGGCGCATCGGCGCGAGAATTTCGGGCCGGGTTTGATGAGCATCTGCGAGGGAATTTTGCGCCTGGCTTCACAGCGCGATGACATCGAAATTGTCTACCCCGTTCATCCCAACCCCAATGTGCAGGCGATCGTGCGGCCCATGCTCGGGGGCATCGAGCGCATCCACCTGATCGATCCCCTGCATTATCCCCACTTTGTGTGGCTACTCAGTCAAGCTTACCTTGCTCTCAGCGACTCGGGAGGCATTCAGGAAGAAATGCCCTCGCTGGGACGGCCCGCGCTGGTAATGCGCGAGAATACGGAACGCCCCGAGGGGGTGAAGGCCGGGGTGTGCAAGCTTGTGGGCACGTCCGCCGAGGTGATTCACCGTACCGTCACAGAGCTCCTCGATAATAAGAAGGCTTACGCCCGATTCGCCGGCCGCCGCAATCCCTTCGGCGACGGCAAAGCAGCACTGAGGATTGTCGCCGCACTGAAACAACTCCCCTCCAAAATATAACTCCCCTCCTCGGATCAGGATCGGGTTGGGGGTGGTTGAGAGCGGAGATGTCTTGTAGATAAGCGATATGCTTGTGCTTCGAATCACGAACCTGTTCCCGCCGTCGTGTCTTTCCCCATCTAAAATTTGGATCTGAAAATTGAGATCCCCTATCGCGCGCTCGTTGCTTTGTGCCTCCTGCCTTGTGCCTAATGCGGCGTAGCCAGAACCAAACAGGAAAGTTGGAGCGGTTCTGAATTGCCCTTTTAGACACGTAAACACAGGGCGAAGCCAAGGCGCCTCAAAATATTCTGCCCGAGGATACCAGAATCCACCCCCGAAGGTAGTGCTGCCCCGGGACTCGCAAAAAGCGCTTGCTGTCTTCCGCTGGGCGCGGTAAAGGCGCTCATGGCCGACGGGCTTTTCATCGGCCAAGTGCCCCAGTTCTTCGAACTGCTGCAGGATTTGGCGGCAGGCGCTGCGAGGGCGTGCGGATTGCCCAGAATGACACCCTCTCGCGCTTGCCGCTTTCCATCTATTCCGGCTCGCCGGGACCCCCAGGAAGCGCTTGCCGCCCATTGCCAATCCTGGTTTACCAGGAGACGGAGGCAACGCTCGCTGGCTACTGCTCAATGCTCACTGTCTTCCGAAGTGTGCGGCGGGTTCGAACGCTTTCTCCAGGGCTTTCCCGTAGGCTTCCACGTCGTAACCCCTCCAGCCTTCCCACAAGGTCCAGGCGCGCACGCGATCGTCGACCAGCGAGGAGTCCGCATCGGTGATGATGAACTCGATATTCTCGCCCGGCCGCAATTTCACGCCGGCGCGGTCCAGTTGCCGGGCGGCGATGGCGGTAGAACTGTTCTTCTGATAGCTCGCGGGAGCTTTGGTAAGGCGCTTGCGAATCACCAGTTCTTCTGCCGCCACGCTGCCGTCGCGGAGCCGCTCCTGGTAGCGCTCGTAGACTTCCCGCGCCTCGCAGAGTTTGTCACAATAGGTGGAGAAATCGCGCGCCTCGGCCAAAATCGCCAGCACCTCGCGCTGCATCCGGGCGACGAAGGGAGGAGTGTCGTGCCGGCGGCATTCAAGGCCCCGCACCTTGAGTTCGCCTTCATCCGACACGCAGAAAAAACGGTTGGGCACGGGGATCTCCGCGCATTGCTGGGAAGGCAGGAAGACGGCGTAGCGGTAGACGGCTTCCAGCGCCAGCGGCAGGCCGGTGATCTGCTCGATTTCCTGCGCCAGGCGTTCGTAGTCCGCGCGGGCTGGGTGCTGGCTGCTGGGGACTGGGTGCTGGGGACTAGGTGCTGGGGCGCAGGATCGAAACTCGAAACTCGAAACTCGAAACTCGGTAGCTGCCTCGCGATTGGGAGCTAGGGGTTGGGCGCCGGGTACTGGATGGAAACTTGAAATTTCAAACTCGGTATCTGGCTTACAAGTTTCGAGTTTCGAATTTCGATTTTCGTCTTTTCCCCATCCCCCAGCCCCTAGCTCCCAGCCCCTGTCTTTCTGCACGTAGATTGAATCCACCAGCGCGTGCAGCACGCGGAAGCCGCGCTGCTCCGCCGCCTCTTTCGCCACCAGCAATTTCTCCCGCGCCATGGCATTGATGGCCTCGTGCGCTTCGATTTTGCCGAAGCGGGCGTTCTTGTAACCGGTGTAACCGAAGCAGCAAACCAGCAGCCACTTCAGCACGTCGCGCCGTTGCTTGCATGCTGCGGGACTGGGGATACGGGACACGGGACACGGGACGCGGGGATCGGGGGCAGGATTGCCGATTGGCAGTGGTTCGGGCTCCGGAATCTGGAATCCTGAATTCGGGATGGGAAGAGGGAGGTTTGTCGCACAACCCACACCCTGCACTCCGAAACCCGAAGCCTGAACCCTAAGCTCAGCCTCCTGCATCCCGAGTCTCATATCCCGAATCCCGTGTCCCGAGTCCCGAAGTTCTTTGTACTCTCGCCGTTTGGCGATGAGGCGCTCCACCACCCGGCTGGTGATACCGCGATGCCGCTGGCACACGCGGTAGCCGAGTTCCGGCACGCGCGGTGCCTGCGGGCAGCACGGGCAGTTGACCGTTTCCGGCGAAATGTTGAACTGCGCCATGATGCTGGGAAACTCGCTCACGAAATCCAACTCCGCAACGTTTTCAAAGAAGCCGAGGCGCGGGGGAAAGACCAATCCGCCGCGATCCGCCCGCAGCAACTCGTCCGGGTGCTTCAGGTTTTCCGGCTCGGCCTTTTGCGCAGGAATCAGCACGCCGTCGCGCCAGGCCGTTTCCATCTGCATGTAGGAGATTCCCGTGCCGGGCGTCGTGCGGCAGGCGTATTGCACCGGCAGTTTTGTGACCCGCACCAGTTCCCACAGGCCTTCCATCTCACACTGGTCGGCGCCAAATGAATTTTGCGTATCGATGTGCAGCCGCCCGAACAAGGTGGTGGTGCTCTCCTTGAACAGGATGCGCCCATAGCTCATGTAACTGCGCGAACGGGTTCTCTCCACCGGCAGGGCATCGCGGTTCAGGGGCAGGCGGATGCGCAAGCGTTGCGTCTGCCGCAGCAATCCCGGCAGCAGCACGTCATCGCCCCATTCTGTCACCAGCACATCCGGGTCGTGCACGCGCAGCAAGCGCTCGAAAACCTGCGCGGCGGGTTCGTCGGAGTCATCGAGCGTCTGCCAGTCATTTTCAACCGCCACCTCGATGGCACCGTGCCGGCCGTGCTTGGGATTGACGTCGGAAATCCCTTCCAGGCGCATCCGCATGGTGCGCACGGGCGGCCGCTCATACTCGGTCAGCCACTCATTGTCGCGGCAGGTGATGGAGTGGATCTCGGCGGTAGGTGTGAGGTAGGGCCGAACGGCGTTCGGCCCAGGGCCAGCGCCGCTGGCCCCTACTTCAATTTCCACGCGCGCCAAAGGGAAAATATTCTTTTCCCAGCAGTACATCGACGCCAGCATCAGGTCAGAGTCGTACAGCGCCAGGCTGCTGTCAAAGCGGCGGGCGAATCGTGCGAGCGGCGCGAACAGCGTGGGATGATGGGCGGACACTTGCAGGACGCGCAGCATGTGCCGGTCCCAGATGTTCTCCCGCTCTGTGAGCGCGCAACTCACCGCCGCGCGGGCAGTGAGCGCCTCCGCTAGTCGCGCCAGTTGACTCTCCGGCCCCTGTACGTAAAAGCAGGGCCGAAAAGAGCGGTCAATCAGCCGGCGGCGTTTTTGCTGGCTCGGCTCGATGAGCCACACGACCATCCCCTGCGGACAAGGGTAGAGATCGAGAATCCATCCACTGAGTTTCAAGGTTTATTCCTAACGCGGCCTCAATTCTGCGTAGCCGGATTTCGTGGTCCAGTTCCACCGCCACGTGAATGCCATGCATCGCGTCCACGGGAAAGTGATAGGTGCAAGCCTGCACGTACAGGCGCACGCGATTGAACATGCCCTCCAGATGCGCCTGCTCTTCCTGCCGAAGCGCGCGGCCAAAGCGCTGCTTCCAGTTTTGCAATTCCTGTTCGATCAAGTCGCGAAACGTGGCAACCGTGCGTCCCATGGTGGACCTCGTTGCCCCGAAGGGGCATACCGTGAGTGCCGTGGGTGAAACCCACGGCCGAGTTTGTACATTTTGAGGCGAGGAATTCGTTCCCCAGCCCTCGAAATGTGACAAAAAAGCTGGCGGTTTCAGCAAAATACGTGTGCTTCGATATTAAATGTCGCTCCGTTGTGTAGAAATGTCGCCTTTTTTATCGGGCAAGTTGTCATTTGTTCGTTTGTTTTCATACACATTCAGGCTTCGCTCGTCATTTATTAACATCTTTTTTTCAGGGCTCGCTCCCGGCGCGACTTTTCCCCTCCGCCGCCACGATGGAACCTCCCCTACGTCGGATAATTTGTCCTGCGTTTTTCGCGTCGGTCTGGGCATTCGTCCTTTCCTCCGGGTGACCCGGTGGGGGTGCCGCGCTCTCCACCCCCAGGCTAAGCCCGAGCCCAGGTTCCTTGTCAACAGAAATCTGGGCCATTTTCCTACCGGTAGGAAAAAATTTTACAAATGGAGCGCACTTTTTCCTCCCGGTAGGAAACCCGGAGTTGCGGGCTGCCGATATTCAACTCCCAGGGCGCCCTCTCACCCCGGCCGGCGCCGCGCGAAAAACGTAGAAGCTCCAGCCGTGGGTGAAACCCACGAGAAAAGCGCCAAACAACGTTAGCGGCCCTGAAGGGGCCGAACTACAGGTCAACCCCGTTGGGGTTGGTGTCGCATCGCTTGATTTGCTCTCCGCAGGTTGAAACCTGCGGCTACCCACGGAAGGTCCCTTCGGGGCCCGGGCGATTCTGGCCCCTCCAGGACCTTGACCGAGCGCGCAAGTTGTAGCGCCCGCCTTTGAGGTCTGCGGTTCTTCTCTAGACTCGCGCTTCCGAACCTGAGGACAGGCGTCCATCTTGGAGATTCCCCGTTTTTGCAAAAGAAAAGCCGCGGTCCTTCACAAAAGCGGAGGTCCGCGCTACCCTCTGGGGGTTGGGTTTTTTCCCTAGCACCCAGTCCCCAGCACCTAGCACCTTGTCTTGGCGTGTCAGTCCCAGCCGGCCTTGGCCATCCACCTGAAATTTCCAAAGTTCCGCCGCAGCCGCGCAGGTCTGGGTGAAAAAGAGTTTGCGGCCCGCGGGCGGCTGGAAGCTGGCGGCGCCGGAGAAGATCGCCACCGTCAGAGGAGCGCCGACCTTTAGGCCGGCACCTGCCGGGCTAAAGCCCGGCGCTACGTTTCCCCAGTCCCCAGCCCCCAGTCCCCAGCCCCTGGCATTGCGGGCACAGCGCCGGAGATACCCCAGCGCTTGCTGGAAGGCCGCGTTGGCGTCGGCATGGCGAATGTCCTCATCGAAGTAAAGCTCTGGGAAGGCCGTGACGATCAGAACCTGGGCGGGGAACTCGGCCAGGAATTGCGGTACGCGGCGGATCAACTCGGTAAGCTGAAAGCACGTGAACGCCCGTGCCATCATGATCTGTTGATTGAATTGCGCAAAGGGCATCCCCCGCCGCTCGGCTAAGCGCGCCATCAACCGCGGGTCGGCGCAGTTGGCGCCATCGAGAAACAGAATGCGCTTGCCCTCCAGCGCCAAGCGCGGCATAAAGTAATGGCTCAGCCGCGGCGCATTGTGCTCCCCGTGAAAGACCGCCAGTCCGCGCGGCGGCAAGCGCCACGGTTGCGTCAAGGCGGTAGCTCTCGCAGTCAGCAAAGTTTGCTCGGGCATCAACATGACTCCATCCCCCCATAGAAGGCAGTAGGCAGAAGGTAGTAGGCAGACAACAACGCACCCCTGTTGGCCAATTAGGACGTCATCAGCATAGGCGAATAAAAGGCGAAAGTCAAGAAGAGTTGGTGTCCGGTAGTGGTGCAGTTTCAGTTTTGTGGTAGAGGATCAGTTTCCAGTAATCCCACCTGAACCAGGAGTTAGTCCGCCTCGGCCAGGGTCGATTACTGGTGGTAAGTAGATTTTCCAGTAAGACAATACTAAACGCTGCAGCGTCAGGGTCTATCTGGGTCGGCGCCAGCTCAGCGCCTCACCGAAACGATGCCGGTTTCCTCAATACGAGCACGGACCTCTTTCGACGTCATAGAGTCTCAGCCTTTCGTCTTACAGCGCGGAATGATGGGATCTATAGCGGGCGACTTAGCTTGTAGCGGCGCTCGATGCCCACCACTCTCCCGGAATATCCCGCCCCTCAAACGTCGCCCGCACTTTCTCGATTTCGGCGAGGGGGTTTGATCTCGAGTTCCATCGAGTCGGCGGGGGTGTGCTCGGCGAGCGTGTAACTTGCCCGGAATTCCAGTGTCCGCGATATTTTCCCAAAATACCTTGCGCGGACGGCAAACCGGACGCAGAATGAACGGTCGAATAATCGCTAATACGCACCAATTCATTGAAGGCTGGCGTGTGCCACCAAAATCAACCATCAAAGGAGTTCGCAAGGAAGATATTGAAGAGGCAACACGATGGGTGGAAGGGTTGGACCGCATCCACAAGCGACGTGGCATTCTGACGTGCTTTGACTTCTCCGCCACTCCATTTGCGCCCACCGGAAAGGCCAGCGGTGAGGAGACGCTGTTTCGCTGGATCGTGAGCGACTTTGGCCTGAATGACGCGATTGAGTCCGGCTTGGTGAAGACGCCGCGTGTCGTGGTGCGGGACGACGGCCAACTGACGGCGGAGAAAAAGTCAAAGTTTTACCACCTATACGTGGAGCCGGAAGTGCGGGACGACTTGAACCGTCGAGCCCAGGAGCACGAGCCGTTGCCCAGCCTAGTGACCCAAGCCTACTATTTTCTGGGAAAGGATTGGCTTGAGACGCGGAAGACATGGCAAGAGGCAAACACTAAGGTTCCCCCAGTGATGATCACCGTTGCCAACCGCACCGAGACGGCGGCGCGGATCAGTTACGCATTTACCCATCACCGCATCATGATCGAGGAACTGTCGGACCCCGACAAAATTCTGCATATTGATTCCAGGGTGCTGGAACAGGCCGAGAGCCGAGACGAAGTTCCTGAGGAACCCCCAAACCCTGAAGATTCCAGCGGGGACGGAGAGGCGACGGTAAAGAAGCTTTCCAAGGCCGACAGAGCGGAATTGCTGAGGCGCATGGTGGACACCGTCGGCCGGCCCGGCGAGCTGGGGGGGCCGATTCAGAAGGTCATCTCGGTTGGGATGCTTTCAGAGGGCTGGGACGCCAAGACCGTGACGCACATCATGGGGCTACGCGCTTTCAGCTCCCAACTGCTGTGCGAGCAGGTCGTGGGCCGGGGACTCCGGCGGACATCCTACGAGGTGGATAAGGGCTCAGGCCTGTTCAAGCCCGAGTACGTGAACATTTTTGGCGTGCCGTTCCGTTTCCTGCCGCACGAAGGCGAGCCCGAAACCAAGCCGAAACCGGACATCCCTCCGACACTGGTTTTTGCCGATCCAGCCAAGCGCCAGTACGAGATCTCATGGCCTAACGTGATCCGCATTGACCATCAGTTTCGTACGAAGCTAGACCTCGATACGCACAGAATAAAGCTGTTGATGATTGATGCGCTGCAGACCGCCACGCTGGCCGAATTGGCTCCGGTGGTCAGCGGGCGCCCGGACCTGAGCAAGCTGACTGAGATCGATCTGCGGGCGCTGGGGGAGAAGTTCCGCCTTCAAAAGCTGGTATTTGAGGCGGCGGCGAGGACATACGATCTGATGAAGCCCACCTGGAAGGGTAACCGCCAATACCTGCTGGCCCAGGTCATCGCACTAGTGGAGAAGTTCATGCGGAGCGACCGAATCTTCATCTCGCCGCCGCTTTTCAGCGAGGATGAACTCCGCCGCCGTGTCGTCCTGGCGCTAAACATTGACACGGTCGTGCAGCACATTTGGCAGGAAATTCGCGACGAGAACACGCAATCGCTTACTGCCCAGTTCGATCGCGATTATCCGATACGCTCGACCGGCGATATGCGACCTTGGGGGACGCGCCGTCCCTGCGAGATAACGAAGAAGTCGCACATCAATGTCTGCGTTTTTGATAGTACTTGGGAAGCCAGCGAGGCGTTCGAACTCGACCGGAACGCAAACGTGACAGCGTGGGCCAAGAACGACCACCTTGGATTCGACATTGCTTACGTGCATCAAGGGATTGTTAAAAAATACCGGCCCGACTTCCTCATCAAGCTGGCAAACGGTCCCACGCTGATCTTAGAAGTGAAGGGGCAAGAGTCCTCGGAATCGAAGACGAAACATGGGTTTCTTGCAGAATGGGTCACCGCCGTCAACGCTCACGGCGGATTTGGCGTGTGGGCTTGGAATGTCTCGCGGCATCCCAAAGACATACGTGGGATTCTGGCTTCGCATATGCGGCGAGTTGCCAAACCCCCTCGGCATGATACGGTCCCGCAAAACTAGATTCCCGCTACGCTGGCTTTCCGACTGGGACATTTTGTAGCCTCTAACACTGGTAGAATTATCTTGACTTTCATAATATAGGTTGATACAATGGCGAGGTGTTACTGATAGGTGCAGTCATGTCTGCGCGCAAGTCTCCCCCCTTCTCGAAGTCGAGCCCATCCATGCGACAAAGTCAGCAGGGCAGAATTCCGGCGTAGGATCCGAGGGGAGGGCGACAGACGGCAGACAGTAGACAGCCTGCAGACACTGATTCCTCGCTTCGTAGGTGGTGATGGGGAGTATACAGCAAGCAGTCCTGACTCCTAATTCCCCTGCGGCTCTCCATGATGTGTCAGAAACAAAAGGGGTTAGTCGTTTAGAGTAAAGATGTCTGAAAGCTTTATCTCATTCAAATAAGAACAGTTAGCTTGAAATATGGAAGCCGTGACCAAAAGCAACACCGCGCCTCTCCATTATGTACCAGAAATA
>Ga0335085_10009353_pt1 | contig 14801 bp, 8 predicted proteins | sample Lox_Sample_45_FD_206712 | JGI IMG/M metagenome (GOLD analysis project Ga0335085, IMG submission 206712) | Soil microbial communities from Loxahatchee National Wildlife Refuge, Florida, United States - Lox_Sample_4.5 | ecosystem: Environmental > Terrestrial > Soil > Wetlands | place: USA: Florida... | reverse complement strand
TACGAAGGCAAGATCGACTGGGCGTTCGGTGAACTGCTGGCGCTGGGTTCGCTGGTGGCCGAGGGCAAGCTGGTGCGGCTGTCGGGGCAGGACACCAAGCGCGGCACCTTCTCACAGCGGCATTCGGTGATCATCGACCGCAACACCGGCGCCGAGTTCACCCCGCTGCAGCTGCTCACTCTCAATAAGGACGGCACGTCCACCGGCGGCAAGTTCCTGGTCTACGACTCACCGTTGTCCGAGTACGCCGCGGTCGGCTTCGAATACGGCTACACCGTGGGCAATCCGGACGCTGTCGTGCTGTGGGAGGGACAGTTCGGCGACTTCGTCAACGGGGCGCAGTCGATCATCGACGAGTTCATCAGCTCCGGCGAGGCCAAGTGGGGCCAGCTGTCCACGGTGGTGCTGCTGCTGCCGCACGGCCACGAGGGGCAGGGCCCCGACCATACCTCCGGCCGGATCGAACGCTTCCTGCAGCTGTGGGCGGAAGGGTCGATGACGATCGCGGTGCCCTCGACCCCGTCCAACTACTTCCACCTGCTGCGCCGACACGCGCTGGACGGGGTGCGGCGCCCGCTGATCGTGTTCACACCGAAGTCGATGTTGCGCAACAAGGCCGCCGTCAGCGACATCAAGGACTTCACCGAGATCAAGTTCCGCTCGGTGCTCGAGGAGCCCACCTACCAGGACGGCATCGGCGACCGCAGCAAGGTCATCCGGATCCTGCTGACCAGCGGCAAGATCTACTACGAGCTGGCCGCCCGCAAGGCCAAGGACAAGCGTGACGACATCGCGATCGTGCGCATCGAACAGCTTGCCCCGCTGCCGCGGCGGCGGCTCGAAGCGACGCTGGACAGCTACCCGAACGCCAGGGAGTTCTTCTGGGTGCAGGAGGAGCCGGCCAACCAGGGCGCCTGGCCGCGGTTCGGCCTGGAGCTGCCCGAGCTGCTGCCCGACAAGCTCAGCGGGATCAAGCGCATCTCCCGCCGGGCGATGTCGGCGCCGTCGTCGGGTTCGTCGAAGGTACACGCCGTCGAACAGCAGGAGATCCTCGACACGTCGTTCGGCTGAGCTTGCGAAGCTGAGCGGGGTTCGGCCGAGCCGTCTGGTCTGCCGCGAACGTGATTGTGTGAATACCCGCAAGCTCGGGTCCCCGGCATTGCCCGCACACTCGCGCTGAAGCTTTTGCGCCGGTCAGCCGACGCGAGGCGGTGTGTATGCAGGGTTTCGCCGGGAAGGTTACCGTCGTAACGGGCGCCCGATCGGGTATCGGGAGGTGCTGGCCGCCGAGTGGGCGCGATCGGGCCTCAAACATGCGATCAGAGACGTCGACACCGAGGGTTTGGCGGTAACCGAGGAACGGCTGATGGCCATAGGCGCCTCCGGTCAAAACGGATCGGCTCGACGTCATCGAGCGGGAAGCCTTCCACCCCCATCCCGACCCGGCCGTCCGGGGCCGTCGCCTCCCATGCATGTCATCGGCTGGATTGCCGCGCCTTGACCAGCTCTGAACGGATCTCCGTGTCAGCGGCACGTGAAAATCGACCCCGGCGCGCCAACGATCGTTAGATTCCGCCCACCCCCCTTGTCCGGTGGCCTGGTTCTACCCGATCCAGGAGGACCAGAAGGGAATGTTGTCTGTGGGAGGTTTTGGCTGCACCGGGCCGAGGGGTTGCCCATCAAGGTGATCGCCGCTAGTTCATTCGAGTCCGAATCACATCTGGCTCTGGTGTTTCAGCCAGCCGGGACAGCAGCGCCGCCGGCGATCTCGGCCAAGGCCGAACTCAGTCTTGGCGCTGAAACGTGGCCGGGAGAGAAGCAGCAGACCGCACCCGTGCAGTTAACGATCCAAACCCTGGCGCCAGCCGTCATGGATTGACCATAGGCCCCCGGACGGCGTTAGCTGGTTGTGCTCTATGGTTCACTATTTCACACGCACGACGGCGGTGATGATGGATGAAAGACGTTACTGGGGTAGCTGGCAAAACCCGCGATAGCCGCGTAGCCGTGAATGTGCGGGTGCGTGTGTATCCGGGGACGGACGCTGAGGTCCGTGGCACTGTGGTCGAAGATTTTGGCGATATGGTCGGGCACGCAGTGGATATCGGTGATCGCGTAGTCGACCCCGCGCGGCGATGGGCGGTCGTGACCGACCCCGGCGGTCTGCTTTTCGTCGACAGCGACCAATTAGTCGCCGAGTAGCGCTAGCTGTCGCGGTTTGCGCATCCGCCGGGCGACCGTCCTCCCGACTTGCGGCGGCGCTATCGGACAAGGAGCCAAATCATGTTCAAGGGGTTCAAGAATTTCCTCATGCCCGGTGATGTGGTCGTCGTCGCGGTCGGCCTGGTGCTGGCGTCGGCGTTTTCCACGCTGGTCAAGGCATTCACCGATTCGGTGATTTAATCCGCTTGTGGCCGCCGCGCAGGCGGCGACACGATCGGATTGGGCTGGCAGGCGGCTGGGCGGGCGGTGAGGCGATCCCGCTGTTCGAGCGCACCCTGGCAGACCGCGAGCGGGTCCTCGGCGCCAACCACCCGCACACCCTAGGACGCTGCTGTTGTAGTGCCTCGTGGTGGGTTGGTGTGGTGGACGTTCGAATTTTGACCCCGGTGGCGGTTGAAGATCGACCCCTGGGTGCCTGGCTGGTGTTGGGGTCAGGCGATGGCCCAGTCGGTGGGTCCGTGGTGCAGGCCGAGGGGGGCGATTTGAGGCAGCGGTTCGCCTCCAGCAACCACGCCGGTGCGGCGAGTCGTGCTGGTGTAGACCGCGACGGGCCTGCTAATGGCGCCCAGTGTGCTGTCGACGTTGTTCGGCCGCTGATCAGCGAGTTTCTCCACCCGGTCCCGCGATTGCGTCGCGCAGCGGCCAGTTGAGACCGAGGCCGGTAGACGTCGCCGCTGGCTGGAGAGTGAGTTCCGCCTCGGCTCGCGCCCACCGCCAACGGTGCCGCGCCGAGCGGCCGCTTGGCGCGCGACGCTGCCAGCGGACAGTGCCTGCGACGGAGGCCAGCTCCCGAGCAACCGGAATAGCCCAAGCGTTGTCTGACCGGCATTTGGGAGTCGCTGTGCCGCAGCGTGGTCGGTGAACCTAGCGGAGCCGGACGCGCCATCGGACGAATCCGGCCATGACAAGCCCGAGGATGGCCAGCATTGTCATGTCCAAGAGCCACCAGTTGCTGGCGTGTGTCCATAGCGTCTCATTTTTCGGCGTAAGTGGAGCGACGGTGTGGAGATCGACGGTGGACGCCGTGGCGGCGAAGCCCCAGCGGGCGGGCAGGAGCCATGAAACTTGGTCGAGACCGACACGGCCGGTGACGGGAATGAGCCCGCCGGAGAACACCATTGCGAGCATCACCGACATGACGAGCATCGGCAGGATTTGATCCTGTGAGGTGGCGGCGGCGGATAATGCGAGACCCATGATTGCGGCGACGGCGGCGGTGGCGGCAAGAGTCGCATACAGCTCGGGTATTGGATTGCCAAGAATGACCGCGCCGCGGGTGGGTGCGCCTTTACCGATCACGACAATGGCGGTCAGGACCGCGGTTTGAACCGCGGCGGCGGCGCTGTACACGAGAATTTTGGCGGCGAGGTAGGCCGAGGGCGACAGTCCGGCGGCTTGTTCGCGCCGGAAGATCGCTCGTTCGCCGACCAGATCCCGGATGGTCAGTGCCGTGCCCATAAAGACTGCGCTGATGTTGAGCAGGATGACGATTTGCTCCGGCTCGTTTGGGGTTGGGCCGCGCAGGTCGGCTGTCCCGAACCCGCTATTGCCGGGCACTGCGAGTGAGAGTGCGCCGAGGATGAAGGGTAAGAGGGTGAGGAAGAGAAAGTAGCCGTGGTCGGCGGTAATTAGTCGCGCCTGGCGACGCGAGATCGTCGAAAACTGGCGCCGCAGGCTGGTGTGGGTCGGGCCGCCCAATTTGGCGGGCTTCTCGCTCTCTGGCGGTGGCGGTGGCGGTTTGACGCGCTCGAGGAATCGCAGGTGGGCCGCCTGGGGATCGGCGCCGATCGCGGAAAAGATGTCGGCCCAGTTGGTGGTGCCCATCGACGGGCCGATCTGGCTGGGTGGCCCGCAGAACGCGGTCTTGCCTCCGGGTGCCAGCAGCAGCACTTGATCGCACACGTCGAGATAGGACAGTGAGTGCGTCACCACCAGCACCACGCGTCCGGCGTCGGCGAGCTGGCGCAGCATGGTCATGACCTGCCGATCCAGCGCCGGGTCAAGGCCCGACGTCGGCTCGTCGAGGATCAGTAGCGACGGTCCGGTCAGCAGCTCCATCGCTACCGACGCACGTTTGCGCTGGCCGCCGGACAGCTTGTCGACCCGGGTGTCGGCCTGCGGGGTCAGATCCAGCTCCTCGAGCACTTGCGCGACGACCTGATGGCGCTCCTCCTTGTTGGTGTCGGGCGGCAGCCGAAGCTCAGCGGCATAACCAAGCGCCTGGTTGACGGTGAGCTGGGTGTGCACCACGTCGTCCTGGGGCACCATCCCGATCCGGCTGCGCAGCGAGGCGTAGTCTGCGTGGATGTTGTGGCCCTCGAAGGTCACCGCCCCGGCGGTCGGCTGGGTGTAGCCGGCGATGAGCTTGGAAAGCGAGCTCTTGCCAGCGCCGGACGGGCCGATCACGGCGGTCAGCGTGCCGGGCCGGGCGGCGAATGAGATGTTGTCCAGCAGCGTCTTATTGTCCTCGATGGTCCACGTGACTCCGTGCACAGCCAGACCGCCGGTGCGGGTCGCCGCTTCGGTCTCGGTCCGGCGGACCAGTGTGCCGCCCTCGAACACCAGGTCGACATTGCCGATCGTCACCACGTCGTCGTCGTGCAGCAGCGCCTGATCGACCGGGGCACCGTTGACGAAGGTGCCGTTGATGCTGTGCGCGTCGTGGATTTCGGTGCCCGCCGCGGTCGGCACCAGCGTCGCGTGGAGGCGGGAGGCCAGCATGTCGGCGATTACGATGTCGTTGTCGCTGGCGCGGCCGATGGTCGCCGATCCCTGCGGCAGCTCAGCGGACTTACCCGGCCAGTAGATCTTGCGGATACTGGTGGCGATATTCGACGTCTCGCCGCTCCTACGGCGGGGCGCCGGGCCCACGGCGGTGGGCTGGGAGCTGGCCGGCTGCGACACGCTCGACACCGCCGAGGCGAGTGGGTGCCCCGCGGAGTCCTGGCCCACCTCAAAGGTCAGCAGCGGCCCGACGAGGCTGCCAATGTTGATGTTCTGGCCGTCCTCGACGTCGATAGCGGGCACCCGGCGGCCGTGGACGAACATCCCGTTGAGGCTGTCGTTGTCGATGGCGACCCAGCGGCCCTCGTCGAACCGCAGCACCAAATGCGCCCGCGAGATCAGTGGATCCGGGATACGCAGATCAGCGTGGATGTCGCGGCCGATCACCACGTCGTTGCCCGCCACGAACGTGTGTGCAGATCCGCCATACCGAACGGTCAGCTGCGGCGCTCCTGATCGGCTCATCAGGACCAATCCTATCCGTGCCACCGGCGTCTCTGCGGGCACCAGTTATTCGGCCGACCGGATGCCCCACGGCGCGATGCTGGTGATCGGCTGGCAACGCCGCGAGGCGCTCGCCGTGGATGGGTGATGATGTGGGCGAACACCGCGCCGGCAGCCGAGTCGCCTTCGCGGGCCTACCCAGTGGCGACCGAGCACCGCTACCCGGCTGTCGTCGACGGGAAGGTACTCGACCGGACCGGATGCGACATTCAGGATGTAGATCGAGGCACCGCACGCACGCTTGTTTTGACTGCCCGACTTCGTCCGTGGAGAGTTCGATTCGGCCCGATGTGGATACATCGCGCTATGTTATGAGTGAACCGAAAACCGCGACTAGATTTGTGATCGAGGGCTGCCAGATGGCCGAATGCGATCCGCTCGTAACTCAGCACGACATCGTTGGCGATGTCGCCGGGGAGCTCGCGGCTGTCGGCTTCGCGGAGGCAGAGGAGGTTGGCCGCGGCGGTTTCGGCGTGGTCTACCGCTGCTCGCAGCCCTCGCTCGATCGAACCGTTGCCGTCAAAGTGTTGACCGCCGACCTCGACGACGAAAACCTTGAACGGTTCATGCGCGAGCAACGTGCCATGGGCCGGCTCTCCGGCCACCCAAATATCGTGAACATTCTGGGGATCGGCGCGACTCCCAGCGGGCGACCCTTCATCATCATGCAATATCACCCCCACGACTCGCTCGATGCACTGATTCGCAAGCGTGGTCCGCTCGACTGGCGCGACGCATTGCGACTCGGCGTCAAGCTCGCCGGGGCGTTGGAGACGGCGCACCGAGGCGGCACACTCCATCGTGATGTGAAGCCGGCGAATATCCTGCTCACGGAGTATGGCGAACCGCAGCTGACCGATTTCGGTATCGCGAGAATTTCGGGCGGTTTCGAAACCGGGGCGGGTTTCATCGCGGGGACGCCCGCATTCACTGCTCCGGAAGTACTTTCGGGCGCGGCGCCCACGGTGGCTTCCGATCTCTATGGTCTCGGTGCCACATTGTTCTGTGCACTGACTGGCCATGCCGCTTTCGAGCGTCAAAGCGGCGAGTCAGTCGTTGCTCAGTTTCTGCGGATCTCAAACCAGTCGGCGCCGGATCTGCGGAAGATCGACATTCCGGATCTGCTGTCTCGCGCCGTCGAGCGCGCGATGGCGAGGGATCCGGCGGGCCGTCCAACCTCCGCCGGCGAGTTCGGTGAGGAGCTCTGCGACATCGGGCGTCGGATCGGCTTCGGCGTGGATGAGATGGCACTTCGCGTGGATCCGGCTGAGGACTCGCTGCTCGCTGGAACTGGTCCACGTACCTCTGGGTCTGGTCCACGTAGGTCTGAAGCCGGTCCTCGTTCCTACGGTCCAACGACAGCGCCGCCGACGCCGGCTACCAAGTTTCGTCCGCCGCGTCGTCCCCGGGCGCAAGTCTTTCGGCAGCGGTTGATCGATGCGTTGCGCGCGGGAGATCGTCGGCGACTGATCGTGATTCACGCACCAGCCGGGTATGGAAAGACGACATTAGCTGCACAGTGGGGGGAGGAACTTGCGCGCGACTCCGTGAAGGTCGCGTGGCTGACCGTCGACAACAACGACAACAACCTCGTATGGTTTCTGGCGAACCTGATCAAGGCGATCCAGCGAGCAAATCCAGCGATTGCCGACGATCTCGGTGATGTGCTCGAGCAGCGTGGCGAGAACGCTCAACAGTACGTGCTGACGTCGCTGATCAATGACGTCCACGAGCGCGACGAGCGAATGGCGGTCATCGTCGACGATTGGCATCGCATCACCGACGCGGCCGTGATAGCTGCGATGGACTTTCTGCTCGAGCACGGCGGTGACAACTTCCAAGTCGTCGTTACGAGCAGGTCGCGGTCTGGTCTACCGCTCAGCCGCATGCGGGTACGCGACGAGCTTATCGAAATCGATATCGGCGCAATGTGTTTCGACGAGGCCGAGGCGCGGTCGTTTCTGGTCGAGGTTGCCGGATTGGACCTGCAGAGCCGTGATGTGACCGATCTCCGTAACTCGACGGAGGGCTGGGTCGCCGCGTTGCAGTTGGCGTCGCTCTCGCTCCGGGGGGCCGTCGCTCCGGCCGAGGTCATCAGCCACATCTCCGGCCGGCACCACGCCATCGCGGATTTCCTCGCCGAAAACGTCTTGAGCGCACTGGAACCCGGGATGTTGCGATTCCTTTTGGCGACCTCAATCACCGAGCGGATCTGTGGATCACTGGCGTCCGCGCTGAGCGGTGAGCCGCGCGGGCAGGCCATGCTCGAGGAGGTGGAGGCGCGCGACCTCTTCCTCCGCAGAATCGATGAAACCGGCGATTGGTTCCGCTATCACCAACTGTTCGCTGAATTCTTGCGGCGACGCCTCGATCGTGATCACCCCGAGCTGACAACACCGCTGCACCGCAAAGCGTCGGAATGGTTTGCCTCCGAACATATGCTGGTGGAGGCGGTTGACCACGCCCTGGCCGCGGGCGATACCCGTCGGGCGGTGGAACTCGTCGAGACAGACGGGCCGACACTCCTTGAACATTCGCAGATGGCAACGCTGCTCGGTCTGGTGGACAAGCTGCCCTCCGCGGTCGTGGTTTCGAGCCCCAGGTTGCAGCTTGCATTGGCCTGGATCAACGTCCTGCTGCATCGGACGGATCCCGCCTATGTCGCGCTCGAACGTGTCGACGCCGCATCGCGAACGATGCAAGGCTCCGGTGTCGAGGTTGCGTATCTGCGCTCAGTAGCCGGCGTCGTTGAGGCAACGAGGCGGGCGATGGCCGATCGAACAGACGGCCTCGACGACCTGCTCGGCGAATGCCTGTCCCGGCCGGATGCGTTCCCGCCCTTCGTGGTATCGGTGGCCGCGAACGTCGCGACGTTCAGCGCGATCCACCGGTTCGACTTCGATGCGGCTCATAACTGGCAGCATTGGGCCAGCCCGTACCACCGGCAGAACACCGGTCCATACGCCGTGATGTACGGAAGTGCGCTGGATGGAATCGCCGCGTTCGAGCAGCTGGATCTCGATCGTGCCGAACAGTCTTTCCGCGCCGCGCTGCAGGTGGCATATAAGCCGGGGACGGCGTATTCGCAGGGTGCTCGGCTCGCCGGCGGGTTGCTGGCCGAATTGCTCTATGAGCGCGGCGAAACCGCCGAGGCGGAGCGATTGCTCGATGAGAGCCTCAAGCTCGCCGCCGAGGAGGGCATCGTCGAGATGATCAACGCCCGCTTCGTCGTGGGTGCGCGGCTGGCTGCGCTGCGCGGCGACCGCACCGCCGCGGCGAAGCTTCTCGACGAAGGCGCCGATGTTGCGGAGCGACTGTCCACTCCGCGATTGAGCGCCAGTGTCGACAACGAGCGCTTGCTCCTCGGGTTACCGATCGGAGGGGTGGTCCGTCGGCCAGTTGAGTTCGCGCAGCGCCAATCGCCCCTAGGGCCAATGGACGGGATTGACGAAATCACAGCCCAACTTAAGGAAGACATCGCTATCCGATTGCTCATCGCGGGCCCGGGTGGCGGTGACGAGGCCCACGTTGCGTGCCGCTGGGCGCAGGAGTGGGTTGACCGGTTGGAGGGTCGCGGCCGGCATCTCGCCTCGTTAAGTGCAGAGCGCCTGCTTGCCGAGTGCCTGTCTGCGGCCGGTCGAACCGCGGAAGCCAAACAACTTTTCGGCTCTGTCCTTGCCCGATGCGCCGACCTCGGCATGGTTCGGTTTCCGATCGACGGCGGAGAGCGACTCGTCTCGCTCATCGCAGAAATCCGAAATAACCAGCAGACGGGGAGGTCCGACCCCAAGATCCCACAGCTGCCGATGCAGTTCCTCGATCGAATCCTCGATGCCGCCGGCCAAGGTAGCAAGGGAATGGACGAAGAGGACGAGACGTCTACGGCGTAGTTCATCGGTCCCGGAGCGGCCGTCGTGGTCCTCGTCTAGGAGCGTATTGAAACAATGTGCTCCGAGGCGCGTTGTGTGGCGGGTGTGATAGGTGTGGTGCTTGTGTGAATCGTCCGGCAGGCGTCATGGCTGGCCTGCGCGGTTCGGTTGTGTGCGGCGGTGTCGCCGACCGGGCGTCAAACCATGCGCCCAGGCGGTGCCGTTGTGGGTCAGCCCGAGCGTGCTGAGCGGGTGCAGGTTGGGCGCGGCGGCGCGGTGGTGCAGCAAGTGGTCGCATTTGGCTACGCCACGATGGCAAACCTTGCACCTATCCAACCCTAATTTCGTTTGCCGGCCGGGGTGGTCGTCGCGCCGTGACGGTCGGAGACCGTGTTCTACCCCGGCAACGCGCTATCTGGGGCCCCGGTGGTATCGGCCACGTTCATACTGCGGCAGCAGCGCACTGGGGTGCCTCCCGGGTGGTCGCCGCGTGGCGACTGGTGGTGTCGCATGTGCAGCAGGTGATGGGGCCTCGCCGAGCGGGATCGGTCAACCTCGGTGGCTGTTGCGCGGTGCGACAATGATGACCGGTGATCCCGGTTGGGCCGCACAACGGCCGCACCGTGGGGATCTATACGCTTTTCGCAGTACACGCCGGTGGAAGCGCCCTTGTTGACCGCATCAGACATCGCCTGCGGGATGGGTCCGCAGTGCGGTGGGGTGACATCGGGATCAGGCGCCTGAGTTTTTGCGATGGAGGTAAGCCATGTCACGGACAATTCAATCGGTAGCCGTGTTGGGGGGCGGTTTCATGGGCGCGGGTATCGCGGAATCGGCATCTCTGGCCGGATTTCCTGTGGTGATCCGGGAGTTGCCTGAGTTCACGGCGGCCGCGCGCAGCCGGCTCGAGCTCTCCTTGGACGGCGTAGTGAAACGAGGGAAGCTTGACGCTGACGATCGAGCTGCCGCACTGGCCAGGGTCAGTTTCACCAGCGAACTCAAAGATGTCGCTGGCAGCGACCTGGTCATCGAGGCGGTCCCCGAGAATCTGGGTCTGAAGCTCTCGATCATGAAGGAGCTCAACGAGATCGTCAGCCAGGACACCGTCTTGGCCTCGAACACGTCCTCGATCCCGATCGCCGAACTCGCCAGCGTGGTCGCCAACCCCGCCCGCATGCTGGGCCTGCACTTCTTCTCGCCGGTACCGGTGATGAAGTTGGTCGAGATCGTCCGTGCGCTTGACACAGCCGACGAGACGGTCGCAGTGGCACAAGAGTTCGTGGAGCGGCTCGGTAAGCGTTCTGTCGAGACGAAGGATCGCGCCGGGTTCATCGTGAACTTCTTGCTGACGCCTTATTTGATGGGCGCCGTCCGCATGTATGAGGAAGGTTTTGCCACCCGTGAGGACATCGACGCCGGGATGAAGCTGGGCGCCGGCCATCCGATGGGACCGCTGGAACTGTGTGACTTCATCGGGCTGGACATCCTGCAGGCGGTGTGCGAGTCGCTTTTCGATGAGTTCAGGCGTGACGAGTACGCTGCGCCACCGCTGATGAAGCGGATGGTCGCGGCGGGGCGCTTGGGTCGCAAGTCGGGCCGGGGTTTCTACGAATACACCGGTTAACCCGCCGGTCTGGGTGACACCCGGTGGCGGACGGCCCGGCCGTGATGGCCTCCGGCTGGGCGGGTGTGTGCACCGACAAGCCTTCCAGGTTGAGGAAAAAGATGTTGCGCTCGGCGTCGTAGCCGAAGCGCGCCTCCAGCGGCACGGTGAGCAGATCGCCCTTAAGCCCCATCGGCTCCTCGCGAAAGATCGCGCTGCGTCCGGGATTCCTGCCCACAACGGCCATCCGGATGTGCGACCACGCACACCCCGTCAGTCCAGCCATTCGCGGCACGCCCAGGCGCCCAATGCCAGGGCGGCAACCGATTACCGACCTAGCCCGCCCGCTCTGGCGGCCAGGCACGCTGCTCACATCCTGACGGCCGAGCGGTCGCTTCGCCGCTCGTCGACGCACCCGCACCGACGGAGCCCTTGTGCGGTCAGGGCACCACGACGGCGCGGCCGTGCACCTTGCCGTCTTGGAGGTCGCGGTAGGCCTGTGCTGCGTCGTCGAGCGAGTAGGTGGTCGACTCGACGTGCACCAGCCCTCGGGCCGCCAGGTCGATGAGCTCGGCCAGCTCGAAACGGGATCCCCAGTATGTCGTCTGGATGCTGACCTCGTAGGGCTGCGAGAAGAACGACAGCGGCACGGTGCCGCCGGCGATGCCGACGATCGTGGCGTCACCGAGCGTGCGGGCGGCGGTGCGGGCGAGTTCGATCGTCGCTCCGGCGCCGACGCAGTCCAAAATCACGTCGGCCCCGTGGCCGTGGGTGAGGTCCTTGACGGCGCCGGCCGCCTGATCATCCGATGTGACGACATGGTCGGCACCGACCTTTGTGGCCAGATCCAGCGCCTCCTGGCGATTGTCGACGGCGATCACCGTGGCCGCCGTCGTCGCCTTCACCAGCTGGACCGCGATGTGGCCAAGACCACCGACACCGACCACCACCACGGTCGATCTCGGCGCCATCTTCGACCACGATCGGCGGATCGCGTGGTAGGGCGTGAGGCCGGCGTCGGTGAGCGCTGCCGCCGTCGCCGGCTCCAGGGCGTCGGGCAGCCGCACGAGCAGGCGCTCGGCGGGCACCAGCAGGTACTTGGCCATCCCGCCGTCCAGACCAAGCCCACCGCCCCCGCTCACCACCGGTGCCTGGGCCGGATCCTCGCAGTAGTTCTCGAAGCCCTGCTGGCAGCGGCTGCACTTGCCGCAACCCCAGGCGCCGTAGACTGCGACGGCGTCGCCCTCCGAGACCGCGGTGACGCCGTCGCCGACGCAGTCGACCCATCCGGCGTTCTCGTGGCCCAGTGTGAACGGCAACTTCCACGGCATCATGCCGGGCTCGAAGTCGTGCATCAGGTGCAGGTCGGAATGACACGCCCCCGCGCCGCCGATCTTGACGATGACCTGGCCCGGTCCCGGTGTCGGCTTCGCCACCTCCACCAACTCCGGATCGGTTTTCCAATCAATCAATCGCAGAGCCTTCATAGCGCACACCTTGCCCATACTCGGAATTCGCGTCCGAGAACAATCTACGACGCGAACCAGGCGGTCGATCACTGTTTGACGGGAACGCGCGCCCGCCGCGGAAAGAGTCATCGTTATGGACGTTTGTCCATTCAAACGCGCGACGACATCGGTGCCTGATAAGCCGTTGTGCTGATAAAACCCGTTTGATCGAGCCGCGCCTGGCCGATGGATTGGCTTCGGGTGCGAGCTGACCGCGTCCTAGGACCGGCGAGCAGCTGATGCGCGTGCTCATGGTCGAGGAAGCGGCGTGGTGTGAGCATTTTCGCGAGCATGCGGTTTCCCGGGCACCATGAATGATGCCGGTCCCGGTCGACACCAGGATCAGCCGCCGGCAATAGTGGGGGTTCTGAAAGGCGAACTGTTGAGCGAGAGCACCACCCCACGACAACCCGAGGACATCAACGGCCCGGACGTGAAGATCGAGCTTGCGCAAAAGTTGCCGCACCACGGCGGCGAGGTAGGGAAACCCATAGCAGCGGTGAATCCGGTGAACCGCAGGTTCCGGGTGCGTTGGACCGCACCACGGTGGTGTCTGGATCAAGGTGGGCCACCATCGGATCAAGCAATTTCATGTTGCACAACAGCGGGGGCACCCCGGTGCCGGCGCGGACGCGGACTCGGATCTGCTGTCCCGGCAACAGGATAGGCGCTCCGTGCCGGCCCGATTGGACGCTGACGCGTTCATGGGTACAGCACCATTTCATCGGCATCGCAGGCCGGGCGTCGTTCAGCGCCGATGTCGGTGGGTCGGCTCGAATATCGACTCTGCACCGGAGGTCTTCTGGTGTGCGTGCCGCACCGCGACGATGTCGAAGCGGTGGCCGGCATCATCGAGCAGATCTGCCGGTTTGTCGAGACGGATGGTCATAACGAGTCCTTTGGTCGTCGGTGGTCAGTGTTGGAGTACGTAGCTGCCGGGTGCGGGCTCCACCGGGACCATGCCGACGCCGCCGAGCGAGTCCGGGGCGTCCTTCTCTTTGCCGCCCCGCTCGCCAAGCCAGGCGACGTAGTCGGGCCACCAGGAACCGGCGTGCTGCTCGGCGGAGTCGGCCCAGGCGGCCGGATCGGGCGTATCCACAACGCCGGCGCGGTAGCTGGCCTTGGTGTTTCCCGGCGGGTTGACCAGCGCGGCAATATGCCCGCTCGACGACAAAACAAATCGGCAGTTCGTGCCGCCCAGCAGCCGGGCGCTGCGATAACAGGCCTGCCACGGCGAGATGTGATCAGCCACCCCGGCCACCACGTAGGAATCCACGCTGAGCTCCCCCAGATCCACCGGCGTGCCCAACATGCTGACCCCGCCCGGAGTGGCCAGCGAATTGTGCACCCCCATCAGCACCATGTCGCGATGTATCGCCGCCGCCATCCGGGTGGTGTCGGCGTTCCAGAACAACACATCAAAGGCCGCCGGGGACTTGCCCTCCACATAGTTGTTCACCCAATAGCGCCACACCAGATCGGTCGGCCGAAGCCAGGCGAACACCTCGGCCAACAACCGGCCATCCAGGTATCCTTTCCGGGCCGACAACGCGATCGCGATGTTGGCCACCTCCTCATCGATCGCGGCCGCGGCCACACCGGCCTTCTGCTGATCGAGCACCGTCACCATCAACGTCAAGCCGGCCAGCCGATCACCCTGACCGGTCGCGGTCAGATGTGCGGCGGTCATCGCCGCCAGGATCCCGCCCGAGCACGACGCCTGCACATGCGTGCGATCAGAGCCGGTGATCTTCTCCACCGCGTCCAGCGCGCCCAGGATCGCGCGCCCGTAGGTGTCAAAACCCCAACTGCGTTGCTCAGCAGTGGGATTGCGCCATGAGATCGCGAACACCTGCACGCCTTGGCGCAGCAAGTATTCGATCATGCTGCGCCCCGGCGAGATGTCCAGGATGTAGTACTTGTTGATCACCGGGGGCACCATCAACAGCGGCACCGACCACACCTTCTCGGCCTGCGGGGTGAACTGGATCAGCTCGAACACCTCGGTGCGCAACACCACCGAGCCGGCGGTGGCGGCGACGTTTTGTCCCACTGTGAACGCATCGGGTTCCACCATCGAGGGCACCCGCGGCGCCGAGAGCATGTCGCCGAGGAAGTGCCGCAGCCCCCGCACCGCGCTGAGCCCACCGGTGTCGATGAGCGCCTTGTATCCCAGCGGGGTCAGCAGCGGGTTGTTGCTCGGTGAGAGCCCTTCGGTGATCACGTCCAGCGCGAACCGGATCCGCTCGGCGTCGCGCCAGTCCAGATGCGCATCTGAAAACAGCTCATCCACCGTGGTGCAGCCGGCCA
>Ga0335085_10009352_pt1 | contig 14802 bp, 10 predicted proteins | sample Lox_Sample_45_FD_206712 | JGI IMG/M metagenome (GOLD analysis project Ga0335085, IMG submission 206712) | Soil microbial communities from Loxahatchee National Wildlife Refuge, Florida, United States - Lox_Sample_4.5 | ecosystem: Environmental > Terrestrial > Soil > Wetlands | place: USA... | reverse complement strand
GGCGCCGGCGCGGATCAATCGGACGGCCGCCGTCGGATCGGGATGATGATGGGCGCAGCGACCGCCTGCCCGCCGCGCCGGCCAACGACGATCACTTCGAACTTCGCGCTGTCCTGCTTGATAACGTAATCGTAGCCGGCCAGCACGCGCGACAGCACGTGCCCGAGCGATCCGGTATAGACGCCGTCGATCGTCTCGTTGAGCGTGCCCGAGGCGCGGTAACGAATGTTGAAGCGGCCCAACGCGGTCAGCACGTCCGCCAGCGTCGCCTGCTGCACGTGGAGTTCGAGCGCACCGGCGTCGCCCTCGATGCGCAAAGCGGCACCGCCGGCGGCAGAACCGTCTCGGGCATTCAGCGCCTGCGCCGCGAGCAAACCGAAAGCGAGCGCTGCGAGAAAAGCGACGGTCGGCCCGAGACGTCGGTGCATCCTAATCTCGCTTAAGGTATGCGGATCGGCACCCGGCAAAGATAGCGTCGACGGCCCGCGACCACAAACGCGACTTCAACCTTTGCGCGAATCGTTATGCGCGATAAAAAACTTCACTGCTCGCGCCGCGGTTCCGAGTCATCCCGGATTCGCAGACGAGACATGTGTTGTCTATATGGGAAAGCAATCGTTCTTTCTTGCGGCGAAAAAAAATTATTCCATGCTTGGAATCGCACATTTCGAAAAATTTTCTCACGCACGCGGGCGCCATGCACTCGTGATTTGGCCCTTGAACTCGGTGCCGTCGTGACACACGCTTGAGCTGTTCAAAACTTCGTCGACGTGTCGGGCGGCTGAAGTTGGACGCGTCAGTCTCGCTGACCAACTTATCTGACGCGCGGTCTGTCTTCCGGCTCCTGCCTCTCGGCATTTCTCCAAGGACGGAAGCTCCGGGGAATCGTGGTTTCCCGGAATAGGGGAGCGTTTACCCGCGACGTGACGAATGGTCGTCAATCCGAAGGCTGCGGTTGCCCCGTGGTTCGCGGAATTTGGCGATTGCGACCGCGCTCGGCGCTCAAGTGTGCCGTGGCAACAAAAACTCGGCGCTCGATCCTCCAGCGCGGATGTAGGCGTGCTCACGCGCGAGTCGGCGGAGCACGAGTCCAACAAACCAAGGGAGGCCTACGCTATGCCAGTTCTTCGCAACAGAGCGATACGAAATTCTTGCCTTGCCGGCTTCGCCCTTGCCGGCGCCGTGCTCGGGCTGTGCGGCCCGGCCGCTGCCGACGAAACCTTCGTCCTCAAGCAAACGATCACGATTACGCCGGTGGCCCCGGGAGTTGTCCTGCACTCGTTCGACATCAGCTGGGTCGACCCCGATGTCCATTCGTACTTTCTCGCCGACCGCTCCAACAAGGCGGTCGACGTCATCGATACGATCAGCAAGAATCAGAGCAAGCTCGCCGCGGGAATGTTCGTCGGCTTCAGCGGCAACAACGACACCTCCGGTCCGAACGGGGTGCTGACCATCCACAATCACGGCACCACCGAAGTGTGGGCCGGCGACGGCGACTCGACCGTGAAGGTGATCGATTTCAAGACCGGAAATATCACCCACACGATCTCGACCAACGGCTTGGAGCGGGCCGATGAGCTTTGCTACGACCCAAACGAGCACCTGATCGTGATCGCCAATGACGCCGAAGCCGACGTCACCGGCCACGCGCCCTTCATCAGCTTCATTCCGACCGTAGGGCATAATGCCTATACGGTGGTGAAGCAGATTCCGTTCCCGCAGGCCACCAACGGCATCGAGCAGTGCCAGTGGAATCCGCGCAACGGGCTGATCTATCTCAACCTGCCGGAAGTACATGGCAACGCTATGGATACGACCGACGGCAATGTCGTTGTCATCGATCCGCGGCGCATGGCCGTGCTGACGGCGTTCAAGATTCCGGTGACGCTGTGCGCCGGCCCGCAAGGCATGGCGATCGGGCCGGAGCCGCAGATCCTGCTCGGCTGCAACGCGGCATCGCAGCCGCCCGGCAGCGGCCAGAATTCCGCGATCATGGATGAGCGCACCGGCAGGCTGATCAAGGTGTTGGCCAATGCCGGCGGGGCGGACCAGGTCTGGTTCAATCCGGGCGACGGCCATTACCTGCTCGCCGACGGCTCGAATGCGATTCAGGAGCAGATCGCCATCGTCGATGCGCTGTTCGGCCGACAGGACGCGCCCGTCGTCATTGCCAAGCCGCCGGGCCCCGGCCACGCTCACTCGATCGCCGCCGACCCGACCAGGAACGAGGTCTATTTCCCGATCCCGGACAATGCCGGCAGCACGATTTGTCCGACGGTGACGAGCGGCTGCATCGCCATCTTCGCGCCCAGCGGACATGACGACCACCCGGTCGAGGTGTCCGATCGCGACGGCGATCACGGCCACTAGTCGTGTAGCTGTTGCAAATCGTGTCCTGACAAATGTCACTACGCCGCGACCGGAAAAGTCGCGGCGTTCGTTTTTAATTGCAGATCGCTAGCCTGCGGCCGCGCGCGTGGAAATTCCGAGATAGATCTCCCGGACCTGCTCGTTCTTTTCCAGCTCCGCCGCCGGGCCTTCGAGGGCGATGCGGCCGGTCTGCAGCACGTAGGCGTAATCGGCGATGCCGAGCGCAAGCGGAATCGACTGCTCGGCGAGCAGCAGCGTCAGGCCCTGGCGGTGCAGCGCGGCGAGCGTGTCGTAGAGCGCCTCCACCACGGCCGGCGCCAGCCCAAGACTCGGCTCGTCGAGCATCAGCAGCTGCGGCTCGCTCATCAGCGCGCGGCCGAGCGCCAGCATCTGCCGCTCGCCGCCGGACAGCGTGCCGGCGAACTGCCGCCGCCGCTCGGCGAGCCGCGGGAACAGCGCATAGACGCGCTCGAACAGCGCCGCAACACGCCCACGATCCGCGAGCGCGGTGGCGCCGAGCCGCAAATTCTGCTCCACCGTCTGCGTCACGAACAGCCGCCAGCCTTCCGGCGACAGCGCCAAGCCCTTGCCGACGATGGCGAAGGCGGGCTGGCCGGAAATCTGCTCGCCGCGCCAGGCGATGCGGCCGCGCGCCGGGCGCACCACGCCCGCAATGGCGTTCAGCGTCGTGGTCTTGCCGGCGCCGTTGGAGCCGAGCAGCGCCACGATCTTTCCGGCCGGCACTTGCAGCGAAATATCGGCGACGCCGACCAGGTCGCCGTAGCGCACTTCGAGATGCTCGACCTTCAACTCGCTCATGGTGACCGCGTCGCGCTCTGTAGGGCGCTCATTCCCGCGAAAGCGGGAATCCAGCAACTGGGTCCCCGCTTTCGCGGGGACGAGCGGATGAATGCAAGCAACGCGATCCCGCTCCTGCTCATCTTGTCGCCTCATGCCGGCGATGGGCGCGGCCGAGATAGGCCTCGATCACCGCGTCGTCCTTGACCACGGCTTCCGGCGTGCCGCTGGCGATGACATGGCCCTGATTGAACACCAGCACGCGCTTGGTCAGCGTCATGATCACTTCCATGATGTGCTCGACGATGACGATAGTGACGCCGGCCTCGTGGACGCGCCGCACCAGCGCGATCGCCTCCTGCAATTCGGTCGGCGTCAGGCCGGCGAGCGCTTCGTCGAGCAGCAGCAGGCGCGGCTCGGTGGCGAGCACGCGGGCGATGCCGAGGCGCTTTCGTCCCGGCGTGCCGAGCGAGCGGCCGGGCTGATCGGGCCGCAAGCCGGTCAGCTCGACAATGCGTCGGGCGTGATCGCGGGCGTCGTTGCGGTGCGGATGGCGCAGGAACGCGCCCACCATGACGTTCTCCAGCACCGTCATGTCCTCGAACGTGGCCGGCACCTGAAAGGTGCGGCCGATGCCGGCGCGGGCATGGGCCTCGGGCGAAGCGCGGGTCACATCCTTGCCGTCGAACACGATGCGGCCGGTGGTCGGCAGCGTGTCGCCGGCGAGGCAATTGAAGAAGGTCGATTTGCCGGCGCCGTTCGGGCCGATCAGGCCGACGATCTCGTGCTCGTCGACGCTGAGATCGGCGCCGGACACGGCGAGGAAGCTGCCGAACGCCTTCGATACGTTGGTGGCTTCAAGCAGCACGGGCGGGCCTCCGGCGCATCGCGCGGACGCGGTGCCACAGCTCGAACAGGCCGCCGGGCTCGAAACGCGCGATCAAGACGATGATGCCGCCATAGAGAATGTAAGTAAGGCCCGAGCCGCCGCCGCCGAACCACGTATTGGTCGCGGTCTGCAGCGGGATCAGGATCGCCGCGCCAAGGAGCGGACCGAACAGCAAGCCGGCGCCGCCCAGCGCTGCGACGATCACCATCTGCACCGAGACCAGAATGCCGAAACCGGAATCCGGATCGATGAAGCCGGTCTTGCAGGCGTAGAGCGAACCCGCGACCGAAGTGAATGCTGCGCTCAGCGCCAGCGCCTGCAGCTTGGTCCGCCGCACCGGCACGCCGAGCGAGCGCGCGGCGCGCTCGCTCGCCTTGATGGCGCGCAGGTAGAAGCCGAAGCGGCGGCGCTCGATCGTCGCCGTAGTCAGGAGCACCACCGCCAACACCGCAAGAAAGATGTAGTAGTACGGCAGCTCGCTGCGGAACGTCAGGTCCCACCAGCCGCGCGCCACGGCCGGGCCCTGCAGGCCGATGGCCGCGCCGACCAGATCCCAGGTACCGACAAAGATCCGGATCAGCTCGGCGACCGCGATGGTCGCCATGCTGAAATAGTGGCCGGTGAGGCGGAATGTCGGCGTACCGATGACCACGGCGAGCGCGACCGACAGCACGATGCCGACCGGAATGCCGGCGAGCGGCGACCAGCCGAACAGCGTGTAGAACAGCAGCGGCGTGTAGGCGCCAAGCCCGAAGAACATGCTGTGGCCGACCGACACCTGGCCGGCATAGCCGCCGACGATGTTCCACGCCGAGGCCGAAATCGCCGCGAGCAGGAAGGTGACGCCGATGTCGCGATAGAACGGACTCGAGAACACCAGCGGGAACGCGAGCAGCGCGGCGGCAAGAACAAGGAGGCGCAAATGTGGGGAGTGGATGCTCTTCACGCTTTCCCCATCAAACCTTGCGGCCGGAACCACAGCAGCGCGACGAACAGACCGTAGACGACGATGTCCTTGTAAATGGCGCCGAGCCAGTAGGCCGACACCGCCTGGATCAAGCCGATGATGAGGCCGGCATAGAGCGAGCCGAGCACGCTACCGAAGCCGCCGAGCGCCACCACCACGAACGCGATCAGCCCGAAGGTCTCGCCGACCGTGGGCGACCACGGATAGGCGGTCGCCATCAGCGCGCCGGCAATGCCGGCGGCGCCCGCCGACAGGCCCCAGGCCAGCGCCTGCATGCGGTCGGGGCGAATCCCCATCAGCATCGCCGCGGTGCGGTCCTCGGCGACGGCGAGCAGCTTGCTGCCGACCGTGGTGTTGGTGAGCAGCAGATGCAGCGCGAGGGTCAGCGCGATCGCGGCGACGCCGGCGACAAGCTGCGCCACGGGCAGATAAACGCCGGCCAGATTGATCGTGCCGGACAGCGCGTTCGGCGGCAGCGATCTGAAATTCGCGGAAAAAACAAAGAACGCCGCGTAGCGAAGCAGCAGCGCCAGCCCGAAGGTCGAAAGAATCTGTGCCAGCATCGGCCCGCGGATGACATGGCGAATAAGCGAGAAGTAGATGGCGACGCCGAGAGCTGCGAGCGCCACCGCGGCGGCGACGGCGAAGATCGCAGGCCCACCGGTGAGCCAGACCACGGTCAGCAGCGCCACATACATGCCGAGCATGACGAATTCGCCATGAGCGAAATTGATGAAATTCATCATGCCCCAGATGAGCGTGAGACCCGAGGAGAACAGCGCATAGATGGCCCCGAGCAGAAGGCCGCCCACGATGACCTGTACGACTACCATCGGCTGTTGCGCCCGCCCCCGCCGCCCCTGTCGCCCGCCGCAGTCTGGCATTGGCCGCCCGCTCCGGCCAGAGCCGAATGACGCCGCGTGATGTAAAATGCCGCCGCGAAAGCGGAAGGAGGCAAACGTGGCCCAGCTCTATGACGTGACCATTCTCACGGTGCGGCCGGGGACGCATCCGCAAGCGCTCGATGGGCTCGGCACGAGCTTGAGCAAGGATCCGAGCCTGCTGGCGTGCTGGTATTCGGACATCGGCGCGGTCAATCAGATCCTGATCATCCGCGCCGCCGGCGATGCGGTCGCCGCGCTCGACGCTCGTTTCGCCGCGCTGAACGCGGCCGATCCGTTCGGCATCGCCCAATACATCGTCGCCATAGCGATGGACACTTATGTGCCGTTCGACTTCATCGCGCCGCTGCAGCGCGGCACTTTCGGGCCGGTCTATGAGGTTCGCACCTATGTGCTCAAGCCCGACGGCCTCGCGCCGACCATCGCGGCTTGGCGCAACGCCGTGCCCGCCCGGCTCGCCGATGCAGTGAGCGCCGCCTCAGGCGGACGCGGGTTCATGGGCATGCGCACTCAGGATCGCCTTGAGCTCGGGGATGCACGAACCGCAATTGGTGCCGGCGCGCAGAATGGCCCCGATCGCGGCGACGTCGGTCAGGCGGCGGCTGACGATGGTGTCGGTGAGCGTCTTCAGCCCGACGCCGAAGCAGGCGCAGATGGTGCGGCCGGACGCGTTCGCCGCGCCCGCAATGCCGCCGGCCAGCACATTGATGCGCGCGTCCGGCTCGATGCGCGTGCCGAGTAGCGCCGCCAAGGCCGGCCGCGACGGCAGCGCCCTCGGACTGCGGGCAATAAACAGACAGGCGTCGAGGCGCCGGCCGACCATGCTGGCGTAACGAAACGTGCCGCGCGCGGGGTCGGCGTAGATCACCAGCTCCGCCGCCGGCGGCGCATCGAGCAAGGTCGCGATCCAGCGCTCCGAGCCGGGATCGCTCGGCAACGATTCCCATCCGGTCAGCGTGAAGGCATGGCCGCGTTCGAGCGGCACGCGCGCCCAGTAATAAGGTCCGCTCGGCACCTGCTCGGCGCCACGCAGCAGTAGCCCGTGCCAACGCGGCTCGACCTTGGTCAGCCGCACCGGCGTCGCCTTCAATTCCGGCTGGCCCGACACCGGATCGGTCGCTGCGCCAACGATCAAGTCGATCGGCCCGGCCGAGGTGAAACGATCAGTCCAGTGCATCGGCGCAAAGACTTCGCCGCGACGCAAATCATCGCAATGTCGGATCGGCAACGTGGCCGCGCCGTGCCGACTTTCGATGCGGGCGAGACCGCCGTCGTCGAGATGAAGCTGCCGCGCGTCGTCCGGATGCAGGTCGAGCACCGGCTCGCCTTGGTGCGCCATCAGCCGCGGCAATCGGCCTGTGCGCGTCATCGTGTGCCACTGATCGCGGACCCGGCCGGTGTTGAGAATGAGCGGCCACTGCTCATCGACCGGCACCGCCGTCGGCCGGTACGGCGTCGGCACGAAGCGGGCGCGGCCGTCGGCGGTCGCAAAGCCGGTGCCGTCGCCGAACAGCCGCTTGGCATCGGATCGCGGCGCCGCATCGCGCGGTAGCGGCCATTGCACGGGGCCAAGTCGGTCGTAGTCGTCGTCGCCGATATCGGCGAGCGCGCCGATGTCGAAGATGCGCCGCCGCGGCGGCGCATTCTCGAAAGCCGATAGTGCGGCATGCTCGCGGAAAATCGCGGCGGGCTTGGCATAGGCGAACGCTGCGTCCCAGCCCATGCGCCGCGCCACTTCGGTGAGCATCCACCAGTCGGGCCGCGCCTCGCCCGGCGCCGGCCGGAACGCATGCTGCCGCGAAATGCAGCGCTCGGAGTTGGTGACGGTGCCATCCTTTTCGCTCCACGCCGCGGCCGGCAGCACGACGTCGGCGAAGGCCGTGGTATCGGTCGGCCAGCAATCGCTGACCGCGACGAACGGACAGGCGCCGAGCGCGGCCCGCACCCGCTCGGCACGCGGCACGCTGACAGCCGGATTGGTGCTGAGGATCCATAGCGCCTTGATGCGGCCGTCGAGCGCCGCATCGAACAGCTCGACCGCCTTGAGACCCGGCCGCGTCGCCATGCGCGGCGCCTGCCAGAAGCGGCGCACACGATCGATAGCGGCGGGCTCGGCGAAGCTCATATGGCCGGCGAGCTGATTGGCAAGCCCGCCGACTTCGCGGCCGCCCATGGCATTGGGCTGGCCGGTCAGCGAAAACGGGCCCATGCCGGGCCGGCCGATGCGGCCGCTGGCGAGATGGCAATTGATGATGGCGTTGACCTTGTCGGTGCCGGCCGACGACTGATTGGTGCCTTGCGAGTAGAACGTCACGGTGCGTTCGGTGGCGGCGAAGGCTTCATAGAAGCGCGCGAGATCGGCGGCCGGCACGTCGGCGATGTCCGCCACCGCAGCGACGGACGGCGCCGTCTGTCGCGCGGCTTCGAGCGCGCCGGCAAAGCCGCTGGTGAACGCATTCGTCCACGCCGGATCGCAGGCGCCGCTCGCCGCGAGATGCACCAAGAGACCGGCGAATACCGCCACGTCAGAACCGGGACGGATGGCGAGGTGAAGATCGGCGATGTCGCAGGTCGGCGTCTGCCGCGGGTCGATCACGATGACCTTGGTGCCGCGTTTTTCTCGCGCGGCGGCGAGGCGCTGATAGAGCACCGGATGACACCACGCGGTATTGCTGCCGGTGAGCACGGCGAGATCGGCTTCCTCGATGTCGTCGTAGCAGCCCGGTACGATGTCCTCGCCGAACGCGCGGAGGTGGCCGGCGACCGAGGACGCCATGCACAGCCGCGAATTGGTGTCGATATTGGCGCTGCCGACAAAGCCCTTCATCAGCTTGTTGGCGACGTAATAATCCTCGGTGAGGAATTGGCCGGAGACATAGAGCGCGACCGCATCGGGCCCGTGCTCGGCGATGGTCTTGGCGAAAGTGCCTGCAACGCGGTCGAGCGCCTCGTCCCAGCTCGCGTTGCGGCCGCCGATCTGCGGCGCGACCAGGCGGCCGTCGCTCGCAAGCGTGTCGGCAAGCGCCGCGCCCTTGGAGCAGAGCCGCCCGCCATTGGCCGGATGTTCGGCGTCGCCCGCCATGGTGCCGTCCGCCGCGACCGTCAGGCCGCAACCGACGCCGCAATAAGGACACGTGGTGCGGATCACGCCGCCTGACATTGCAGCCCCGCAACCGCCGTGCCGCCATCGGCCGGCGACGCCGGCGCAAGCTTCGGCAATGCGGCGCCGGCCGTTTCGGCGAACGCGCGGCCGAACACGATCTGATCGCGGTATGCCGAGACATCGGTTTTCTCGCGCATCAGCTCCACGTACCACGGGCCGTCGGCGACGGCGCCGTAGAGCACGCTGCCGACCACGCGATCGTTGCGCAGGATCACTTTCTTATAGAGCCCGCGCTTGGCGTCGTGCAGCGTGAGCTCCTCATCGGCATCGTCGGCGGCGGCGAGCGCGCCGGCCGAGAACACGTCGACGCCGGTGATCTTGAGGCTGGTGAAAACCGGCGGCGGCACGTAGACCGCGCCATCGTCGCCGGCGAGGCGGGCGCCGCAAACCTTGGCCTGGTCCCAGATCGGCGCGAGGAGGCCGAACACCTGGCCGTTGTGCTCGACGCACTCGCCGACGGCATAGATGTCCGGATCGCTGGTCGCCATGTCGTCGCCGACCAGAATGCCGCGATTGACGTCGAGCTTGGCGCCGCGCGCCAAGTCGATATTGGGGCGGATGCCGACCGCGAGCACGACGAAATCGGCGGCAATGCGCCGGCCGTCGGCGAGCACCACCGCCTCGGCGCGTTCGGTGCCGGCGATTTCCTCGGTCTGGGCGTTGGTGAAAAAGGCAATGCCACGGGCGTCGAGATCGCGTTGCAGCAGCGCGCCGGCCGCGGTATCGAGCTGCCGCTCCATCAAGCTCGGCATCAGGTGCACGAGCGCGACCGCCATGCCGCGCCGCTTCAAGCCCCATGCCGCCTCGAGGCCGAGCAAGCCGCCGCCGATCACCACGGCGCGGCGCGCGGTTTTCGACGCTTCGATCATGGCCTCGACGTCGGCAATGTCGCGGAAGGCGCGCACGTTGGGCAGGCCGAGGCCGGCAATCGGCGGCGCCATCGGCTTCGAGCCGGTGGCGAGCAGGAGTTTGTCGTAAGCAACGGTGCTGCCGTCGTCGAGCGCGACGTGCCGCGCCGCGCGGTCGATCGCCACCGCGCGGGCGCCGAGCATCAAGCGAATGCCGCGGTCTGCGTACCAGCGCGGCCCGTTGATGACGATCTCGTCGAGCGTCTTGTCGCCGGCCAGCACCGACGACAGCAGGACGCGGTTGTAGTTCAGATGCGGCTCGGCGCCGATCACGGTGACATCGAAACGGCCGGGCACGCGCGCCAGGCACTCTTCCAGCGCGCGCATTCCCGCCATTCCGTTACCGACGACAACGAGCCGCGGACGCTGCCGGCCGTCGTTCTCCATGGTGCGATCAGACCCGGGCGTGGGCGAGGCTGGTCGCCGCCGACGCAGCCGAGCCCTTGCGCAGGTAGTACCACCAGGTCAGCGCCAGGCAGGTCGCGTAGAACGCAAGGTAGATGACCAGCGCCAGGTGCGGCCCGCCGGTGGCGGCGATCGAGGCGCCGAAGCCGCGCGGGATCAGATAGCCGCCGCAGGCGCCGACGGCGCCGATGAAGCCGAGCGCGGCGGCGCTCTCGATGCTCGCGCCCTTCAGCGCCGCGAGCCGGCCGGCTTCGCCTTGGCCCTTGGCCTCGCGCAGCTTCTCCTCGCGGAAGATCGAGGGGATCATGCGGTAGGTCGAGCCGTTGCCGATGCCGGTGGTGACGAACAAAATCAGAAACATCGCGAGGAAGCCGGAGAAGTCCTTGACGTTGACGAAGTACATGACGCCGATGGTGGCGGCGCCCATGGCGATGAAGTTCCAGAACGTCACGATGGCGCCGCCGATCTTATCGGCGAGGAGCCCGCCGAACGGCCGCGACACCGATCCGACCAGCGGGCCGAGGAAGGCGATGGCGATGGTCACGGCCGGGAACTGAGTCTTGATCAGCAGCGGGAACGCCGCCGAGTAACCGATGAAGGAGCCGAAGGTCCCGACATAGATGTAGGACATGATCCAGGTGTGCTTGCGGCCGACGATCGCCAGCTGGTCCTTGAAGGTCGAGCGCGCATTGGTGAGATTGTTCATGAACAGGAACGCGCCGGCGACCGCGATCATGAGCGGCACGAGCCACATCAGCCCGGCGTTCACCAGATAGATGCCGCCGGGGCCCGGCGTTGCCTGGTAGAGATTGATCGCGCCGACGCCGAGCAGAATCGGCGTGAGCAGCTGCACGCTGCTGACGCCGATATTGCCGCCGGCGGCGTTGAGCCCGAGCGCCCAGCCCTTCATGCGGTCCGGATAGAAGAACGAGATGTTGGCCATGCTCGAGGCGAAGTTGCCGCCGCCGAGACCGGCGAGCGACGCCACCAGCGCCATCAACCAGAACGGCGTATCGGGCTGCCTGACGAAATAGGCCAACGCGATGGTCGGGACGAACAGCACCGTGGCGCTGAAGATCGTCCAGTTGCGGCCGCCGAACGTGGTGACCGCGAAGGTGTAGGGAAAGCGCAGCAGCGAGCCGATCAATCCCGGCAGCGCGACAAGCTGGAACAGCTGATCGGTCGTGTAGGGGAATCCGGCCTGCGGCAGCTTGGTCGCGACGATGCTCCAGATCAGCCAGATCGAGAAGCCGAGATGCTCGGCGACGATCGACCAGATCAGGTTGCGCTTCGCGATGGCCTTGCCCTTGGCGTTCCAGAACGTCTCGTCTTCGGGATTCCAGTCGGCAATCCAAGTCGTGGTCGGCGACGAATGTGGCGTGCTCATCGGCGATTGGTCCTCTGCGGCCGGGGCTGAAAGTCCGGATCGCTCTGCGCCTCGCAAGCGCTATGCCAAGGTTATGTCGCGGAAATTCTTGGGGTTTTGGCGGGTGCCGGACGCTCGATTGCGCGCTTGATAGGCGCGGTGGCGACAAAATATTGTGCAGCGCAATATTGTTGCACTGCGCTGCATAGTCTCTTGGCAGATGCGCCGCGAATGTGCAGCGGTGCACAGAGCCAACGCTTGGCGCCACGTTAAATTGCGCGGCTTACGGCGCTGTGATTCAATCGCTCAAAGCCCGCAAATTCCGCTTGGGGAGGCAATGACCATGGCCATCACCGTCTGTCCGGTCACGCCGAGTTTTGCCGCCGAGATCGGCGACGTCGATCTGTCGCGGCCGCTCGATTTAGCCGACGTCACTGCGATCAAGGACGCGTTTGCCAAATATTCGGTGCTGATCTTCCCCGATCAGAAGCTGTCGCAGGATCAGCATCTCGACTTCGCCCGGCATTTCGGGCCGCTCGAGACCACCATTGCGCTCCATCGCAAGGACGCCAAGCTCCGCGTGCGCCCGGAATTCGCCGACGTCTCCAATCTCGATCCCGACAACGAAGTGTGGGGCAAGGATTCGCGGCAGCGCCTGTTCCAGCTCGGCAACCGGCTGTGGCACACCGACTCGTCGTTCAAGCGGGTGCCGGCGCTGGCGTCGCTGCTTTATGCGCGCTCGATCCCGCCGGTCGGCGGCCACACCGAATTCGCCGACGAGCGCGCCGCCTACGACGCGCTGCCCGAGGAGATGCAGCGCCGGCTCGAGTCGCTCGTGGCCGAGCATTCGATCTTCAATTCGCGCGCGCGGCTCGGCTTTTCCAATTTCAGCGACGAGGAGCGCGCCGGCTTGCCGCCGGCGCCGCAAATGCTGGTGCGCACCCATCCGGAATCCGGCCGCAAAACGCTTTACCTCGCCTCCCACGCCGGCCGCATCTTCGGCATGCCCGAGCAGGACGGCCGGGCGCTGATCGATCAACTGATCGCGCACGCGACGCAGCGGCAATTCGTCTACACCCACCGCTGGCGCGTCCACGACCTCGTCATCTGGGACAACCGCTGCACCATGCACCGCGGCACCGACTTCGACGATCTGCGCTGGAAACGCGACATGCAGCGCGCCACCGTGCATGACGTCGCCAACACCTGCGAGCAGGCCGGCATCGAGGTCGCCGCGGCATAAGTAAGATGTAGGATGGGTCGAGCGCAGCGAAACCCATCGTTGGGCTTCGCTGCTGCACGGCGGGTTTCGCTTCGCTCAACCCACCCTGCCAAGCGCCTCGCCGACGCGCGCAATGACGCCGTCCCAATCGCCGAGCGCGGTTTGCCGGAACAAGCGCGCCGCCGGATACCACGGGCTTGTTTCGCCGTTGAGCGTCCAGCGCCAGTCGGGCGCGAAGGGAACGAGCACCCAGAGCGGCCGGCCCAAGGCGCCGGCGAGATGCGCCACCGCGGTGTCGACCGCGATGACGAGGTCGCACTGCGCGATCGCGGCGGCGGTGTCGGCGAAATTCTCCAGCTCGGCGCCGAAATGCGTGACGCGCGGCGCGCCGGCAAGCGCCGCCGCATCGTCGCTGCGCAGCTCGCGCTGGATGCTGACGAACTGCGCGCCCGGCGCGGCGGCAAACAGCGGCGCCAGCTTGGCAAACGGGACCGAGCGGTTGCGATCGTTGATATGGCTCGGATTGCCCGACCAGGCGATGGCGACGCGCGGCCGCGGCAGGCTGCCAAGCCGCTCCGACCATTTGGCCAAATGCGACTCGTCGGCCGAAAGATAGGGAATATCCGCCGGCACCGTAGCGAGCTCGGTCTTCAATGCCAGCGGCAGGCTGCCGAGCGGACAATGCACGTCGTAGGGCGGCGGCGCGTCGCCGCGGGCGATCACCGCCGCGGCGCCGTCGAGCCGCGCCAAGGTCGCGACCAGCTCGGGCTGCACCTCCAGCACCACCTTGGCGCCGGCCGCGGCGAGGCGCGGCACATAGCGCGCGAACTGGATGGTGTCGCCCAGCCCCTGCTCGGCATGCAGCAGGATGGTTTTGCGATGGAGCGGATATTCGCCGAGCCAGAGCGGCCGGCCGCGGCTCTTCGGCGCCGGCATGCCGCTGCGCCGCCAGCGCCATTCGTAGTCCTGGAAGCCGCGCCGATAGTCGCCGCGCGTGAGCAGCGCCATCGCCTTCATGAAATGGGCGTCGGCGTCGTCCTTGCGGAGCGCGATCGCGCGGTCGTAGTTCGGCAGAGCTTCGTCGTAGCGGTTCAGCGCCGCGAGCGCGCGGCCGCGGTTGAGGAAGGCGCCGGCGTGTTCCGGCGCCGCGGCGAGCGCACGGTCGTAGGCGGCGACGGCATCGGCATAGCGGCCAAGCTCGAAAAGCGCGAGGCCGCGGTTGAAGTGCGCGGCGGGATGGCCCGGCATGAGCGCCACGGCGGCATCGAACTCCGCGACCGCCTCGTCGGGACGGCCCAGCGTGGCGAGCGCGATGCCGGCATTGAGCCGCGCCTCGGCGTGCTGCGGCGCCTTGGCCAACACCTGGCGGAATTCGCCGAGCGCGTCTTCGGCGCGGCCGAGGCTGAGCAGCGCGTTGGCATGACTGTTGAGCATCGCCACATCGCCCGGCGCCAGCGCCAGCGCCTTGTCGAAGCAGTCGAGCGCTTCGCCGTCGCGCTTGAGCGCATGCAGCGCCTGACCGAGATTGACCCAACCCTGCGGCGCGCGCGGATTGACCTTGACCGCGGCGCTGAAGAGGCGATGGGCCTCGCCGATGTGGCCGAGCTGCGCCTTCACCGCGCCGAGCAGATTGAGCGCGTCGAAATGATCCGGCACCGCCTTCAATACGCGCGCATAGATTTTTTCGGCGTCGCGCAGCCGGCCTTGGCGGTGCAGCGCCACGGCCTCGTTCATGGCTTGGCCGAGGTTGGACGGTCCGGGTCTCTGATTCACAGCCGGTTGATCCGGGCGATGCGGCGGGTCACTTCC
>Ga0335085_10009351_pt1 | contig 14802 bp, 13 predicted proteins | sample Lox_Sample_45_FD_206712 | JGI IMG/M metagenome (GOLD analysis project Ga0335085, IMG submission 206712) | Soil microbial communities from Loxahatchee National Wildlife Refuge, Florida, United States - Lox_Sample_4.5 | ecosystem: Environmental > Terrestrial > Soil > Wetlands | place: USA... | reverse complement strand
CGGCACCTTTGACTCCAACGGCTGTACCGCTTGCCATGACTATCCCGCTGCCGGTGGATCGAGTTTGCTGAGCAATCCTCTGTTCAGCGTCTATCAACTGATGGGGGCCCAAAACGTCATGCCATTCTTCGAAACGGCCTCCGGACCCACGCTGGTGGCACGCTTCCCCTATCAATCGGACCTGGTAACACCTGATGGCCACGTGCACCAGCTCTTCACCATCACCGGCCGAACCGACGCGGGAACCTGCAACATTCAACAGCCGGACTTCAATACCGCAAATGTCGAGAACAACCTGATTTTCCGGCAGACGACGCCCTTCTTCGGCGGCGGACTCATCGAGATCATCAATGACAGCGACATCATCGCCAACATAAGCGCCCGTCTCACCGAGAAGATGGCGCTCGGCATAGGGGGCAAGGCGAACACCAGCGGCGACGATGGCAGCGTGACCCGCTTCGGCTGGAAGGCCCAGAAGCGTTCGCTGATCCTGTTTGCCGGGGAAGCCTACAACGTGGAAGAAGGAATCGACAACGAATTCTTTCCCAACAAGCTGAACGAGACTGCCGGGTGCACACCTCCCTTCCCGGATGGGCCGCCCAACGGAAATGGAACCCAGGGCGTGCCCGACGATCGTACCGACTGGGCCATTTTGCCCGCGACCGGCTATCTGATGCCGGGGGACCCCGAGCGCTTCGGCATCTTCGGACGCTTCCTGGCCGGGCCGGTGCCCAGCACCAGCAGCGGAGTATATGGCGCGGGTCCGGCCGCAGGCTGCCCCAGCCAGGCGAAGAACGGGCAGAGTTGCGTCAATGGCCAGGCCCAATTTGACAGGATCGGGTGCGTCCTCTGCCACCTGGGAGCGGTCGGGACCGTCGCCGGAGTCACTCCGTTCACCACGCCGCCATCGTCCATCGCCGCGCTCAGCAACGTGCAGGTGAACCTCTTTTCGGATCTGCTGGTGCACCACATGGGCGCTTGCGACGCCGACAACGTCACCCAGGGACAGGCGACGGGAGACGAATTTCGCACGGCGCCGCTCTGGGGGGTGGGCCAGCGCGCATTTTTCATGCACGACGGCGGCCTCAACCGGCACGGTGTCGCCAACACGAATATCGTAAAGGCCGTCGAAGACCACTACTGCGATGCCAGCGGCCAGTACGGGCCGTCCGAAGCCAATGCCGTCATCAACGCTTTCAACAAACTCACTCCGCGAGACCAGCAGGACCTGATCAACTTTCTCCGCACCTTGTAAGGCGGAGTCAGGATGATCTCCTTCGAGGACTCGGCTAGAGAATGGAGGACACCTTGATGATGCTTGATAAGCGAGCAGCAAATCACTCAAGGCGAACGCGGAGACTGCTGGGGTTTGCTGTCACCGGCGTTCTGGGCTCCTTCGTTCTTGCAACGACCGCGGTCCTTCGGGCCCAGAATCAGGCGACAGACCCCGGCGTCCGCGGCGTCGCGTGGTGCATCGGGTGCCCGAATGGCGCGGGCGAGTTTCAAAGCGGGCTTACCATCCAGGAAAAGGACTCCGAGCAGGACGTGACCAGCCAGTTTAAGACGGCTGCCGTGGTCACCTGCTCATCCGACGGGTCGAATGTCAGGGCCTGCGGACTGGGCCCGCGATTCAACTCGAATTCCTGCACGAGCTGCCATCAGCAGCCGGTTCCGGGCGGCTCCAGTCCTTTCTCGAATCCGCTCTTCGACGTTTACCAGTCGGACGGCACGGATAGCTTCAGCAACACCATTCCCTTCTTTGAGACCACGGGCGGCCCGATCTTGATTCCGCGTCTGCCCCCGTCGAGTGGCGGCACGGGCCTGGTACAGCAACTCTTCACGATTTCGGGTACGAGCTACTCGGGGTGCAAAATCCAGCAACCGGACTTCTCAAATGAGCCTGGCCTGGTTTACCGCCAGCCGCTGCCCACCTTTGGCGACGGCTATGTCGACTTCATCGAGAACAAGGACATCCTGAATAACCTGAATTCCAACCTCACCCTCAAGGCGTCCCTGGGAATCGGCGGCTCGGCTAACATCGCCGACGATGGATCGGTCAGCCGCTTCGGTTGGAAGGCGCAGTGGCGGGCCGTTCTTCCGGCGGTGGGCGCGGAGGAACAGGTCGAGGAAGGCATCAGCAACGAGATGTTGCCTACAGAACTCGACCAGACCGTGGGCTGTGACGTCAATCCCGTTCCCGAAGATCCCACCAACTACAGCATGAACGGCACTTCGAGTACTCCCTGGTACTTTCTGGCTGACGCCGAGCGTGACGCCATCTTCGTGCGCTTTCTCGCGACCCCGGTACCGAGCACTGCCCCGCCGGCACAAGGCGGCGTGGGCCCGGGCCCCGGCTGCCCGGACCAGATCAACAACGGACAAAGTTGTGTGAACGGGCAAGCCCAGTTTAACAGCATCGGCTGCGTTCTCTGCCACACCACGGCTTACCGGACGCCGCCCGGCTCCATACCGTCGCAGGGACATACGCTGCTGAATCTTTATTCGGACCTGCTCCTCCACCACGTGGGGAACTGCCTCGCCGATAACATCACGCAAGGTTTGGCCCAGGGCGATATGTGGCGTACGCCGCCGTTATGGAATCTCGGCCAGCGCATCTGGTTCATGCACGATGGCCGGACTGAAGACCTCGTGACGGCGATTGAAGATCATGCTGATCCTACGGTACCCTGCCCCGGCACGTATCCCGCTTCGGAGGCAAACGCCGTGGTCAAGGCGTTCAACGGGCTGGCCACCATGTCAGGGGTGGATGGAACGGCGCAGCAAGACCTGATCAATTTCCTTCGGACGCTGTGAGAGAGGTGGGAGAGCCCCGGCGTCGAAACGATTGAAAATGGCAGGCGTGGAGGGACTCGAACCCCCGACCCTTGGATTAGAAATCCAATGCTCTATCCAGCTGAGCTACACGCCCGCAAATAAGCTGATTCGATTCAATCTGACACCGCTCGCATGACTGCCGCACATCTACTCTCTCGCCGTTGGGCCTGATGAACGAGGGCAAGGCTCACCATCGACGGTGAATTTCATCCCCCAGAATTTGCTGTGCGGTTGTCGGTATAGGCCGCCGCTGCCCTTGGACCTTCTCTTCATAGTCCCTCGTTAATTCCGCTCTGGCGTGTCCACCATGATACCACGCTGGCTCCGCCGCTCGTTCACGCAGGGGACCGCGAGCAGTCCTCAGTAGCTCCACCGAAACCCGCATTGGGTTGACATCTCTCACCCGCTGCGAAACTTGATATTTACACATGTTTAGAAAAGTACCGGAGCTACATGTCTAGGTTCAAGGCGAGATCGGGGAAAGGCAGGCGCCCGGGGGCCGAGGGAGAGCGTCCCGCGTGACAAGGAACCTCGCAGCCAGATCAAGGGCGGTGCTCGTCCAGAGTCGCTCTGCCGAGACTGCCGAAAAGCCACTGCTCAAAACCCAGAAATTCCTGCCGCAGGATTTGGCATTGGTGGCACGACAGCCTGCGCAGGCGGGGCCTCAAGGACTGGGGCTCAAAGCCGATGTGTCTAACGGGGCGCACTTCGACCAAGTACGCGCACGTCCCCCAAATCACAAAGGGTCAGGAGGACCTATCATGCCATCGGCAACTTGCAAGGGTGTCCCCAAAACGGATTCTTTGAGCGGCGCTGGGGTTTGCCCTGTCCACGGGCTGGAACTGACACGCTACGACGGCTCCTGTTCAGCCTGTTGTCGTGATTGGGCCCGCCGCAAGAGCGAGGCGCTCCTGGCGCAGCTTGCCTGCTCCAAACAGGGTTTGCGGAAGCCGGAGAAGTAGCTCGAACACGAGGCTTCCGACGAGGCAGGCGAGAGACGCCCGGCAACGCAGACAGGTGCGCCGCGGCTTGCCAGCCCGAATTAAGGAAAGGCTTGACAGGAAATCCATCTGACAAGATCTGCGGCAGGTGAATTTGCTGTGGGTTACACGCACCGGTGTTCAGGTCCAGGAACTGCGCCTCGGGATAAACCAATGGTTGTCGGCGGCTCGTCGGAGGGATTCGTAATCGGCAATCGGTCTCTCAGCATCGTTCCTGATGCGAGAGCCTCATCAATGGGGGCGGACATGGCGGCTATCAATGGAGGCGTTGGCTGCCGGACTGAGCCGGACATTCTTCATTGACGCGGTCGTGGATGGAGCGTTCGCCCGCCAGTGAGGTATGGTGGCGATTGATCGCAGGTCAATCAACCTCGTTCAATGATGCGCGGCGACGCGGACCTTACGAGGCATCGCACCGGCTCGGGGGTTCGCCGATGCGAGCAGGATCATGGCGATGCCGACTGTCAGCGTAATGGCGAGAAAAGCGGAGCTTGGAATGGGGTGGACAGGTCGGTGGAATCTGCGAGCCGACTACCGGGCCCGATCCCAGCGACGGTTCTGCGTCCACCCCTCTCTCAGTCTCTTCGACAGGACGCGGACGGAGCATGAGACCATCGCCGGGCAGACGTCGTCGGCTGTGCTCCTAAAGCCATTGGGGAGCAGCTTGTGAAGCCTCGAGCCCACGCAAGGGGCACATGGTCCCGGAGGACCCTACATACTGCCCCATCGATTTGCCTGGAGGGTGGGAAGGCCGTATATGATTGGCGGAGCCGACGCGGGCGGCGCAAAATAAGACATCGGGACGCAGCAGCGGCAACGCGCGGCTTATAATCTGTCAAGTCCATGGAATGGCGTATGAACAAGAGGCAGTTCTTGAAAGCGTCCGGCGCTCTGGTGGCGGGGACCATCCTGCCGTCCTCCGTGCCTGGCGAGGAGCAAGGCGCGACGCGCACCAATTGGGCTGGAAACCTTGCCTACCGGGCAAGGCGGCTGGATCTTCCGAGGAGCGTCGAGGAAGTCCGGGAGGTCGTGAAGGGAGGCGGCAGCGTCAAGGCCCTAGGCTCTCGGCATTCGTTCAACGCGATCGCCGACACGACCGGCGATCAGGTCTCGCTGGAACACCTCAACCAGATGGCCGTTGACCCGAAGTTGCGCAGGGTCACCGTGAGCGGGGGCGTAACCTACGCGCAGCTTGGCCCCTATCTCGACAGCCAGGGCTTTGCACTGGCCAACCTCGCTTCGCTGCCGCACATCTCCGTCGCCGGGGCTTGCGCGACCGCAACACACGGCTCGGGCAGCAGCAATGGCAACCTGACGACGGCCGTCTCCGCGATGGAGATCGTCAAGGCCGACGGCGAGGTCGCCACCCTGTCGAGGGAGCGCGACGGTAACCGGTTCCTGGGGGCGGCCGTCCATCTCGGCGGGATCGGCATCGTGACGAAGGTCACCCTGGATATCGAGCCCACCTTTCGCATGAGACAGGTCGTCTACGAGAACCTGCCCATGGCCCAACTGCAGGCCCACCTGGACGAAATCTTCGCCAGCGGCTACAGCGTGAGCCTATTCACCGATTGGCGGGACCACCGGATAACGCAGGCATGGGTCAAGAGCCGCGTTGGGGCCGGAGCCCCGGCGGAGCCCGCCGCCGAGTTCTTTGGGGCAACTCGCGCCACGAGGAAACTTCATCCGGTGGAAGGCCATCCTGCCGACAGTTGCACGGAACAGATGGGCATTCCAGGGCCGTGGTATGACCGCCTGCCGCACTTCCGGGCGGGCTTCGTGCCCAGCAGCGGCGCTGAACTGCAAACGGAGTACTTCGTTCCCCGCCAGAGCGGCTACGAGGCCATCCTCGCGGTCGAGGAGCTTCGGGAGCAGGTGACGCCGCACCTCTTGGTCACAGAACTGCGCACGATTGCCGCGGACGACCTCTGGATGAGCCCCTGCTACAAGCGCCCGTCCATGACCATCCACTTCACATGGAGGCCGGAGTGGGACGCGGTCAGGAAGGTCCTACCCATGATCGAGGAGAAGCTGTCTCCTTTTGGCGCGAGGCCGCATTGGGCCAAGCTGTTCACCATGCCGGCGTCGCGCCTGCGGCAGTCCTACGAGAAGCTGCCGGAGTACCGGACGCTCCTTCAGCATTACGATCCGCACGGGGAATTTCGCAACGGGTTCCTCGACGCCAACATCTACCGAAGCTGAGGGCCGCCGCAGCACGGTCACAAGTATCCCAAGCATACCAGCGGCAGGTGCTATGCCTGGGCGTTGACGCCACGGAACCGGCCAGCCGGAGCGGCCCAGCCTGAGAGGAGTCCATTTGACACGCCACAGTATCCTGACTGAATTGAGGACCGGACGTGGCCGCTTGGCTGCAGCCATCGAGTTCATGGCGCACGTACCGAAGTACACTCACATCGAGCCATGCATTCAGATCAGCGGACTTGCCCTCGCCCTCGAGTGGCTCCCGCTGTTCCAGACCCTGGGCGGAACGGCTTTGGGCCTGAGACGGCATCGCGGAGGGTCAGCATCGCGCTCGTGAAAGTATCCCACTGGAGAGACTGTGGCCGCCCGGCCGCTGACGGCCGTAAGCCATTGCCGTCAGATACCGCTACTCCGCATGCCTTGCCCCGGATTACAATTGCCAGCGAGGCCGCCCGCACTGCGCGGCGAACGGAAGGAGGAGCCATGCCAGCGAAGCAAGGGAGCCTTGAACTGTTGCAGCATCCCGCATCCAGGTCGCTTCTGCAATCGACCATCCCGGCGCGTCTCGCCTATGTCTGGACTGATGGCACGCCAAGAGTAGTGCCAATCTGGTTCCACTGGAACGGGCGGGAGTTCGTACTGGGGACGCCATCGAAGGCACCGAAGCTGAAGGCCCTGGGGAAGAATCCCAAGGTGGCGCTCACGATTGACGACAACACATTCCCCCACAAGGTGCTGCTGGTGCGGGGCACCGCCCGGTTGCAACATGTGGATGGAATCGTCCCCGAGTACGCGCTGGCCGCCGAACGCTACTTCGGAAGCGAACAAGGACAGGCATGGGTCTCCCAACTTGCTGCCATGGTCCAGGACATGGTGCGGATCACGATTGAGCCCGAATGGGTCGGCCTGCTCGACTTCCAGACGCGCTTCCCCAGCGCCCTGCCCTTGTGAGTGGCCGCGATCGAAATCCCCTGAGGGTTGAATCGTCCGTGCCAGGAAGGCCTTGCGAAAGGCACGACTGGCCGTGTACTGGAACTCAGGGTGGCGAGGCGAGGCAGCGGCCTTCGGCACGTACCACGTCCGCACGAGCCGTGGTTAATGGCCGGCACAAGAACTTCCGACTTCCACGGGCGGCCTCCGTCCGGTCGGAATTGAGGAGTACGCCACAATCAACCGAATTAGGAGCATGCGAAAAGCCATAGATGTCAACACCCAAGTGGGCGAAACCGCTGGGAAGGTTTGGCGCGCGCTGTCGAGCGCCGGGCCGCTGACGCTGTCCCAACTGAAGAAGAATGTGGACAGGTCGGGCTGAGCTTCTGGGCTTTGGCCCGGGCTGGCTGGCCCGTGAGGACAAGATCGAGATCGTCCCAGGGGAGAAGGCCTTCCGCATCAAGCTAAAGTAGACCCAAGGCAGGGCCCTGCCCGCGCTCTCGCTTACAGCATGGCCAGGCGCGAGTGACCGCGATCACTGCGCGGCGATTGCCGCCACCCCACACTGTCGGAAGGATCGCCAGTTCGACCTTGCGTCCATCACCGGCAGGCGCCCGTAAGCGCCGGTGCCACAACCAGCCGCGTGCATTTCCAGGGTATCTCCTCCTCCGCGGATAAGGGCGTGTGGCCGTACTGTTCCCGGAACCTCTTCGATGCCTTCTTGTTCCGCTTGCGGACCTCGCCGCGGTCGATCACCACGTCGCACTCATAGGTGATGTCATCGATTTCAATGCCGCGGAACGTGAAAACTTCGAATCTCATCCGCCCCCTCCATGGAATATGGCAGCGACGCCGGACAACAGGATTCGCGTGGCGAGTGCGGCCGCAGAAAGGACCAGCATAAAGAATGCTGGCCCGATGCCCTTGGCGTCGCCCACCCGGAGGTGCGACGCGACCGCCGCCACGAAGTACAGGACGAGGCCAGCGCCTGCGGCCATGCCGAGGAAAGGCCACCAGATGCCAATCACGAGTCCCAACCCCCCCGCAAACTCGCAGGCGGTCAGGACTGGAAAGTACTTTAGGGGAACGCCCACTGTTTCGTGGACCACCGCGACCACGTGCGGGTCGCGGCGAATCTTCGCCAAGGCGGAGATCACCGCCATCGCCGCGAGCATGATCGTGATCACCAAATTCGCGAGGCGCACCAGCAGCCTCCTTTCTCCCGCCACGGCGATTATAGCGAGCCCGAATGCGTCTCTGGGCGTAATTTAACCGGAAACGGTCGCCTCCCAACAGGTCGATACGCAAACGACTTCATGTCAACTCCGGTTCAGAACCATGCCCGGACGGGCACCACAAGAGACGTTGACCGTAATCGCCCAATTGCGACAGGTTAATCATCCCTAGCTGGCGTCAAGCTCCAGGCGCATTTCGCCGGCCGGCCTGAATCCGAGGCGTTCGTATACGGGCCAACATTTTGTTGGTCGCGCTCCAAAGCAGGCGTTCGATAGCGATCACCACCACCAGAGCGAGCAATCCCGCGAGCACGAACCACCACTTCAGATGGGCAAACATTTGGAGGTAGGCGCCTGTCTCGCTGAAGCTCGACCACTCCTCCCTGATCCGCCCGTCCGTGATCCGCCATATCGTGATGCCTCGGACCTCCACCCTTGTTCCGGTCGCGGGAAGACCCTCGTAACCGGAGCCCGAATGGGTCCCTCGGAATGTCCATAGCACGGCCACTTTGTCCCCTTCCGCGACCATCTCCTGAACGCTCATCCGGAGGTCCGGAAATGCCTTTTTCTCAGCCTTGACCGCCTCCTGGTCCGTCTTCAGGTCCGCCGACCGGTGAAGTCCGTGGTTCACAAAATCCGGCGCGTAGATTTCGTCCGCCACCTGGAACTTCCCCTGGTTGAAAATCTCATCGAACACGCGCATGGCCACGGCCTTGTTCCGGGTTTGGATCGACCCGTCAGGAGTTGGCTGGCCGTGGGCCATTAACAAAGCGCAGGTCAGGAAAAACTGGGCGAAGATGGACTGCAGGCGCATGGCTACCTTCCGGCTGATCATCTGCCTTTTGTGACGCGGGTCGCGGCCCACCCGCACTTGGAACTGATTATAGTAAGGCAAAGGGCCTGAGGGTCCATACCGGTTCGGCAGTGCTTCTCATTCAATTTTCAGCGTGTTCTTGCCAATCGAACCCTAACTAAGCAGGGCGACGACAGCTTTGTGGCCACTGCCCTTCCTGGACTGTTCTCAGTCCTCGCCGTTGCCAGGAAACTCAGAGCGAAGTCCACAACGCTCGATCCTGATGAATGTCGCGTGTTGATGGCCTTGAAGCAGACGGGTGGGGCCAGCCTGACAGCGCTGGCGAACGTCCTGAATCATGTGACTCTGGTGGGTACGGGGCCGTGGACGGAAGAGCGCGTCCTGAAGACACTCGAAAAGCTGCGGTCTGTCACACGAATGGTGTTTGATGCAGGGCGGCGGGGCGTCAACCCCTGGCCGTCCACGTTGCCCAGAGGCTGCGTAGCGCAGGCCGCCGAATTTGCGGTGCGCGTCTTCTCGCCACCCGATGGAAAGAGTGGTGGCTGAAGCGTCTCTTGCCAAGTACCGTTGTCAACGTGTCGAACGTACTCTCATGCCTATCGGGCACAAGTACGCGAGGTTTGAATGGGAGCGGCGCTTTCTCCTGGATTGCTTTCCCGGGCAGGCGATTGTTACGCGGGTCCGCCGCATCGAGGATCGCTACATCGAGGGCACCACCCTGCGATTGCGGCAGCAAAGTGACGACAATGGCCAGACCGTATTCAAGCTCACCCAGAAGCTCGCAGACAAGGCGGCCGTAGCACGGCAGGGGCTTATCACGAGCATCTATCTCACGGCCACTGACTTCGGGGTGCTTGCGAGCCTGCCAGCGAAGGTGATAACGAAGACCCGCCACAGCGTGCCGCGCTTCGGGATCGACGTGTTCGATGGTGTGTTAAGTGGATTAGTCTTGGCGGACGCGGAGTTTGATTCCGCCCTGGAGGCAGCCACGTTCGTGCTGCCTTCCTTCGTCGGGCCCGAGGTATCGGATGACCCGAGGTTCACCGGAGGACGTCTCGTCGCAGCCTCGCGGGAAGAACTGAAGGGTTGGCTTGCGCAATATGGGATCGAACTGAAACTTGAGAGAGACTGAATCAGGAGCAGCCGCGGGAACGAATAGGATCTTACATCTCCCGTATCGGACAAAGGAAGGTCCCTCACGGGCGGGTTGACCCCGAGGCGAGCGCACGAACCCAGCCGCGCCATCCTAGCCACTGCTTGCCGAATCAGCCTTGACGGCGGTGGGTTTTTGACGTACAGATGTGGTTAAGACCTAAGTCGCAACCCATGGGGTTCGACGGGCGGGAACCTCGGTTCCCAAGCGTAGGATAAGGAGGAGCTTCCCATGTCTATCAATCGAGAATTCACCGTCAATTTGGATGATCGTCCGGGAACGCTTGCCCAACTCTGCCGCACCCTCGCCGGTCGCAACGTGAACATCCTCGCCATCCAGGCGACACCTGGAGGAACCCAGAGCCAGGTCCGCCTCGTGGTGGACAATCCGACCACCGCCAAGAGCATCCTCGATAGCGAGCACAAGAAGGGCTACACCGAGACGCAAGTTGCCCAGGTTGCGCTTGCCAACAGGCCGGGCGAACTGGCCGCAGCCGCCGCCCGGCTCGGCGAAGCGGGGATCAACATCAACCACCTGTACTCCGGCCTCCACCCAAGCTCCAACACGCCAATCCTGATCTTCGGCGTGACCGATGCGGGCCGTGCCTCGACAATCCTGGAGCAGACCGCCGCGAGCGCTGCTCATAACTGATCGCTTGCGCGTTTACTGCCGACGGGCCACTCCGGGCTCTCCTGTGGTGGCCCGCCGACCTTCACCGTGCCGAAGGGCACAGGCTCCCGGTCACGATCAGAGTGCCTTGGGCGGCATCCACAGGTACCAACAGCGGCCAGCGCCCGTGTGGCCTAGCCCAGGGAGTTGACAACCCATGCCGATGCTGGAGTACGGTTGCCCCGGTTGCGGACAGGTCTTCGAGAATTTCGATTCGGACCGCAACGTGGAGCCGACCTCATGCCCCAAGTGCGGAGGCGAGGCCGAGCGGGTTCTCTCCGCGTCCGCCTTGGCCAGGGGCAAGGACACATCCTGTGCACCCTCAGGCAGCGCTGATAGCCCATGACCCACGGGCAGGCTGCTCCCGCTGTGAGGTCTTCCGTGCCGTCCCTTTGATATATTCCATGTCGGCGCTCGGATGCCCTGAGACATTCCGGCCGCCGCACCGTTCGCAGGCCGAGGTCCGCCTTGCCTACCCGCGATCGTCTTCTTCCCCGCGTACTCCGTGCACTTCTTTGCCGGGCGCTACCCTCCCCTAGGCGCAGCACTCTCCACCCGCGAATAGTGCCTCGTTCTGGAGGTGCGGCTGATCATGCGGCGGTTGCCGACGGCAAGGCCCGAATCCGTAATTCCCTCGATCCATCAGCGCGATTACCACGCGCCAGTCGAAAACAGCTTTCCAACCGTCGCGCTCTCGCCTAGAATCCAGTATCGACCCGGCAGACGTCGGGTTGCGATTCACGCATGGCCGAGACCACAGCAAACGCCACATCCACCGCTCCGGTGCCGCACCTGCGGCGAGTGCTCAGTCTCTGGGATCTGATTTTCTACGGCATCGTTCTGATCCAGCCGATCGCCCCGGTGCCGCTGTTCGGCGTGGCGCAGAAGCTCTCCGACGGGCATTTCGTCACCACGATCTTCATCGCCATGCTAGCCATGATGATCACCGCCGTGAGTTACGGCCGCATGGCCGCGCTCTACCCGGCCGCCGGGTCGGCCTATACCTACGTGGGGCGCGGACTGAACCCCCACCTTGGATTCCTGGCCGGCTGGGCAATGATCCTCGACTACATCCTGCAGCCGGTCATTAACACTGTCTGGATCTCCACCGCTCTTCACGAGCGGTATCGCGCCTACCATATTCCGCAGATTCCCTTTGTGGTGTGGGCGGCGATCATCGTGGGCATCATCACGATTCTGAACCTGCGCGGCGTCAAGACCAGCGCCGCGGCCAACAAGGTCCTGCTGTTCGTCATGTTCCTGGTCGTCGGATTTTTCCTCTATCTCGCGGTGCGGTACTTGTTCGACACCAGCGGCTGGTCGGGCGTCTTCTCCACGCAGCCTTTATACAATCCCGCCACCTTCCGATGGCCTACGGTCATGGGCGCTACGTCATTTGCCGCCCTGACCTACATCGGCTTCGACGGCGTAACCACGCTTTCCGAGGAGGTCGAGAATCCCAAGCGCAATGTCCTGCTGGCAACGGTACTCACCTGCGTATTCGCCGGTGTCTTCAGCGCGGTGGAAGTCTATCTGGGCGCGCGGGTGTGGCCGGATTGGCATACGTTCCCCAATCTCGAAACGGCATTCATGGACGTCTGCCGCCGCGTCGGCGGGCTTCTTCTCTTTCACAGCATGGGGATCATCCTCATCGTGGCGGCCTTCGGCAGCGCTCTGACGGGCGGGATGGGAGCCGCGCGTCTGCTGTTCGGCATGGGGCGCGACAACGTCCTGCCGCGCAAACTCTTCGGCCACGTGGGCGCCAAAAGCGGCATTCCGAACTACAGCATCGTTTTTATCGCCGTGGCCTCGTTCGGCGGCGCCGTAGCGCTCAATTACATCGGCAACGCCTACGAACACGCCGGAGAGACGCTGAATTTCGGCGCCTTCCTCGCCTTCATGGGCGTCAATTTCGCCACCTTCTGGCAGTTCGCCGTTCACGAGCGGCATGGCCGGGCGCGCAGAATCGTGGTGGACGCACTCCTGCCTCTGTTTGGCTTTGCCTTTTGCGGCCTGATCTGGTGGAATCTGAACCCGATCGCGAAGAAGGTGGGAGCGATCTGGTTCGTTCTTGGGCTGGTCCTCCTTCTCGTCAAGACCCGTGGCTTCCGCGAGAAGCCGGTCATGATCGATTTCAGCGAAGGTTCGTGAGGACCTCAGTACGTCAGTCTGCCAGTGTGTCAGTACATCAGTTCTTCCGTACTTAAGAAATCCCGACTGAAAGGGGCGTTCGCTATGCGACGAATCAAGCAAGCTGCTGCCGTGGGCGGGCTGAGGTGGTGGAGAATGGCCTCGGCCGCCTGCGCGTTGTGCGCAAGCACAGCTATGGCACTGAGCGCGCAGACATTCACCACGCTGGTAAACTTCATCGGGAACAACGGCGCTAATCCGCATGCCGGCCTGGTGCAGGGTTTCGACGGGAATCTCTACGGGACGACCTACTTCGGCGGAGTCAGCAACCAAGGCACAGTCTTCAGAATGACGCCGGCGGGAACTCTGATCACGCTCCATAGCTTTTGTGCGCAATCGGGCTGCGGGGACGGCGCCAATCCCCTGGGCGGCCTGGTCCAGGCCACCAACGGGAATTTCTATGGGACAACCGCGGCCGGCGGTCTCTACAATTCCGGCACAGTCTTCAAAATCACGCCCTCGGGCGCGTTGACCACGCTTTACAATTTTTGCAGTAAGGGCTCCTGCTGGGATGGCTCGAAACCCTCTGGCGTCCTGATCCAAGCTACCGACGGGAACTTCTACGGCACAACCCAATACGGGGGCACGGGAGGCGGAGGCGGCACGGTCTTCAGAATCACGCCCTCCGGCACGCTGACCTCCCTGGCCAGCTTCTGCCTCCACGGTCTCTGCACAGACGGGTCGACGCCCTATGGCGGCTTGGCCCAGGGCACCGACGGAAACTTTTACGGCACAACCGAATACGGTGGGGACTATGACGATAACGGCTTCTGCTTCGATTACGGCTGTGGCACAGTTTTCAAAATGACCCCCACCGGCACGCTCACCAAGCTGTATGACTTCTGCTCCCAAAACGCCCAGTCGAGCGACGGGCCGGCGAACGCGAGTTGCTCCGACGGCGCCCTGCCCACCGGCGCTTTGGTTCTGGCCACTGACGGGAACTTCTACGGGATAACCTCGTACGGCGAGGGCGTTGGCACTGTTTTCAAGGTCACTCCCGGGGGCACGCTGACCACGTTGTATATCTTCTGCCAGGAATTCGGCTGCCCGGACGGCTACGCGCCCATCGGCGGATTGGTCCGGGCCACCGACGGGAACTTCTATGGAACGACCGCCTCCGGCGGAGCCTCCAATTACGGCACGGTTTTTGAGATGATGCCCGAGGGCAGCCTGACCACGCTCCACAGTTTCGATCAGAGTGACGGCACTGATCCGTCCGGCGCCCTGATCCAGTACACTGGCGGCGCCTTGTACGGGACGACCGACGAAGGCGGGACCAACATCTACGACGGCACAGCCTTTACCCTTGACGTAGGACTCGGACCGTTTGTGGAAACACAGCCCACCTCCGGCAAGGTCGGAGCCGCCGTCAAGATTTTGGGCACAAATCTCACCGGTACGACCAGCGTCACGTTCAACGGCACGGCTGCTGTCTTCACCGTCGTCTCGAATTCCTTGATCAGCACGACCGTGCCTGCGGGCGCCACCAGCGGGAAGGTCAAAGTGACCAAGCCCCACGGCTCTGTGACCAGCAACGTGCCTTTCCGAGTGAAGCCGTGAGTTCCGTCGCTGTCCTTTACTTCCCGCGGGCCGCTGGGTTACGGTAAGTACAGTGCGGGCCGGTAGCTCAATGGTAGAGCACTGCCCTTTTAAGGCAGGGGTTCTGGGTTCGAGTCCCAGCCGGCTCACTGCGGTTTCTATGGCAGGGACATCCTCCGGCGAATAAGTCAGGGCTGAAGTAGGCGCCCCACCTAAAGGCGGAACTCGGGGCCA
>Ga0335085_10009350_pt1 | contig 14804 bp, 12 predicted proteins | sample Lox_Sample_45_FD_206712 | JGI IMG/M metagenome (GOLD analysis project Ga0335085, IMG submission 206712) | Soil microbial communities from Loxahatchee National Wildlife Refuge, Florida, United States - Lox_Sample_4.5 | ecosystem: Environmental > Terrestrial > Soil > Wetlands | place: USA... | reverse complement strand
CGCTAACGCCGAGCGAACGCTTGCGTGATGCCATCGACCGCGGGTCGCGGCCAGGTCGCAACGCCCGTTTGCGTCGCTCGTTCGACGGTTGCTGCTCCGTCCACCACCACGCCGATATCCGCACATGCGATGCCGGTGCTCTCCAGCGCCCCGCGGATGCCGGCAGCATCCGCGGCGGGTGTCGTGATCAGCAAGGAGCCCGAGGCAATGGAGGAGAGCGGATCGATGCCGAAGGCTGTACACACACGGCGGGCGAGTGGCGGGACCGGTATCTTGTCTGCATCGATCCGCAGCGTTTTCCGGCTGGCCTCAGCCAGCTCCCACAGTGCGGCGACGATTCCGCCTTCGGTCGGGTCGTGCATGGCGCTCACGCGCCCGGCATCGAGGGCGATGCGTGCATCGCGCGTAATGCCGATGCCCGGCTCGAACAAGTAGGCTTGCGCTTCTTCGATCTCGCTTTGCGTCAGCGCGCCGCGCAGGCGCTCCGGGAATTCTCTGGCGAGCAGCGTTGTCGCTTCGATCGGTACCCCTTTGGTGAGCAGGATGCGGTCTCCCGCCGTTGCGCCACGCGGCGTGACCAGCTTCCCGCGGGCCACCTCGCCGATCATGGTGCCGACGGCGATGGGACGGTCGAGACCGGTGGTGATCTCCGTATGCCCGCCGATCACGCTGACGCCTAAGTCCCGGCATGCATCGTGGATCTGCGCCATGATCGCCTCGGGGAGGTCTGCCGGGGTCCTCTGTTCGGGCAGCAGCAGCGTCACCAGCAGCCAGCACGGGCGTGCACCGGTCGTGGCGATGTCGTTGGCATTGACTTGCACCAGGTAGAATCCGATCTGATCGGTGGCGAAGCTGATGGGATCGGATTTGTAGACGGTCAGACGCTCACCGGTGTCGACGACCGCGCAATCCAGGCCGATGCCGGGTCCGACCAGCACGCGCGGGTCATCCAAAGGCGCACGTGAGAGGATCGCCGCCAGCAGCTCCGGCGGCAGTTTCCCGACAGGCAACGGGGCGAGCGTGGGTTTCGCAGGGCTCATGGCACAGGGGATTTGATCGACCTCAAGCTCGACAGCCGAAAGCCTGCTAAGTTTGCGGCTGCAGAGGGTCCGCAGCCTCGGTACACACAGTATAGGACGAGAGGGGAGACGAGCCGAATGGTCCGCCTCGAACGGGAGCGAGCCGCAGCGCCGGCGTCGGTTCGGCGCGTGCGTCCGACGGCCGCACGAACATTGCCGCACGGTCCCGCCGGATTGCGTGTATGAACCTCACCGTAACGCCGCTCGCCTTTCCATCGCCCGCGTCGCTGCCCGTGGAGCTCGTGGAGCGCAAAGGCAAGGGGCACCCGGACACCATCTGCGACGCGCTGGTGGAGAACCTCAGCCGCGAGCTGAGCCGCTTCTACCTGGATCGCTTCGGTGCAATCCTGCATCACAACGTCGACAAGGGCCTGCTTTTCGGCGGCGCGGCCCGGCCTGCCTTCCGCGGCGGCGAGGTCACGGCGCCAATCGAGATCTATCTCACCGGGAGGGCGACCGCAAGCTACAGCGGCGTGGCGGTGCCGCTGGAGGAGATCGCGATCGAAGGCAGCCGCAGATGGATACGCGAGCACCTGCGCTACCTCGATCCCGAACGCGGCGTGCGGATCATCCCGCGCATCCGCCCGACCTCGCCGGATCTCGCGGCCATGTTCTTACGCCAGCACCAGGCCGGCGCGCCGCTCGCGAACGACACCTCGTTCGGCGTCGGTTTCGCTCCGCTCGACGAGTTGGAGCGCGTCGTGCTCGCGGTCGAACGCAGTCTCGATGCGCCGGAGACGGCGGCCGCGCATCCTTACATCGGGGAGGACATCAAAGTCATGGGCTTGCGCCAGGGAGCGGCGCTGCGCTTGACGGTCGCATGCGCGGTGGTCGGCCGCCACGTCGCGGATCTCGCGGACTATGGCGCGAAGAAGGAGCGCATCCGGGAGCTCGCGATGCGGGCCGCGCACGGCGCCGCCGGCTCCTCGTCGATCGAGATCGAGGTCAACACAGCCGACGGGGAAAGCGAGGATAGCGTCTATATCACCGTCACCGGCCTCTCAGCCGAATCCGGCGACGACGGACAGGTGGGCAGAGGCAATCGCGTCAACGGGCTGATCACTCCGTACCGGCCGATGAGCCTCGAGGCGGTGGCGGGAAAGAACCCGATCTCGCACGTAGGCAAGCTGTACAACCTGGCTGCGACGCGCATCGCGCGCGCAGTCGTAGCCGAGATCCCCTCGATCGAGGAAGCGTACTGTACCCTGCTGAGCCAGATCGGGCGGCCCATCACCGACCCGCAGCTCGCGGAAGTGGCGGTGCGAGTTGCGGTCCCGTCGGAACTGGATGCAGTGCGTCGTGACGTCGAACAGATCGTCCGCGATCACCTCGCGGGCATCGTCACCCTTTGGAAAGAACTGGTCGAGACATCGCTTCCGCTTTGGTAACGCCTGGTCGGCGGCGCGTCCGGCCGCCGCGTTTCCGGCAGGCGAAATCGTAGGATCGACGGGCGACGATCCCAGGCTCGAGACAGAAGCCGTAGTACTGCCCGACAATCCCGAAGTCATGAGAGCGCGACCCATGAGCCCGCTGGCAACGATGCGCGCGATCGGCCTGAGCGCGATGCTGGCCGCCAGCGCCTGTGCCGACGCCGCCACCGTCCTCGATCTCATCATCTCGCGCGATCACGACACCTACGAGATCCGCTTCGACGCCGTCGTGAACGCTCCCGCGCCGCAGGTTTACCGGGTGCTGTCCGACTTCGCGCTGTTGACCAAGCTCAGCCCCGCGATCGTCTCGGTCCGCGTCGAGCACCCCGCGGATGGCGGCCTAGAGCGCGTGCACAGCGTGCTGAAGGGCTGTTTCCTGATCTTTTGCAAGGAGGCGGTCGAGGTCGACGAGGTGACCGAGTCGAACCCGTCGACCATTGCCGCCCGCATCGTCCCAGGCCAGAGCGACTTCAAGAGCGGATCTTACGTCTGGCGCATCCAAGGCGATGGTGAACGCACATTGCTCCGGTATCACGCTACACGGACCCCGGCCTTCTGGGTCCCGCCGCTGATCGGCCCCTGGATCATCGAGCGTACGATGCGCAAGCACGTGCAGGCGAGCGCGGAAAGACTCGAGTCGCTGGCCACCGGCACCGCACCGAAATGAGCGCCGGATGCATCGGCTCGCTTGGCACGCAACGCGGTGTCCGCAACTTGCGCCATTGCTCGGTATGATAGAAAGCTCGCACCGGCCGAGTGACATTGCACGCTGCTCGGTCCTGTGAGCCCCCCAATCTGAGGAGGAGACGTCATGCGCAACCTCTCGTTGCTCGGACTCGTCGTGCTTCTGGGCTGCACCACCGCGCCCGCCAAGCTCGAGAATATCCCACTGGTCTGGGAGCCCGAGAAGCACCCCCGCGCGTCAGCGGGCGCCGCCCCGGCGGCGTTTTTCCAGACCAAGATCAAGGTGCTGCCCATGACGGACCTGCGAGCGAAACCCCAACTGATCGGGGAGAACCGGGAGAAGGCGCCAGCGCGGCCGGTCACCACCAACGGCGACGTGTCGGCATTCGTGACCGATCACTTCAAGGCGCTGCTCGCCGGGGCCGGCCTCACGCTGGTGGACAGCGGCGAGAATGCGATCATCCAGGGCCAGATCCAGCAGTTCTTCGTCGACGAGGCGGAGCAGTACACGGGTACCGTGCGTCTCCATATCGTCGCCACTGATGCGGCCGGCAAGACGGTTTGGGACGGCATGACCACCGGAGAGTCGACACGCTTCGGACTCTCGTACCGGGCCGAGAACTACCACCAGTCGTTGAGCGATGCCTTGAGCGTGGCGGTGACCTTCCTGTTGCAGGATCCGGGTTTCGAAGCGGGGATCGCAGGCACGCACTAGGCGACGCCGTGCGGCTCGGGACTCGACTACCGAGCTTCAAACGTACGGCGGTCCCAGGTACCAGCCGACCAAGGACTCCCGCGTTCCGCGGGTCACTGGTCGAACTCTGTGCCAGGTGTCGCCGAGGAAGAACACCATCGTGCCGGACGGCCTGGCCTTGAACGTCGCATATCGGTTCTCGAGCTTCGGCGAGCCGACTTCCAGGTCCAGCTCACCGCCCTCGTACCCGTCGTTGAGGAATAAGGTGAAGCTCACCTTCCGCACCAGGCCTTGCAGCTTGTGCGGGTGCGGGTGCTGATCGACGTGCCAGTCGTATTTGTTGCCGACTCCGTAGCGCGCGTGCTGGTAGTGCTCCGAATGCGATAACGCGAAGTTCCAGTCGTTGGCCCGGTTCACGTCGGCGACGATCGGATCGAAGAGGGCTTTCAAGTTCGGATTATCGATCCAGCGTATCTCGGAGATTCTGTGCCGAGACACGTCTTCGCGTTCGTTCAGCACCGCGCCGCTGGAGAACGCAGTCGTATCGTCTTCCAAGATCCTGCGAACGCTGTCGAAGCAGTCGTCTTTCAGCAGCAATTCGCAGAATAGGCTTTTGGTATAGCGCATCTCGCCGCCCCGCAGGAGTCGGACCCGCACTCCGCACGGCGCGGGATTCAGGCGGTATCCAGCGCCCTGCGGAGTCGGCCATGAGAACGCTAACGGACGATCCGCACCAAAGTTGAGCGGACACAGAGCCCGGAGCGCGACGACACCGCGCGGCGCCCCAGACTCTGGCGCGGGCCGTCGGGCGGCCCGGAGCGGCATCTCAGCCGAAGTGATGCTTGCCCGCGGTGACCCGCTTGGCCTGCGGGCCCTCCTGGGCCATCTCTTCGATGAACTGGACCTCGGTGCCGACCGCGAGATGCTCGAAGGGGGGTTCGGCGACGTTCTCGCGTGCGAAGTAGAGCTCGCGTCCGTCCGCCGTCTCGATGAAGCCGTACCCTTCCTCGGGGAACAGGCGCGTGATGTGCCCGTGCGCCGGCAGCGCGTGGGTCTTGGCATCGCCGCGTTGCACGCGGATGTGGTCCTCGAGCTTGCGCTTGGCGGCGTCGAACGCATCGCGCAAGGCGACGTACACGTCCTCGGCGTGCTGCCGGTTCACGACGACCTCGCCTTTCCCCGGGACATGCACATCGATGCGCACCTCGTATTGATTGCCCTGTTGATGGTGGCGGTGCGGCGCTTCCACGGTGACGTGGCAGCCGATCATGCGCGGATAGAACTCCTCGAGCTTGAGCGCCTTATCGCGGATGTGGGCATCCAGCTCGGCCGAGTGCTCCATGCCGCGAACGGTGATCTGCAAGGGCTTTTCCATGCTGTTGAGTCTCCTCAAGTCGCCTGCGCGTCGGTTTCGCGCTTCAGGTTAACGAATATACGCCTCGGTTGCATAGCGGCGCATCATGCGGTGGGTGTTGAAGTACGACGCGTTCTTGCCGATGGCGCCCTTCATCACCACAGTCCAGCCGTGCGGTGCGCCTGCGTACAGCGGCAGGACGACCTCCTCCAGCTTGTCGTAGAGCGCCGCCGCGTCGTTGCCCTCGCTGCGCGGAGAAGCGTCGCCGATGGCCCAGCCGGTGATTCCTTCGATGCAGCCGTCGAGCCACCAGCCGTCCAGCACACTGAAGCTCGGCACGCCGTTGAACGCAGCTTTCATTCCGCTCGTCCCCGAAGCCTCCTGCGGAGGCAGAGGAGTGTTGAGCCAGACATCGCAACCGGAGATGATCTCCAGCGCCAGCCGCATGCCGTAGTCGGGCAAAAAAACCATCGGGACCGCTCCGGCTAGCTCCTTCTGATGACGGTGCAGCGCCTCGATCAACTGCGCGCCGCCCGCATCGTGCGGATGCGCTTTGCCGGCCAGCACGATCTGGAACGGGTGCTTGCGTGCGACGTTCTTCAATCGCTGCAGGTCTGTGAAGAGCAGATCCGGCCGCTTGTATGCGGTCATGCGGCGGGCGAAGCCGAGGATCGGCAGGTCGATGGCGAAGGCGCGGCCCGTCAGCGCCTTGATCCTCTCGATCAACGCGCGCTTCGCGGCCAGATGCGCCTCCCAGAGCGCAGCGTCCGGAACCTGGTCCACGCGGACCAGAAGCTCGGGCTCGTGCCGCCACCCGCGCAGCCAGGTGTTGTACAGCTGCATGAAGCTCTCGCAAGTCCAGGTGCACGGATGCACGCCGTTCGCGACGGCATGGATGTGATAGCCGGGAAATGCACGCTGAGACATTTCTGCGTGGCGCCGGCCCACACCGTTGACGAACTCGCTCAAGTTTAGCGCCAGCCGGGTCATGTTCAGTTTGTCCTCGCCGGCCAGAGACTTCAACACCTGCGGCGCGATGAATTCGCCCAGGATCCGCTGCACCAGGTCGTACGAGAATTGATCGTGCCCGGCTTCCACCGGGGTATGCGTGGTGAAGTTGCACAGCTCCCGAACCCGGGGGATGTCGTAGATCGGGGCCGCGCCCGCTTCCTCCGGGGTGCGCGCGTAGCGGTGCAGCAGCTCCAGCGCCAGCAGCGCGGAGTGACCCTCGTTGAGGTGATACTGCCGGATCTGGAACCCGAGCGCGTTGAGCGTGCGCACGCCGCCGATCCCCAACACGATCTCCTGCTTCAGCCGGTAGGCCTCGTCGCCGCCGTACAGATAATGCGTGATCTCGCGATCGGCCTTCTGGTTCTCTTCGAGGTCGGTATCGAGCAGGATCACCGGTCTGCGGTGTCCCCCGAGCCCCTGCGCCAGATACAGCCAGCTGCGCACCCAGACGATGCGGTCCTCGATCAGCAGCGCGATCTTGGCTCCGAGCGCCCGCGCGGATTGCTGCGGGTCCCAGCGCTGCTCGGTTTGCGTCTGACGCCCCTCGGCGTCAAACCCCTGCCGAAAATACCCGGCTCGGCTGACCAAGCTCACCGCGACCAGCGGCACGCCCAGATCCGCGGCGGAGCGTACGGTATCGCCAGCGAGCACGCCCAACCCGCCGGCATAGGTCGGGATGTCGTCGCGCAGCGCGATCTCCATCGAGAAATACGCGATGTGCGGCTCGTGGACGAACTCGTCGAGGATCGCGGCGGTGGCGCGCGGGTCGTCCGCGCCGGTGGCCGGCGCCGCATCATCCATGGCGAGTTTGTCTACGGGCTGATCCATATCGAAATCTTCGGAGATTCAGTGCCGGACGCCTTGCGGAACGCGACCCGCAGTCCACGACGCCGCATCGGCGCCACGAACGCGGCCCGCGCTCCCGCTCGGATGAGCTCAGCCGCACACCAGCACGGGCAGCTTGGTGTGCGTGAGGACCTTCTGCGTCTCGCTGCCGAGCAGCAGGCCCCGCACGCCGCGCCTGCCGTGCGAGGCCATCATGATCAGATCGCAGCCCCTCTCCTGCGCCGTCTCGAGGATCGCCTCGTACGGGTGGTCGCTCGTCGCCTGCACGATCTCACAGGCGACGCCCGCCTCCTTGGCGAGCTTCTCGATTACTCCCAGGTATTTCTGCGCTTGAGCCTGCGAGTCCTTGGCGAAGCTCGCGCGGGTATCCTCGAGCATGTCGGTGCGGTACGTGACGATGTGAAACTCGGGCAGGGCGTAGACGCCCGTCACCTTGGCGTTGATGCTCTTGGCGAACTGCACGCCCTTGCGGATGGCCTCCTCCGACAGCGGCGAGCCATCGGTCGGCAGCAGGATGTGCTTGAACATGAGCTCCTCCACTGGGTAAGCGGCAAGGGAGACGAACCACGAGTCCGGCGGACCGCGCTTCCTTGCGCTCCGCCGCTCGCTTTCCGATCGGCCGCATGTCCGCCCCGCCTGCAAGTTACCGCTCGCGGGGCGGCCCCGGCTTGACTCAGGTCAAACTCGGGGGTCTGCGACCGCCGCTTCCGGGACGGCAGGCGGATACTATGGCGCCCCGCCCTGGAACACCCGCGCCATCACCTCGCGATCGCGGGCTCCAGTGGCGCCGGCCTTGCCGCAGGTCACCAGGCCCGGATCGATCGGCTGGCATTCGGAGCGCAACCCGCCGTCGGGAGGATCCGCGATGCGGGCGTCCGAGATCCCGGCGCCCTTCAGCGCTTCGGCGACCATGCGCGCGCGCCGCGCACCGAGATCGACGTTGTAGGCTTCGGTGCCCTCGGGCGAGGCGCGGCCGACGAGCTGCACCTTCAAGGTGGGATCGGCCTTGAGGTTCGTCACCAGCAGATCGAAGTTCGCTTTGCCTTCGGCGGTGGTGGCGGAAGTGAGCGATGCGGCCGTCTCGCCATCCTGCGGCCGGTCGAGCTTGAAGAAGATGTCCACCGGCGTGGGCACCACGGGTTGCGGCTTGGGCGGCGGTTTCGGCGGAGTGACCTGGGGCAGCACGCATTCCAAGCCGTTGGACACCATCGGCGGGAAGCAGCAGTCGCCTTTGAGCGTGCGCTGTCCCGTCGGGCACAGCAAGGGCGGGAGCGGCAGATCCTTGCTCTTCTTGCAGCGATTCTCGGAGACGACCTCATCGTCCTTGCAGCACCTGAAGTCCAGTGCAGCAATTCGGCTCGGGGCACAGCAGGCGGTGGCGCTGTCGGTGGTCCCTTGGCAGCACTGTCCCTCGAAATCCTTCGAGGTGGCAGCACGCCACCCCGGCGGGCAGATCGTCTTCGGCTCCTTGGGCTTGCTGCAATCGAACACCTTGCACACCAGGCTGCAGCCGGGGATCCAAGAGGCTTTCTTGCAGGCGTCCGCCGCAGCCTGGCCGCAAAGCTTTCCCACTCCCGGGAGCGTGACGCACGGGTCCAACTTGAGATCGAGCGGCCCGCCGATGGTCTGCCGCTGCAGCGCGGGGCGCGCGCCGTGCGACTGCTGCACTACGTGAGCGAGCTCATGAGCGATGAGACGGCGGCCCGGCGTCGATGACGCATCGAACTGGCCGGCCCCGAATACGACGTGGCGGCCGTACGTGTACGCCAGGGCCCCGAAGGCGCTCGCCGAGTGGCCCGATTGCGCATCGGTGTGCAGCCGCACGTCACCGAAGTCACGCCCGAACCGCGGTTCGAACTCGCTGCGCAGCGCAGAGGGCAGGGGTTGCCCTCGCCCCTCGAGGCCAGCGAGAGCGCTGCCATCGCCGGTGATCGGGCCGGATGCACCCGAATCGCGCTTGGCCTGAACGCCGGAACGCTGCTCCTCTTCGCATGCCGAACACATACGATGAACCGAAGCACCTTCGGCAGCGCCCCCCTGAACGGCGACCGTCTGGCCGCGCAGCACGGCGTCAGCGGCACGGTCGGCTTCGCGTTCGGAGGGATCGTGGGGCTGCGACACGGGCACCGACGTCGCGACGCGGTGCCAGCCCGCAGGCTGATGCGCGATGGGAGCGCGGTGTACCTGGTCTCTCGCGCCGGGAGGCGCTCCAAGACGCACTGAAGGGGAGCGATGGCACGCTGTGAACATGGGCTCGACCTCGAAGGCTGCAGCAACTAGCCCGAGGTGTCCGGCCATGCGACGCTCGGGCGGTGCGCACGGCTAGTGTACCGCATGCATGGCGAACCAGCGCTCCCGCCTGCGCCATGCGCGGATGCGCCCCTCTTGGTTCTTATGGCACAAGGCCGCGGGCAGTGTCCGAATTCATATCGCGCATGTCCGACATCCGACCTATTGCTCCTCCGTCGATCCAGCTTCTTCGTCGAGCCGGCGCAGCGCTTCGTCGCGCTCGCGCTCGAGATCCTCCAGCCTCTTCTTTGCGTCCTCGTACCTGCGCAGCGCCTCGTCGACTTCCGGACTGATGGGACCGAGCTTCGGAAACGGCGGTCGCGCCGGAGCCGAATAGACTTGCGCGCGTCCACCGATCCGCTTGAGCGCCGCTGCATAGATCTGCCGCAGGTCGGGAACGGTTGGATCGACGGCCCGCCAGAGGTCCAATGCACCGAGCATGTCGTTGAGCTCGCTCCACTCCGCCGTCGAGACGCGCCCCGTGGTCGAATCCAGACGCACGATAGTGTCCCCGGCTTCGTCGACGGTGAGCCGCGGGTTCTGCTGCAGGAGCCGTTTGCGCTCGGCTGCGGAACCGAGTCGCACAGTAGCCCGGTGATACAAAACTCACCAGGCTCGAACCGGCCAAGAGTGGCGCGCCTCCGGAGACTCGCTGGACTCGGGGGCGTCTTCATGAAACATCCGGGTTAACCGGCATTACCAGAATTTCACAGCACGCCGCGTCGCTCACGCGGGCCACTCCCGAGTGGAAGCGGCCCGCGAGACTCGGCGCCTATTGCCTATCGCGGTACGTGCCGTAGATCATCTCTGTTTCGGCGGGTGTCAACTCTTCGGGCCCGAGCTTCACCGTCAGCTTGTTCAGCTTGCCGGTGAAGCGGAACGGCACCTGGTAGTCGCTTTCGTCCACCGCCGTGCCCGTGTCGATGCCGACGTTGAAGGTTTCGACCCACCCGATACCGACCGGGAGGCTCCTCGGCATGGGATGCGAGTCGACCGTCTGCCCATCGACCTTCAGCGTGCCGGTGCCGCCCTGGCCGAGGCCCGGTTTCGCGTACTTCCAGTCGAACTCGAGCGTGTGCTTGCCCGGCGCGAGCGCGTCCTTGCCCTGCCACTTTACGCGCTCGAGCTGGATCAGGTTCCAGGTGAAGACGGGCCGGCTCTTCAGCAGGTAAAAGCCGTAGCCGGCGAAGTGACCCCCGTTGGTCACCAGCATGCCCTCGGCGCCGCCTTCGGGAATCTCGACCTCGGCCGTGATCGTGTAGGACTTGTTCAACACGTTGGGCGCGCCGGCGACTCCTGGAAACGGCACGTTGCTCAGCTCGCCCGTATAGGTGAAGACGGTCCGGCCCATCGTGTAGCTCGGCTTCGTGCCCATGAACCGGGGCAGCTTGCGGTCGTCGAGGGGGAACACGTTGTACTTCGACGCTTCCAGGATGAACATCTGCTGCATGTCGCGCAGCTTGTCCGGCATCTTGGCCGCGAGGTCGTCGGCCTGCGTCCAGTCCTTGGTGAGGTCGTAGAGCTGCCACTTGAAGGTGTTCATGACATCCTGGGGCGGGGGCTTCAGCGAGAGGTCCCAGGGCGCGATGATCGGCGGCGCCGAGGCGATCCAGCCGTTGTCGTAGATCGCGCGCGAGCCGAACATCTCGAAGTACTGCGTCGTGCGCCGCCCCGGCGCGTTCGCCTTGTCCCAGGTGTAGGCCATGCTCACGCCCTCGATCGGCTTCTGCGCCACGCCGTTCACCATGAGAGGCTCCGGCAGGCCAGCCGCCTCGAGAATTGTCGGTACGATGTCGATCACGTGGTGGAACTGGTTGCGGACGCCGCCCGCGTCCTTGATGCGCGCAGGCCAGGACATGACCATGCCGTTGCGCGTGCCGCCAAAGTGGGAGGCCACCTCCTTGGTCCATTGATAAGGGGTGTCGAGAGCCCAGGCCCAGGCGACCGCGTAGTGCGGGTAGGTCTGGTTCGTGCCCCAGGCGTCGTAGAACCTCATGTTCTCGGCGACCGTCGGGTGGATGCCGTTCAGGATGGCGAACTCGCTGTAGAGGCCATTGAGCGTTCCTTCCGGGCTCGCGCCGTTGTCGCCGCTGATGTAGATGACGAGCGTGTTGTCGAGCTTGCCTGCGTCGGCGACCGACTGGATCACGCGCCCGATCTCGTGATCGGTGTAGGCGAGATAGGCCGCGTACACGTCGGCCTGGCGGACGAAGAGCTTCTTTGCTTCGGGCGAGAGCGTGTCCCACTTCGGCAGGCCGTCTGGCCACGGCGTGAGCTTCGCGTCCGGCGGGATCACGCCGAGCTTCTTCTGATTGGCGAAAATCTGCTCGCGCACAGCCTCGAAGCCCTTGTCGAACAGGTGCATGTCGCTGATCTTCTTCACCCACTCCGGCGTCGGGTGGTGCGGTGCATGCGTCCCGCCCGGTGCGTAGTAGATCATGAACGGCCGGTCGGGCTGGACCTCGTTCAGCATCCTGATGCGCTGGATCGCCTCGTCGGCCATGGCGGTGATCAGGTTCCAGCCGGGATGGCCGAGATAGGGCTCGATCGGCGTGGTGTTGCGAAACAGATTGTTCGGCGTCCACTGGCTCGTGTCGTCGCCGATAAATCCGTAGTAGTAATCGAAGCCCTTGATCGGCCCGGTCGGCCAGTCGGTGAACGGGCCCGCCTGGCTCGTCACCCACTGCGGCACGTTGTGGTCCTTGCCGTACCAGGAGGTGTCGTAGCCGTTCTGGCGCAGGATCTCGCCGATGGCGACCGCGTCGCGCTTGATGACACTGTCGTAACCGGGATAGCCGGTCGCCTGATCGACCACGACCGCGGTGCTCACGGAATGATGGTTGCGGCCGGTGAGCAGCGCGGCTCGGGTGGGTGAGCACAGCGCAGTCGTGTGGAACGCGGTGTAGCGCAGGCCCATCTGCGCGATGCGGTCCATCGCCGGCGTCGGGATCACGCCGCCGAAGGTGCTCGGAGCGCCGAAGCCCACGTCGTCGGTCATGATCAGCAGTACGTTCGGCGCACCCTTGGGCGGGGTCACCAACGCCGGCCAGGCCGGCCTCGACTGCATCGCGTTGGTCTGGACGTCGCCGGTGAACCGCCGCGGGGGCGGTGGCAAGTAGCGGCCGTCGATCGTGGTCGTCGCGCCGGGTGCACCAGGCGCGCCGCTTACTTGCTGCGCTATCGCCGCGAGGGCGATGAAAGCCCCCGCACCGAATGCGAGAGCCGAGAGAACTACTCGTCCTTTCATTGCGGTCTCCTTGATGTTGCTGGCGAACTTCGCGTTGTCATATGCTTGTCATTTGTTTGTCACCCGTGAGCTGGCCAAATCCGGCTCTCGCCGATGGTTCGACCGCTTACAAGAGCGGGCCCACTTCATCGGTGCTTCTTGATCTTCGCTGGACTGCGCTCGCCGGTGGGCGTCAATCAGACGCGGCGCTGAGGCTACCACGAGTCAAATTCGGCGGCTTGACATATTCCGACAGCCCGCCGACCATGCCAACGGGTTAGGAGATGCCGCGGTGAGAGCAGCGAGTCCCCCTTTCGCCAGGAACAGAACCCGAGCCGCCACGCACAGCGGCGGCGTGGTGCGCGTCGCGTCGCTCGCGAGCGTCCCAGCATTGTTGCACGACCTGGGGGCCGATCCCGTCCGCCTCCTAAAGAGCGTAGGGCTCGATCCGCGCGTGTTCAAGCATCCCGAGAACCCGATCGCGTTGGTGGACGCGGGTCGACTCTTGGAAGTGTGCGCGCAGAGCACTGGGTGCCCCCACTTCGGGCTGCTGGTGGGCCAGCGCGGCGGCGTCGCTTCGCTGGGGCTGGTCGGCGCGCTCATGCAGCATTCACCCGCCGTGGATGCCGCCCTGCGGAGCCTGACCCTGCACATGCATCTGCGCACCCGCGGCGGGATCCCTACGCGCAGCGCGGAGGGCAAGTGGGCCACACTCGGCTACGCGATCTATCAGCGCGGCATGGCCGGCTCGGCCTACGCCTACGACGTGGCAATCGCCACCGCCTTCAATGTCATGCGCACGCTATGCGGAGTGGACTGGCTGCCGAGCGAGGTCCAGTTCTCTCGTGCGAAACCGCGTGATACCGGCCCCTACCGGCGCTTCTTCCGCTCGCCGTTGCGATTCGATGCGGAACGCACCGCGATCGTGTTTGCCCGGCGATGGCTCGATCAGCCGCTGCCGGGTTCCGACGCTGCCTTGCACCGGTTTTTCGAGAAGCAGATCGCAGAGCGCGAAGCCTTGGATGTCGAGGACCTCACCGAAAAAGTGCGCCGCGCGTTGCGAACGATGCTGGTGACCGGACGCGGCGCGGAGCAGCATGTCGCCGAGCTGTTTTCGATTCACCCGCGCACTCTACACCGCCGCCTCCGGGCTCAAGGCACCACGTTGCGGGCCCTGGTCGAGGAGGGCCGGCGCGAGATCGCCTGCCAGCTTCTGCGCGACACCAATATGAATGTGAGCGAGATCGCGAACGTGCTCGACTACGCCGACGCCACCGCTCTCACGCGCGCGTTTGGGCGCTGGATGAATTGTCCGCCCGCGGCGTGGCGAGCCAAGGTCTGGTCCGGCCAAGCGAAACCGGTTAACCTCGCGGCGGAGAGGTCGTATCGGTAGCAGGGACGGAGGCCTGTGAGGCCGCTTACAGAACGCCCCTCGGCCCAACCCGGAAGAAGCCGATTACGCGCGCTCGCGCGCGAGCAGGAGAGCGGACTCACGACATGCTGGCTGTCCATGGTTTACCGCTGGAACAGGTCGCCATGTGTTTGGGAAGCCCCTGCTCCCGGGCCGGGCAGCCGGGTGGTGTGGCCTGCGTCTGGAGATCGAGACAAACTCAAGATGGTCCACAGCTGTCGTTCATCACTGGCTGGTTCGAGTCGAACCCGGTCGTTGAACGCAAGAGGTCTCGAGTTGACCGGGCATGTTTGTATAGTCTACTGCACGCATGCGCAGTGAGCCCGTGTGTCCACGCCATTGGCGGATGCGCCCGGTTCTCATAGCACAGCGCCGCGGGCGGCACCCTATATCTCGCGGATCTTGAGCTTCAGACCTATTGCTCCTCCGTCAACCCGGCTTCCTCGTCGAGCCGGCGCAGCGCTTCGTCGCGCTCGCGCTTGAGATCCTCCAGCCTCTTCTTTGCGTCCTCGTACTTGCGCAGCGCCTCGTCGACTTCCGGGCTGATCGGCCCGAGCTTGGGCAACGGCGGTCGCGCCGGTGCCGAATAGACCTGCGCGCGCCCGCCGATTCGCTTGAGCGCGGCTGCATAGATCTGTCGCAGATCGGGGACCGTTGGATCGACGGCCCGCCAGCCGTCCAATGCCCCGAGCATGTCGTTGAGCTCGCTCCACTCCGCAGTCGAGACGCGTCCGGTGGTCGAGTCGAGCCGGACGATGGTGTCGACGGCTTCGTCCACGG
>Ga0335085_10009349_pt1 | contig 14805 bp, 12 predicted proteins | sample Lox_Sample_45_FD_206712 | JGI IMG/M metagenome (GOLD analysis project Ga0335085, IMG submission 206712) | Soil microbial communities from Loxahatchee National Wildlife Refuge, Florida, United States - Lox_Sample_4.5 | ecosystem: Environmental > Terrestrial > Soil > Wetlands | place: USA... | reverse complement strand
CGAATGCGACTCAGCGCAGCCATCGCCAAACGCCTTCCACGATGTCCATGCTGCGCGAAAAGAAACTCGCGCTACTATGAGTTATGACGCAGTAAGACTAGTACGCCTCTTCAAGAGGCCCGTCCAATCTCGAGCAGGTTCACTGATGGGGGCGCTACGCACTGTTGTCATGGCCCTGGGCGCGCTGACGATCGGCGCCGCCTCGATGGCACAATCCTCGCTCGGGCAGGACATGTCGAATGGCCTGCCGCCCGGCCTGATACGCCAGGGCAACGTCATCATGATGCAGCCTGTTGCGGACTCCGACGAGACCGCCCCGGCACAGTCCTTTGGCGTACGCAAGGCGGGTCTCATCCGCTTTCTGAGCCCCGTGGATCACGACGTTTACGCCCGCGCGTTCGATGCCGCTGCACGAGGCAATTGGCCCGCCGCGCGTATGCTCGCTGATCAAGGACACGATCCAGTTGCCGGCAAGATCATCGAATGGCGCTACCTGCTGGACAAAAGCAGTGGCGCCCCTTTTGCCGAAATCAGCGAATTCCTCAAGAACAACCCCGATTGGCCCGACCGGGACACGCTATTTGCGCGGGCGGAGAATGCGATCGATCCATCGATGGAGCCTCACGCGATCGTCGCCTGGTTCGGAGATCGTGAGCCCAAGACGGGCATCGGCAAGATCAGGCTGGGCGAGGCGCTGATGTCGACCGGATCCGCAAGCAGGGGCGCGGAGCTCGTCCGCAAAGGTTGGATCGACGGCATTTTCGATCCATCGCACGAGCTTCTCATCATCCAGCGCGACGGCGCGGTGCTGACCCCGGAGGTGGATCGCCAGCGCTTGGAACACCTTCTGTTGCGCGGGAATATCGCCGATGCGCGGCAGGAAATATCGCGCTTGAGCGCGGACGACCGCCTCATCGCCGAGGCAGCACTTGCGCTCCACACAAGCCCGACGACCGGAGAACGGATGCTCGACCGGCTGTCGGGGACTTCGCTCGAGGATCCGCTCATCATCTTGGATCGCGCCAAGCTCCTGCGTCAGCAGAATGCCGTCTCCTCCATTCCCGAGATGATCACGAGATCCCCGACGCGGGAAATGGCCAAGATCAATCCCACGCACTGGTGGAGCGAACTCAATCTCGACGCACGCGAAGCGCTCACCCTCGGCGATTACCGCGGTGCCTACATGCTTGCGGCAGATACGGGCCTCGATCCGGGGACGAACGAGTACTCCGACGCGCAGTTCCTCGCCGGTTGGATCGCGTTGCACTGGATGCGCGAGCCAAGAATGGCCCTGTCGCATTTTCGCAAACTGGCCGAAGCGGTGGGCCGACCGATATCTCTTGCGCGCGCGCATTTTTGGGAGGGGCGCGCCTACGAGGCAGCGGGCGATCTGGCACAGGCTTGGCAGCAATATCGCGTTGCCGCCGACAATCCCGACACGTTCTACGGCCAGATCGCGCTCTCTCGTATCGAGTCCACGCCGCAGCTTCATCTGACGGAAACCGGTATCGATGCCGGATCGCAACAGACGGACTACGACCGCGAAGAACTCACGCGCGCCATTCACATCCTGGGTGATCTTGGGTTGGAGGGACTGCTTAGGACATTCGCTACCCATGATGCGGACATCTATGCCGCTCCCCGCCACATCGCGCTGCTCGCCAAGGACCTGACCGCCATGGGCTTTCGCGAAGTGGCAGTCCGGGTTGCGAAGGAGGCGAGCTACAAAGGCATCCGCCTGTTCAGCTACTCCCATCCGGTCATTGCCGTGCCTGTCTTTACGGGCGCAGGCCTGGCTCCCGAGCCGGCTTTTGTTCTCGGCATCATCCGGCAGGAAACCGAATTCGATCCCGATGCAGTGAGCGGCGCTGGCGCTCGGGGTATCATGCAACTCATGCCGGCATCGGCCAGTCACGATGCGCGGCTGGCGGGATTGTCCTATAGCCCCGAGGCCCTTACGGACGATGTCTCCTACAACATGCAGCTCGGCATGACGGAGCTCTCGGGCTATCTCAATAACTGGGGCGGTTCCTACGTGTTGGCAGCTGCGGCTTACAATGCCGGCCCAAGCAATGTCCGCAAATGGATCGCAACCTTCGGCGATCCCCGCGACGCACGGACCGATCCCGTCGATTGGATCGAACAAATTCCATTCAGCGAGACCCGCAATTATGTCCAGCGGGTGATCGAGAACATGGAGGTCTATCGCAACCGCCTGTCGGGGCGAGATCAACCGCTACGCATTTTGACCGACCTTTACCGGCCTAATGCTCCCCAGGTTGGGCCCCTGGCGTTCGCGCCGGCTGGTTCCGGTACAGCTGATCTCTCTTCGTCCAGGCGGGGGACTGCCACGGCCGGCAACGAGGACACAACGCAGCAGGACAGCACGGAGGTGCCGGTGACCAGCTCGGCAGTTGGCAACGGTACGGATGCCCCGCATGTTCCGGAATATCCGGAATCTACCCAGAACGCTGCGCCTAAACCAAAGCCGTGACCGAAGATCAACGGAAAATCGATAGCCACTCGCGGGCAAGCCGTTGAGCCTCAGCGATCTGACTGAAGTTCATCTCTCGGGAAATTTGCGCCCGCCAAGCCTTGGCAATCTCACTGCCCTTCATCGCAGCGAGATTGAACCACTTGTGGGCAGCAATGTAATCCACCTCAACCCCCTGACCAGTGGAATAGGCCAGCCCCAAATTATAGAGCGCGTCAGGGCGGCCCTTTTTGGCGTCAAGCTCAATCTGAGCCAGTGAATCTACGTCGATGCAGCTCATCCCCAAGCCCCCCGCGAGTGCGTGGCCCGATGTCGGTCCACTCCTGTCGCATCGCGAAAACGCAAGCCATTTCCTCTTGCGTGGCAGCTATGGTGAGACGCGATAAGCTAAAGACGCGTTAACGCTAGCTTCCCCACCGGCTACGGTTCTCGGTCTTCGTGCCGGAGCACCCGGGGGAGCCGCAACCATCCAGGCGGTCTTTGCACCTGGTGGAAAAGGCGGCGCGAGGACCCGCTCCGCTAGGGAAGCTACGATCCTCGCCGCCAACTCATGTACATCAGGAAAAAATTTCAGAGGTACGCCCTTGCGGGCAACCCTGGCCTTACGCGAGGCCGATGAGAGGTTCTTATCCTCTTCGTATTGGGCCTGACCGCGACCGCCCTACCCAGGCGCATGACGCCTGCAAGGCGATCGCGGTCATTGCCTTGATCACGTGTCGCCTTACATCGGCGATTCAGGAGCGGCGACCTTTTTCGCGCGCTTCGTTTTCCGCTTCGCGGTCTTCCGCTTTGCGGCCTTCCGCTTCGTCTTGCGCGCTGCACCCCGCGCGCCGGCCTTGCGGACCGTGCGCTTCTTCGCGCGCTTCTTCGTCTTCTTCTTCCTTGCAGTGATTGGCATGTGAAACGACTCCTCTAACGTTCGGGTCATGCGACTCGCACCCCCAAAACATCGTGGAATATGAGTGGGTTGCGTTAACGAAGCAATACTCCCCCCTCTAGCGGCTCCGCGGCGCGAACTGCAGATTTCATATTTGCCAATATTTTATTGGGTTTTATGATATCGTCAGTATGCGGATCTATTTCCCTGCCCTATCCGGCAGAATCCGTCAATGGCTTGAAAATGTGCGAATCACCCCTCTTCGGGCAGTCCGAGGCGCGTCTTGAGAAGGGCATTGACAAGCTGCGGATTGGCCTTGCCGCCTGTCTCCTTCATCACTTGGCCGACGAACCAGCCGGCGAGCTTCGGCTTCTTTTTCGTCTCTTCGACCTTGTCGGGATTAGCGGCAATCACCCGATCGATGGCCGCTTCGATCGCGCCAGTGTCGCTTACCTGCACAAGCCCCCGCGTGCGCACGATCTCGGCTGGATCGCCGCCGTCGCGCCAAACGATGTCGAGAACGTCCTTGGCGATCTTGCCCGAGATCGTTCCATCGGCCAACAGCTTGAGAATACGGTTATTAGCGGCGGCCGAAACCGGCACGTCGGCAATCTCGAGCCCATCGCGATTTAGGCGTCCGAGTATCTCATTGTTCAGCCAGTTGGCCGCAAGTTTCGGATCGACGCCGAGGGCGAGTTCCTCGTAGTACCCCGCCAGTTCGCGCTCGGTGACCAACACGCTCGCGTCGTAGTTGCCAATGCCATATTCCCGAATGAAGCGCGCCTTCTTTTCGTCGGGGAGTTCGGGAAGATTGCGCGCGATCTCCTTCAGCCATCCCTCATCGAGAACCAGGGGCAAGAGATCGGGATCCGGGAAGTAGCGATAGTCGTGCGCTTCCTCCTTGGAGCGCATTGACCGCGTCTCCCCGGCTTTTGAGTCGAACAACCGCGTCTCCTGGCGGATCGTCCCGCCCGACTCCAAAATATCGATCTGCCGGCGCGCCTCGTATTCCACCGCTTGCGCGATAAAGCGCATCGAATTGACATTCTTGATCTCGCAGCGCGTCCCCAGTTCGGTACCGGGCCTTCGCACCGAGACATTCACGTCGGCCCGCATGGAACCCTCGTCCATGTTTCCGTCACAGGTGCCGAGATACCGCAGAATCGCCCTGAGCTTCCGAAGAAAGGCCGCGGCTTCTTCGCTCGAGCGCATATCGGGCCGCGAGACGATCTCCATGAGGGCGACACCCGCCCGGTTGAGATCGACAAAGGAATGGTCGGCGTGCTGATCGTGCAGGCTCTTGCCGGCATCCTGCTCCAAATGCAGCCGCTCGATCCCGACGCGCGCAGTTTCGCCGCCGGGCAAATCGATGAAAATCTCGCCCTCGCCGACAATGGGATTCTTGTACTGCGAAATCTGATAACCGGCCGGCAAATCGGGATAAAAGTAATTCTTTCGGTCGAAAACCGACACGTGATTGATTTTGGCTTTCAACCCAAGGCCCGTACGAACCGCCTGCTCGACGCAATAGCGGTTGATGACCGGAAGCATCCCCGGCATGGCCGCATCGACAAAGCTCACCTGCGAGTTGGGCTCGGCTCCGAAGGCCGTCGAAGCTCCGGAAAACAGCTTCGCCTTCGACAGCACCTGGGCATGGACCTCCATGCCGATCACAATCTCCCAGGCCCCCGTGCTGCCCTCGATCAAGTTTGAACGCTGCCGCTGTACCGTGGCGCTCACGCTGCCCTCCACCATGCTGCAGGCTTGGCATGGAAATCTGCCGCGACCTCTATCGCACGCCCGACGCGAAGCACCGTTTCTTCGTCGAATGCCTTCCCAACGATCTGAAGTCCGAGCGGAAGCCCGTTTCCGGTCAGTCCAGCGGGCACTGCAAGGCCCGGCAAACCTGCAAGATTGACGGTTACTGTGAAAACGTCGTTCAGATACATGGACACCGGATCGGCCGTTTTTGCTCCGATTGCAAACGCCGGCCCCGGCGTTGCAGGCGTCAGGATGGCGTCGCAAGTCGCAAACACATTCGTGAAGTCGCGCGCAATGAGGGTCCGCAGTTTTTGCGCCCGCGCGTAGTAGGCATCGTAGTAGCCTGCGGAAAGGACATAGGTGCCGATCAGGATGCGCCGTTGCACTTCGGCGCCAAATCCCTCCGCCCGGCTGCGCTCATACAAATCGATGACGTCTTCGGTGCGTGCGGCGCGATGGCCGTAGCGTACTCCGTCATACCGCGCGAGATTGGACGAAGCCTCGGCCGGGGCCACGATATAATAGGCTGGCAAGGCATACTTTGTGTGGGGGAGACTGACATCAACCACCTCGGCACCTTGTGCCTTCAACCACTCCGCGCCTCTGGCCCACAACGAGTCGATCTCCGGCGGCGCGCCTTCGATGCGATATTCTTTGGGAACCCCGATTCGCAGTCCCTTTACCCCGTTCTCGAGCGCGCCCTCGTAGTCGGGGATCGGCGCATCGACGCTCGTGGAATCCTTGGTATCCACGCTCGCCATGACCTTGAGCAGGACGGCCGCGTCCCGCACGGTGCGCGTCATAGGCCCCGCCTGATCCAACGAGGATGCGAATGCGACGACCCCCCAACGTGAACAGCGTCCATAGGTAGGCTTGAGACCGACAGTACCGGTGACGGCGGCCGGTTGCCGGATGGATCCGCCGGTATCAGTGCCGGTCGCTGCCAGGCAGAGGTGGGCAGCGACTGCTGATGACGATCCGCCCGATGAGCCTCCCGGTACGAGGTTCTGATTTGAATTTCTCGCACGCCAGGGATTGATCACGGGCCCGAAGTGGCTGGTCTCGTTGGACGAGCCCATCGCGAATTCGTCCATGTTCGTTTTGCCCAGCATGACCGCACCCGAATCCCACAAATTCTGGGTGACCGTCGCCTCGTAAGGCGGCACAAAATTGGAAAGGATGTTGCTCCCGGCGGTGGTCCGGACGCCTTTTGTGCAGAACAAATCCTTGATCGCCAACGGCAACCCTTCGAGCGCGCGGGCCGAACCGGCCGCAACGCGGCGGTCCGATTCCTCGGCCATTTCAAACGCCTTGTCGGGCGTTTCCGTAATGAACGCATTCAGGCTGCGCGCGCCCTCCACCGCAGTAACGAATGCTGAAGTCAATTCGCGCGAAGAAATCTTGCGCAAACGGATCGCCTCGCGGGCCTCGGCCAGCGTCAAGTCTAAAAGAGAAGACGGCAGCGACATGGCTTACTCGACCACCTTGGGCACAACAAAGAACTGATCCTCCGACCGGGGTGCGTTCGACATCAACGCTTCCGCGTGACCGCCTTCGACCACCACATCCTCCCGCATCTTGAGGCGCTGCGCTACGACGCTGGTCATCGGCGTAACGTCTGTCACGTCCACCTCCTTGAGCTGCTCAACCCAGGCCAAGATGCCGTTGAGCTCGTTCATCATTGGAACCACTCGCTCTTGCTCGAGGGCCAGTCTGGCAAGCTTGGCGATGCGGCGGACGGTGTCCTGATCGACGGACATGGGATCGCTCGATGTGTTATGAATGCGTTGCCTTGCTAGCAACCCGACGGCCGTCCTGGCAAGCACGGGGCTGGAGAACCGGGATGCCGATAGAAATTGATGCCATCGACAACGTCCAGATTGCCGTTCCTCGCGCGCATGAGGCCGAATGCCTATTCTTCTATCGTTCCGTACTCGGCCTGGCCGAAATCGAGAAACCGGCTGGCCTGAAGGCGCGTGGCGGCGCCTGGTTTCGGATCGGTGCGCTGCAATTGCATGTGGGCGTCGATGCGGAGCCCTCGCCCAAAAGCAAACGCCACATCTGTTTTCTCGTAGCCAGCCTCGATAGAGCACGGCAAGAACTCGAAGGGAACCGGATTGCCATCGAAGAGTCCGGGCCGGCGGAACGCGCGAGACGGCTGTTTGTGTGCGACCCCGGCGGCAATCGCATTGAGATCGCGCAGAGGTAGGGGTGCTGGTCGATCTGGCAGGAATGGCAATGAACGTGGCGGCGGGCTCCCGGCTGCTGGGACTGGACTTGGGGGAAAAAACCATCGGGATGGCACTTTCGGACACGCTCTTGAGCGTCGCCAGTCCCTTGGAGACACGCAAGCGCGGAAAATTCTCGCAGGACGCCGTGGCAGTCAACGAGCTGGCGGGCAGACATGGCGTGGGCGGAATTGTGGTCGGGCTGCCTCTCAACATGGACGGGAGCGAGGGCCCTGCCGCACAGTCGGCGCGCGCCTTCGCCCGAAACTTTTCCAGGCAATACGCCTTTCCGATCCTACTGTGGGATGAACGCCTCTCCACAGCGGCTGTCACCCGGACACTCATCGAAGCTGACACGTCGCGCAGGAGGCGCGCAAAACTGGTGGACAAGCTCGCGGCCGCCTACATCCTGCAGGGGGTCCTGGACGCGCTGCGCTTCGCGAGGACACAGTGACTACCGACGGGACAGCTTGCTCGCGACGCCGCGCACGCCTATAAGCCCCTATTCAAATGAACGGGATTGATGGACCGATTCTCCAGGCGAGCCACCTTCTGGGCGCCGATACGCTTTCCCTTGACGAAATCAACGCGCTACTCGACCTCGCCGAGACTTATGTTACCGTCAATCGCGCAGAGCAAAAAAAGCGTGCGCTCCTGAAAGGCCGCACCCTTATCAATCTCTTCTTCGAGGCATCGACCCGCACCCAGAGCTCATTCGAGCTAGCGGGTAAGCGTCTCGGAGCGGACGTGTTGAACATGTCCGTCAAGACTTCGTCGGTTGCCAAAGGCGAAACGCTGCTCGATACGGCGACGACGTTGAACGCCATGCGGCCGGACATTCTTGTGGTCCGGCACCAGGACTCAGGCGCGGCAGAGCTGCTTTCGCGCAAGGTCGACTGCTGCGTCGTCAATGCCGGCGACGGCGCCCACGAGCATCCGACACAGGCCCTGCTCGACGCGCTGACCATCCGCAGACGCCGCAGTGTGGAGGGTCTGGTGGTCGCCATCTGCGGCGACGTCCTACACAGCCGGGTCGCGCGCTCCAACATCATCATTCTGCAGAAGCTGGGCGCACGCGTGAGATTGGCCGCGCCTCGAACACTCTTGCCGCCGCAGGCGGACCGCCTCGGCGCCGAGGTCTACACCGACATGTGTGCGGCGCTCGATGGCGCCGATATCGTCATGATGCTGCGGCTTCAACTCGAGCGGATGTCGAGCGCGTTCGTACCTTCGACACGCGAGTATTTCCGCTTCTGGGGTCTTGACCGCAACAAGCTGCGCCGCGCAAAGCCTGGCGCCCTCGTCATGCACCCCGGCCCGATGAACCGCGGTGTCGAAATCGATTCCGCTGTCGCCGACGACGGCGAAGTGAGCCTGATACAGGAACAGGTCGAAATGGGCGTGGCTATACGCATGGCCGTCTTGGATGCCCTGGCACGCGGATTGGCCGGCGCAGGACGCAACGCACCATGAGCCGGCTCGCCTTCATCGATGCGAGGCTGATCGACCCGGCCGGGAAGCTGGATGCACCGGGCGCTCTCTACGTCGAGGAAGGAACGATCCGCGATCTCGGCCCGCGTCTGTTCCACGACGGAATGCCGACTGGCGCAACGATCATCGATTGCAAGGGCCGAGCGCTTGCCCCGGGACTGATCGACATGCGTGTGTTTACCGGCGAGCCAGGCAGCGAACACCGCGAGACGCTCGAGTCGGCCAGTCTTGCCGCCGCAGCCGGGGGCGTCACGACCATGGTCGTCATGCCAAATACCGATCCCGTGATTGACGAGCCATCGCTGGTGGATTTCATCAAGCGCCGGGCGGCCGCAACCGCGCGCGTGCGCGTGCTGCCGATGGCAGCGTTGTCGCGCCAGCTCGCAGGCGAGGTGATGACGGAAATCGGGCTTCTCAAGGAAGCCGGTGCAATCGCCTTCACGGATGGCGACCGAACGATCGCCAGTGCTCGTGTCATGCGTCATGTGCTCGCCTATGCCGCGACTTTCGAAGCGCTCGTTGTAGGCCACGCCGAAGACCCGGAGCTCACCCAGGGCGCGGCGATGAACGAAGGAGAATTTGCCACCCGATTGGGAATTCCCGCAGGCCCCGCCGCGGCCGAAACCGTGATTGTGGAGCGCGATATACGGCTCGTGGAACTCACTGGTGCTCGTTATCATTTCGGACAGATATCTACGCGGGCCGCGCTCGATGCGGTCGCAAAGGCCAAGGCACAAGGCCTTCCCGTCACGTGCGGCGTCTCGGCTCTACATCTGGCACTCAACGAGCTGGACGTAGGCGGCTACTTGACGTTCCGTAAGGTAAAGCCTCCGTTGCGCTCGGAAGCCGACCGTATGGCCATGGTGGAGGGGGTGGCGTCGGGCCTGATCGACGTCATCGTATCCAGTCACGACCCGCAAGCCGCCGACACGAAGCGCCAAACCTTTGCGCAAGCCGCCTTCGGCGCCATCGGGCTAGAAACGCTTCTGCCTGCCGCGCTGACTCTTTATCATAATGAGAGCGCAAGCCTGCTGCGGATCGTGGAAGCTTTGGCGTGGGCGCCGGCGCGCATCCTGGGGCTCGAAAGTGGCCGCCTCGACAAGGGCGCTCCTGCCGACTTGGTCTTGTTCGATCCCGACGAGCCGTTTGTCGTCGACTCCGCTCAGCTGCATTCGCGAGCACGCAACACGCCGTTCGACGGCCGTACCTTCCAAGGCCGGGTCCACGCGACTTATGTTGGCGGAGAGTGCGTTTTTGAGCGCCGGGCGATCCTGTGACGACGTGGCCGCCAGCCGAGGTGCAGGGACACGCCTGACAAATTGGCCGCGTAGGATTGCCAGCGCAATGTGTCTCACTGCGTGTCAAACGGAGGTTGCGACACGCAATTGACAAACATCTTGTATCTTTTCCGATTAGATTGCGCGCGGAGACAGGGGGGACGCAGAGAGAATTGGGAATGCATCCAGTTGGACATGATTTCTTGCGCGCAAGCGTCTGAAATCCTTCCCACCCTCATCTGTGCTTTGCTTAGGAACCACTCGGCGCTGCGTGACGGGATGGAAGCCTCCGTGTGAATAACTTGCAGGAGCAACCGAACACTCGTCACCGGACAGAAGAGGTCGAATGCCGAGTTTTCTAAACGTGATCGATTGGACGGATCAGCTGACATATCTGGCTGCGGCTCTCGCGTTCGGCTATGCGCTGGGATCGGTTCCCTTCGGGCTTCTCTTTGCGCGTTGGGCGGGTGCCGGCGACGTGCGCTCGATCGGTTCAGGGAACATTGGCGCAACCAATGTGCTTCGTACGGGAAAGCGATGGGCTGCCCTTGCAACGCTGCTCTGCGACGGGGGCAAGGGCGCGCTTGCCGTTCTCATTGCACGCGGCTGGCACGGCGAAGCGGTTGCAATATTTGCGGGACTGGGCGCCTTCCTCGGACATCTTTTCCCGGTGTGGCTGGGATTTAAAGGCGGCAAGGGTGTCGCCACGTTTCTCGGCGTGACATTGGCACTCTACTGGCCGGTGGGATTGCTCGCGCTCGCAACATGGGCCGCCGTGGCAGCGACCGCACGCATTTCGTCCCTCTCCGCCTTGGCGGCCGCCTGCCTTGTGCCCCTTTACATGTTTGCATTCCGAAAACCGCTCGATGGCATATTCGAGATCGCGCTCGCCATTCTCATACTGATCATGCACCGCGAGAACATCCGACGCATACGCGCAGGGACGGAGCCGCGCATCCGAGCCAAACGTGGGTCAGCTTGAAACAATGACAGCTCGCCCGCTCTCCGATTCGGAAAAACGTGCGTGGCTGAGGCTCGCACGCGGCCAGAATGTCGGCGCTGTCACTTTCGCCGCGCTAATCGCGCGTTACGGTTCCGCCGAGGTGGCACTCGACGCGCTTCCGAAACTCGCGCGCCGCAGCGGTGCGGGCGACCTCAAGATCCCCAGTGATGCGGATGCGCGTCGCGAGCTTGAGAGTTTAGAGCGTCTCGGCGGGCGCATGATTGCGAGCATCGAGCCTGATTTCCCGCCAGGGCTCGGAGGTCTCGATGCGCCGCCGCCATTTATCTGCATTCTAGGGCGTCGCGAAATTCTCGGTTGCGAAATGGTGGCCGTAGTCGGTGCGCGCAATGCGTCGGCTGCGGGGCGCAAGTTCGCGCGCCAGATTGCCGCCGACTTGGGCCAGGCGGGATTTGTTGTCGTTTCAGGCCTGGCACGGGGTATCGATACAGCCGCCCATGAAGGCGCTCTCCCGACCGGAACGATCGCCGTGTTGGCAGGCGGCATCGACGACATTTATCCGCCGGAAAACGACGCCCTCTATCGAGATATAAAGGTACATGGCCTGATCGTTTCGGAGATGCCTGTCGGCCAGAAGCCGCAGGCCAAGCATTTCCCTCGGCGCAACAGAATCATCTCCGGACTCGCGCGTGGAGTCGTGGTCGTCGAAGCAGCCGAGGGTTCAGGCTCACTCATCACGGCCAACTTCGCACTCGAACAAGGACGCGAAGTATTTGCGGTACCAGGTTCCCCACTCGACCCGCGAATGAAAGGCACAAACAGACTGATCCGCGATGGCGCGACGTTGACGGAAAGCGCAGCCGACGTGCTCCAGGTGCTCGTCGGCCAACCGTCCTTCACGTTCCGCGAGTCTGCGCCCGCACCGCGGGGCGACCAAACAGCGACTGAGACAGTCGACGATCAACTCCGTCATAGAATCGAAGAATTGCTGGGGCCATCGCCAGTCGCGGTAGACGACATCGTCCGTCTCAGCGGCGCAGCCGCCGCCGCGGTGCAGACAGTCCTTCTGGAGTTGGAACTCGTCGGCCGTCTTGACCGGCACTCCGGCAGTCGCGTTTCGTCGACTCTCTTAGTTTCCTGATGCCTTCTCCGCTCAGGCAGAAATTTTCTTGCAAACATGACGTTCTGTCATGAAGTGCGCCCGGAAGCGCCGAATATTCGTCTAATTTGGTATCATACGAAACCAATTCGATTGCGTTCAATGTTCCCCCGGCCTGCGCGGCGTTGACAGCCGGGAGGGTCCCCCCTATGTGCGCCCGTCACCACCCCCGGTTAGACGTTCCGTCGGTAGCCGGCGCCGAGAGCAGACACCGAACCTAAGATGAACGTTCTAGTTGTTGAATCACCGGCCAAGGCCAAGACGATCAACAAATATTTGGGCCCTGGCTACCGCGTTCTCGCCAGCTTCGGACACATCCGCGACCTTCCCCCCAAGGACGGCTCGGTCAAGCCCGACGAAGATTTCGCCATGGTCTGGGAGGTCGACGTCAGAGCCCAGAAGCGGATCAAGGAGATTGCCGACGCCGTCAAGGGCGCCGACAAGCTCATTCTCGCCACCGACCCGGACCGTGAGGGCGAGGCCATCTCCTGGCACGTGCTTCAGGTGCTCCGGCAGCGCCATGCGCTGGGCAAGGCCCATGTGGAGCGTGTCGTCTTCAATGCGGTGACCCGCGCAGCGGTGCTCGACGCGATCGCGCACCCGCGCGAGATCAATGAGGAGCTGGTCGACGCCTATCTCGCACGCCGAGCTCTCGACTACCTCGTGGGATTCACTCTCTCGCCAGTCTTATGGCGCAAGCTGCCGGGCGCCAAATCCGCGGGACGCGTACAGTCCGTGGCGCTCCGCCTCATTTGCGAGCGCGAAGCCGAAATCGAGGCATTTAAGGCACAGGAATACTGGACGGTAGACACTGATCTGAGAGCGGCATCTGGCCCCTTTACGGCGCGCTTGACGCATCTGGACGCCAAGAAGCTCGACAAGCTCGGCCTGACCAACGAATCCGATGCGCATCGTGCGGTCGACGCCATTCGCGCGCAAAGCCTTGCCGTCGGCAGCATCGAGATCAAACCCGTCAAGCGCCACCCTGCCCCGCCGTTCATCACCTCCACACTGCAGCAAGAGGCGGCGCGCAAGCTCGGGTTCGCCGCCAAACGCACAATGCAGATTGCCCAGCAGCTCTATGAGGGCGTCGATTTGGCCGGGGAAACGGTCGGCCTCATTACTTATATGCGGACGGACGGGGTCCAGATGGCCGGCGAGGCTATCGGCGAGGCGCGCCGGGTCATCGATGAGCGTTACGGCGGGCGCTATCTGCCCAGTGCCCCGCGCATGTATGCAAGCAAGGCCAAGAACGCACAGGAAGCCCACGAGGCGATCCGTCCGACGAGCTTTGCGCGTACTCCCGACAGCATTTCGCGGCATCTCGATCCAGACCAGGCACGGCTTTATGAACTCGTCTGGAAGCGCGCAATCGCCAGCCAGATGGAAAGCGCAGAACAGGAGCGCACCACCGTCGACGCCGTTTCCGGTGACGGAAAGATCACATTGCGCGCAACCGGCACTGTGACGCTGTTCGACGGCTTCCTCACGCTCTACCAGGAAGGCAAAGACGACGAGGGCGACGAGGATGGTTTGAGGCTGCCGAAGCTTGCCGTGGGCGACGCGCTCGCCGTCGAAAAGATCACGCCCGAACAGCACTTCACGGAACCGCCACCGCGCTACTCGGAAGCAAGCCTCGTGCGCAAGCTCGAAGAGTTGAGCATCGGCCGGCCGTCCACGTACGCCTCGATCCTCTCGGTATTGCGTGACCGCGCCTATGTCCGCATGGACCGCAACCGGTTTATTCCCGAAGACAAGGGCCGCATCGTCACTACGTTCCTCACCAGCTTCTTCGGCCATTATGTGGAATATGGTTTCACTGCCGATCTGGAAGAGAAGCTCGACGAGGTCGCTGAAGGCAGTATGAGCTGGAAGCAGCTCCTGCGCGATTTCTGGAAGGACTTTTCGGCGGCGATTGGCGAGACCAAGGAGCTGAAGATCTCCGAGGTGATCAGCGCGCTCGACGAAACCCTGGGACCGCACATCTTTCCGCCTGCAGTCAACGGCGAGGACACGCGTAAATGCCCCGGTTGCGGCGAGGGCCGCTTAAGTCTCAAGCTTGGCCGGTTCGGTTCCTTCATCGGCTGCTCCAATTATCCTGAATGCCGCTATACGCGACAGCTCGGCCAGACTGCGGAAGAAGCCCAAACGAACGGCCCGCGTGCGCTCGGCAACGACCCCGGCAGCGGCGAGACCATCACGCTGCGCAACGGACGCTTCGGGCCCTATGTGCAACTCGGCGAAGGGGACAAGCCGCAGCGCACGAGCATTCCCAAAGGCATCGATCTCTCCGCGATTGATCTTGACTACGCCCTGAAGCTGCTCTCATTGCCGCGCGAAGTCGGAAAGCATCCGGAGACGGGCGAGGCGATTACCGCAAACTTCGGTCGCTATGGCCCCTATGTCGCGCACAACGGTCAGTTTGCTTCGCTCGACGGGCCCGATGAGGTGTTCAGCGTCGGGATCAACCGTGCGGTGAGCCTGCTTGCCGAGAAGAAAGCCAAGTCGCGTGGCCCGCGCGGGTCGGAGCCGCTGAAAGAACTGGGCACGAATCCCG
>Ga0335085_10009348_pt1 | contig 14807 bp, 15 predicted proteins | sample Lox_Sample_45_FD_206712 | JGI IMG/M metagenome (GOLD analysis project Ga0335085, IMG submission 206712) | Soil microbial communities from Loxahatchee National Wildlife Refuge, Florida, United States - Lox_Sample_4.5 | ecosystem: Environmental > Terrestrial > Soil > Wetlands | place: USA... | reverse complement strand
GCAGCGAAGCTAAGCCCCGGTAAACGGCGGCCGTAACTATAACGGTCCTAAGGTAGCGAAATTCCTTGTCGGGTAAGTTCCGACCTGCACGAATGGCGTAACGACTTCAGCGCTGTCTCAACGAGGAGCTCGGTGAAATTGCAGTCTCGGTGAAGATGCCGAGTACCCGCGGCTAGACGGAAAGACCCCGTGAACCTTTACTACAACCTGGTATTGGGATTCGGTGCATTTCGCTCAGGATAGGTGGGAGGCTTTGAAGCGCTGGTTGCGGCTAGCGTGGAGCCAACCTTGAGATACCACCCTTGGTGTATTGGATTTCTAACAGCACGCCGTGAATCCGGGTGCTGGACAGTTCCAGGCGGGTAGTTTGACTGGGGCGGTCGCCTCCCAAAATGTAACGGAGGCGCACAAAGGTTCCCTCATCACGGTTGGAAATCGTGTGTAGAGCGTAAAGGTAGTAAGGGAGCTTGACTGCGAGACTGACAAGTCGAGCAGGTGCGAAAGCAGGTCTTAGTGATCCGGCGGTAGCAAGTGGAAGTGCCGTCGCTCAACGGATAAAAGGTACTCCGGGGATAACAGGCTTATCGGGCCCAAGAGTCCACATCGACGGCCCGGTTTGGCACCTCGATGTCGGCTCGTCGCATCCTGGGGGTGGAGTTGCTCCCAAGGGTTGGGCTGTTCGCCCATTAAAGCGGTACGCGAGCTGGGTTCAGAACGTCGTGAGACAGTTCGGTCCCTATCTGCCGTGGGCGTTGGAGAGTTGAGAGGATTTGTCCCTAGTACGAGAGGACCGGGATGAACGCACCTCTGGTGTATCTGTTGTCCTGCCAAGGGCATTGCAGGCTAGCTACGTGCGGATCGGATAACCGCTGAAAGCATCTAAGCGGGAAGCCGGCCTCAAGATGAGCTCTCCCATCCCCTTGAGGGAGTAAGACCCCTGGTAGACCACCAGGTTGATAGGCCGGATCTGGAAGTACGGCAACGTGCGAAGGAGACCGGTACTAATGGGTCGAGGGCTTGACGGATTTTTTGATCCCCGTAGTGGCTACTGTGCAGTTTTGAAGGACCGCGGGAGGGCACGCGGTCTCTCACCTTTTTCCGGTGGCTTTGGCGAGGGGGAAACACCTCTTCCCATTCCGAACAGAGCAGTTAAGCCCCTCAGCGCCGATGGTACTTGGCTCGCAAGGGCCCGGGAGAGTAGGACGCCGCCGGTTTATTATTCACCGCGGGGACGACCGTCCACAGGACGGCCGCCCGCGGTGACCTGCCCGCTCGGCGATCCGCGGGCGCACCCTCTCGTGGCGCCCGCCAGGGCCGACGGGGGAGAGGCACGGCTGGACCGCGGCCCGGGATTCACCCGGACGCCGCGACCGTTCGGGCCTCTTCAGCTCTCGCCGGTGCAGCGCCGCTCGCGTCGCCTGAGGCTCATCCGCGGCGCCCTGCCTGTCGACCTCCCAGTCGACGCGACGGTCGTCCTCGAGCAGCAGGAAAGAGCGGATCAGATCGGCGGCGGCGAGCGCGCGCTGCGTCAGCGTTGATGTCCTTTGGGAGAACATGTGTTCGCAAGCTAAGAAGGCCCCCGGACGGAAGCGCACCGAACATGCGTACGTGATTCCCCGAAGGGCAATAAACGGCTTCATGAAGCGGATTGCGGGTTATCGAAGGTGCAATGCGAGTTGCATTCGGGTCGCTCGTGCCGCGCGAGGAGGGCGCATCGCGGGGCTCCGGGGGTGGCCTGCGCGGGTGTTCTGGGGCGACGGCTCGGGCGGCGCTCAGCGGGTGCATCGGACGGGGCTCAGCGGGTGCATCGGGGGGGCCCCGGACAGTGCCCCGGGCGTGGCCTCAGGCGGGCCGCCGCGACCGCCTGTCCGGCCGCTCCTCCAGACCGACCAAACACGTATGAGCGGTGAAGGTCACGGGCCTTCCGGCTCGAACTAGAGGCGAAGAGATGGCTGTTACGCTCTCCACGCGCCCTATCAGGAGATCCATTCTCGGGTCTCGCCGGCGGCGCCCACCTCTCATGGAGAAGTTCGTGATCGAAGGCGGCGAGACCCTTTCCGGGACGCTCACGCCGGCCGGGAACAAGAACGGGGCGCTCGCCATCCTGGCCGCGTGCGTCCTCACCGAGGACGAGGTCGTGCTCGAGAACGTACCCCGCATCCGCGACGTGGAGGCGATGCTCGCGATCCTCGACGCGATCGGCGCGCGGGCCGAATGGCGCGGGCCCAACGAACTGGTCCTGTGCGCCGCCGCTGTCCACACGGTCGAGATCGACCGTGAGCTCGCCGAGCTGCTGAGAGCCTCGTTCCTGCTCGCGGGCCCCATGCTCGCCCGCTTCCACCGCGCCAACATGCCCCCGCCCGGTGGTGACGTGATCGGCCGCCGCCGCCTGGACCCCCACCTCGATGCCTTCCGGGCGATGGGGGCGAGCGCCGAGTCCAACGGCCGCATCATCCTCGACGCCCCCCAGGGGCTGAAGGCCACAGACGTGTTCATGGACGAGCCCTCCGTGATGGCCACCGAGAACGCACTCATGGCCGCCGCCCTCACCCCCGGCACGACCGTGATCGGCAACGCCGCCTGCGAGCCCCACGTCCAGGACCTCGCCCGCATGCTCGTGAAGATGGGAGCGGACATCCAGGGCATCGGCTCGAACGTCATGACCATCAACGGCGTCGAGCGTCTCCACGGCTGCCACCACGCCGTCGCCCCCGACCACATCGAGATCGGCTCCTTCATGGCCCTGGCCGGGGTCACCGGTGGGGAACTGCGCATCAAGGACACCGTCCCCGGGGACCTGAAAATGATCAGGCTCGTGTTCGAACGGGTCGGTCTCTGCTCGATCCTCGACGGCAACGACGTGATCGTCCCCGGCGGCCAGCGGCTGGTCGTGCAGGCCGACGTGGGGGACTACAAGAGCAAGATCCAGGACGGGCCCTGGCCCGCCTTCCCGGCCGACCTCACCTCGATCGCCGTCGCCCTCGCCACCCAGGCGGAGGGCTCCATCCTCGTCCACGAGTGGATGTTCGAGAACCGCCTGATCTTCACCGACAAGCTGATCCTGATGGGGGCCGACATCGTCCTCTGCGACCCCCACCGCGCGATCATCACCGGCCCCCGCAAGCTCCGCGGCGAGCGCGTCGAGTCACCCGACATCCGCGCCGGCATGGCGATGCTGCTCGCCGCCCTCTGCGCGGAGGGACGCAGCGAGATCGGCAACGTCCGTCAGATCGACCGCGGGTACGAGCGCATCGACGAGCGCCTGCGAGAGCTGGGCGCCCGTATCGAGCGCGTGGCAACAGAACCCGTTCCGGCCTGAAGGCCGACGACGACTTAAGCTTCGGAGGGATCTCATGATCCACCCGATTCCCAGCGGTACCCGTGACGTGCTCCCCGACGAGACGCGTGAGGTACGCGCGATCACGGACACCCTCCGGGTCGTGTTCGAGCACCACGGCTACGGCGAGATCTACACCCCGGCCCTCGAGTACGAGACCGTCCTCGCACGGGCCGACATGGCCGAAGCCCAGCCCACGTATCGCGTCTTCGACGAGACCGGGGCCGTGCTGGTACTGCGCTCGGACATGACCGTCCCGATCGCCCGGGTGGTTGCCACCCGCTACGCCTCCAGCGAGCCCCCGCTCCGCTTCTGCTACTTCGCCCACTGCTACCGCGGCGTCCGCCCCCAGCGCGGCCAGCCCCGCGAGCTCCTGCAGGCCGGCATCGAGCTGATCGGCTCCCCGGCCCCCCAGGGGACCGCCGAAGCCCTCACCGTCCTCTGCCACTCCCTCGACGCCACCGGACTGAAGGACTATCGCGTGGGGGTGGGGGACGCGTCCCTGTTCCCGGCCCTGATGGAGAGCCTGGGCGTACCCGAGGAGGCCCGCAAGGGCCTGCTCGAGGCGCTGGTCCTGAGGGACTTCGTGGGGCTCGGGGAGGCCCTCGAGCAGGCCGGCATCAGCGGTGAGGCTGCCGAGCTGCTGGCCGAGGTCCCCCAGCGGCGGGGCGGCCCCGAGGTGCTCGCCGACGCGCCCGATCAGGCCGAGGCGGCCGTCTCGGGCCTGCGCAGGCTCCACGGCCTGCTCGAGCCGGTCGTCGCCTCGAGGCTCATCTTCGACCTCGGCCTGGTGCGCAACATCGGCTACTACACGGGCGCCGTGTTCGACGTCTACGACCCCGCCCTCGGAACCCCCATCGGCGGGGGTGGCCGCTACGACGAGCTCCTCGGCCGCTTCGGGCGCAGCCTCCCCGCGGTCGGCTTCGCGCTCGGCGTGGACCGTCTCCACATCGCCCTCACAGGCGAGGAGCGGGGCACCGGGATGATGCTCGCCGGAGACCGCAGCGACGGCCTGGAGCCGGAGCGCGCCGCCAGCAGGTGACCACCACGCGATGACCCCCCTCAACGGACTCACGATCGCCGTCCCCCGGGGCTCCCTCTTCGGCGACACCGTCGCCCTTCTGACCGCGCTCGGCATCGACACCGGGGAACTCCAGACCAACGACCGCAAGCTCCTGTTCGAGGACATCGGCGTGATCACCATGCGTCCCTCCGACGTTCCCACCTACGTCGAGGCCGGCTCGGCCGACCTGGGCGTCACCGGCAAGGACGTGCTGCTCGAGCAGACCGCACAGCAGCCCGGCGAGCACGGCCGCCAGGTGTACGAGCTGCTCGACCTCGGCTACGGCCGCTGCACGATGGTGCTCGCGGGCAAGGCCGGCGAGGACACCGCCATGGAGTCCCTGCGCCGGCTGGGGGTCATGCGGGTCGCCACCAAGTACCCCCGCGTGGCCGCCCGCCACATGGAGGAGACCGGCCGTCAGGCCGAGATCGTGGAGGTCAAGGGGTCGGTCGAGCTCGCTCCCCTCACGGGCCTGGCAGAGGCGATCGTCGACCTCACCGCCACCGGGACCACCCTGCGCGAGAACAACCTCGAGATCCGCGAGGAGCTCTTCACCTGCACCGCCAGGCTGATCGCCAATCCCGTCTCTCACAAGCTCAAGGCCGCGGCCGTGGACGAGCTCCTCTCCCGCCTGCGCACACTCCAGGGCGCCACCCCCGCCACTCGTCTCGCGGGCGGAAGCTGAGGTGCGCCTGGAGCGGATCGACGCCTCGGCCTTCGCCGAGCTCGGCGCCGAGGCCGTAGCCGCGCGCCTGCGCGATCTGGTTCCCGGGGCCGCCTCGGTGGCAGACGACGTGAGCGCGATCATCGCCGCGGTCCAGGACGAGGGCGACGCGGCCGTGTCCCGCTACACGCGCATGTTCGACGCCCCCGACGCCCCCGAGCGGCCACTGCTCGTCACCCAGGAGGAGCTCGACACGGCCATCACCCAGCTACCCCTCGAGCTGGTCGCCGGCCTGCAGGTCGCGATCGCCAACGTCGCCCTCGTGTCCGAGGGGGGCATCCACTCCGACGGCGCCGTCACTCTCCCCCAGGGCCAGCGGATCGCCCTGCGCGAGGTGCCCGTGGCCTCGGCGGCCGTGTACGTGCCCGCCGGCCGGGCCCCCTACCCGAGCACGGTCGTGATGGGCGTCGTCTGCGCCCGCTCCGCCGGGGTGGTCGAAGTGTGCGTGTGCGCCCCCCCGGGGCCGGAGGGCGAGATCGACCCCGTGATCCTCGGGACCTGCCGGCTGTGCGGCGTGGAGCGCGTCTACCGCATGGGCGGCGCCCAGGCGATCGCCGCGCTGGCGTGCGGCACCGCCACCGTCCAGCCCGTGGAGGTGATCGTCGGCCCCGGCAACCTGTACGTCCAGGAGGCCAAGCACCAGCTCTCCCGCATCGTCGGGATCGACGGCTTCGCCGGGCCCAGCGACCTGATGGTGGCCTTGGCCGGCGACGCGGGGCCCCGGGAGCTCCGGCTCGCCGCCCTGGACATGCTCGCCCAGGCCGAGCACGGCGAGGCCAGCCTCGTGCTCGCCGCCTCTCCCTCCGAGCAGGTCTGCGGGGCCCTCGCCGCCGAGCTCGAGCGGCTGGTGCTGGACCGTCCCACCGTCACCGACGCCGCCTTCGGGATCGTCGCCGTTCCCGGTCCCCGCGAGGCGATCGCCCTCGCCAACGCCCTCGCACCCGAGCACCTGCAGCTGATCGGCAACGAGCTCGAGCAGCTGTCCCCACTGGTGAGGAGCGCTGGCTGCCTGTTCATCGGCTCCGACAGCGGGACGGCCTTCGGCGACTACGTCGCCGGCTCCAACCACGTGCTCCCCACGGCGGGCGCGGCCCGCTTCGCCTCGGGCCTCTCCCCACGGCACTTCCGGCGCACGATGACGGAGGTGAGGATCGGCGGGGCCGCCCCGAAGCTGGCCGCCGCCGCCGCCCCGATCGCCCGCGCGGAGGGCTTCGAGGTGCACGCCGAATCGATGGAGGCCCGAACCGTCAGCGAGAATGAGACCTCATGACCCGAGACCGCAGGAGCACAGGCGAGACCCCATGACCCGCAGCGCGAGCATCGAGCGCAACACCGCCGAGACCCAGGTGAAGGTCCAGCTGGCCCTGGAAGGCACCGGCGCCGGCACCCGCACGACCGGCGTGGGCTTCCTCGACCACATGCTCGACCTGATGGCCCGCCACGGACACCTCGACCTGTCGCTGACAGTCACCGGCGACCTGCAGACGGGGGCCCACCACACCGCCGAGGACACCGCGATCGTGATCGGCCGCGCCCTCGACGAGGCGCTCGGGGACCGTTCGGGGATCGCCCGCTACGGGGCGGCCGTCGTGCCCATGGACGAGGCTCGGGCGAGCGCCGCCATCGACATCTCGGGCAGGCCCTTCACGCTGTTCGAGGCGGATCTTCCCAACGGCTCCACCGGCGGCTTCGAGCACGAGCTCACGGAGGAGTTCTTCCGCGCCCTGGCCACCAACGCCAAGCTCACACTCCACCTGCGCGTGGAAAGCGGAACCAACGCCCACCACATGATCGAGGCCGCCTTCAAGGCCTTCGCACGGGCCCTGCGGGCGGCCGTGGCGCTCGACGCCAGCGAGCAGGGGGTCCCGAGCACGAAGGGTACGCTGGCAGGATGAGCGACACGACACCACTCGCCGCCGAGCAGCTCGAGCTGGCGATCGTCGACTACGGGATGGGCAACCGCCGCTCGGTCGAGAAGGCCCTCGAGCACGTCGGCGTGCGCGCCACCATCACCAGCGACCCCGCCCGCATCCGCGCGGCCGGAGGGCTGGTGCTCCCCGGCGTGGGAGCCTTCCCGCGGGCGATGTCAAACCTCCGCGAGCTCGGCCTCGACGAGCTGCTGCGCGAGCTGGTCCCGGCGGGCACGCCGATGCTCGGGATCTGCCTGGGGATGCAGCTGGCCTTCGAGTCCTCCGCCGAGCTCGGCGGCGCAGACGGCCTCGGGCTGCTCCCGGGGGAGGTGCTGCCGCTGCAGACCCGGGGTGAGAAGCTCCCCCACATCGGCTGGAACGAGGTCACCTTCAGCCACCCCGGCTCGCCGCTGCTCGAGGGGATACCCGAACGGTGCGCCTTCTACCACGTGCACTCGCTGGCCCCCGTGCCGGTCGAGGAGCGGGACGTCCTCGGGACCGGCGAGTACGGCTCGCCGTTCGTCACCGCGGTCCACCGCGACAGCTTCTACGGGGTCCAGTTCCACCCCGAGAAGTCCTCCGCCGCGGGGATCCGCCTGCTCGCCAACTTCGCCCGCATCTGCATCGCCGCTCGGGCCCCCGTAGCCGGGTGAGGCTCTACCCGGCGATCGACATCCTCGACGGCAACGCGGTCCGGCTCGTCAAGGGCGACTTCGACGCCAAGCAGACCTACGCCAGCGACCCGCTCGACGCCGCCACCGGCTGGGCTCGGGAGGGTGCCCAGGCCCTGCACGTGGTCGACCTCGACGGGGCCCGCCTCGGAGAGCCCGTCAACCTCGAGCACCTCTCGAGGATCGCCGGCGAGCTGGGGCTGCCGGTCCAGTACGGCGGCGGCCTTCGCTCCAGGGACGCGATCGACCGCGCGCTCGCTGCCGGCGCCACGAGGGTGATCCTCGGGACCGCCGCGCTGAAGGACCCGCAACTGCTCCGCGAGGCGCTCGCCGCACACGGTCCCGAGCGCGTGCTCGTGTCGGTCGACACCCGCGGCGGGCTGGCTACGAGCGCCGGCTGGACCGAGACCGAGACCCGCTCCGCGGCGGAGGTGATCGAGACGCTCGTCGCCGACGGCGTCCAGGAGATCGTCCACACCGACGTGGACCGCGACGGGATGCTCGAAGGGCCCGATCTCGACGGCTTCCGCGAGCTGGCCGGGAAGGTCCGGGCACGGCTGATCTACTCGGGGGGCATCGGCCGGCTCGAGGACCTCGAGGGCCTCGCCGACCTGCAGCTCGAGAGCCTCACGGGGGTGATCGTCGGCAAGGCCCTGTACGAGGGCCGCTTCACGATCGCGCAGGCGCAGGAGGCGCTCGCGGGCTAGCGTTGACGGCATGCACCTGAAGCGGGTGATCCCATGTCTGGACGTCGACGCCGGCCGCGTCGTGAAGGGAGTCGAATTCGTCGCCATCCGTGACGCCGGCGATCCCGTGGCGCTGGCCGCCCACTACGACGCCGAGGGCGCCGACGAGCTGATCTTCCTCGACATCACCGCCACCCACGAAAAGCGCGAGACGATCGCCCGCCTGGCACGACGCGCAGCCGACGAGGTGTTCATCCCGTTCACGATCGGGGGCGGGATCCGCTCCGTGGCCGATGCCCAGGCGGTGCTCGACGCGGGCGCGGACAAGGTCTCGGTCAACTCCGCCGCCCTTGCCAGGCCCGAGCTGCTCGACGAGCTGGCCAACAACTTCGGCGCCCAGTGCGTCGTGATCGCGATCGACGCCAAGGCCGTGGCCGGCCAGGACGGTCTCCCGGACGGCAGCGACCGCTGGGAGGCCTATGTGGCCGGCGGGCGCACGAGCAGCGGCAGGGACGTCGTGGAGTGGGCCCGCGAGGCCGAGCAGCGCGGCGCCGGGGAGATCATGCTCACGAGCATGGACCGCGACGGCACCACCGCGGGCTATGACCTGGCCCTCACGGAGGCCGTCAGCGGGGCCGTCGGCATCCCGGTGATCGCCTCCGGCGGGGCCGGGCGCCCCGAGCATCTCGTGGACGCCGTCCAGGCCGGGGCCGACGCGGTCCTGTGCGCCTCGATCTTCCACTACCGCCGCTTCACCGTCGCCGAGGCGAAGGCCACCCTGGCGAACGCGGGGGTGCCGGTCCGCGTTCCGGTATGAGCGCGGGAGCCGTCGTCCTCGAGCGCCTGCACGAGCAGCCCGGGGGTGCGGAGCTCGCCACGCTCGCCGAGCGCCACCGCGACGTCGCCCTGATCGGTGGCGCGGTTCGCGACCTTCTGCTCGGCCGTCCCCCGAAGGAGCTCGACGTGGTCGTGTCCGGCGATGCGGCCCGCTTCGCCGGCGAGCTCCTGGGGATGCTCGAGCTGCGCGAGGAGGGCACCCCGATCCTCACCCTCCACGACCGCTTCGGGACCGCCGCCGTGGTGTGGCCCGCCGGCAGGATCGATGTCGCCCGGCGGCGGGGAGAGAGCTACCCGGTCCCCGGGGCCCTGCCCGAGGTCCGTCCGGGGAGCGAGGAGGAGGATCTCGCCCGGCGGGACTTCACCGTCAACGCCCTCTCCGTGCTCCTGTCCGGGGAGCGACCCGGCGAGCTGGTGGCCGTCGAGCACGCCCTCGCCGACCTCGAGGTGGGAGTCCTCCGGGTCCTTCACGATCAGAGCTTCATCGACGATCCCACCCGTCTGCTGCGCCTGGGCCGCTATCGGGCCCGGCTCGGATTCGAGATCGAGCCCCACACGAGGGAGCTGGCCGAGCAGGCGCTGAGCGCCAGGGCCCTCGACACCGTCTCCGGCGCCAGGATCGGCGCCGAGCTGCGCCTCGCCCTGGAGGAGCCCGATCCTCTTGCCGCGGTGCGGTCGCTCGGGGAGCTCAGGGTGCTCTCGGCCCTGGGCCTGGCCGATGCCCTCGACGGGCCCCTCGTTGCACGAGCCCTGGAGCTGCTGCCCGAGGACGGCTCGCTCCCGCAGCTGCTCCTGGCGCTGCTCGTGCTCGCGAGCATCCACGCACACGACGAGCGGGGCCAGGGTTTCATGAGGAGTGTTCTCGACCACCTCGAATTCGCCGCCGGCGAGCGCGATCGCGCGTTGCGGGCTGCGTTCGGCGCAGCCGAGCTGGCCGAGCGGATGTTGGGTGCGGGGAGCCGCTCGGAGCTCCACACGGCCCTCTTCGGGAGAGAGCCCGAGGCGGTCGCCCTTGCGGGGGCCTTCGCCGTCGGGCCGGACGGCGACACGGCCGCAGACCAGGCCCGCCTGTGGTTCGACGAGCTGCGCCACGTCCGCCTGGCCATCACCGGCGACGACCTGCTCGACGCCGGTGTCGCCCCGGGCCCGGAGATCGGGATGCGCCTGGAGGCCGCGCTGGCCCGCAAGCTCGACGGCGCCCTCGTCGGGGCGGGCGTGCCGGCGGAGCTGAAGGCGGCCCTCGAGGCCGGCTCGTGAGCGCCGGCAGCCCCCCTCACGCAAGCGCCCTCGAGCTGCGCCACGAGCTTCCGGGGGGAGCCGCGGTGCTGTTCACGGACCGCTCCCACGGCAGCTTCGTGCTGCCCGGGAACCCCCTCGACGGTGCCCCCGCGGCCGAGCAGCGCACGCGTGCGCTGGAGCTGGCCGGCGCCGGGGTCACCTCGCTGGCCCGCGGGCGCCAGGTGCACGGCTCGCTCGTCACCCGCCTCACATCAGGGCGGCCCGAGGGCGGGCAACGCTCGCCGGCGCGGGGAACGGGTGCCGGCGATGCGACCGACGGTCGGGGGGTCGGCGGTCAGGCGGCCGACGGTCGGGGGGCCGATGGTCAGGCGGCCGACGGTCAGGCGACCTCGTCGAGGGGGCTCGCCGTGATGGTCGTGAGCGCCGACTGCCTGCCGGTGGCCGTGGCCGGCGAGGGGGCCGTGGCGATGCTCCACTGCGGCTGGCGCGGCCTGGCCGCCGGGGTGCTCGAGGAGGGGGTTGCCGCCGTGCGCGAGCTTGCCGGCCCCGGGCCGCTGTCGGCGGTGATCGGCCCCGGCGCGGGACCCTGCTGCTACGAGGTCGGCCCCGAGGTCCACGAGGCCCTCGGGGTGCCCCGCGAGGACGCCAACATCGACCTCGCCGGGATCGCCCGCACGAGGCTGCTGGCGGCCGGTGTGGCCGACGTGCGCACGGTGCCCACGTGCACGATCTGCGATGAGCGCTTCTACTCCCATCGCCGCGAAGGAGCCCGCGCCGGCAGACAGGCGGGGATCGCTTGGTTGACCTGATTGCCGGGATCGAGCCCGTCATGGTGCGGGAGAACCTCGCCAGGATCGAGGAGCAGATCGCCGCCGCCGCCTCCCGCCGACCCCCGACGCCCGGGGGCGGGTCGCGGAGACCTGTGGAGGTCCTCGCCGCCACCAAGTACGTCTCAGCGGAGGACCTGCCGCTGCTCGCCCAGGGCGGGGTCCGGCTCGTGGGGGAGAACCGCGCTCAGGACCTGCAGGCCAAGGTGCAGGCCCACGGCGAGCTGTTCGAGTGGGACTTCATCGGTCAGCTCCAGAGCCGCCGGGTGCGGCTGATCGTCCCGCTCGTGCGCATGATCCACTCGGTCGCCTCGGAGTCGGCCATGCGCGAGCTGGAGCGCCACCGCGAGCTCGCCAGGCCCGGTCTGAGGATCATGGTCGAGGTGGACCTCGCGGGCGAGTCCACGAAGGCGGGGGTGCCCGTGGAGCAGCTCGACGGGCTGATCGCAGCCTCCCCGTTCCCCGTCGCGGGGCTGATGACGATGCCGCCGCTCTCCCACGAGCCCGAGGACAGCCGCCGCTGGTTCTCGGCCCTGCGGGAGCTCGCCGACGAGCGGGGCCTGGAGGAGCTGTCGATGGGGACCTCCCAGGATTACGCCGTGGCGGTCGAAGAGGGGGCCACCGTAGTGCGCATCGGCACGAGCCTGTACCGCCGAGGGACGGGCTGACGCACCCCGGCGGGGACTCCGACGGGGTTGGCCCGAACGACCGATCGCCACCCCGCGTGCGTCCCGGGGGCCGTCTTCCGGAACGCCAAAGCACTAGCATCTGCAGGGAATTTCGTTCTGCGGGCGAAAACGCATCTAGACCGATGGCACTTCGCGATTCCTGGCACAGCGCACTGGTCTACTTCGGCTTGGCCGAGGAGTACCCGGACGACTACGGCGAGGACGCGGCGCCGGAGACCGAGATCGAAGACCGCTACCGCGAGCGCCCCAACGTGCGCCGCCTGCGTCGCCGCCGCGACGAGTTCGACGACATCTTCGCCGACGAGGACGAGGAGCCGGAATCCGGCAGGCGATCCGGGCGCGGGCGCCAGGCTGCCGCCCTGCGGGCCGTGGGCAACGGCAACGGTGACGTCCGCGTCCACCTGGTGATCCCGAAGTCGTTCAACGACGCCCAGCAGATCGCGGACAAGTTCAAGGACTCGATCCCCGTGATCATCAACCTCCAGGGCGCCGAAACAGACCTGTCGAAGCGCCTCATCGACTTCGCCTCCGGGCTCACCTACGCGCTCGACGGCGGCATGCAGCGGATCGCCGACAAGGTCTTCATGCTGACCCCCCGGAACGTCGAGATCTCCGCGGAGGAGCGCGCGCGGCTGATCGAGAAGGGCTTCTTCAATCAGTCCTGAGGCGCCGAGCGGCTCCGGAGGTGCTGAGGGTTTGCGTATCGGCCTGATCGGCTGCGGGAACATGGCCCGCGCCCTGGCTCGCGGCTGGGGCCGCCCGGCGGCGTGCTTCGACCCGCTGGCCGACAGGGCCAGCCGGCTGGCCGAGGAGCTCGGGGGACGGGCCATGGCCAGCAACCGGGAGGTGGCCGAGAACGCCGACCTGCTGGTGCTGGCCCACAAGCCCGCCCAGCTGCGGGACGTGGCCGCCGAGCTGGGTGAGGGGGCGAAGGGCCGGGCCGTGGCCTCGATCCTCGCCGCTACCCCGCTGGCGGACCTGCGTGCCGCCTATCCCGAATCGAGCGTGTACCGCTTTCTGCCCTCCCTGCCCGTCGAGGTTCGTCGCGGCGCGATCGTGCAGGCCCGCGGATCGGGCGGTGGCGCGGGCGGCGCCGGCGAGGGGAACCCCAGCGAGCTCGACGAGGCCGTCACGGCGCTGTTCGGGGAGCTGGGGATGCTGGTGGTCCTCGACGAGTCGCTCGTGGACGTGGCCATGGGGCTGATGTCGTGCGCGCCTGCGTACGTGGCGCTGGTGGCCGAGGCCCAGATCGACGCCGGCGTGCGCCGCGGGATCCCCGCCGCCCAGGGCGCCCCGCTGGTGGTCGAGACCCTGGCCGGCACGGCGGAGCTGCTGCGCTCCCGCTCCTATGACACGGTGGCGGTGCGCCGCGAGGTCACCTCGCCCGGGGGCGTCACCGCCCGCGGGCTGGATGCGCTCGAGCGCGGGGGGGTGAGGGCGGCCTTCAGTGACGCACTCGACGCCGTCCTGCGTTAGCGATCCCATGGTGCTCGCCAGCACACGAACCGACGTCGCCGACTTCCTCTCGACGGTGATCTACGTGTACTCGCTGGTGATCATCGTGTACATCATCACCAACCTCCTGTTCGCCGCCGGGCTGAGGCCCCCGTACAGCCGCACCGTGGACGCCGTCCTCGGCTTCCTGCGCGACGTGAGCGAGCCCTATCTGCGGATCTTCCGCCGCGTGATGCCTTCGTTCGGGGGCTTCGACTTCAGCCCGATCCTCGCCATCTTCGCGCTGGCGATCATCAACAGCGTCATCGTCCGGGGCATCATCCACGGCTGAGGGACCGGTGGCGGGCGGCGTGGATCGTGCGGCCGGCGCCGAGCACCCGGTGCTGCGCTCGTGGCTGCTCGTGGGACTCGTGGCGCTGGTCGTGGTGGGGGTCGACCAGCTCACCAAGCACATCGTCGAAGGCTCGATCACGCCCGGGGAAGAACAGCGCCTGCTCCCCGGGGTGCAGCTCGTGAACACCCGCAACCAGGGGGTGGCCTTCGGCTTCCTCCCCGGTAGGCATCTCGGGGTCACGATCCTGATCGGGGTCGCGCTGGTGGTGCTGCTCGTGTACTTCGCCCGTCACGTCACCCGTCCCCTGATCTGGCTGCCGACGGGCCTGCTGCTCGGCGGTGCGATCGGCAACATCCTCGACCGGGTCCGCCACGGCGAGGTGACCGACTTCGTCAAGTTCCCCCTCGGCTGGCCCCCATTCAACCTCGCCGACGCCTCCATCACCGTCGGCATTCTGCTCCTGTTCCTGCTCGCCGAGCAGGGCCGGCGCAGCTCGCCGTGAGCTCCCCTGACTCGTTCTCGATCGTCCTCCAGGACGACGAGCTGATCGTGATCGACAAGGGCCCGGGCGTGGTCGTGCACCCCGGCCGGGGACACTACGAGGACACCCTCTCCCAGCGCCTGGCGCCGCTGCTGGCGGGCGGCGAGGCCGAGCGGGCGGGGATCGTCCACCGGCTCGATCGTGACACCTCCGGACTGCTCGTGGTGGCCCGCACGGAGGAGTCCCACCGGCGCCTCCAGCGGGCGATCGCCGAGCGGCGGGTGCGGCGCGAGTACCTGGCCCTGGTCGAGGGCCGCCCCCCGGCGCGGACCGGCACGATCGAGGCCCCGATCGGCCGCGACCCGCGGGTGCGCACCCGGATGACCGTCGGCGGAGCGGGAGCCCGCGAGGCGCGCACCCATTTCGCCCTCGAGCGGGCCCTCGAGGGCTTCTCGCTGCTGCGGGTGAGCCTGGACACGGGCCGCACCCACCAGATCCGCGTACACCTGAATGCCATAGGACATCCCGTGTGCGGCGACCCGGAGTACGGGCGG
>Ga0335085_10009347_pt1 | contig 14807 bp, 10 predicted proteins | sample Lox_Sample_45_FD_206712 | JGI IMG/M metagenome (GOLD analysis project Ga0335085, IMG submission 206712) | Soil microbial communities from Loxahatchee National Wildlife Refuge, Florida, United States - Lox_Sample_4.5 | ecosystem: Environmental > Terrestrial > Soil > Wetlands | place: USA... | reverse complement strand
CTGAACTTCGGCCAGGCGGTCGGGGCCAAGCTGGCCGACCTGACCCCGTACCTGGCCGGGGACAAGGTCAAGCAGTACCCGAACCTGGCCGCGCTGTTCCCCGGCGCCTGGCAGGCGGGCATCTGGAACAACAAGATCTACGGCATCCCGGTGTTCCCCACTGAGTTCACCGTGGCCGGCTACCTGTACTACCGGGCCGACATCCTGGCCAAGATGGGGCTGGGCACGCCGCAGATCAAGAACATCGACGACCTGTACAACCTGGGCAAGGAGATCAACAACCCGAAGAACAAGCAGTGGGCGTTCGATGACATCTGGACCGCCCTGCTGCAGCCGTTCGACATCCCGCCCAACCCGCCCAACTGGGCCACCAACGACAAGGGTGACCTGATCGCCGCCTGGGAGACGCCGCAGATCATCGAGGCGATGAACTGGCTGGCCAAGGTGGTCAAGGCCGGGATGATGAACCCGGACGCGATCGCGCAGGACACCAACTCGGCCAAACAGCGGTTCTGGAGCGGCCAGGAGCTGATCACCTTCGACGGGCAGGGCGCCTGGCTCGGCGCCGACACCCAGTCCGGCCAGGCGGCCAACAAGAGCTACGTGCGGATGGCGTTCCCGTTCTTCACCGCGAGCGGGTCCGGCACACCGAAGATCGCGCTGGCCAACGGCACCGAATGGTTCAGCTACCTGAACAAGAACCTGAGCAAGAGCCAGATCGAGGAGCTCCTCCGGGTGGCCAACTACCTGGCCGCGCCGTTCGGCTCGTACGAGTACACCCTGGTCACGTTCGGCGCACCGACCACCGACTACACGATGGGCAGCACCGGCCCGGTGCTGACCGCGACCGGCAACAAGCAGGTCGCCCAGACCTACTCGTTCCTGGCCTCACCCAACCAGGTGCTCAGCAACCCGGGCTACAGCGCGACCACCCGGGCCCGCGCGGTGTTCGAGCAGCGCAGCGCCAGGTACGGCTACAAGCCGCTGTTCTACGACATGAACATCGCGCCACCGTCCAGCCTGAACAACGCGATGTCCGCGGCCACATTCACCGCCAGCACCGGGAACATCATCCAGGAGGTGGTCCGGGGCCGGAGCACAGTCGCCGACTTCCAGTCGGCGGTCAAGGAGTGGCAGCGCAACGGCGGCAACGCGCTGCGCACGTACTTCGACCACATCCGCGCCAAGTACGGCGACGCGTAGCCGGGCCCGGATGTCCGCCACCACGACACGGCCGCAGAGCGCGGCTGGTGCGGAGCAGCGCCGGGCTGGCCAGTCCGAGGCCGGCCCGGCGCGGCGGAAGACCCCGTGGCGGGTCCGGCTCCGCCGGGACCGGTCGCTGATCCTCATGACGCTGCCCGCGGTACTGCTGCTGGGCGTGTTCGGCTACACGCCCATGCTGGGCCTGGTCATGGCGTTCCAGAGTTACGACCTGTACGACGGGTTCCTGCACAGCCCGTGGGTCGGCTTCGCCAACTTCCAGCAGTTGTTCACCGACCCCGGGTTCTGGCACGCGTTCACCAACACGCTGGTGCTGTTCTCCGTGCAGTTGCTGCTGTTCTTCCCGGTGCCGATCGCGCTGGCCATCCTGCTGGACAGCCTGCTCAGCCGCCGGGCCCGCGGCATCATCCAGGGCGTCGTGACGCTGCCGCACTTCTTCTCCTGGGTGATGGTGATCACCATCTTCCAGCAGATGCTCGGCGGCACCGGGCTGCTGGACACGTTCCTGCGCCAGCACGGCGTGGCCAACCCGGTCAACATCATGACCGACCCGGGCGCGTTCAAGTTCCTGGTCGCCTCCCAGCTGATCTGGAAAGAGGCCGGCTGGTCGATGATCGTCTACCTGGCCGCGCTGGCCGCGATCAGCCCGTCGCTGTACGAGGCGGCCGCGGTCGACGGGGCCGGCTGGTGGCAGCGGCTGCGGCACATCACGCTGCCCGGGCTGAAGGGGATCACGGTGCTGCTGCTGATCCTGAACCTGGGCTACGCGCTGACGTTCGGCTTCGAGCAGATGCTGATCCAGCGGGGCGCGGTGGGCCCGAACGCGTCCGAGGTGATCACCACGTTCGCCTACCAGTTCGGCATCGTCGAGGGGAACTTCAGCTACGGCGCGGCCGCGGGCCTGTTCCTCGGCGTCACCTCGCTGATCCTCATCCTGGCCGCCAACAAGGTGGCCCACCTGTTCGGCGAAGACGGCCTGTACCACCACAAGTGAGGGAGCCCGGATGACCACGCTCGCGCAGCGGCGCCGCGATCCGCGGCGGCCGATCTGGCTGGAGCAGCCGTCGGCGGCCGGCCAGGGGGCCAAGGCGGGCACGATCGCGATCATCCTGCTGCTGGTCCTGCTGCCCATGTACTCGATCGTGCTGACCAGCTTCTCCACCCAGGCATCGATCAACATCGCGGGCGGCCTGGTGCTGGTGCCGCACGGGCTGACGCTGAACGCCTACGAGCTGATCATCCAGGGCGGCGTGGTCGGCCGGGCGCTGCTGATCAGCCTGGCCATCACCGCGGTCGGCACGGCGTTCTCCATGGTGGTCACGGTGCTGGCGGCCTACGGTCTGTCCCGCAAAGGCTCGTTCGGGCACCGCACGATCCTGTGGATCATGCTGGTCACGATGTTCTTCAACGGCGGCATCATCCCGCTGTTCCTGGTCGTGTCGGCGCTGGGCGGCTACAACCAGTACTGGGCGCTGATCCTGCCCAGCGCGGTGTCGGTGTTCAACATCATCGTGATGCGGGCGTTCTTCACCAACACGGCCAGCGACGTGATCGAGAGCGCCCGGATCGACGGGGCCGGCGACTGGACCATCCTGCGCCGCATCGTGCTGCCCATGTCCAAGGCGGTCACCGCGGTGATCGCGCTGTTCTACGCGGTGGGCTACTGGAACTCCTGGTTCAACGTGCTGCTGTTCATGCCGGCCGACAGCGTGCGCTGGCCGCTGCAGATGGTCATGTACGACTACGTCACGATGGGCATGACCATGCCGGGCAGCGGCACCACCGGGATCGGCTCGGTGCTCGGCAGTCAGCAGATCGCGCCGCTGTCACTGCAGATGGCGGTGGTCGCGCTCACCGTCGTCCCGGTGCTGATCGCCTACCCGTTCGTGCAGAAGCACTTCACCAAGGGCGTGCTGCTCGGCGCGATCAAGGGCTAGCTCAGCCGCGTCCCGTCCGGAGAGGACCAGACCCATGCGCATCGTCGCCCCGTTAGTGGCCAGCGCCGCGCTGCTGGCCGGCCTGATCACGCCCGCAGCCCAAGCCGGCATATGCAGCTCTGGCCAATCCGACATATGCCGGGTTAGCGGGTACAGCTGGCGGAACGCGCAGATCGTCGGCGGCGGGTTCGTGGACGGCATCGTGTTCAACCCCGCCGAGCCCGGGCTGGCCTACGCCCGGACCGACATCGGCGGCGCCTACCGCTGGGACCCGGGCGCGCGGCGGTGGGTCCCGCTGATGGACTTCACCGGCTTCGATGACTGGAACGTGCTGGGCGTGGAGTCCATCGCCACCGACCGGACCGACCCCGGGAAGGTCTGGGTGGCGGCCGGGCAGTACACCCAGCCGTGGGCGCTGCCGCTGGACGGGGAGATCCTCCGGTCGGCCGACCAGGGCCGTAGCTGGCAGGTCACCGACCTGCCGATCCAGCTCGCCTCGAATCAGGACGGCCGGAATATGGGCGAGCGGCTGGCCGTGGACCCGGACGACGACCGCATCCTGTACCTGGCCTCACCCGCGAACGGGCTGTGGCGCAGCACCGATGGCGGGGTGACCTGGGCGCAGGTGGCCAGCTTCCCGGTGGCCAGCACGCCGGACGACATCGGCCTGTCGTTCGTCACGTTCGGTCCGGCCGGCGGGCACCGGGGCCAGCCCACGCAGACCATCTTCGTTGGCGACGCCAGCGGCACCGGCCTGTACGAGAGCACCGACGCCGGGGCCAGCTGGCAACTGGTGCCCGGCCAGCCCACCGGGATGATGCCGCAGCACGGAGTGCTGGCCAGCGACGGCACGCTCTACGTGGACTACGCCAACCAGCCCGGGCCGAACGGGATGACCAACGGCAGCGTGTGGAAGTACGCCGCGGGCAACGGGACGTGGACCAACATCACCCCGGAGGCGCCCGGCGCGGACGGCAACCCGGCCTTCGGCTACGCCGGGCTGGCCGTGGACCCGGAGCACCCGGGCACGGTCATGGTGGCCACCAACGACCGCTGGTCGCCGGTCGACACCATCTACCGCTCCACTGACGGCGGGGCGACCTGGGCCGACATCGGCGCCAACGCCAACCTGGACATCTCGGCGTCGCCGTTCCTGGCCTGGGGAGGCACGCCCAAGTTCGGCTGGTGGATCGCATCGGTCGCGATCGACCCGTTCAACCCGGACCATGTGCTGTTCGGCACCGGGGCCACCGTGTTCGGCTCGGATGACGTCACCGCCGCCGATCACGGCCAGCCCACCACCTGGTCCTCGGCCGCCGCCGAGGGCATCGAGGAGACCGCGGTCAACGACCTGGTCGCGCCGCCCGCCGGCCCGTGCACGCTGCTGTCCGCAGTCGGCGACCTGGGCGGGTTCTGCCACACCAGCCTGGCCAGCTCACCCTCCGCCGGGATGATCCGGCCCATCCTGGGCAGCGGCGAGAGCATCGCCGAGGCCGGCGCGGCCCCGCTGGACGTGGCCGAGGCCGGCTACTCCGGCGGCGACTGGTCCACCGACGGCGGCGCGTCCTGGACCGCGATGACGCTCCCGCCGGGCAGCTCGGCCGGGGCCGGCGTGGTGGCGGTGTCGGCCGACGGGTCGCACATCGTGTGGGCGCCGGTGGACGCACCCCCGGCATACAGCACCGACGGCGGGCAGACCTGGACTCCGGTGACCGGGCTGGCCCAGGGCCTGAAGCCGGTGGCCGACCCGGTCCAGCCCGGGGTGTTCTACGCGTTCGACCCGGCCGGCGGCACGGTGCTGAAGTCCACCGACGGCGGGGCCACATTCACCGCCGCGGCCACCGGGCTGCCCGGCGGCGTCGGGTCCGAGCAGTCCAGCAGCGCCCCGCAACTGCACACCGTGCCCGGCCGGGCCGGTGATCTGTGGCTGACCGCGGGCGACGGCGCGCTCTACCACTCCACTGGCGGGGCACTGGCGTTCAGCAAAATAGGGAGCGTGGGCACGGTGGCCACGCTGGGCTTCGGGCGGGCCGCGCCGGGGGCCGGGTACCCGGCCATCTACCTGACCGGGATCGTCGGGGGCGTGCAGGGCATCTTCCGGTCCACCGACGGGGGCGGAAGCTGGCTGCGGATCAACACCGGCGCGCAGCAGTGGGCCTGGATCGGGCAGACCATCACCGGCGACCCGCGGGTGTTCGGCCGGGTGTACCTGGGCACGAACGGGCGCGGCATCCTGTACGGCGACCCGGCTGGCGGGCGGTGAGCGGGCCGGGCATCTGGGACGGCCAGCCCGCCGCGGCCTGGGAGGACGCGTTCGTCGCGGGCAACGGCCGGCACGGTGCGCTGGCCTTCGGCCAGCCGCGGGACGAGACGGTGATCGTCACGCAGCACCGCCTGGTCCAGCCGAACGGCACCGCGGGCCAGCCGCCGCCGGAGCTGGCCGGCCGGCTGGCCGAGGTGCGGGCGCTGCTGCTGGCCGGGGAGTCGGCGGCAGCGCTGGAGCGGTTCTGCGCGGGCTGGCCGGAGCCCTCGCCGCAGCCGTTCCACCCCGCGTTCGCGGTCCGGTCGGCGCTGCCGGGCCTGGGCCCGCTGACCGGGTACCGGCGGGCCGTGGACTTCGCGGACGGCCTGATCACCGCGGAATGGTCCGGGCCGGACGGGGCGGCCGGGCGGCGCACCTGCTTCGTGTCCCGTGCGCGGGACGTGGTGGTCCAGCACGTGGCGGCCGGGCGGCTGGACCTGGTGGTGCGGCACGACGTGGCGCTGCCTGGCGCGCCCGCCGGCCTGCGCGTCCGGCCGCGGGTACGGGCCGCCGGGCGGGAGGCGGTACTGGACGTGCAGGTGGGCTACCCGGCACCGGAATCCGGAGGGTATTCGGGCACCACCCGGGTCATCGCCGGCCAAGGCGGCCGGTGCGCCACCGAGGCGGACGCGGTGCGGGTGACCGGCGCGGCCGAGGTGCTGCTGCTGACCCAGGTGAACGGGCCGCGGCCGACCGGGGCTGCGGACTACCTGACCCTGCTGGCCGAGCACACCGGCCTGCACCGGGCCGCCTACGGCCAGGTCAGCCTGGACCTGGGGGCCAGCCCGGCGGACCGGGCCCAGCCGGTAGGTGAGCTGCTGGCCCAGCAGGCGGCCAGTCCGGGCCGGCCGCTGCCCGCGCTGCTGGAGAAGCTGTTCGGCGCCGGCCGGTACCTGCTGCTGGCGGCCAGCGGGCTGCTGCCGCCGCGGCTGACCGGGCTGTGGCAGGGCGACTGGCACGCGGCCTGGGGCAACTGCCTGACCGCCAACGCCAACCTCAACCTGCAGCTGGCCGGGGCGGTGACCACGGACGTGCCCGCCGCGGTGCACGCGCTGGCCGGGCTGGTCGCGGCCCAGCTCGATGACTGGCGGGTCAACGCGCGGCGGATCTTCGGCTGCGAGGGCATCCTGGCCCCGGCCCAGGGCGACGGGACCGACGGGCTGCTCCGTCTCTTCGCCCCCGAATGGCCGCACCAGATCTGGACGGCCGGCGCCGACTGGCTGCTGGTCCCGCTGCTCGATTACGCCGACGCCACCGCGGACACCGGGTTCCTGCGCACCGCGGTGCTGCCCGCCCTGACCGAGCTGGCCCGCTTCTACCAGGACTTTCTGACGGAGCGCGATGCCTCAGGGCGGGTGGTGTTCGCCCCGTCGTACTCGCCGGAGAACTGGCCGGCCGGCTGGACCGGGGCGGCGCTGAACGCGACCATGGACATCGCCGCCGCCCGGCACGCGCTGGCCGAAGCCGCGCTGGCGGTGGACCGTTGCGCGCCGGGCGACGGCCGGCCCCGGGACTGGCGCGAGCTGGCCGGCCGGCTGCCGCCGTACCAGATCAACCCGGACCAGGCGCTGGCCGAGTGGGCCTGGCCGCCGGGCGGCCCGCCCCTACCGGACCGCTACGACCACCGGCACGTCAGCCACCTGTACCCGGTCTGGCCGCTGCACGAGATCACCCCGGCGGACACCCCGGAACTGGCCGCCGCGGCGGTGCAGGCGCTGCGGCTGCGCGGGGCGGAAAACGATTCGGCCCACGGCTGGCTGCACCAGGCGCTGGCCGCGGCCAGGCTGCACCAGCCCGGGCTGGCCGGCGCCCGGCTGGCCGGGCTGACCGGCCAGGACTTCTTCTTCCGCTCGCTGATGAGCAGCCACTACCCGGGGCAGCAGGTGTACAACGCCGACGCGGCCTGCGCGCTGCCCGGCCTGCTCACCGAGTTGCTGGCCGACTCGGTGCCGGCCCGGCCCGGGCGGCTGGCCCGGCTGGTGCTGCTGCCCGCGGTGCCCGGCTTCCTGCCCGCCGGCCGGCTGTGCGGCGCCCGCACGCTGTTCCCTGGCCGGCTCGACCTGGCCTGGGACCTGCACGCGGGATCCGCGACGGCCGGCCTGACCACCCCGGTCAGCCAGGCCGTGGAGCTGACCTGCCCGGCGGCCGGCCTTCGTGCACGGTGCACGGCGAGTGTGCCCACCCACCTGCAGCGGCCAGGCACCTGGCGGCTCGATCTGACCGCCGCCGACCCCGTACACATCTCCCTGACCTGGACGCCCGCCCCCACGAATGAGCCGATTCCAGGTCCATGAATGCGGGATTGCTGCACTCCCGACTACAGCAATTCCACATTCATGCAGTGCCTGCCCCGGGGGGGTGGGGTGGGGTGGGGTGGTATCTAGGCGAAGCGCTTCGGGTGGGGCGGTGGGCTGAGCTGGTGGCGGGGCGGGCGGGCGGCCGTGTTCGGTCCCGCCGAACGGTGCCGAAACGGGCTGCAAGCTGGGCAAAAAGCGGACGGCCGGAACGAGGTCCGATGATATTGTGGACATCAGTCACATCGGGGCTATGAGGTAAGACGGGGTCGAAGCGCTTCGATTTCGGTCACCTTGGGGAGGGCGCAGATGGCGGCGACACTCGCCGACGTGGCCCGTCACGCGGGGGTGGCCGCCAGCACGGTGTCCTACGTGCTCAGCGGGAAGCGCTCGGTATCCGCGGCCACCCGGCGCCGGGTCGAGCGCAGCATCGAACTGCTCGACTACCACCCGCACGCGGGCGCCCGGGCCCTGGCCAGCAACCGGTCGAACATCATCGCGCTGGTCGTGCCGCTGCGCGGGGACCTGTACATGCCGGTGATGATGGAGATCGCCATCGCCGTGACCACCACGGCGCGGCGGTTCGGCTACGACGTCCTGCTGCTGACCAACGAGGAGGGCCCGGAGGGCATCCGCCGGGTCGCGGTCAGCGCCCGGGCCGACGCCATGATCCTGATGGACGTGGGCATGGCCGACGAGCGCGTCCCGATGCTGCGGGAGACCGGCATCGACGCGGTGCTGATCGGGGTGCCCGCCGACACGGCCGGGCTGGCCTGCGTCGACCTCGACTTCGCCGCGGCCGGCGGGCTGTGCGTCGAGCACCTGGCCGGGCTCGGCCACCGGGAGATCGCGTTCATCGGCGAGGCGCCCGCGGTGTACCAGCGGCGCAGCGGGTTCGCGGAGCGGACGCTGGGCGGCGCGGCCGAGCACGCGGCGGCGTGCGGCATCCGGCTGGTGCACCGGCCCTGCGAGGCCAGCCACGAGGCGGCGGCCGGGGCGATCACCCGGATCCTGCAGGACCGGCCGGGCACCACCGGTCTCGTGGTGCAGAACGAGGCGATCATCTCGCCGCTGCTCAGCGTGCTGCGCACGGCCGGCCGGACGGTGCCCGAGGACATGTCGGTGGTGGCCATCTGCCCGGACGAGGTGGCCGAGCGGACGGCGCCGCACCTGACGTCGGTGGCAATTCCCGCCGAAGACATGGGCCGCCGGGCGGTGGAGATGCTGACCCGCCGGCTGGCCGACGGCGCGGCCACCGAGGTGGCGCTGCTGCCGCCGGAGCTGACCGTGCGGGGCAGCACCGGCCGGGCCCCGGCCGGCTGAGCCCGCGGTTCAGCGGACGGCGGCGACCAGCGCCCAGACCACCTTGACCGGGAACTCGCCGGGCCCGGCCTGACCCGGCTCGGCGGCCGGGTAGTAGTACCCCCACTGGCGGCTGACCTGCTGCACCATTAATAGGCCGCGGCCGCTCTCGCTGTCCTCGCTGACCGGGCCCGCGCCCTGCAGCGGCGGGGCGGGATTGCCGTCCCACACCTCGACCAGCACCTGCCGCTCGTCCGAGGCCATGCGGAACCCGATGGGCGGCAGCCCGCCGGACGGTCCGGCCAGGATGCCCTGGCTACCCGCCCAGCCGCGGCTGGCCGGGGCAGCCGCGCGCAGCGCGTTGGTCATCAGCTCCGAGACGACCAGTTCCACCGAGTCGGCCAGGCCACCCTGGCCCCACTCGAACAGCACCAGCTTGGCGTGCAGCCGGGCGCAGGGCACCGCGCCAGGCAGCGCGCCGAACACCAGCTCAGAGCGCAGCAGCCAGCCAGTATCCGGGCGGGCCGGCCCCGGATCATCGGCGGCAAGCACGGAATAGGGGCCGGTGCTGAACCGGTGCATCGCGGGGATCACCTCCCCGGAGTTCGGGTACCTCGCGCGTGCCGGTTCCGGACCCGGCAAATGCGACGACGTATCATACGTCTCAGTATCGTGCGTGCGCTGGCCACACCTCGGCAGCAACACGCGCGGCACTTACCGGCATTATGCGCCTTTTGCCCTGCTCATGTAGGGTCCATGGTCCTGTTTGGTATGAGCACGGAGACGATATGGCCCTTACCCCCAGCCCTACCGTGCGGCGCAAGCGTCTCGGCACCGAGCTACGCCGCCTGCGTGAGCAGGCCCGCTTAACCTGCGAGGGGGTCGGCCAGCGGCTGGACTGCTCGGGCACCCGGATCAGCCGGATGGAAACTGGGCGGATCAACGCGCGGCCCGGCGACGTGCGGGAACTGCTCGAGATCTATGGCGTCACCGGGGCGGCCGCCGACGCGCTCGTCGAACTGGCCCGTGAGGCCCGGCGGAAGGGCTGGTGGCACCGGTTCGGCCCGGTCACGCCGAGCTGGCTGGAGCCGTATCTGGGGCTGGAAACCGAGGCCGCCAGGCTGCGGGATTTTCAGCCCATGGTGCTACCGGGCCTGGTCCAGACCGAGGACTACGCACGGGCGATGTTGCGCACCGCGCCCGGCGCCGGGCCGGCCGACGGCATCGAGCAGCAGGTGGCGTTGCGGATGGAAAGACAGGTGGTGCTCGGCGGCACCCCGCCGCCGGAGCTGTGCCTGGTGCTGAGCGAGGGCGCGCTGCGGGTGCAAATGGGCGGGCCCAGCGTGCTGCGGGCCCAGCTGCGGAAGCTGGCCGAGATGGCCGGCCAGGGCCGGGTCACGCTGCAGGTGCTGCCGGCCGGCGCTTCGGCCCAGGCCTACCCGGTCAGCCCGTTCACCATCCTCGACTTCGCCGACCCGGCCGACCCTCCGGTGGTGTACACCGAGTACCTGACCGGCGGCCTGGTGCTGGACGATCCGGGCGAGGTGCAGGCGTACACGGCGGTGTTCGAACGGCTGCGCGCCGAGGCTCTGGGCCCCGGCCCGTCCCACGACCTGATCGCCGGGCTGGCCGCTAGCTGATCGGGTGGCCGGGATCGAGCCGGGCCAGCACACGGCCCTGCTCGGCCAGGTGGCGGCCCTGCTTGAGCTGGGTGTCGTGGATGACCCGCAGAGTGGCGATGATCCCGTCCAGGGCCTGGCCGTGCTCGGCCAGGCTGCTCCCCTGGCCGGCCTGCTCATCGCGCAGCGCCTGCATCAGCTTGCGCTGGGAGCCGAACGCGGTGTTCAGGTCGGCCACGTCCCGGTCCACCATGGCGAACAGGTCGGCCGCCCGGCGGCCCTCGTGCTGCGCCTCGGCCAGCGCGGCCACCTGGGTTTCCAGGACTTCCAGCCGCTTCAGGATCTCGTCGAAATCGCTCACCCAAGCCTCCGCGCGCGCTCTGGGATACGAGCATAAGCCGCGCAGCCGGGCGGGCAGGCCAGTTCAAGCTCAATGGCCGCGGTTTGCCCGGCGCTGGTCGCGGAGCTGCTGCAGGTCGGCCAGCGGGCCCAGGTGACGCAGCTTGCCCGGGCTGATGACGGAGCGGACGGCATGCACGCTCCCGCCCGCGATCTCCAGCACGAACACGTTGACGATGCGGCCGCCAGAATCCAGGCAGAGCGCGCCGGGCTGGCCGTTCACCTCGGTGGGGCGGATCACGATGCCCGCCTCCTGGATCTGCTGGCCCAGCCCGACCAGCAGCCGGCTGACCCGGTCCCGGCCGGTGATCGGACGCGGCCACCGCGGCTGGACGCCCGCGTTGTCGCCCATCACGACCACGTCCGCGGCCAGCATGCCGACCAGCCCGTCCAGGTCCCCGTCCTGCACCGCGCGGAAGAACGTCGCGGCCAGCTCGTCCCGCTTGCCGCGGGACGCCTCGAAGCGGGGCTTGCCCTCGGCCACGTGCCGGCGGGCCCGCAGCGCCAGCTGGCGGCAGTTGTCCTCGGTCTTGCCCACGATCGACGCGACCTCGCCGTAGCCGTAGCTGAACACGTCATGCAGCAGGAACACGGCCCGCTCGACCGGGGTCAGCCGCTCCAGCAGCAGCAGGAAGGCCATCGACAGGGTGTCCGCCTGCTCGGCCGCGGCAGCCGGGTCGTCCGGCGCCGGCCCGGTCAGCACGGCGTTGTCCGCGGTCAGCAGCGGCTCAGGCAGCCAGTCACCCGGGTAGGCCTCGCGGCGGGCACGGGCCGAGCGCAGCTCGTCGATACACAGCCGGGTGGTCACCGCGGACAGGTACGCCTTGGGCGATTCGATGCCGGTCCCGGCCGATTCGGCACGGTGGTAGCGCAGGAACGCTTCCTGCAGCACGTCCTCGGCCTCGGTGACGCTGCCCAGCATCCGGTACGCGATGGCGAACATCAGCGGCCGGTAGTCCTGGTAGGCGGTACCGCTGGTCACCGTGGGCGCCGTTCGGCTCGGCATCGGCGTCCGGCTAGGCATCGGCGGCGGTGGACCGGGCCGGGGCGGCCAGCCCGCGGGTGAACCCCAGCCGCCAGCTCGGGAACTGCAGCTGCCAGCCCAGCTCCCGCTGGGCCTTGGCGTTCGCGCAGCCGCGGACCTGGGTCATCATCGAGATGCCGACCTCGCCCGCGGCCAGCCGTCCCAGCCAGGCCGGGATGTGGTACGGCGGCTTGCCGCCCACCGCCTGGGCCAGGAAAGGCAACCATTCCGCCACGGTAGCTGGCTCATCATCGACCACGTTGTACAGCCCCGGGCTACCGTGCTCGATGGCGGCCGCGGTGGCCGTGGCCGCGTCGGCCACGTGCAGGAACGACCAGATGCCCGCGCCGCTGCCGATGACCGGCACCTTGCGCTTGCGGGCCAGGTCGAAAAACTCGTCGCTGGCCCCGTAGCCGTACAGGGATCCGTAGCGCAGCACCAGCCCGTCCAGCCCAGCCGCCGCGGGGACCACGTGCTCCATGTGGCGGAACGCGGCCAGCGTCTCACGCTGGCCCGCGGGCGGGTCCGGGTCCAGCGGGTCATCCTCGGACTGCACCGGCGGGCCGCTCCGGTCGCCGGGCCAGCCCGCGTAGCCCTGGGCGATGAACCGCCGCGCGCCGGCCGCCTGGGCCGCCGCCAGCAAGTGGTCGGTGCCCACCGTGCGCAGCTGGTTGGTGACGGCGAACTCGCGGTCGAAACGGCGCAGGTTTCCCAGGTTGGCCCCGGCCAGCGTGGTCATCTGGTGTATGACCACCTCCGGCTCGGCGCGGGCCACGGTCTCACCGACGGCCGCCCCGTCCAGGCCGTCCAGTATCACCGGCTCGGCCCCCAGCGCGCGTAGCTGGTCAAGCTTGGCCGGGCTCCGGGTGGTGCCGGTGACCTGGTGTCCCTGGGCCACGAGCAGGGGCAGCAGTTGCTGCCCGATGACGCCGGTCGCGCCGGCGACGAAGATACGCATGTCCTGCTCCCTCCGAGAGCGCGCCGGCCCGCCGTAATGCGGGCCAGGCGTTCTCTGAGACGGAGCAGCCAGCCCGGCTGTGACACCGCAGGCCAAGATTCCGTGGACCAGGATTCCGCGCCCAGTTATTTCTCTGGCAGCGCGAAAGAAATACCGGGATTCCCGCTGAATACGTTCCGAATACGTCCGGCTGAAATTTCAGCAGCCACCGAAACCGGCCCAGGCGGCCACGGCGTCGCTGACCGTGCCACCGTTTACCGCCATGCTGCGGTTGGCCACGTAACCGCAACTGGCCGTCTCCTCCACGTTGCTCCAACTGCCGCCCAGGTCGTACTTGTACGACAGCGTGGCGTCCGCGGCGGCCTGGATGGTCGCGGTCCAGGTAGTGGCGTTAAGACGGGTCATCGGGATGCCGTTGGGCACCCAGTCGGACTGGCCCAGGCCCAGCGCGGACAGGTTCCCGGCCAGGTACACCGAGTCGCCCGACGCGTCGGTGTCGGCCGGCACCGTTACGGTCACGGTCTCGGGCACGGCCGCGGCGCTGTCCCCGGCGGCCACGTCGATGCCAACCGCACCCATGGCCGGCACGGTTACCGTGGCCTGGCCGGCCGAGTTCACCACCACCGTGGTGCCGGCGCAGCCCCCGGCGGTGGCCGGCCCGCTGATCACGTCGCAGTAGGCGCCGGCCGGCAGCCCGGTGGTGAACGTCTCGGTGACCGGGGCGTTCTCCGCGTTGATGGCCACCCAGGCGGCCGACCCGCGGCTGAACGCGATCGCGTCGCTGCCGTCGCTCCACCAGTTGGCCACCGCCGCGGCGCCGGCCGCGTTGTGCCAGCCCACCATGCCGGCGACGGCCGGCCAGCGTTGCTCGCACTCCCAGGTGCCGCTGCCGCAGGACGGGGTGGCGATCGCGTTGCCCCCGGCGCCCGGCGGGCCCTGGTTGTAGCCGCTGAACGCGTAGTCGGACAGCACCCTGGGGGTGCCGTAGTCCCAGGCCAGCAAGAACACGTTGGCCAGGATGTACTGCGCGCCGTTGGCGTAGGTCAGCGCCCCGCCGGCCCGTTCGGTGTCCTGGGTGTCCACGAACGCGACCGCGTCCGCGCTCGGCACCATGCCCGCCGAGTTCCAGGACGGGCCGAAGTCGCTCAGCGAGGCCAGCGTGCCCGAGGTGAACGCGTCGTACAGGTCCCAGCCGTACCGGTACTCCTCCAGTGACCCGGTGCCCTCGTACAGGTCCGGGGTGACCGGCTGCCCGGCCCCGTACTCCACGTCCTGGTAAATGAACACCGGCTTGGTCAGCAGCGCCTCGATCGCGGCGATGTCGGCCGGGTCCATCTCCTTGGCCGAGTCCCAGCGGAAGCCGTCCACGCCCAGCGCGATCAAGCTGTTCAGGTAGCCGGCCTCCTGCTGCCGCACGTAGCCCGACCCGGTGTCCAGGTCGGCCAGGCCGTCCAGCTCGCAGTTCCACACCTGGGACTCGTCGTCCCAGTTAGTGATCGAGGTGTGGCAGCTATGGAAGTCGGGCTCGCTGTACAGCGGCGGGTAGTCGAAGTTGCCAGGGAACGTGGTGCCGTCGTCGCCAACCCCGCCGTTGACCTGGCCGGTCATGTGGTTCAGCACCACGTCGGCGTACACCTTGACGCCGGCCGCGTGGCAGGCCGAGATCATCGACGCGAGCTGGGCCTCGGTGCCGAACCGCGAGCTCAGGCTGTAGCTGACCGGCTGGTAGGCCTGCCACCACGGGTAGCCGT
>Ga0335085_10009346_pt1 | contig 14809 bp, 14 predicted proteins | sample Lox_Sample_45_FD_206712 | JGI IMG/M metagenome (GOLD analysis project Ga0335085, IMG submission 206712) | Soil microbial communities from Loxahatchee National Wildlife Refuge, Florida, United States - Lox_Sample_4.5 | ecosystem: Environmental > Terrestrial > Soil > Wetlands | place: USA... | reverse complement strand
CGCACCGCACCTCTGCCTGAACGGGCGCCCGGTTCTGTAAGCTGCCGCCCGCATCGGCCGCTCACACAGGTACGGAGGGTACCATGCAAACGAGGATGAGGCTTCCTGCGCTGGTGATCCCACTCCTGCTGGTCGGAATCGTCCACCCCGGGACTGGCCGAGCCGCGAACAAGGAGCCGGTGACGATCAAGTACGCCTACTGGGGCAGCCCGCAGGAGAAGCTCGCCGTCGAGAAGGCCTGCGCCGAGTTCTCGAAGAAGAGCGGCTACGTCACGGTCGTCCCGGTCTACATCCCCGAGCAGGACTACGACGCCAAGGTCACCGCCATGGCCGCGGCGGGCGACACGCCCGACGCCGGCTATTGCACCGCCCAGCTCGCCTCCATCTGGAGCGGCCAGGGCAAGTTCGTGAACTGGTTCGAGATGCTGGCCAAGGATCCCGACCTCAAGAAGACGGACTTCGTGGACGGGATCTGGTTCCAGAACAGCCCCGACAACGCCTACGGGATCAGCACGGCGGTCGAGGCCTTCGGCCTCTTCTACAACAAGGCGGCGTTCAAGGACGCCGGGCTGAAGGAGCCGCCTTCCAGGTTCGACCAGGCCTGGACCTGGGACGAGTTCGTGAAGACGGCGCAGCTCCTCACCATCGACCGGAACGGGAAGAACGCCACCCAGCCCGGCTTCGACCCCACGGCCATCAAGCAGTTCGGCGTGACGTTCGAGAAGTGGTGGGGCCCCTGGTCGGTGCACGTCCTCAACAACGGCGGCGACTTCCTCACCCCCGACGGCAAGTTCGGCCTCACCGATCCCGCCGCCACGAAGGCGATCCAGCGCCTCGCCGACCTCATCAAGCTCCACGTGGCGCCCAACCCCATCCAGTTCAAGGCCATCCCCAGCCAGGCGGCGGCCATCCAGGCCCGCCTCGCGGCGATGTCCATGCACGGACAGTGGATCAACCTCGACCTCGGCGCCGCCAAGGCCAACTACGACATCGGCGTCCTGCCCAGGATGGACCGGAACACCGGGACCATCCTGATCTCGGGCGTGAGCGTGATCTTCAAGGACTCCAAGCACCCCGCCGAGGCCTGGGCACTCAGCAAGTACCTGGCCAGCGACGGGGCGCTCCCCCTGTACCAGAACGGACTGTGGATGCCGACGATGAAGAAGTTCTACACGGACCCCGCGCTCCTCGCGAAGTGGGCGGGGCCGGACGCCGCGCATCCGCCCGGCTTCAAGGGCGCGATGATGGACATGGTCCTCAATCACTCCCGGCCGAGCATCACGTACTACGTGAAGAACTTCGGTAAGCTCGACTCCATGGTCTCGGCGGCCCTCGACCCGGTGTGGCAGGGCGAGCAGACCGCCGAGCAGGCCATGAAGGAGCTCGAGCCCAAGATCACGCCGGAGATCCAGGGCAGGTACCAGCTGAAGTAGCTGCTGCGGAGCCGTCCCCGGGGCGCGACGCTGCCACGCGCCTGCAGCTCCGGGGGCGTGCTTTCCTGAAGGCAGCGGGAGCATCTCCCATGAACGGGTTCGGCAGCGCTCGGAGGAGGGAGGCGGCGGCGGGGTGGCTCTTCGCCATGCCGGTGATCCTGGGCTGGGTGATCTTCGTCGCCGGGCCGGTGCTGGTGACGGTCTTCCTGGCGCTCACCGACTACAACGTGGGCGGGACCCCGCGCTTCGTGGGAGCCGAGAACTACCGGCGTTTCTTCACAAGCGCCGACCCCTCCTTCTTCGCCTCGGTGCGGGCCACCGCGCTGTACGGCCTCCTCAGCGTTCCCGCCTGCATCGCGGTTTCGTTCCTGCTCGCCCTGCTGCTCAACACCAAGGTGCGCCTGCGGGGGCTGTTTCGGGCGGCGCTGTTCGTGCCGGTGATCATTCCGCTCGCCGCGAGCTCCGTCATCTGGATGTGGCTCTTCCAGCCGGACTTCGGGGTGGTCAACTTCGTCATCCGTGCGCTGGGGATGTCGGCGCCTCAGTGGCTCGCCTCGGAGCGCACCGTCATCCCGACGATGGTGCTCATGAACGTCTGGCTGAGCGGCAACTCGATCGTGATCTTCCTGGCGGCGCTCCAGGCGGTCCCGCGCCACCTCTACGAGGCCGTGGAGGTCGAAGGCGGGAACGCGTGGCACAAGCTCGTCCACATCACGCTTCCGATGGTCTCGCCGACCATCTTCTTCGTCGTCGTCACCGGCTTCATCAACGCGCTCCAGGCCTTCGTGCAGCCCGCCATCATGACCTCGGATGCGTACCACGCAGGCGGCCCGAACAACGCCAGCCTGCTCTACGTGCTCTTCATCTACCGCGAGGCGTTCCGCTTCTCGAAGCTGGGGAGCGCCTCGGCGGCGGCAGTCCTCCTCTTCGCCGTGATCGCGGCGCTCACCTGGTTCTTCTTCCGTTTCTCGCGCTCGTTCGTCTACTACGAGGCAGGTGAACGGACATGACCGCCGTGACAGCGCCGGTGAACGGAGAATCGCGGCAGCGTGCACCCGCCCCGGCGGCCCGGGTCAGGCGGCGGCGCAGGGACCGGGCCTCCTGGTTCGTCTACCCGCCCCTGGTGCTCCTGGCCGGCATCTTCCTTTTCCCGTTCTACTGGATGGTGAAGACGTCGCTCCTGGACCTGGGGAGCATCTTCGAGCCGGTTCCGAGCCTCATACCCCGGAACCCCAGCCTCCAGAACTTCGTCACCGCTCTCACCACGTTCCCGTTCGGGCGGTTCTTCCTCAACAGCCTGCTGGTGTCGAGCCTCACGGTCGTGGGAACGCTCCTGACCGCGTCCATGTGCGCATTCAGCTTCTCACGGCTCCGCTGGCGCTGGCGCAACCGCGTCTTCTCGGTGGTGCTCACCGGGATGATGTTGCCCTTCTTCGTGGTGATGATCCCGCAGTTCATCATGTGGCGCCGGCTGGGGTTGACCGACGGCTTCACCCCGCTGGTCGCGCCCGCCTGGTTCGGCGGTGGCGTGTTCAACATCTTCCTCCTGCGTCAATTCTTCCTGGGCGTGCCTCGGGACCTGGACGAGGCGGCCATCCTCGAGGGCGCCAGCTACCTGCGCGTGTTCTTCCAGATCCTCCTTCCGCTCTCCAAGCCGGTCCTCATCGTGGTGGGGCTGCTCACCTTCCTGGCGAGCTGGAACGACTACCTGGCGCCCCTCATCTTCATCACCTCCGAGGAGAAGTACACGTTGATGCTGGGTCTCAACATGTTCATCGGCGGCTATACGGCGCAGTGGAACTACCTCATGGCCGCCACCTGCGCCATCGTCCTCCCGTCGCTCGTGATCTTCCTGGTGGCGCAGAAGTACCTCATGGAAGGGATCGTGATGACGGGGATGAAGGGCTGAGCCCGCGACCAGGGGGCGACACGAAACCCCGCTGGCGCGAGGCTCCCCGATGTATCCTCCCGCCTCGCAGTCTGACGCTGGACGTCACAGGAGGGCGATTCTTGGCCGAATCGGATCCCCCACGCACAGCCCTGCGCGTGGTCGACGTCGACAAGTACTTCGGATCGGTCTGCGCCCTGAAGACCGTCAACTTCGACGTCGGCCGGAACGAGATCGTCGGCCTGCTCGGGGACAACGGCGCCGGCAAGTCCACCCTGGTGAAGATCTTCACGGGCGTCTTCCCGCCCACGAGTGGCGAGCTGTACGTCGCCGACCGCAAGGTGGACACCGCCTCGTACTCGGTGAAGACGGCGCACGCACTCGGGATCGAGACCGTCTACCAGGACAAGTCCCTCGGCGAGAAACAGGCCCTGTGGCGGAACTTCTTCATCGGCCGCGAGCTCACCTACCCGCTCGGATTCCTGAAGGTGCGCGAGCAGAAGCGGATCGCGAACGAGATCATGGTGAACACCATCGGCTTCCGCGGCCGCGGGATCGGCGTGGAGTCGAGGGCGAGCAAGCTCTCCGGCGGGGAGAGGCAGGGTGTGGCGATCGGGAGGGCGATGCACTTCGAGGCGAGCCTCATCGTCCTCGACGAGCCGACCGTCGCGCTCTCCCTGAAGGAGGTCCGGAAGGTCATCGACTTCGTCCACAAGATCAAGGAGGGCGGCAAGGCCTGCATCTACATCAGCCACAACATCCCCGACGTCTTCGAGGTCGCCGACCGCTTCGTCGTGATCGACCGGGGCGAGATCGTGGCGGGGATCGACAAGGGGAAGACCTCGCTGAAGGAGCTGGACGAGTTCCTCCTCGAGTACTCCCACGGCCTCAGGGACAGGGCCCAGCCATGAGCCGCGTGCTCGGGATGCTGGGGCGCCTCGAGGGCCTGCCGGTCGCGGTCGTGCTGGCGCTCCTCTACGTCGCGTTCATGGTCTTCGCCCCGACGGTCTTCACCGGCTACCGCATCTACATGTCGTTCTTCCAGACGGTGCCGCCGATGCTCGTGCTCGCCGTCGGGCTCACGTTCGTCATCACGGCGGGCGAGATCGACCTGAGCTTCCCGGCGGTCGTGGCGCTGTCCGGGTTCGTCTTCACCTGGTGCTTCGAGACGTTCGGCGTCGGGTGGCCGGGGTTCGTCCTCGCGATCGTCGCCGGCGCGCTCGTCGGCTGGGTGAACGGCTTCCTCGTCGCCCGGCTGCGGGTGCCGTCCATCATGGCGACCCTGGCCGCCCAGTTCTTCTGGTACGGCGTCACGATCCTGGCCGCGGGAGGCCTGCAGATCGACATCGGCACCGTCGTCGGCACGCCGGTCCACACGCTCTTCGTGGGGCGCCTGTTCGACGTCTTCCCGCTCCAGGCCCTCTGGTCGGCGGGGCTCGTCGTCCTCTGCTGGTTCGTCCTCAACCGCCACCGCTTCGGCCAGGCGATCATGTTCATCGGCGACAACGCCGAGGTGGCGCGCGTGATGGGGATTCCCGTCGAGGCCACCCGGATCCGGCTCTTCGCGCTGAACGGGGCGCTCGCGGCGTTCGCGGGGCTGCTGCTCACGCTGGAGATCAACGTCTTCTACCCGACGCAGGGGCAGGGAATGCTCCTCCCGGTGATGGCGGCGGTCTTCATCGGCGGGACGTCGATCGCCGGAGGCCAGGGCGCCCTCGCCGGCACGTTCTTCGGCATGTACATCATCGGCTCCCTGGAGGCGGGCGTCGTCGCTACGGGGATCGGAGGCTACTGGGTCCAGCTCGTGGAAGGCCTGGTCATGGCGGCGTCGGTGATCCTCAACGTCGTGATCGGCGATCAGGGCGTGTCCGCACTGTCATCGACCGCGCGCCGCTGGGCGGTGGGAAGGAGGTGAAGGTTCTTTCGGTCTTCGTGGACTAGAGCGACCGCGCCGTGACCACGGCCGGCCGGCAACATCACGCAATGGGAGGTTCTCATGCGGAAGGTGACGCGGTTGGCACTCGCGGTCGGACTGTTCGCGGTCTCGTTCGGGACCTGGGCCGCGGACAAGGAGATCGTGATCTACATGCAGATGGGCGGCACGCAGGGCGACGCCTCCACCCTCGCGCGCACGAACGGCGCGCGTGCAGCTGCGGCGGCGAACCACGTGAAGCTGATCGAGCAGTACTCGAAGTGGGATCAGCAGACGATGATCGACCAGTTCAAGCAGGCGATGGCGGCGAAGCCCGACGGCATCGAGATCATGGGGCACCCGGGCGAGACCGCCTTCGCGCCCCTCGTGGATCAGGCCGAGGCCCAGGGCATCATCGTCACGAGCGGCAACAACCCGCTGCCGGGCATCGAGGCCAAGTACCAGACGAAGGGCTTCGGGTACGCCGGCGCCGACCTCTACGCGGGCGGCTACCTGACCGGAGAGGCGATGGTCAAGGCCGGCCTCAAGGCCGGCGACGAGGCGCTCGTCTACGACATCTGGCACCAGGAGGGCCGGAGCCGCAGCAGCCAGGGCGTCTACGACGCCCTCGCCAAGGCCGGCCTCAAGGTGGACAAGCTCGACGTCTCCGCCCAGGTGGACAGCGAGACCTCGCTCGCCATTCCGATCCTCACCGCGTACATCCAGGCCCACCCGAACCTGAAGGCCATCGGCACCCAGCACGGCAACGTGACGGCGAACCTGCCCAAGGTCCTCCAGGCGGCGGGCAAGAAGCCGGGCGACATCATCTGCGGCGGCATCGACCTGTCGCCCGCGACGGTGAGCGCCATCGAGCAGGGGTGGATCAGCGCCAGCTTCGACCAGGTGCTCTACCTCCAGGGCTACATGCCGGTCATGCAGATCGTCTGGACGAAGCGCTACCTCGTCCCCGGACTGCACGTGAACACCGGCGTCGGGACGGTGACGCCGCAGAACGTCGCCTCCATCAAGCCGCTCATCAAGGAAGGCATCCGCTGACGGATCCTGCCGGACAAGCGGGCCTCCGTCCTCCGGGCGGAGGCCCGCGCCTTCTCGGGCTTTCGCGGGCGATCGAACGCCGTCCGACCTTTCCGGCGATGTAGGGCGTTCGTCCCCGACCCCGAAGAACGGAAGGTGCATCGGACGTTCCGCGCACGACGCCTGTGCGGGTCAGGGCCCGTCCAGAGCGTGCGGTCAACGACGCGGCATCAGGGCGATTTCGAGCATAGCACCGAGCGTGTGAATTCACCCACGGTGACTGGCTCACATCCACCTTCATCTTGCGACAGGCCCGGCAAGGCGGGTGTGCAGACGCACGGCGTCTCGCCTACCTTCCACGCGCGCAATACGTCGGGGTGTGGCGCGCAGGGGCACGCCCTCCGTGCTTCACCCGGCGCAAAGGGGGTCGACCGTGTCGCATTCATTCGCGGTGAGTCGAAACGGTTCCATGGCGGTGCTCCTCGGCGTGGCGGTCGCCGCCTGCCAGGCGGCGCGCGCGCCGAGTTCCTCGGAGGACGATGCGCCCGCCACGGCCGCGTACCTGGGGTCGGTCTTCGACCCCGGTCCGCGCGGTGGCGATCCGGGCGCGGGGGCCCCGCTGCCCGGGCTCGCCGCGTCCGACCTCGCCTTCTTCGAGGCGGGGCTCGACGAGTTCACCGAGGTCGCCTCCGTGACCGGCGACCCGGCGCTCTTCCCCGACACCGAGGCCGGCCTCGGCCCTCGCTACAACGCGGAGAGCTGCGCCGTATGCCACGCCCAGCCCGAGATCGGCGGGACCAGCCCGGATCGAAACCCCCAGGTCGCCTCCGCGACGCTGGGCGGGGCCGTGAACAGGGTGCCGTGGTTCGTGACGCTGGATGGGCCGGTCCGCGAGGCGCGCTTCGTGCTCAAGCCGGACGGCTCACGCGACGGCGGGGTCGCCGCCCTCTTCGTCATCAGCGGTCGGACCGACGCAGTGGGGTGCTCGCTCGCCCAGCCGGATTTCGGTGCGCAGGGGAATCCGCTCACGGGCCGGGGAGGCAATCGGAACCTGATCTTCCGGATCCCCACGCCGGTCTTCGGAGCCGGCCTCATCGAGGCCATTCCCGATGCCGCTCTGATCGCGAACCGCGCCTCCCTCCGCGATGCGAAGCGCGCGGCCGGCATCGACGGACACCCGAACCGCAGCGGCAACGACGGGACCATCACCCGGTTCGGCTGGAAGGCCCAGAACAAGTCCCTCCTGGTCTTCGCCGCGGAGGCCTACAACGTGGAGCAGGGCGTCACCAACGAGCTCTTCGGCGACGAGCGCGAGCAGACGCCGGGCTGCGTGCTCAACGCGACCCCCGAGGACACCACGGCGTTCGACGACGCCGCTGATCCGCACAGCTCGGTGGTGAAGTTCGCTGCGTTCATGCGCTTTCTCGCGCCACCGGTGCCGGGGCCCGACAACGGCTCCATCGCGAACGGCCGGAAGGTCTTCGAGACCACGGGCTGCGCGCTGTGCCACACCCCGACCTTGCAGACCGGCAAGGGGGTCCATCCGGCGCTCGCCGACCAGCCGGTCGCTCTCTACTCGGACCTCCTCGTCCACGACATGGGCGAGGGGCTGGCGGACGGCATCGTGCAGGGGCTCGCGAGCAGGAGGGAGTTCCGGACCGCGCCGCTGTGGGGCCTGGGGCAGCGGCTCTTCTTCCTCCACGACGGTCGCACGAGCGACCTGGTGGAGGCGATCGCTGCGCACAGGAGCCGGAGCAGCGAGGCGAGCATCGTCATCTACCGCTTCCGCTCGCTCACCGATCGAGACCGCCAGGACGTCCTGAACTTCCTGCGATCGCTGTGACGCGTGGACGCGCGAGCCGGTGGGGTCAAGGCGCCCTGAACGCTCCCGCCTTCACCGTTGGGTCCGCTTCTCGTAATCCACGATCCGCTGCACCTTGGGCTCGGAAGGTCCGCCCGGCGTGTACTCCGACTGCAGCCAGATCCGGAGGAGAACCTTGGCGACCTCCACGCCGGTCGTGAATGCGCCCATGGTGATGATGTTGGCGGCGTTGCTCTTCCGGGCGCGCTCGGCGGAGTAGGCGTCCGCCACCAGGGCGGCGTAGGCGCCCGGCACCTTGTTCGCAGCGATGCTCATGCCGATGCCCGTGCCGCAGATCAGGATGCCTCGGCCGTGGATCCCCGCCGCGACCGCCTCGGCCACCCGGATCGCGACGTTGGCGTACACGGTGTCGTCGCTGCCGTAGTCCTTGTAGGAATGGCCATTCTCCTGCAGGAACCGGATGAGGGCCTCCTTGAGCGCTGCAGCATTGGGATCGCAGCCTATCGCAATGGCATCCATCACTTCACCTCCTCGTATCAGCGGCGTGGCGGCGCCTCCGTCGCAAGGCGAAGCAGCGCGGCCAGGCCCTCCGCCTTCCAGGCTGCTCGCCCCACGAACAGGCCGTCGATCCCGGGCGAACCGAGGAACGCCGCGGCGTTCTGGAGGTCGACGCTGCCTCCGTAGACCACCGCGATGCCGTTCGCCGCCTCGGCGCCGTGGGCGTCGCGGACCGCCTCGCGGACGACCGCGTGGACCTGGCTGACGTAACCGGGCTCGGCCGGGATACCGCCCACCCCGATCGCCCAGACCGGCTCGTAGGCGATGGGAATGGCCTGAATCCGGTCCCGCGGTACGCCGTGGAGCGCCATTTTCACCTGGCGTGCCACGGTCTCAGCCGCGGCGCCGAGCCGCTTCTCGTCGGCGGTCTCGCCCACGCACACCAGAGGGACGAGTCCGTGCGTCAGCGCAGCGTGCACCTTGCGGTTCACGGCCACGTCGGTCTCGCCGAACAGCGTGCGGCGCTCCGAGTGGCCCAGCTCCACCAGATCCGCGCCGCAGTCCTTCACCATCGACACGGAGATCTCGCCGGTGAACGCCCCGCTCTCCTCGAAGCGCATGTTCTGGGCGCCGACGAGCAGCGGAAGCCCGGCGGAAAGCCGCTTCACCTCGCGCACGAGGGTGAAGGGAGGGACCACGAACGTGACCGGACCGGAGGGGCCCAGGGCGCGGAGTGCCGGGGTGAGCTCGCGCACGTAGGCTTCTGCGTCGGCCAGAAGGAAGTTCATCTTCCAGTTGGTACCGATCCAGGTCCGGCGCATCGCTCAGGCCCCGCCCGCCGCGCCTGGCGCGGCCGCGAACTCCGCCATGAGCTTCAGGATGAGGTGGGTCGATACGGCGCCCGGATCGCGGTGGCCCAGGGCCCGCTCGCCGAGCGTCTTCGCCTTTCCCATCACGGCCAGCATCCCGGCGGTCCGCTCCGCGCCGAGTCCCGCCGCCTCGGCGGCGGCGGCGAGAGATGCATGGAGCGGCTCGCTTGCGCGCTCGCGGGCGGCGATCATGGCGGGCTCGAGGGCGTCCACCATCGTCTTGTCGCCGGGCTTCGCCCCGCCTCTCGCCTTCACCGCCGCGAGCCCGTCCGTCAGGAAGCGGGCGAGGGCGCCGCTCGTGAAGGTCCGCTCCTCCTGCAGCCCGGCCCCGCCGCCCCGGAACAGGGTGCCGAAGATCGCCCCGGACGCGCCACCGATCGACGCCATCAACGAGGTGCCCACTGCTTGCAGGAGGCGTCCCAGCGAGTCGTACTTCTTGTCGGCGATCTCGAGCCGCACCGCCTCGAAGCCGCGCGCCATCCCGATGCCATGGTCGGAGTCCCCGATGGCGCGATCCAGTTCGGTGAGGAGGTCCTTGCTTGCCTCCATCCCCCGAGCCACGTGGACGAGCATGTCTCGCGCCACTTCCAGACCGAGGCCGATCGCTTCCATCGCTCACGCCTTTCTCAGGGCGAGGGAGTCGGCGGGCGCGTCCCAGTGACGCCCGAGCTCGGCGTCGAGCCTCAGGAGGGAGATGGAGAACCCCGCCATCTCCTGACAGGTGCAGAAGCTCCCGATGAGCGTGTCATGTACACGGATACCCGCGCCGGCAAGGACCTGGTGGACCCGGCGGGTGACGATCCAGAGCTCCATCGCGGTGGTGGCTCCCAGGTCGTTCACCAGCAGGCACACCTCGTCGCCCCGACGGAAGGGAAGGTCGGCGAGGAGGCGAGACATCATCTTGTCCACCAGGGGGTCGGCTTCGAGCATCTTCTCCCGCGAGACGCCAGGCTCACCGTGAAGGCCCATGCCGATCTCGATCTCGTCGGCGGGGAGATCGAAGGTGGGGGCGCCCGTCTCGGGGATGGACCCGGCCGACACCGCGACGCCCATCGAGCGGGTGGCGTCCCGGGCCTTGGTGGTCACCCGGAGCACCTCGTCCAGGCTGCCGAGCGAGGCGGCCGCCGCGCCCGCCACCTTGATCACGAAGACATCGCCCGCGATCCCGCGCCGGTCCGTGAAGCGGTCCGCAGGGGCGGAGGCCACGTCGTCCCAGACGCGGACCGTCCGCACCGGGATGCCCTCGCCGGCAGCCAGCTCCGCGGCGATGTCGAAGTTCATGTTGTCGCCGGCATAGTTGCCGTAGACGTAGAGGACCCCGTTCCCCTTGCTGAGCGCGCGGGTGGCCTCGAGGATGGTGTCGGGCGAGGGCGCGGCGAAGACGTTGCCGCAGGCCGCTCCGTCGGCGAGGTTCTTCCCTATGAAGGCGGCGAAGAGCGGCTCGTGCCCGCTGCCGCCTCCCACCAGGAGCCCCACCTTGCCCTGGGGCAACTCCGACTTCACCAGCGCGTTCTTCTCGCCCAGCTTCCTGATACGGCCGCCGTACGCCGCGATCACCCCGTCGATCAACTCGGGCACGACGCGCCGAGGATCGTTGACGATCTTCTTGGTCTGCACGCCCTACCTCCCGGCCCAGCCCGGCACCGCGCGTACTCCCGATCCGCGCGTCACTTCGCCTCCGTCTGCGTCTTCGCGGTGACGGCCCTCCGCACGTTTCGTTCGGAGACCATGGCGGAGACCGACCCGATGGCGATCGACACCACCACGATGACACCGCTGACCACCGTCTGCCAGTACGGCGAGACGCCGAACAGGACGATCATGTTCTGGATCACGATGATGACACCGATGCCCAGCAGTGCGCCGATCGGCTCGCCAACACCTCCGGTCAGGGAGATACCTCCGATGACGCTGCCCGCGATGGAGTTCAGCGGCCAGCTCTCGCCGATCCCCGGCTGAGAGGTCCCCAGCCGTGCCACCATCAGGATCCCCGCGACCGACGCCAGGAGCCCGGCGAATGCAAACGCCAGCATCTTGATGAGGTTCACCTTGATGCCGAGGATCAGCGAGGCCTCCCTACTGTTCCCGATGGCGTAGATGTACCTCCCACCCTTCGTGTACCTCGCGTAGACGATGACGAGGATGGCGATCGCGAACATGATGATGAAGGGCGTCGGGACCTTCAGGAGGTAGCCCTGCCCCAGGAAATAGATGCTCTTGGGAATGTTGGTGATGGCCTCACCGTGCGTGAAGACGAGGTTGAAGCCGCCGAACACCCCGCTCATCCCGATCGTGACCACCAGGGAGTTCAGCCTGAGCTGGGTGACCAGCAGGCCGTTCACGAGGCCGAACAGGAAGCCGAAGGCGAGGCAGAGCAGGATCGACAGATACGGATCGATCCCCAGCTCGACCATGAAGATGCCCCCGAGGACTCCGCAGAATGCGGAGATCTTTCCCAGGGAAAGATCGATCTCGCCGAGGATCAGGAGGATGGACTGACCGAGGGTGATGAGCCCGAGGAACGCCAGATCCCGGATGAGGGACTGCAGGTTGTAGAAGTCCAGGAAGTACTTCGAGAACGTGGTCGCGACCACGCAGAGGACCACCAGCACGACGGCGATGTTGAAGCTGGACGATTCCCTGGCCTCCTTCCAGAAGCGGGCCGGTCCACTCGCGCTCGTCATGCTACGTCTCCCGTCCTCTCACTGCCTGCCCGGAGCCGATCATCGCGCTGATGATGTCGGTCCTCTCCGTCTCTGCCGTGACGAACTCGCCGACCTTCTCGCCGTGGTAGACAACCAGGATCCTGTTCGAGCACTTGATGAGCTCGTCGATCTCCGATGAGATGAGAATGATCGAGACCCTCTCCTTCTCGGCGATCTCCTTCATCAGCCGGTAGATCTCCTCCTTGGCACCGACATCGATCCCCTTGGTTGGCTCGTCGAAGATGAGGATCCTCGGGCCACGGTGCATGGCCCGACCGATGATGACCTTTTGCTGGTTGCCGCCGCTCAGGAACATGATCCTCTGCGCCAGCGACTCCGCCCTGACGTTGTAGGTCCTCATCACCTCGGCGCCCAGGCTGGCCTCCTTCCGGGGGGAGATGAGGAGCAGGCGGCGGAGCTTTTCCACCATGATGACGGCGATGTTCTGCAGCACCGAGAGGTAGGGGAAGATCCCCTGCCGCTTCCGCTCCTCGGGCAGGTAGAGGAGGCCGTTTCGTATCGACCGGCTGGGATTCGGCGAGACGATCTTCTTGCCGAAGAGCTCGATCGAGCCCGACCAGAACGGCCTGTAGCCGAAGATTCCTTGCGCGATCTCGGACCGTCCCGCGCCCACGAGCCCGGCGAAGCCGAGGGTCTCTCCTTCCTTGAGATCGAAGCTGATGTTCCGAAAGCCCTTGCCGCTGATGGCGTCGACCTTGAGCAGCGTGGCCGGCCGGGTTCCCGCCGGCCGGTACTTGGCCGTGGGATCGATCTCCTGGCCCACCATCTTCCGGATGACCCAGTCGATGGAGCAATCCTTCACGGCGGCATTTCCCACCTGTACGCCGTTGCGCAGCACCGTGATCTCGTCTCCGACTGCGAAGACCTCCTCGAGCTTGTGCGAGATGAACACGACCGCCTTGTTGGCCTTCTTCAGCTCCTCGATCACCCCGAAGAGTCTCTGGATGTCGTGCGAGACGAGGCTCGTGGTCGGCTCATCGAGCAGGATGATCTCCGAGTTCTTGTTGACGATGGCGTGCGCGATCTGCAGGAGCTGCTGCGCAGAGATCGGGATCCGTCCGGCGATGTCGTTTGGCCCGGCCTGGATGCGGTACTTCTCGAGGATGGGCAAGGCCAGCCTGTCGAGGACCTTCCTCCGGACGAAGCGGCTCGGGTAGATGTCGCTGCTGTAGGGCAGGAACAGGTTCTCCGCCACGGTGAGGTGCGGCAGGAGGTCGATCTCCTGGGGTACGTACCCGATCTTCCCGAAGAGCTGCCGGTGCTGCAGCGGATCCCGACCGAAGATGAAGATCGATCCTTCGTCGGGCTGGTAGACGCCGGTCAGGATCTTGATGAGCGTGCTCTTCCCCGCCCCGTTCTCGCCGACGAGGCAGTGAACCCTTCCCGGTTCCAGCCCGATGCTGATGTTGTCGAGGGCAAGGACGCCGGGGAAGCGCTTGCTGATGCCCTTCGCCTGAAGTGCATGCATGCCCGGGTGCTCGTCACTCGAGGATGACGGAGAGCTTCGCCGCGTGGGGAGCGGCGGAACTCTCCGTCTTCACGTTCCCGAGGGAACCGACTACTTGGGGTTCTTCTTCAGCCACTCGTCGACGTTGCCCTTCGTGATCACGTCGATGCCGGTGTCGACCCAGTACGGCATGCGTCCGCCGATCGCCGCCTGGTAGAGCATGATGACCGCGAGAGCGCCCTGCTCCCGGGGCTTGGTGGCCGACAGACCGTCGAGGACGCCCTCCTTCACCTGCACGACCTCGTCATGGAGGCTGTCCATCAGGACCGCCCTGACCTTCCCGATCTTGCCCGCCTCCCGGATTGCGGCGGCGATCCCTGCGGAGGTCGCGTCGCAATTGAGGTAGCCGACGAGGTTGGGGTGGGAGGCCATGACCGCCGCGGCCTGCTGCTGGGCGGTGTTGATGCTGTCGTTGTCGATGCCGCCGTCAACGATCTTCACGTTCGGGAACTTCTTCAGGTACGCGAGGTGGGCCTCGTAGCGCTCCTTGTGGTTCGGTGCGGTGGGGAAGCCCTGCATGACGGCGATCTCGCCCTTGTACCCGACCAGCTTGAGGAGCATCTCGGCTGCGATGTTCGCCTGCTGAGTGAAGTTGTTGCCGACGCCGCCGATGCCCAGGTCAGGGGGCGGCGGGGAGTCGAAGGTCATGAGCTTGATGCCGCGGGCCATGATCTCCTTGAAGACCTGCCTGTTCCCGGATGCGTCGAGCGGATCCACCGTGATGCCGTCAGGCCGGGTCGTCGCCACCTGCTCGAGGAGCGAGTTCTGCTCCGTGACATCCGCTTTCGTCGGAGCGACGTAGTCGACGACGACCTTCACCCCGAGTTGCTTGCTCAGGATCGCCGCCTCCTCCTGCGCACCCTTGTTCACCTCGTCGAACCAGGGATGTACGACCTTCGGGACGATCACGAATCGATAGTCCTTGGCCGACGCGAGGGGAGAGGTCAGTATTGCGACGAATAGACCGAGGACGACTTTCTTCCACATAGATGGCCCCCAATATGAAGGATCGAATCGAGAGTGAAGATCTTCCGGCTAGGGTCGTGGATCGAGTTCCCTCCTTTTCTGGCACGCGGTACGAGGGCGGCCGCATCTTACTTCCCCGCTACCCTCGTGGGG
>Ga0335085_10009345_pt1 | contig 14812 bp, 8 predicted proteins | sample Lox_Sample_45_FD_206712 | JGI IMG/M metagenome (GOLD analysis project Ga0335085, IMG submission 206712) | Soil microbial communities from Loxahatchee National Wildlife Refuge, Florida, United States - Lox_Sample_4.5 | ecosystem: Environmental > Terrestrial > Soil > Wetlands | place: USA: Florida... | reverse complement strand
TCCACCCACCGGAGGGACGTCCATGAATGCACGCGCCGCAGGCATAGCCGGCGCGATCTATGCGATCGCGATCGTGATCTCACTCTTCGTCGGCGCCCTGCTGCCCGTGGCGATCATCGGCGCGCTCGTGGTCGGCCTCGTCTACCGGCTCGCCGCCGGCAAGCCCCAGGCCGGCCAGGGCCGCCAGCGCAACCGCAACCGCGAACGGGCCCGCGGCTAGAGTCGGCGTGGCCGCCGCGCGGGCGGCCCCACCGTCGCAGTCGCCGCACGGGGGGCCGCTAGCTCGCTATCTGCGAGCCCCCGCCGGCGCGGCCGACGCCGCGCTTGCCCCTGCGCTTTGCCTGCATGAGGGCGGAGTCCGCGGCATGGAGCAGCTCGTCAAGGGTGCTTCCGTGGTGCGGGTGAAGCGCGTATCCCACGGTTCCGGACACCTCGCAGTCCTGGCGGCCGGTCTGTGCGACCGCGGCCTCGATCGCCTCGACGCAGCGCGCGCCGAGCGTCCGGCTGGCGGAGGCGTCGGCTTCACGAGCCACGAGCGCGAACTCGTCGCCACCGATGCGCGCCAGGCAGTCTTCCGGACGGGTCACCGCGCTCAGCGCCTGAGCGATCGCCTGCAGGAGGGCGTCGCCGGCCTCGTGGCCGTGCCGGTCGTTTACCCGCTTGAGGTTGTCCACGTCGATCATCGCCACGGTCACGAGCGGCTCCGGCTCGGTGCCGGCGGCGCTCAGCACGCTCGTCGCCTGGGTGCGAAAGGCCCGCCGGTTGGGCAGCCCCGTGAGCGGATCGTGCGAGGCGAGCTCGCGCGCGGTCCGCTCGGCGGTGCTGAGCTCATGCTTGCCGTACAGGATGATCGCCAGGATCACAGCCGCCGCGGTGACGAGGACGACGAAGCGCACCATGAACTCGAGGCTGGCGTCCCCCGCGGTGTACGCGAACGGCGTGGCACAGACGAGCACCGCCCCGGCGAACCGGAAGATGGCGCCCGAGTTCAGGAAGTAGGCGGCGAACACCACCACGACCAGCACGAGCGGGAGCAGCGGGCTGGTGGTGCCGCCGGTGGCGTACACGCCGAGCGCCACGCACGGGATGACGACCAGGTCGGAGACCACGTAGACGCGCTCGCCGAACCTCGGCGCCGACACCAGGACGAGCAGCCCGCATGCCTCGGCGACGCAGATGAGGGCGACTATCAGCGAGCCGTGCGAGGTGTCGGCGTCCGGAAGCGCGACAACCAGCAGCGTGATGAGGGCGCCGCCGAGCCAGCAGGCCGAGGCAACGAGCGCCTTCGACGTGAACCGCCCGGAGGCCCGGACCCAGGCTCGCCGGAGCCCGCGCTCACGCGGCTGCGGCGGCGTGCTCTCGCCCACGAGGCGCGGCGGGGGCCCGGCGATCTGCGGCTCTGCGTCGCCGACTCTCTCCGCCCGGGCACCGGTCTCGGCGGGCGCCGGGTCGCCGGTAGCCGGATCCGCCGCGGCCAGCTCGGAGCTCGCCAGGGCGGCGATCCCGGCCTGGACGTCCGGCTCGAGCCCGCCCGCCGCCGCCACGTCGATCGCGTCCGCGGTCTTGGCGTGCTTGGCCTTGTACATGTCCGCGTCGGCGGCCGCCAGGAGCTCGGCGAAGGTCTGCCCGTCCTCCGGCCAGATCGCGTAGCCGACGCTGCCGGACAGGTCCGAGCCCTCGAACCCGGCGCGGGCGCGCGCATCCTCGATCGCAAGCCCACAGCGGCGCGCGATCGACTGAATCTCGTCGCGGCTCTTCTCGTTGGCGAGGACGACGAACTCGTCCCCCCCAACCCTCGCCACGCAGTCGCGCTCGTCGCCGACCGCGGCAACGAGCCCGAGGCCGACCTGGCGCAGCAGTTCGTCGGCGCCCAGATGGCCGTACTCGCTGTTGATGGCCTTGAAGTCGTCGATGTCCATGGCAATCACGGCGGAGCCCTGACCAAGCTCCTGGCGCGCGGCGCGATCCTGCAGGCTGCGCCGGTTGTGCAACCCGGTGAGCGGATCCGAGAGCGCCCGCCTGCGCGATTCGAGCTCGGCCCCGAGCAGGCAGCGCTTGCGGTGGGCCACCACGGCGGACATCCCCCAGAAGCCGGCCACAAGGATCAGGGACCGGCCGGGGAACTGCGTGCCGGCCAGCGCGGAGTCGTACAGCAGCGGTGACAGCGCAAGCGCGCTGTTGAGCACCAGGTGGGCGACCATGTGCCGCGTCCTGAAGAAGTACGCGTCGTAGAGGACCGGGAAGAAGTAGAGCTCGGCAAAGCCGCTGCTCGCCCCGCCGGACCACAGGCAGGCCAGCCATACGACGATCGCGCCGAGCGTCGAGAAGCCATTGGTGAGGAGGTAGAGCGCGCGGTTGGAGACACGAGGGAACACGACGACCGTGAACACCGCGGCGGCCAGGCAGACGAGGGCGAGGCCGTGCAGCTGATCGGCATGCTTGGTGCCTCCGGGCAGCATGCTGCCCACCCAGATCGTCGCCGCGCCACCCGTCCACATCGCGATCGCCGCCCAGATGCGGACGTTGCGCTCGTCGCGGGGCTCCACTCCGGAGAGCGCGGGAAGCGCGCTGTGAGCGTCGCTCACGGCGGCGAATGCCGATGGTCCGCGTTCGCGCGCCATGCTGCATATGTCGTCCCAAACGGGCCGTTTGCCCACGCCGCCGCGGCCTTGTTAGACGTCCATACGAGCCTCCGAAGGGAGCCCGTACGGGCTGCAAATGCCGCATTTCCGGCGGCCCGAGCCGAATGTCAACCGGCGGCACCCTGAACCCGAACGGACCTCAGCTTCGCGGCCCGACGCCGGTGGGTCGCCGTGCCCAAGGCCTGGCACCCCCGCGCGCATCGAGGGTGGCAGCCGACGGGCGGCTCGCCTAGGCGTCGCCGAGGAAGCTGTCCGAGGCCATCGGGTCGGGATCGAGCATCTCGAGCATGAGCGAGGACCAGGCGAAGGCGCTCGCCCCCATCCCGCGCCCCGTGTAGGGGTCGTAGTACTCGCGCAGCCCGGCCGCCGAAACCGCCCCGGCGAGGCGCGTCCGCAGCGTTTCGGCCTGCTCGAGGTAGCCGAGGCGGACCAAGCCCAACCACAGCAGCCAGGCGGAGTTGACCCAGGTTGGCCCGCGCCAGTATCGCCGTATGCCGAGGGTCGATTCGCGGCGTGAGAAGGACGGCTCGTCGGCCGGGACGGACGGTGGCGGCACGGGCAGCCAGAAGCGCTTCTCGTCGAGCAGGTGCTCCTCGACCAGGCGCCTGCCGATCGCCTCGGGGAGGTCCGGCAGGGCGAGCGGCGACAGCGCAGCCCAGGTGACGACCGGCTCGCGGGCGGGGTGAGGACGCGCGATCGGCCTGAACAGACCGGCCCGCTCGTCGTACATGCGCTCCACGATCGTGCCCGTGAGCGAGGACCGCCCGAGCGCCAGCAGTGACAGGCCGTACAGCACGTTGGTCAGCACCTCGCAGCAGACCGGGCCACCGCGCTCGACGATCCGTCGCAGGTCATAGCCGAGCGAGCGGTTGCGCCGCACCAGCAGCGGGAAGCGGGGCAGCCCCACCGCATGGGCACCCCAGATCGCGTCGAACTGGGGTGAGGCGTCGAGCCCGGACTCGTCCGGCTGCACGATCCAGAGGAGCCCGTCCCCGTCCAGGTCGCGATGGCCGGCGAGCCAGTCGTGGTGGCGCCCGATCGCCGGCTCCGCGGAGGGATCGCCGACGCCTATGTGCCAGGCCCAGGCGAGCGCCGGCGGCTGGATGCTCGCGGTCATCGGGGCGTCGGCCGACAGCACGTTGTAGGTCAGTCGCTGACGCCTGTTGAGCGGCCTGTCCCAGAACATCGTGTGCCCGATGAAGCCGTCCTCGCGCTGGGCGGCCAGCAGCGACTCGAGCTCGGCACGGGCGCGCTCCGGGTCAAAGCGCCGCCACACGATCGCCGCGAAGCAGGAGTCCCAGTACCACTGGAACGGGTAACGGTCGGGGCTCGGCCGGGTGTACGCGAAGCGGGCGCCGTCGCGCTCGCGGACGCCCTCCCGCCAGTTGCGTCTCAGGGTCTCCGCGCAGACGGCGCGGATGCCGCGCGCGAGGTCGTGTTCGGTCAGCAACTGAGCTGCGGCTCCGCCGGCTACCGCTACGAGCGCGTCCCGCGGGTGAGCTCAGCCGGCGGGGGCGGGCAGCGCTCTGCCTTCACGGGCCGACTCGCACGGCCCTGATCGGGTTGAAGAGGAAGCCCTTGCCGCTCGCCGCGACCACGCAGCGCACGCCCTTGGGCTGGACGGCACAGCGGAACGGGCCGATCGTGACCCTGTGCCCGTAGCCGAACGTGGGCGTACCCTCGCCGGCGTTGCCGAGGCGGCAACGGTCCGAGCTGGTCTGCCTGGATGCACAGATCGAGACCTTGCCGCGCGCGCTCACGGTGGCCTTCGATTCACGCTGGGGCCGGAAGCTCTCGCAGAACGCTTCGGTGCTCGCGCCGGAGCCTGCGTAGATCGCGCACGAGGCGATGCCGTGAGGCGTGCGGGCGAAGAATTCGATCGACTTCCCGCTCCCCGCGGCGATGCTCGTCCCGGAGGCGGCCTGCGGGCCGACCGCGACGAGCGCCTGGGAGGCGAGAACGACGAGCGCCGCCAGCAGGACCAACCGCAATCTCTCGGCCATGACGATGTCACCTCCGCAGGTAGGGCTCCAGTTGCTGCCGTGCAGAATTGCACAACGGAGCCCCGTGGGACCTCCGCGGCGGGCGTCCCTCAGCTCACTCGCACCGCCGTGCCAACGGGCACGTGCGCCGCGATCCAGGCGATCGCCCGGTTGGCCAGCCGCACGCAGCCGTGCGAGCGAGCGCTCCCCAGCGGGTCGAGCAGGCTCGTACCGCCGCGGCCGTGAAGGGCGACCTGCCCGTCTCCGCCGGCGAAGCGGCGCAGGACGTTGGAGTGGGCGGTGAGCGGCAGCACCCAGGAGCCCTCGAATTCGCGCGGGTCCGGCTGGCGCAGCTTGGCGGCGATCGCGAAGAGCCCGGAGGGCGTCGGCGTCGAGGGCTTGCCCACCACGGCGGCGAAGGCGCGCGAGAGGTGCCCATCGCGATAGACCGCCACGCGGCGTTGCACGCGCGACACCGCGATCCGCCAGCGGTCGCGGTAGAGCACGGTGTCGTCGGCGTCGACCCAGACCGCGCTGCCGTTGGGCCGCTCGTCGAGCAGGAGACGCAGCCACTCCCTCCCGCTCGCGTCGCGTCGTGCGTCGAGCACAAGCAGGTCGGTGGGCGTTCCCCACCGGCTCACCGGGGAGATCAGGCCGAGCGCGGGAGCAGCTCCCGATGGCTCTGTGTGCGCCACCGCCCGGTAGACCACCCGGGCGACCCACTCCCCCACGTCGCTCGGAGCGCTCTGCGCCGACGCGCCGCCGACGGGTGGCGCGGTGACGCCGGCCAGCGCCGGCGCCGCGGCTGGCACGGCGCCGATCGCGGCGATCGCGAGGGTGGCGAGCAGCGTTGCGAGGGTGCGGCGCATACCGGCGCTAGCCGGTGACGGCGGCTTCGCGGCGCGGCCCCAACGCGCCGACGATGCGCGTGGCGACCTGCGCCGTCGCACCGGGGAAGTTAGCGCCGCTGACGGTGGCTCGGTTGACGAGGCGCCCTCGGGCGTTGGAGTCGACGCGCAGCACGAGCCTGAAGGTGTGGCTGTGCCCCGCCGCGAGCGTTCCCATCGCAAAGCAGACGCGTCCGTGGGCCAGGTGGCCGCCGCCGAGCGAGACGACGCTCGCCTGCGCCGGGAGGCTGTCGCAGACCCGGAGTCGCTGGGCCGCGTCCGGCCCTCGATCGTGCACGAGCAGCCGGTAGACGAGGCGCGCCCCCGGCCGCGCCACGGTGTGGTCCACCAGCTTGCGCAGCGTGACGCGCGCGGGGTCGGCTCCGGCGGTGTCGGGCAGGACGCCCGAGCCGCCCTTCCTGCGCACGGCCGCGCCGGGCGCCGGCACCGGCGGGGCCGTCACCCGCGTTTGCGCCGTCGAGCTGTTGTTGGCCGGTTCGGGATCGGGCTCTTCGGCGCTCACGGTCGCCGTGTTGACGAGCACGCCGGGGCCGCCGGTGATGGTCGCCGCGATCGCGATGTCGGCGGTGGCACCCTTGGCCATCGTGCCGAGTTCGCAGGTGAGCGCGCCTGAGGCGTACTGGCAGGTGCCCTGGGGAGTGCTCGAGCTGAGGTAGCTCGCCCTGGCGGGGAGCGGATCGTGGATGGTGACCCTGTGCGCGGTGGAGGGCCCGTGGTTGGCCACCAGCAGCGACCAGCCGATCTGCGAGCCGCTGGTCGCGCTGGCCGGCGCGCGCTTGATGATCGCCACGTCCGCGGCGGGCCCGGTCAGCAGTTCCGCGGAGGCTCTCGCCCCGGAGGGCTGCGGGTTGCCCGTGGTGCTCGTGACTTCGGCGGTGTTGAGCACGGACTGTTCGCCCAGCGTGAGGCCCACGTCGACGTGCACGTTGATCGTGCGGCTGGCGCCGTTGGCTAGTTCTCCGAGCGCACAGGTGACCTGCTGTCCGGCCGCCAGGCAGCCGGCGTCGTCGCTCACGTAGGTGATCCCGGCGGGCAGCGGGTCGGTGACCGCCACGCTCTGCGCCGCATCCGGCCCTTCGTTTTCGACCTTCAGCGTGTAGGTGGCTTCGCCGGGCAGTTCCACGAAGGTCGGGGCCACCGACTTCTGCAGCTTCAGCTGGGCGGCGGGAAGGACGCGCACCGACGCTTCCGCTTCGGCGCCGGCGGGTTCGGGGTTTTCCGTTTCGCTGGTCACCTTGGCGTGGTTGTCGTCGACCCCGACGCCGTTGGTCTGAACCACGAGTTCCACCGTGACTTCGGCGCCCGGGGGCAGCGTTCCCAGCGGGCAGGTCACTTCCTGACCGACCGCCGAGCAGCTCGCGCCGCTGGCGCTCACGTAGCTGAGGCCGACCGGCAGCGTGTCGACGATCTCGGCGCTTTCGGCGTCGCTCGGCCCGGCGTTGGTGGCCAGGAGCTTGAAGCGTGCCTGCTGGCCGTCGAGCACTTCAGGCGTGAGCGCGGTCTTCTGGAGCTCTAGGCGCGCTTCCGGCTGGGTGTTCGCTGCCACGCTCGCTTCGTTGTTGGCCAGTTCCGGGTCGGGTGTTTCGCTGCTCGCGAGCACCGTGTTGTCGATCTTGCCGGTGGCGCTGCTCGGGACGGCGACGACGATCTGGAAGGAGACGCGTTCGCCGACGGCCACCGTGGCCTTTTCGCAGGTGACGGTGCCGGCGCTCTGCGAGCAGCCGGGCGCTTCCACATAGCTGACCGCGGCGGGCAGGTGGTCGACGAGCTTCGCGCCACGGGCGAGCGAGGGACCGTTGTTCTTGGCCGACACTTCGTAGGTGAGGTTCGTGCCCGGGGTGGCGACCGGGCCGCCGACGATGCTCTTCTGGGCTTCCAGGTCGGCACTCGCCGTCGTTTCGATCGTGCCGCTCGCTTCGACAGGGGTGGCTTCGGCGGAGTCGGAGACGCCGACTTCGTTGACGAGCTTGGATCCGCTCGTGAGCGTCGAGTCGGTTTCGACGGGAACCGTGATGACCACGCTCGCGCCGGAGGCCAGCGACTGGACCTTCCAGGTGGCCGCGCTGCTCGCGGCGGCTTCCTCGCTGAACCCGGCGGCGGGCAGCGCGCTGGCTGTCCCGGGGACGTAGGTCATGCCCGCGCTCGGGATCGTGTCGGCGACGAGCACTTCCCGCGCGACGGCTGCACCGGAGTTCTTCACGGTCACCGCATAGGAGTCGGCTTCACCGGCGTTCACGGTGGCGCGCGCCGGCACCTTCGTCACTTCCAGCTTGGGCAGGATCAGGATCGCGTTCGCCGTCGCGGGGCCGGCGGCGAACGGCCCGTTGGCGTCTTCGGGGTTGCCCTCGGCATCGCTGACGGTGGCGCTGGCGGAGTTTTCGTTCGGATGCGCGGCGCCGCTGCCCGGGCTCGTCTCGGCGCCCAGCGTGGGCCTGGCTTCGTAGGTGAGGGTGGTGCTTTCGCCCGGTTCGAGCGCCACGCTGCTTTCCCAGTCGAGTTCGCGGCCGGCGGCGAGCGTGCCGGATTCGGTGGGCTCGAGCGCGCCGCCGGGCGCGAAGCTCGCGCTGTGGGCGACGTATTCCCAGTTGGCCGGCAGGTGATCGCTCACGTGCACGGCGGTGGCGCGCACGCTGGAGGTGTTCTTCACGACCACGCGCCACTTGAACGGCTGGTCGAGTTCCGCGTTGGCGCTGTGGGGGAAGCCGCCGGCGCCGGTGGTCTTTTCGATCGAGATCGCGGGCAGCTCGACCGTCGCGGTGACCTGTGCGCTCGGGCCGGAGTACTGGCGATAGAGGATCGCTTCCCCGGCGAAGTTCTCGAGGCCGGCGGTGCGTTCGGCTTCGGAGGCGCCGAAGTAGGTCGGGACCTTGGCTTCGTTGTCGACCGCCTCGCCCTGTTCGAGCTGGGTCACGGGGACGAGCTTGCCGCTGTAGCTGAGCGTGACCGTTTCGCCCGGTGCCACGGGCCCCGGGACCGACCAGACGATTTCCCCGCTGCCGTTCGTCGACACCGAGAGTTCTTCGAGCGCCGGCGAGGGCTTGTCGGTCACCTTCAGGTCATACGCCGGCGAGGTGCCCGTGTTCTTGACCTTCAGGCGATAGGCCAGCGTGTCCCCATCCGTGACGCTCGCGTGGGCCGTGCTGTAGGGGCCGCCGTCCACCGACGCTTCCTTCGTCAGCGTGAGCGAGGGCTCCACCACCGTGCTTTCGGCGAACACCGTGCCCGTCTTCTTGTCGAAGGAGCCGGCCGCCGGGATCACGTTTTCTTCGAAGGTCCCCTTTTCGGTCTGGTCGTAGTAGAGGACCGCACCGTTCTTGATCTTCGCGCCGGCTTCGATCTTCGCCCCGCCGCTGCGGTGGGTCGAGCGCACGCTCGCGCGGTACACGAGCTTGACCGTGCGCGGTTCGGCGGTGTCGTTGAGGTTGCCGAGGTACCACGCCACCCTGGTGCTCCCGGCGCCTATTTCAGGCGTGTAGGGATGGATTTCGACTTCGGGGGGGCAGCCGCTCACGCACTTCGATTCGGCACCCACGTATTCGTCGAAGTCGAGCGAGTCGGGAAGCGTGTCGATGACCGTCTCGTTGTAGGCCACCACGTGTGCGGGCAGCGTCACGGTGAGCGTGTAGGTGACCCTGTGGCCGATCGTGGCTTCCGGGCTGTCGGAGGTCTTCGAGACGCTCGCGCCTTCGACTTCGAGTTCGGATTCGGTGCTCGATTCGTAGCGCTTGCGCTCTTCGGCGGTCGGCGCGTTTGCCGCGGTGCGGGCGAGCGGGTATTCACTCGCCAGCAGGCTGGCGGCGGTGGCGGTGGCGGTGTTCCTCAGCAGCGAGGAGGCGACCGGTTCGTCGGCGATCTTCACAAAGAACGGGTAGGTCTGCGCGTGCCCCCCTTCGAGCTTGGCGAGTTCCCAGGTGATGGTGCGGGCTGCTTCGTTCCAGGTGCCTCCGCTGGCGGTCGTTTCCCCGTCGTGGAGAACTTCGCCGCTCGAGTTCGACGGGATCAGGCTCGCGGCCACGTGGTCGACCACGGTGTTGGTGAAGGCCGAGCTCGTGCCCGCGTTGTTGCTCAGTTCGAGCTCGTATTCCACGAGCTGGCCGCCGTGGACCGGATGCCCGGCGGTGTTGTTCGACTGGGTCAGCTTGATCGACGGCTCCACGAGCGCGACTTCGTCGCTGGCTTCGCGGGTCTGGGCGCCTTCGATCGGGTTGGTCCAGCTGAGGCGGCCCTTGTTGAGGATCTTCCTTTCGGAGGCCGCGCCGCCGGCGAAGTTCTTTGCGGCGTTGGCGATGTGGACCCTGAACCGCATCGTCACCTTGCGGCTTTCACCGCTCGGCGCGGAGTAGTTTTCGGGCAGCACCACCACCGGGCTGCCGGAGGGGGCTTCGGCGCTGAATTCGGCGCCGGCCGCGGCGCCGTTCACGAGCGCTTCCACCGAGCCGGCTTCGTAGATCATGCGTTCCGGGGCCGCTTCCGGGATCGTCGGGTCGCTCAGCCTGGCGTGACCGCTGAGCGTGGTGCCCTTCGGGATCGTGACCGACACTTCGAAGGTGACCTGCTCGCCGATCGTGGCCTGTGCGGCTGTGTTGCCGGATTCGACCACCGAGCTCGTGTTCTTCTTTTCGAAGGTCACGTTTTCGGTGCTCACGGTCGCTTCGGAGCGCGCCGCCGGGACATTGGCTTCGCTGTCGAGCAGCGGGTCGATGTTTTCGGCCGGGATGTAGGTGTAGGTGCCGCCGGTGTTGGTTTCGCTCTGGTACTCCCGCACGCCGCTCTTGTCCGTGAGGCTCGTGCCCGGGTTGATCTCGGCCGGGATCTTCGCCACGAAGTGCAGCACCGTGGTGCCGTTGGTGGCGCCGACCTTGGCGGGCACCCCGATTTCTTCCTCGCCGAGCCCCGTTTCCCCCCAGGTGATGCGTCTGCCGACGCAGGCGCCATGGTTGGAGACGGAGACGATGTCTTCGCAGGGCAGCCCTTCGGGCTGTTCGTCCCAGACTTCCACGCCCTGCGCCGCCAGTTCGCCGGAGTTCGAGATCGTGAGCGCGAATTCGACTTCCTCGTTGCCCTTCACCGTGGCCGAGCTGGCGGGCCCGAAGGCCGAGCCTTCGAGCTTGACTATCTTCTTCGACAGGCCGAGGTCGGGGAACTGCAGCTGGTAGTTGGCTTCGGCGCGCAGCGCGAAGGATTCGCCGGGCGTGTTGATGCTCGCGAACTTCATCAGGTTGCCCTGCAGGTCGCCGGGCGCCGCGTTCTCCGGCAGTTCGGCCGTGGTGGCGAATACGCGTTCCAGGCGCTGACCGCCCTGGCCCACGAAGCCCGATTCCGGGAGCGTCCAGGTGAGCACGCCGCCGGCTTCGCCATGACCGGCTTCGGCGTGATCGAAGGTGGTTTCCGGCAGCGTGTCGCCGGCCGTGGCCCCTTCGCCGGCGCCGGCGTTGAAGCCTTCGTCGAAGACGACCGAGCCGGGCAGGAAGTCGGTCACGACCGACCCGTGGGTGCTGAGCGACGACGGGAAGCTCGCCTCGACCAGCCAGCAGACGAGGTCGCCGGGGTGGTAGACCGGGGTCGAGGTGGTGTAGGTGTCGCTCAGGCACGCCGTGCCCGAGGTGGCGATCTTCTTCGCGATGGTGGGGCCTTCGGCCGATTGCGAGGCGCTGGCGCCCGCCGAGACCGGTTCTTCGAGCGGCCGTTCGTGGTTGATCCGTTCTGTGGAGCCTGCCGTGCAGTCGGTGTCGCCTGCGCACACGACGTTCGTGGTGGCGTCGGCGAGGGCTTCGTTGGTGATCCCGTCGTTGGCGAGGATCGGCGTGTCCGGGGCATGACCCGACTGGTAGTGCGTGCGCGTGCGCGAGTAGAAGGTGATCGTCGTGCCTTCGTTCTGCTTGAGCTCGGCGAGGGCAGGGTCCGTTTCCTCGTTCCAGACGAGCTTCCAGGTGCCGTCGGGTTCTTCGGTGGCGGACTTGTAGGGCGAGGAGGGTTCGTCGCCGGGGACCGGTTCGCATTCGGCCGACCCGGCGAGGTTGGTGGAGCTGAGCGGACAGAGGCCGTTCGGCAGCGTGTCGGTGACCGTGATCGCGGTGTTGAAGCGGTACTCCGAGGAGTGCAGGTCGAGCGTCCACTTCGTGATCTGGCCGTCGGCGAGCACGTTCGTGCTGGCGGACTTGCCGATCGTGATGTCCTTCGCCACGCTGCCGAGGGTGTCGTTGGCGGACACCGCGGTGGTACCTTCGAACTTGCCGCCGGTTTCCGCGAAGGTCACGATCGACTCGCCGTCGCGCGTCTCCTTGCCGGAGTTGTTGTCGAGGTTGGCCGCCTGGTTGCCGCTCGCGCCGGTCGGCTTCGTCCCGGTCCAGCTCAGCGTGTTTTCACGCAGGGGGACCGCGGCGCGGAATTCGAAGGTCCGTGTCGCACCGGCCGCAAGCGAGCCGAGGCTCCAGCGCAGGTGGCTGTAGACGGCGCGCGGGTCGCCGCCAGAGGCGTCCGGTTCGGCTTCCACGGCTTCCACGAGTTCCGGTGCCGTGCAACCGCCGAGCGCCGCCACTTCGATCAGATCGGAGCCCGGATACTCTTCGCGGCTGCCCGGGTTGGTGGGCGCTTCGGTGGTGTGGTCGGCGTTCGCGCCGCCACAGCCGAGGTACTCCAGCGCCGCGGGGAGGTAGTCGTCGAGGGTGACGTTGGTGGTGGGCTTGACGCTGTTGTTGGTGACCGTGACCTTGTAGACCGTCTGATGGTCGTGCACGCCGCGAAGCAACGTGCCGCCGCCGGACTGGCTGATCTCGATCGCGGTGACCTTGCTCGATGACGAGCCGGTGGCGCTGCCGGTGAAGGAGTGCGCTTCCGGTCCTTCCGGGGCGCCCGTGGCGCTGAACTTGGGCAGCCAGCGTGGTTCCTTGTTGATGTAGGCGCCGGCTTCCACCGCGAAGGTGCTGCCCACGGTATAGGTGACCGTGGACGGCGTGACTTCGAAGGAGAGCGTGTTGTGCGAGCTCGGCGAGAGGTCGCCCACGTTGCTCCAGATCAGCGTCGTCTTGCCGGCCGAGGGCTCGTTCGCGATCGACGTCGGCGCCGGCGCCGGGCCGGAGCCGACATGCGTGCTGCCGGGGACGAGCGACACCCCGGACGGCAGCACCGCCCGGTAGCTCAGGTTGTAGCCGTAGGGCTGTGCGACCGGATTTTCGGCTGTGAGGATGACCGTGGCGTTCGAGCCGTAAAGGACCTGCGTCGGGGACCCCACGCCGAGCGTGATCGCGGGGCTGTTTTCGGCCTGCGCCACCGCGGGCGCGAGCAAGGGGACGGCAGCGACCGCTGCCGCGAGCAGGCAGCGACGGACCGTCGGCGCGCAGGGAGCAGCGCCGCGTCGAGGGCGGACCAGCAAGAGCACGGGTGGTCCATCGGCACCGGCCAAACGCCACTTGAGCAGCGACGCCCGGGAGCGGCCGATCGGCGCCGCGTGGGCATCTGCGAGCGATGCCGAGCAGAAAAGGCGGCCGCCCCCCGAGCTCCGCGTAGCGATTGTTCTCCGGGCGGGCCCCCCTGTCGTGGTCCCGTCGCGGGCGCCGGGCGGATATGGTGCTCGCGATGAGCAGCCCCCGAACGCGATGGCTCGTCCCGGCGGCCGCCGGCGCCCTCTCGCTCCTCGCCGTGACGGCGGCGGCCGGTGCCGCGGTCAACCTGGTGTACTCGACGGCCAGCAACGAAGTAGTCCAGCCGCAGCCGCGCCATGGAACGTGTCATGCGATCGGCGCCGGGCTCTACTCCCGGCCGGACCCGCGCTGCACCCCGGGGGCGCTCAACCCGGCGGTCAAGCAGACCACGATCGGCCAGACGATCTGCCGCACCGGCTGGACCTCCACCGTGCGGCCGCCTGAGAGCGTCACCGAGCCGGAGAAGCGGGCCAGCATGGCCGCCTACGGCGATCAGGGGCCGACCCACAGCTACGAGTACGACCACTTCGTGCCGCTCGAGCTGGGCGGCGCCACCAACGACCCCCGCAACCTCTGGCCCGAGCCCGGGGCGTCGCCGAATCCGAAGGACAGGATCGAGGGCCAGCTCAAGCGTCAGGTCTGCGCCGGCAAGATGACCCTCGCGAAGGCGCAGCAGTCGATCGCCGCCAACTGGGTGAAGCTCGCGCGGCCGTAGTCCGCGAGCCGAGGGCGCAGGTCAGACCGACAGGCTGGACGGCTCGCCCTCGGCGAAGGCGCGCCCGACCTTGCGCTCGCGCTTGCGTTCGAGCAGGCGTACGTCAGCGGCATCCAGCAGCTCGGTGGCGCTGCTCGTCGGCGTTATCAGCGCGGCGCCGTAGGTGAGGTTGGGCGTGCTCCCATCGGGCAGGTGGAAGTGCGCGCGCATACGGTCGCGCGCGCGCTGGGCCACGGAGTCGGCCACGCTGTCGTCGCAGCGTTCGGAGAGAAGCACCGCGAACTCGTCACCGCCCCAGCGGAAGCAGCTGTCGGGCGTGCGCACGCTTTCGCGCAGCGCCGCCGCACAGGCCGCCAGGCAGGCGTCGCCCACCGGATGCCCGTGGTTGTCGTTGATCAGCTTGAAGTTGTCGATGTCCAAGAGCATGAGGAGGCCCTGCCCCTGCGCCGCGGTGACCTCGAGCGCATGATTGAAGGCGCGCCGGTTGCCGAGCCCGGTGAGGTTGTCGGTGAGCGATTCCGATCGGGCCGCGTCGCCCTCCCTGGCCAGGCGGGCGCGCTGTCGGCGAGTGTGGCTCATGGTGAGCGCGACGAATGTGGCGATGCTCAACGACACGGCGGTGCTCGTGGCCACCATGCCGATCGGGAAGCCGTGGCGCCCGTAGGCGAGCGGCAACAGCGTGAGCGCGATGACGTAGACCGAGAGCGGGATCCACTTGCGCAGGGGTTGCCCGAGCGCGTTGCCGAAGATGGCGAAGCCGAACAGCGCCGTGTACGGCGCCGAGCCCCCGCCGGCCATCCACTCGAGGATGGCGATCTGGCTGACCGATGCGCACGACTGGACGAAGAGCCTCTCCATGGTGATGCGCTCCGGGCGCCGGCGCAGGCTGATGGCGAAGAGGATCGAGAGCGGCATGCTCGCCCCGACGACCACCCAGCCCCACATACCGAACGCGTGGGTGGGGGGATAGAACGGCAGGAGGAGGGCCGATATCACGATCCCGAATCCCCAGAACGCCGAGCTCATCTTGATCGAGAAGGCGAGATCGACGCCGGCGTATTGGCCTTCCTTGATGAGCATGCCCTGGATATCGGCGCCACCGGCACGCCACTGAGGGCCGGAATGTTGTGTTTAGCCCAATGGA
>Ga0335085_10009344_pt1 | contig 14812 bp, 13 predicted proteins | sample Lox_Sample_45_FD_206712 | JGI IMG/M metagenome (GOLD analysis project Ga0335085, IMG submission 206712) | Soil microbial communities from Loxahatchee National Wildlife Refuge, Florida, United States - Lox_Sample_4.5 | ecosystem: Environmental > Terrestrial > Soil > Wetlands | place: USA... | reverse complement strand
TAGGAAAAGCGGCTGGCGATGCGTTCGGCCGCCAGCGGATAGATGGCCGAAAAACCTGCGCCGGTCAACAGCAGCCCAACCACGACTCCGAACCGGCTTCCCGCCGCGAGCAGTGCTGTGCATCCGAACAGCGCGCAGAAAGCGCTCGCGCCCAGCAGCCTGCCATGGCGCATCGCGCGCAGCAGCCGGACCGCGATAATGCGCCCGACCATCAGTGCGCCCCAGTACACGGCGAGCAGCGCCACTGCGCTTCCCGGACTCATGCCGCGGCGGTCGATCAGCAGAATCGGCAGCCAGCCCGCAAGGGACCATTCATTACCGAACTGAAAGAACAACAGCAGCGCGAAAAGAATTGCCAGCGGGCTGCGAAGGTCTTTCATCGACTGCGTCAGCGATACCGACGCCGGCAAATCGTGGCTCTTCGCTGCGCCGCCGAGCCGCAAAAGTCCCGCCACAACGCCCGCGATGGCCGGAACAACCGCGGTACCCGCCAGCAGACGCGTGGCGCCGCTGCCGTCGAACGCCTGCGCCAATAGGGCTGCGGCCAGCACGCTGCCTCCGCCAAAAAAAATTCCGCCCGTTAAAGTCACGCGCGCGGGATTGAACTCGTAACACGGCGTCACCGCCTCCAGCACCGCGGTGTTCATGATTCCCGCCGCCAGCCCGCTCGCGAACAGAGCGATGAACTGGTACCAGGTCTGCGCCGGGGGTTCCGCCACGGCCAGCAGCAGCATGGCGACTGCAGCCGCGAAATAAGCGCCCGCGAGCAGCTGAGCCAGAGTCGTGCGGCGCGCCAGCCGCTGTGCCAGAGCACCACCGGCAATCACGCCGAGGCCCAGCACCAGAAAAAAATCACCCGCAGTCGCGAAATCGGGCTGAATGTGAAAACCCCAGAGCGGCAAAAGGCCGCCGGGGAGCGCCAATAGGAAGCCGGATACGACCAGCCCGCACAGAATCTGCCACGGCTTCGCCGAAGGCTGCGTGAGCTGTTCGGGCTGCGTTTCGTTCGTAGCGGCCAAATTTGCCAACAATGAATGCTACAACAGAATGCGTGAGGAGCTCATGAAAATTCCGTTGACACCTCTCCGCTGCCTCCATCGCGGCATCGACCTGTACGGAGCCAAAGAAGGTGTCATCTGCGGCGCGAAACGGTTCACCTACGCCGCCTTCGGCGAGCGCTGCCAAAAGCTCGCATCGGCGCTGGAAAAAGCCGGCGTGCGCCCTGCCGATCGCATCGGGTATCTGAGTCTGAATACGCATCAACTCCTCGAAGGTTACTTCGGGGCGCCGCAGGCGCGCGCCATTCTGATGCCTCTGAATATCCGGCTCACGCCCGCCGAGCTGGCTGTGATCCTGCAGCACTCGGAGCCGCGCATGCTTCTTTACGAAAACGATTTCGCCTCGTATATCGATCCGCTGCGCAAAGCCTGGCCGCACATGCGCACCGTGAATCTCGACACCGAATACGAGGACTTCCTTTCGGGCGGAGTCGCGCAGCGCGCCGATGTCATGACCTACGACGAGGAATCCATCGCCGAGCTTTTCTACACCAGCGGCAGCACGGCGAGCCCCAAGGGCGTTATGCTGTCCCATCGCACCATCTATATGCACGCGATGGCCGTGGCCGCGGTCTTCAATCACGACGACCGCGATGTGGAACTGCACACCATCCCGCTGTTTCACGCTAATGGATGGGGACGCGCTCAGACCGCGACCATGATGGGGCTCAAACAGGTGATGATGCGGCGATTCGATCCCGCCACCGTCTGCCGGCTGATCCAGGATGAAGGCGCAACCAGCATGTCGCTGGTTCCCACGATGGCTAATGCGCTGCTCATGTTCCACCAGCTTTCCGAATACAACCTGTCTTCGCTGAAACAGATCAGCATTGGCGGCGCGGCTTCTTCGCCCGAGCTGATCGATCGCATGGAGCTCGCTTTCCACTGCGACGTCTTTGCCGGGTACGGGCTCACCGAGACCAGTCCGGTGGCGTCTCACGCCCGCCGCAAGGGCACCATCGGGCAGGAAGAAAAACACGATCGGCTGCGCCGCCAGGCCATGGCCGGTTGGCCGTTGCAGGGCACGGAGCTGCGCGTCGTGGACGCGGAGATGCGCGACGTGCCGAAGGATATGTCCACTGTCGGCGAGGCGGTCATCTTCGGCGATAACGTCATGGACGGCTACTATAAGGACCCCGAAGGCACCAAAGCCGTCATGAGCGGCCCGTGGTTCCACAGCGGCGACATGGCGGTTTGGGACAACGAAGGATACGTCCAGATTGTCGATCGCAAGAAAGACATCATCATCAGCGGCGGCGAGAACATCGCCTCAATTGAAGTGGAAAACGCGCTGGCCGCGCACCCCGCTGTGGCCGAGGCGGCGGTTGTCGGCGCGCCCGATCCGCTCTGGGGCGAAATACCCGTGGCGTTTGTCGTGACGAAACCGGGGCACACAGTAGCGGAGCGGGATTTGCACGATTTCGCCTCCAAACGCCTGGCCAGGTACAAACTGCCGAAGAAATACCTCTTCCAGACCGAGCCTTTGCCCAAGGGAGGCACGGGGAAAATCCTTAAACGCGAACTGCGCGAGCAGTTCTGGCAAGGAAAAGAGCGGCGCGTGCAGGGAGGCTGAAGTCAGTATTTCGGCCGGTCTGCCCGGATTGAGTCAAACGGACACACCCGGCCCGCCGGGCGGGACCTGCCAACGGCGCCGGGCCGTGCCTGGCCAAACGGAATCAATGAGTTAAAAATCCCGCATTCTGGTGCTCGGTTTGCTATTCTGGTTCGCGAATCGTTAGAAGTAACTCAACCTGCCCTCTGCTGCAACACCGGGCGATTGGGATGACGGGTCCGAGGTGATTGGCGTTCGGGCGCCAGTAACCGAAAAAGATCGGCTCGTAATCCTGCGCATGTGGGTTGCAGCAGGAGGGGTTTTCTCTCCCTTCCGCGGTACACTTTTTTTTCCACGTTGCGATCGAATACCAGTTCCGAGCCCGCTCGCTGGACTGCTGTGTGCGTATTCGCACTGGCGTCGGCCTGGAACTACCTGGATCGCCTGACGCTCTCTGCCGCGGCCCCGCGCATCGTGGCGGAGTTCCATCTCAATAACACCCAGTACGGTTGGCTGCTGGCGGCGTTTTCGCTGTCCTATGCGCTCGCTTCGCCGGCCGTGGGCTGGTATCTCGATCGCCTGGGACTCGAGACCGGAATCGTCTGGGCCGTTGGCCTGTGGTCCATCGCAACGGCATTATGCGGTTGGAGCCGCAATCTGATCCAGCTGATCGGCGCGCGCGTTTTTCTCGGGATCTGGGAATCCGCCGGTATTCCGGCCGCCGGCAAGCTCAACGCGATTTATCTCGAACCAAAAGACCGTGCCGTCGGCGCCGCTATGACGCAGGCAGGCCTGACCGTGGCCGGCGTCGGGGCGCCTTTGCTTGTAGCGTCGATGGCCGGATGGCGCAATCCGTTTTTCATCTGCGCGGCTTTGGGTTTGCTCTGGATTCCGCTCTGGATGGCCGTGCGGCGGCGCATTCAGCCTTATGAAGTGGTGGCGCCGCGCCGGGAGCCCGGCGCTTTTCAGCGCCTCATGAAGGACCGCCGGCTGATTGTCCTGACAATCGCCAACATTCTTTGGATGGGAATCTACACCCTCTGGTCGAACTGGACGACGCTCTATCTCACCACCAGCTTCCATCTCTCAACCGCCGCTGCAAACGGATACGCGTGGGCGCCGCCGCTTGCATCCATGCTGGGCGCGTTCACCGGCGGCTGGATTTCGCGCCGCGCCATCCAGCAGGGAATGCCGGCGGTCCGGGCGCGAGTGCTGGGAGCGCTGGTCAGCGCGATCGGGTGTCTCGTTACGGTGCTGGTTCCGCTCGGTCCGACGCCGCTCTGGGCCATGCTCGGCATTTCAGCCAGCTACTTCTGGGTGACCGCGGGCAGCACGAATCTTTATACGATCCCGCTCGACATCTGGGGCGGACAAAACGCGGGCACCGCGATTTCAGCACTGGTGTTCGCCTATGGGCTGCTTCAGACCGGCATTTCGCCGCTGATCGGATATCTGGTGGATCATTTCGGCTTCACGCCCGTGTGCTGGCTGGTGGCGCTGCCGCCGCTTGGAGGGTGGGCGCTGCTGCGCGGTCTTTCTAATCCCAGACGACCCGCAGCCGCTTATAGCCAGTGAAGCGCGTATTGCCGCTGACGATCGGAATCTCCTCGGCGAGTGCCTGCGCCATCAGCATCCGATCGAACGGACCTTTGTGATCGCCGCGGAACGGCAGCTCGACCCTCTGCATCGCTCCGGGCGAGCAGCCGCTCGACCGCGCGCGGAAGCGGAGTTTGCGCAGTCCACCTGATGTAGCCAGCACAGGTTTATTCCTGCCAGCGGATTTTGCGTAAATCGATACGCTGCTAAAATGGTCCTTTCCTTTCTAACGGAGGCCGGATGGCACAAATCACGCGCCGCAGATCTGTGGCGGTGAATATCGGCGGTGTGAAGGTCGGCGGGGCGAATCCGATCGTCGTCCAGTCGATGACCAACACAGATACTGCCGACGTCACCTCCACCGTAAATCAGGTGATGGCGCTGGCGCGCGCGGGTTCGGAACTCGTGCGAGTCACAGTTAATACCGAAGCTGCGGCGGCCGCTGTCCCGAAGATCGTCGATACGCTCAATATGTTCGGTGTGAAGGTGCCGATCATCGGCGACTTCCACTACAACGGCCACATCCTGCTCAAAAAATATCCTGACTGCGCCCGCGCGCTGGCGAAATACCGCATCAATCCGGGAAACGTCAACATCGGCAAAAAGCACGATGACAACTTCCGCACTATGATCGAAGCCGCCATCGAATACGGCAAGCCGGTGCGCATCGGCGTCAACTGGGGCTCGCTCGACAGCGCATTGCTGACGCGCATGATGGACGAAAACAACCAGCTGGCCGAGCCCAAAGACGCGCGCACGGTCACGCTCGACGCCATCGTCGCCAGCGCGATTCTCTCGGCGCAGGCGGCGGAGCGCTACGGCCTTCCGAAAGACCGCATAATTCTGAGCGCGAAAGTCAGCGGCGTGCAGGATCTGATCGATGCTTATCGCGCCATGGCCGCACTGGGCGATTACGCGCTGCACCTCGGCCTCACCGAAGCGGGTCTGGGCGCGAAAGGCATTGTCGCCACTACGGCCGCGCTTTCGGTTCTGCTCCAGGAAGGCATCGGCGACACTATCCGCGCGTCGCTCACTCCTCTGCCCAACGGCGATCGCACCGAAGAAGTGTTCGTCAGCCAGCAGATTCTGCAGTCGCTCGGCATTCGCAGTTTCGCGCCGCAGGTGACCGCCTGCCCTGGCTGCGGACGCACCACCAGCACTTTCTTCCAGGACATGGCGGATCAGATCCAGACATACCTGCGCGAGCGCATGCCCATCTGGAAGGGCCAGTACGAAGGCGTCGCGGAGATGAAAGTTGCGGTGATGGGCTGTGTCGTCAATGGTCCCGGCGAATCCAAACACGCGCACATCGGGATCTCACTTCCCGGCACCTTCGAAGAGCCCGTGGCCCCCGTTTACGTGGATGGGAAGCTTTCCACTACGCTGCGCGGTGATGCGATCGTCGCCGAGTTCATCGGCATTCTCAATCGTTACGTGGACACGCACTACTCTCCGGTGGCCGAAGCCGAGCCTGTGACTGCCTGAGCAATGCCCCGCTATTTCACGCTCGCCGAAGCGCGTGCAGCCCTGCCTGACGTCGGCCGCGGCATTCGTGAAGCCGTGCAGGCGAAGACGCGATACGCGGAAGCGGAGAAGGAAATTCAGAACCTGGTGCAGCGCATCCTGATGCGCGGCGGCGTTCAGGTGGACACGACTGCCGCCGAAGCCTGGAAATCGCAGTTCGAATCCAACGCCAGGACGCTGAAGAACGCGATGGAGCGCATTGAAGAAATGGGCGTGCTGGTTAAGGACCTGGAAGTCGGTCTGGTCGATTTCCCCACGCTTTTTCGCGGAGAGGAAGTTTACCTCTGCTGGCGCATGGATGAGGACGATATTGACTTCTGGCACGCCATCAGTGAAGGCTTCCGCGGACGCCGCCCGATCGACAAATATTTTCTCGACAACCACCGCGGCGGCAGCTAACCGCTGTCAGCCCCGTACACGCGACGCCATACGCGTTTGTTGTTTCATTCCGGCGTTACCAACGGCCGAACATAACCTGGGCTGCGCGTGCCCCGGTTGCGCAGGCCGCTCCACTCCTCACAGAGCACGATGGAGTTCGCCGGATTCCGCGGATCGAATTTCACCGACACCGGACCCACCATGGTCATCACATCCGGCGGCAGCAATGATCGCAGCGCGTTCAGATCCTGGGACGCAGTATAGATGACGCCCGCCACGCTGTACGAATAAACGATAGACGACGCTTCCGTCCGGACGTCAATGATTTCGCCATCCCCCATTTTCCCTTCACGATAGAGGTGCGCGCGCCGGCGCCGCTCCAGCTCCTCGGGGCCGGGACGGTTGCGCCGGTGTCTTCGAACTCCGTAAACGGCCGCGGCAATCACAATGCCCGCGGCTGCCACAGCCCCGCCGATCCATTCCGGCGCGGCAGTGAAGTCCCTCGGAAAATCCAACATGCTTCTACCGAGCCGTCGCTGGCTCGGGTTGAAACGCCTTCTTATAGTCTTCCAGAAATCGGGCGAGACCTGTGTCAGTCAGCGCGTGACTGAAGAGCATGTCCATTACCTTGAAAGGCATGGTTCCTATGTGCGCGCCGGCGAGCGCCGCGTCGATCACATGCATGGGCCCGCGCAGCGAGGCCGCCAGAATCTGTGTGTGGAACTCATAGTTGCGGTAAATGGTGATAATCTGCCGAACCAGGTCCATGCCCGTGCCGCCCTGATCGTCGATCCGTCCCACAAAAGGACTGATGAAGTAAGCGCCGGCCTTGGCCGCAATCAACGCCTGTCCCGGCGAAAAACAAAGCGTGACGTTGACCCGGATTCCTTCTTTGGTGAGCGCCGCGCAGGCCTCGATGCCATCGCGGGTCAGAGGACATTTCACAACTACGTTGTTGTGAATCTTCGAGAGATCGCGTCCCTCGCGAATCATTTCCTTCGTTTCGACAGCAACAACCTCGGCACTCACCGGCCCGTCCACCATCTCGCAGATGGCCGCGATCTGCTCCCGAATGGGTTTCCCTTCCTTCGCAATCAGTGTCGGATTCGTCGTGACGCCGTCGACCAGGCCCCACTCGACGCCCTTTTTGATCTCGCCAAGGTTCGCGGTATCCAGAAAAAACTTCATTTGCACCCCAGTATACCGGCGGAAAAAGACGCCATTCTATGGAATAACGGCTTCCGCCACAACCGATTTGGCACTTTCGTTACCAGCATTATCCACGGCGCTCACCTGATACCGATATTTCGTGCCAGGCTTCACATCGCGGTCGCTGAAAGCCGGCGCAGTCAGCCCCTGGGCTATCTGCTGACCATCGCGAAAAACCCGATAGCCGGCGAAATCCTTTTCCGCATTCCGCTCCCATACAAGCTCGATACTGCGCGAGCCTGGCACCGCCGAAAGACCCGAGGGCACGGCCGGCGGAAATCTGTCAACCGGCTGGAAGGAAATCGGCTGCGACTGATCGCTCTCGGCGTAACCGGTCGGCGTCTTCTCGATCGATTGCACCATGTAATCGTACGTCTTCCCGTATTCGATCGTACCGTCGGTATATGAAGGCCTGGTGACGCTCGCGATCGGCGCCGGCCAGTTTGTCTCGTCGGCAAGCTTGCGAAATACGCGGAACTCAGGCGCGCCGGCGCGCCATTGCAGCTGAACCGCGTCCGGCGCGTTACCTGCCGCGAGCCCCTCGGGCACCGGAAGAGAAGGCACCACATCGATCGCAACCAGAGGCGACCAGCCCACCGAGTTTCGAGTCGGCCCGATTACATTCACCGCGATATCGACCGTTTTGTTGTACCACTTCGCGGCCGGAACCGTGACCTGCGCCTCATTGCCGCTGGCCGTCACGCGTACGTGATCCGCCGTCTTTGCCCACGCCGTCACTTCGCCGGCTGCCGGACCGACCCGCAGATCCACATCCTCGTTTCCGCGCAGCGGCAGACCTTCCGTTGTCGTCTGCGGAATGGTGAACCGGATGATGATATTCGATCCTCTCTGCACTGCGGCGAGATCGGTGACGCCCAGCGGGCGCCGCAGCGCGGGCGGCAGCGGATCGCCGATATATCCACATCCCGTCACAACCACCGAGATTGCGGCGGCCAGCCCGGCAGCGCGCATCAGAGAATGTACCGGCTCAGATCCTGATCTTTGACAATATCCGCCAGCTGCTTCCGCACATAAGCTGCATCCACACGGATGTTCTTCCTGCGCATATCCGGACCTTCGAACGAGATCTCCTCCAGCAGCTTCTCCATGATGGTGTGCAGCCGGCGCGCCCCGATGTTTTCGGACGATTCATTCACCTGCGCCGCGAACGTCGCCACTTCCTCCAGCGCGTCGTCGGTGATCGTCAGCTTGATGCCCTCAGTATCCATCAGCGCTTCGTACTGCTTGGCCAGCGCATTCTTCGGCTCTTTGAGAATGCGCACGAAATCCTCGACCGTCAGCGATTTCAGCTCGACGCGGATCGGGAAGCGCCCCTGCAGCTCCGGAATCAGATCGCTCGGCTTCGAAACATGGAATGCGCCGGCGGCAATGAACAGGATGTGATCGGTGCGTACCAGTCCGTGGCGCGTATTCACGGTCGTGCCCTCGACGATCGGAAGGATGTCGCGCTGCACCCCTTCGCGGCTGACGTCCGGACCATGTCCGCCCTCGCGTCCCGCAATCTTGTCGACCTCATCCAGGAAGATGATCCCGTTCGATTCCACGCGATCCAGCGCGATGCGGGTCACCTGATCCATGTCGATCAGTTTCTGTTCTTCCTCCTGCACCAGATATTCCATGGCGTCGGACACCCGCATATTGCGTTTCTTCGAACCGCGTCCGCCGAACATCTGGGGCAGCATGTCTTTGAGGTTGATGCCCATCTCTTCGAGATTGACGTTGCTGGCAATCTCGAATGTCGGGCCGCGCTCCTTGACATCGACCTCCACCATGCGCTCGTCCAGTTTTCCGTCGCGCAGCCGCTCGCGGATTTTTTCGCGCGTTTTGGCGTTGTCTTCCGCATTCTCGGGCGCGGGAGGCACCAGCAGATCGAGCAGGCGCTCTTCAGCCGCGGCTTCGGCGCGATCGCCGACCTCATCCAGCTTTTCTTCGCGGATCATGTCGATCGCGATGTCCACCAGATCGCGAATCATCGATTCCACGTCACGGCCCACATAGCCCACTTCGGTGAACTTGCTGGCTTCCACCTTCATGAACGGCGAATTGGCAAGTTTTGCCAGACGCCGCGCCAGCTCGGTCTTGCCCACGCCGGTGGGCCCGATCATGAGGATGTTCTTCGGCATGACGTCATCGGCCATTTCGGGCGGGAGCTTCTGCCGCCGCAGACGATTGCGCAGCGCGATGGCGACAGCGCGCTTGGCGTCGGGCTGTCCGATAACGTACTTGTCCAGCTCGCGCACGATTTCGCGCGGCGTCAGCTCGTCAAGCACCGGCCCTTCGTCGACCGACTGCCCCGGAAGGTAGATCACCATTTCAGCCCAGCTCCTCCCAGGTGACGTTGTCATTTGTATAGATGCACGTCTTGCCTGCAATGCGCATGGCTTCTTCGGAGATCTGCCTTGCGGAAAGCTTCGTGTGGCGCATCAGCGCGGTTGCGGCGGAATGCGCAAACGGCCCGCCGGAGCCGATCGCAGCTACGTCTTCATCGGGCTCAACCACGTCGCCGTTGCCGCTGAGGATGAAGGTGTTTTTCACATCCGCAACCAGCAGCAGCGCCTCGAGGTGGCGGAGAACTTTGTCGGTGCGCCAGTCCTTCGCCAGCTCCACCACGGCGCGCGGCAGGTTGCCGTTGAACTGCTCCAGCTTGGCTTCGAAACGCGCGAACAGCGAGAAAGCGTCGGCCGTGGAACCGGCAAATCCGGCGACGATTTTGTCGTTGTACAGCCTGCGCAGCTTTTTCGCGCTGGATTTCAGCACCTCCGAGCCCAGCGTCACCTGGCCATCGCCCGCCATCACAACTTTTCCATCGCGGCGCACACAAAGCACCGTCGTGGAACGAATTCTCGGCTTCATTATTGTTGAAGTTTCAGTGTAACCCAGCAGCCGGGAGAGACTACTTTACCTGATGATTTCGTGCACCGCGCAGCCTTCAGTCTGTGCGCGATATTTCGGCTTGCGCAGACGCCGCGACCGTGTAAACTGCAAACGAGGGGATATGGAGTACCTGGAAAACTTCGTGACCGCCCGGGCCTGGACACTGAGCCCGCCAAAACGGAATCCCGACGACCTGAGCTTCGATGAACTCGAAGACGACGATGACGATCTCGACGGCGAAGACCTCGATGACGAAGGGGAGGACGAGGCAGACGTTCTCGACGAAGACGACCTCGATGACGAGGACGACGATGATGACGAAGACGAGGACGATTTCGACGAAGAGGACGAGGACCTGGATGACGAGGACGACCTCGACGACGAGGATGAGGACGAGGCTGACGACGAGGACGAGTTCGACGAAGAAGAAGACGACGACGAGGAGTAGTCCTCCTCTTCAGCCGACAGGTGAGAGAATTCTGCGGAATTGCCGCAAAGCGTCGGCTTTCCGGTTTCCCGCGATCAGGCGAATCAATTCCACTCCGCACCACGCGAAATAGATCCACGTGATGTAAACACGAACTGTGCCGCCGGCATCGGCGAGCCAGACGACGAACAGCACAAACAATCCCGCTGCTTCCCACCAGGCGAGTTCCATGTTCAGCAGGAAAATCGCACCCAGCAGGGATTGTCCCAGGGTCAGCAGCAGGTCGCGGCTCTGAGTCGCGTCCAGCGGAATCGCCGTCATATGTCCGACGCTCACCGACAGCACCATTGGCAGCAGCGCGGCCAGAAGCGTCCACTGATTGATGTTGCTCGATACCAGATTCATCAGCGCAATGGATGCCCGGTTATGATCGCGCGCCCAGTAAAACGCGGAGACTCCCTCGGGAGCTTCCGAGACCAGCGGCGCGATCCATTGAATGAACTGGAACCGCGATACGCCGATCAGCACCGCCACTCCGAACAGACCGGTCAGAAACGGCTCGGCCACCAGGAAGACTGCCGCACCGCCGATCACGAACAGGCCGAGTATCGCGCCAATCCGGACCGGCTTTCGCGCCTGCACAATCGCCTTCGGCACGCCTTCGAGATCGTCGATGGTTTCGGCCTCCGCCGGTGGCAGACGCCGCATGATCCACAGATAACCGCCGTAAATGACAATCAGAACGATGCCGTCGAAGATGTTGAGAGAGCGTTTCCACCAGATCAGTGCTTCATATCCAACGCCCGCAAAAAGACTCACCACCTGCACCGCGTGATCGTCCGCTAAGCGAATACGCCGCATGGGTGCTTTGCGCTCTCTGCGATACGCCGCTGAAGCTGCGAAGTAAATCATCGGCCATCCGAGACCGGTGAGATACGTGAGCGCACCCGTGAGGCTGGCGTAGAGATAAGGCGTTTGCCGGTGCCAGGCGAGCACAGCTTCCACCGCAAACTCCGGCAGTGTCTGCAGCAGCGCGAGCATGGCCAGTGCAATGCCCTGGGCCAGGAAGAACTGCGTGGCCTCCGCCCCCCACGCAATCATCAGGCTGGAGATCAGAATTCCCGGGCCGGTCCACAGGACGGCCCAGGGACTGCCCGCCTCAAAAGATGTTTCGCCTGCCAGAAAAAGCGCGGTCAGCAGGTATTTCATCTGCACGACGCCGCATGCACCCGCGACACCCGCGACGCTCGTTCGAATTCTTCCCGCTTCTCCGGAAAATCGGCCCGGTAGTGCGCGCCCCGGCTCTCTTCCCGCCACAGGGCGCACCGCGCGATCAGGGCGGCCACCTGATGCATGTTACGGATCTCGATCATGGCGAGCGTTGGCCGCGGCGCCGGCATCCATTCCGTCGCGTCCAGCTTCCTTATGGCGGCCTGAAGATCCGCGCCGTCCCGTACGATCCCGCAGTATTCCCAGGTCAGCTCGCGCACCGCAGTCTCGCTCATCGCCGGCGTCGTCATTTCGGGGCGGCCCGGCTTGCCGCTGCCCGTTCCGTGCTGCCCGGCCCGCATCGATGCGCCCGCCCTCTGGCCGAACACCACCGCTTCGAGCAGGGAGTTGCTGGCCAGACGATTCGCCCCGTGCACGCCGGTGCACGCCACCTCTCCCGCTGCATACAGGCCTTTGACGGAACTGCGTCCTTCCAGATCGGTGCGAACGCCGCCCATTGCGTAGTGGGCCGCCGGATGCACGGGCGCCGGCTGGCGCGCAATGTCGATTCCGTAGACGAGGCACGTCTCGTAGATGCGCGGAAACCGGTGGCGGACGAAATCGGTGTCGCGTGACGTCAGATCGAGCCAAACGTGGGGCGAGTTCGTCCGCCGCATCTCGGTGACGATCGACCGCGATACCACATCGCGCGGCGCCAGGTCCTTGAGCGGGTGATACCCCGCCATGAACGCCTCGCCGTTTTTGTTCAGCAGAATCGCGCCCTCGCCGCGCAGCGCCTCGGAGAGCAGAAACCGCGGTGCGCCTTCCACGTGCAGCGCCGTGGGATGGAACTGTACGAATTCAATGTTGGCGATCTCGGCGCCCGCGCGCCAGGCCATGGCCACGCCGTCGCCGGTGGCGACATCCGGGTTGGTGGTTTCTTTGAATACTCTGCCCAAACCCCCGGTGGCCAGCAGCACGGCGCGCGCGCGCACGTCGCGCAATTCTCCGCTTTTTTCATCGAATACGACGGCGCCGGCGGCGCAGTCGTTTGCAATCAGCAGATCGGTGATTGCCGAATAACTTTCAAACCGGATATTCGGAAGCGATGCCGCCTTCCGATAGAGTGTGCGGGCGATCTCGCGTCCGGTCGAATCCCCGTGCGCGTGCAGGATCCGGTTGCGGCTGTGCGCCCCCTCCCGCGTAAATGCGAGCTTCTGCCCTTCGCGATCGAATTCGGCGCCCCAGTCGATCAGGTCCTGAATCGCCGCCGGCCCCTCTTCCACCAGCGTGTGTACAGCGGCGCGGTCGCACAGCCCGTCGCCGGCGTAAAGCGTGTCCTGCTCGTGAAGCGCGACTTCGTCGTCGTCGCTCAGCGCGACCGCGATGCCGCCCTGCGCATATTCCGAGGAGGATTCCCGCAGCGAATCTTTGGCGACCACCAGAACCGTTCCGGCTTTGGCCAGCTCAATTGCCGCCCGCAGACCGGCGACGCCGGCGCCAATGACCAGAAAGTCGCAGTCCATCGCCATTGCGATTCTAACAGTCTGACAAATGAAAGCTTACGCGCCGGCCGGCGCGCCCGATCGAACTTCTGTATCGTGCCGATTTTCGGTCAAAATCGGCCTGCTTCATGGCATACTGGCCGTGAGCTCACACGGCGGAACCTAATTCCGGGTCGAAGCTCCAGGTAGTGACCACGCCCGCAGCCGCTCCCGTCCCCGGCGGCACAAACCAATATTTCATTTTTTGACCGGCAGGTGGCCGATCTGTATATCTGCGAGGCGAAGGTGTCCGCAATGACCCTTCTTCATTCCCGTTGAGAAAACTCGCGGCTCGGAACCACTACCGGAGGTGAGGAGGAATGTTTTTCGACATATGCGCGTCTCAACTGCTTTGACGATCGGCGTTTCCCTCGCACTGCGCGTTTTCGCGCAGAGCCCCGCTGCGGTGGGCAACATTCCGCGCGACACCTCCGTTTCGCGATGGACGGCAGCCTACGAGTCGGGAATCGCGGCAGGCAGGCAGGGCAATGATGAAGAGGCGCTCGCCATTTTCCAGCGCTGCTGGGACAGCGCGTATAGCGACGAAGAGCGCGGCCTGGCGGCGGATAATCTCGGGGAAACGAACCGTCGTCTTGGCCATCTGAACGACGCCAGACAGTGGCTGGAGCGTTCGCGCCAGGCATTCAGCCGGGATCCGCGGCTCTCTCTGCGTCTGGCCGTCGCCATTTCCAATCTGGCTGACCTCGATCGCGCGACCGGCAATTACAGCGCCGCCGAACGTAAACTTCGCGATTCTCTCGATTCTCCCCTCTGCGATAACGAATCCAGAGGACTCATTCGGAACTACCTCGGAGATCTGCTGCGCGAGGAGGGCAGAAGCGCCGAAGCCGCTCAGTTATTCCATGAAACCCTGGGCTCGCGGGAGATTCCTCAGCGCCTGCGCGCCGGCGCGTTCATCGGCCTCGCCGATATCGATCGGCAGCATTCAGCCTGGAATTCCAGCATCGACAAATGGAATGCCGCTATCGAAATCGCTCGCAGCGCCCGCGACGACGCCACCGAAGCCGTCGCCCTGCGCGGTCTCGGCGAAACCTGGCTGGAATCGGGATCGCCCGCGCGCGCGGAGCCCTTGTTGCGCCGGTCTCTCCGGATGATGGAATCCGCGGCCGGGATGCCGCCCGAAGAGGTGGCCGGCGTGCACGCCAGCCTCGCCTCGCTCTATCGCTCAATGAACAAACTGTTGCTGGCCGAGAACGAGTGGACGCGCGCGATCGACATCGACCGCCGAGTGCTCGGACCGGGTCATCCCCAGATCGCCATTCTGATGGAAATGCTTTCCGATGTTCACTCTGCGCGCGGCCAGTTCGGCCTCGCCCTCGACTATGCCGAGCGCGCCTCCGAGGCCATGCGCGGTTCTTTCGGCGAGACCTCCATGCCCGCCGCCGCCGCGCTTTCGAAC
>Ga0335085_10009343_pt1 | contig 14813 bp, 9 predicted proteins | sample Lox_Sample_45_FD_206712 | JGI IMG/M metagenome (GOLD analysis project Ga0335085, IMG submission 206712) | Soil microbial communities from Loxahatchee National Wildlife Refuge, Florida, United States - Lox_Sample_4.5 | ecosystem: Environmental > Terrestrial > Soil > Wetlands | place: USA: Florida... | reverse complement strand
CTCAGCGAGCGTGGCCGGAGCCTGCGCGACCAACTCGCAACCGTTGTCCCGCAACTGGAATCGCTGCTCGCCCCGGATCGGTTCGACCCCGGTGAATCCGATCGTCCCATCGAGCTCGCCGGAACAGATTACGCCGTCACCGCTTTCGGGTCAGCCATCTGCCGGCGCCTACTGGCCGACGCACCCGGAGCCCCGGTGCGTTTCCATAGCTGGCGATACGACCGGGTGGCCGAGCAGATCCGGCGCGGCTCGGCGGACCTGGGCCTGTTCGGCCGTTATGCGGGAGACGATTTGAGCGCGCAGGAGTTGCTGGTCGGGCGGTTCGTCTGCGTCGTGGATGCGGCTCACCCGATGGCGGACGCAACCGCGTTGACTGTTGACCAGTACCTGACCTGCCGCCACCTCGTCGTCGACGTCATGGACGGCGGGCAACCCGATATCGACCACAAGCTGGCGGCGTTGGGCAGGTCCAGGAACGCCGCGGTGACCGTGCCGTATCACGCGGTGGTGCCGCAGCTACTGGGCGGCACCGATCTGGTTGCCACGCTGCCCGGCCGACTGGTGGCAACCTGGCCGGACGCCCCGCGGTTCCGGACGCTCTCGGTTCCTCCCGAGATCGAGTTGATGTCCTATCGCATGATTTGGCATCCCGCCTTCGACAACGACCGCAGGCATCAATGGCTGCGCGGCGTGGTGGTCAGTGCGGTGGACGGGTCGGCTATCACCTGAGCCCCCGGGCTTGGTCGTGGATCCGGGGCATCGAGTGTGAGCCCTGGGCTTTGGGTGTGAGCTCAGGGCTTTGCGCGTGAAGGCAGGGCGGGATTCCGTGGGGGCGGTTTCCGCCCAGGCTTCACACCGAAAGCCCAGGCTTCACACCGAAAGCCCAGGCTTCACACCGAAAGCCGAGGTTTCACGCTGAAAGCAAGGCTTCGCACCCATGCCGTTGGGCCGTGAGCCCCACGCGTCACAGTAAGTTCGGATGTGTCTTTCTGCCCGCCTTGTAGCGACAACCTTGAAAGCTCCTTGTGTGTCAGGCAAATTTGTCGCTGATAGGGGGCGCAACGAACCCCCCCTGGCTCTCCGGCGACGGGAGTGACTGGTGGGACCAGCGAAATCGCCCGAAAGTCGTTCGAGGCAGGCAAAAACTGGAGCCCCCAGCCCAGGTCAGCCGATCGTCGCCCTGGGTCCGTAATCGACCTGCCAGTGCTTGATCCCGGTGATGAAGGGGGAGCGCAGCCGCTCAGGATCGCCCAGCGGGGTCAGCGAGGGCATCTCGTCGGCGATCGCGTTGAACATCAGGTCGATCGTCATCCGCGCCAGGCTGGCCCCGATGCAGTAATGCGCTCCGGTGCCGCCGAACCCGACGTGTGGGTTGGGGCTGCGCAAGATGTTGAAGGTGAGCGGGTCTTCGAAGACCTCTTCGTCGAAGTTGGCCGAGCGGTAGAACATCACCACCCGCTGGCCCTTCTTGATTTGCACCCCGCCGAGCTCGGTGTCCACCACAGCGGTGCGCTGAAACGCGGTGATCGGAGTGGCCCAGCGGATGATCTCATCGGCTGTGGTCTTCGGGCGCTGCGTCTTGAACAGCTCCCACTGATCCGGGTAATCGGTGAAGGCCATCATCCCCTGCGTAATCGAGTTACGCGTCGTCTCGTTGCCCGCGATGGCCAGCGTGACCACGAACATCCCGAACTCGGCGTCCGAAAGGTGGCCGTCCTCGTCGGCGCGGGTCAGCGTCGTCACGATGTCTTCGCCCGGCTCTTTGGCCTTGCGCTCCGCCAATTGCATGGCGTACCACATCATTTCGCCCGCCGAAGTCAGCGCGTCGTGGTCGGCGAACTCCGGATCGTCGCTTCCGATCATCTGGTTGGACCAGTCGAACAGCTTTTCGCGGTCTTCCGCCGGCACCCCGAGCAGCCCGGCGATCGCCTGCAGCGGCAACTCGCAGGCCACCTGCCGGACAAAGTCGCCCGACCCCTCCGCCGCGGCCCGCGCGACGATCCGTCGGGCACGCTCGGCCAGGTCGGTTCGCAGCCGCTCGACGGCGCGGGGCGTGAAGCCACGCGCGACGATCTTGCGCAGCCGGCTGTGCTCGGGGTCGTCCATCATGATCATCGACGTCCGCCCGGCCTCGATCTGGCCCTGCGCCAAGTCTTCCCGATAGCGCGGCACGATCGACTTCTCCGCCGACGAGAACACGTCGCTGCGCAACGAGACCTCGCGCACGTCGCGGTGCTTGCTCACCACCCAGTAGCCGCCGTCGCCGAAGCCTCCTTTGTCCGGCGGCTGCTCATTCCACCAGATCGGCGCCGTTGCGCGCAGCGCCGCGAACTCCTGAACCGGTAGCCGGTGGGCGTAGATGTCGGGATCGGTGAAGTCGAACCCGGGCGGAAGGTTCGGACAAGTCATAGACCGATGGTAGATCCGCCCACCTCTACCGCAGCGACGTTTTGGCGTGAGAATCGCTGGTTAGCGTCAGGCCGGGCCCAGGCCGAGATGGATGGCGGCGGTGACGACGGCCCGTTCGATCCGGCGCAGCGAGAGCAGGGCGGTGAGCAGCCGGCGCGTATCGGGCCCCGCCTCACCGTCCTGCCGGGTGGCCAGGGATTCGGCGGCGTCCAGGGAATCGCTTGCCGGAACGATGATCACGTCCCGGGCACCGTCCAGCGCCGCGACCAGTGCGTCGATGTTATGGCGGGTTTGTGCCGCGGCGGTGGTGACGGCGTCGGACACTTGTTGGGAACAGGCTGGGTGCTGATACTGCTGGCTGTTGCGAGCCAGGTTTCGGCCGTAGTGGTCGCAGGCGGTGAACAACCGCAGGCCCAGTTGAATGTTGCGCCGCCCGGAGATGCCGGCGACCCCTGCGAGCAACGGCTTGGCTGTGACTCGGAACTGTTGGAAGTCCCGGTCGAGCTGGCGCGCCTGCTCGGTGGGGCTCGCGGTCCCGTCGTCAGCGAACATGGCCGAGATGGAGGTGTCGATCAACGCGGACAGCGTCGTCAAGAACGTGCGGGCGTCTTTGCGGATGGTCGCTCTGGTGTGGGTCGGCAGAACCAGGATCGCGACGGCGATGCCGATGACTGCGCCGATCGCGGTCTCTTCGATCCGCAGCAGCAGCACGCCGAAGGTGAACTGGCCGAGCAGCCCGTACAGCAGGGCCAGCATCGTGGTGATCCAGAAGGTCATCAGGCTGTAGGTGACCTTCATGAAATAGAAGGCGCAGAACAGGCACACGAAGATCATCACGAGCGAAGCGACTTTGTCCCCCGACACGAGCGTGGCGACCAGCATGCCCGCGGGCACGCCCAGCACCGTGCCCAGCAGTCGCTGCCAGCCCTTGGTGAGGGTTTCGCCCCAGGAGTTGGTGCCGGCGAAGACTACGAACGCCGCGATCACCGCCCAGTACCAGCGCGCGGGCGAAACCAGCTCACCGGTGACGATGGCCAGCGACGCGGCGACGGCCACCTGGATGGCTTGCCGTGTCGTCGGCAGCAGTCCGGTGGGCTGTTGCTCGCTGTCTGGGCCGGCGTTGTCGGACGTTGGCGACGCCGGCGGCGACGCGCCGTCGGCGGCGTGTTCGACCAGCGCCCGGACTTCGGAAGTTGCTGTCGCCGCGGCGATTATCGACAGGCCGAGCCGGCGCACCGCGGACTGGTTGGGGTCGCCGGTGATGCTGGCAGGCGGCTGCTTGTCGACCACTCGTTGCGCGCGATGCGCAGCCCGTCGCAGCCCCTGGGGTTGCGGGACCCGGATGGCCCAGGCGAGATCGGTGAGCGCACCGGCCAGTTCGACGCGGGTGTCGTCGGGAATCTCCGACCCGAGGGCCGCGGCGCGGGCACCGGCGATCGCCACCCACTCGACGGCGAGTTCGGCGTCGAACAACCACGGGGCCAGTTGTTCGCCGCTGACCCCGGGCCACAGCGGGGCAGGGTCTGCGTTGTCCTCGAGCTGGCTCTGTACCAGCAACGCGGTGGTGTTGAGCCGGGCGACTCGCGCCCGCATGCGGCGCCGGCGCCGCTCGTCGAGGCGGCCCGACCGCACCGCCTCGGCGGTGGTGTCGACCACGATGGCCATCCGTGCCCGCAGCGAGCGAATCGTGGCTCCCAGCACCCGATTCGGTTGATCCGGCAGCACGTAGGTGCTCATCACGAACGTGCACAAGGTGCCGACCAGCACGGCGACCACCAGCCAGGGCAACTGGGAAATGCCGGCCCGCAGATACAACGTGAAGAAGTAGGCCATGAACGCGACCATCCCCAGCGCCCTGCCGCGGGCCCCGAAGCGCCGGATGTAGACCGCGACGAACACGATCACCACAAAGGCGATGTCGCCGGCCATCATGTGAGGGGCGAGCAGCACAGCGGCGGTGATGGCAAGCGCGGCCGGCACCGGCAGCAGCGCCATCGTGATCCGTTGCTGACGCGGGTCGGGCTCGTTGACGGATCGGGCCGCGATCATCGTGATGACGGCGCCGAGCAGAGCAACGGTCAGCGGCTGCCCGGCCGCCCTGGTCAGCAGGTCCAGCGCCAGCAGCGAGCAGGCCAACGCGGCCGTGGTGCGGACGGCCATCCGCAGCCGCAGCAATCCGGGATCAGAGCCGATCCACCAGTTACGGGCTCTTTCGTAGCGAACAGTGATCTGGCAACCCCCTCGTATGCTGGACACCACATGGTTACCCGAACCGCGTCGCAGCGGCCCAGCTAGTCTTCGACGTCGTGGAAGCGCCGACGCGGGCGAAGCTGGCCGATGGCCGTGACCTGCTGTTCTTCTCGCTGCCCGGGCACTGCCCGGAGCCGGCCGAAGATCGCAGGCCGCTGCCGCGGCGTGACCCCGACCAGTCGCAGTTGCGGTTCGACCGGTCCACCGGACAGTGGGTGATCATCGCGGCGCTGCGCCAAGACCGTACCTACAAGCCACCCGCCGACCAGTGTCCATTGTGTCCGGGTCCGACCGGGCTGACCAGCGAGGTGCCCGCCCCCGACTACGACGTGGTCGTTTTCGAGAACCGGTTCCCGAGCCTGTCCGGTGGCCTGGGTCCGATACCCGCGGCGATTGCGCCTGCCGGTGACGGCTTTGTGTTCGCTCCGGGCCATGGCCGCTGCGAGGTGATCTGCTTTTCCAGCGAGCACACCGGGTCGTTCGCGGATCTGGAACCGGCGCATGCCCGGCTGGTCGTCGAGGCGTGGCGGCACCGCACGGCCGACCTGATGGCCGCGCGGGGTATCGAGCAGGTGTTCTGTTTCGAGAACCGCGGCGAGGAAATCGGGGTGACGCTGACCCACCCGCACGGTCAGATCTACGGCTACCCCCACCTCACACCGCGAACCGCTGAGATGCTGGGCCAGGCGCACGAACATCGAATGCGTCATGGCGGCAACCTCTTTGCCGACATGTTGGCGCGTGAGGTCGCCGACGGTAGTCGCGTTGTGGCGCGCACCGAGCTGTTCACGGCATTCGTACCGTTCGCGGCGCGCTGGCCGGTCGAAGTGCATATCTACCCGAACAGGTTTGTGCACAACTTAATTGATTTGGACGAGGATGAACTCGACGGATTCGCGCAGGTCTACCTCGACGTGCTGCGGCGGTTCGACCGAATGTATTCGTTCCCGCTGCCCTACATTTCGGCGCTGCACCAGTTCGCCGCGACCGACGCCCAGGCCGACGGCTACTTCCACGTCGAGTTGATGTCGATCCGGCGCAGCGCCACCAAGCTCAAGTACTTGGCGGCCTCCGAATCGGCCATGGGCGCATTCATCAGCGACGTCACGCCCGAAAGTGTGGCCCAGCGGCTGCGGGAACTCGGATGACGGTCCGCTACGCTGCTCCGGGGCGCGTCAATCTGATCGGCGAGCACACCGACTACAACCTCGGGTTTGCACTGCCGATTGCGCTGCCGCAGCGCACCGTGGTGACCTTCACCCCGGACCGCAGCGATGCGATCACCGTGGGCAGCGATCGCGCGGACGGCTCGGTGCCCATTCCGCTCGACACCGTTCCCGGTGACGTGCACGGCTGGGCGGCCTACGTAGCCGGGGTGGTGTGGGCACTGCGCCAAGCCGGTCACCCGGTGCCCGGCGGCGCGATGTCGATCACCAGCGACGTGGAGATGGGGTCGGGCCTGTCTTCGTCGGCGGCATTGGAATGTGCGGCGCTGGGTGCGATCGCGTCGGCCGCCGGCGTCACGATCGACGCAAACCAACAGGCGCGGCTCGCCCAGCGTGCCGAGAACGACTATGTCGGCGCCCCAACGGGTTTGCTTGACCAGCTGGCCTCGTTATTCGGTGAGCCGTCGACGGCGCTGCTGATCGATTTTCGCGACCTCACCGTCGAGCCGGTGGCCTTCGACCCGGATGGTTCTGGTGTTGCGCTGCTGCTAATCGACTCCCGCGCACGCCACCGTCACGCCGGCGGTGACTATGCCGCCCGACGCGCTTCGTGCGAGCGGGCGGCCGCTGAACTCGGGGCGTCGTCCCTGCGAGAGGTTCAGGATCGCGGGCCGTCGGTCCTGGCTGCGCTGACCGACCCCGTCGACGCCCGGCGGGCCCGCCATGTGCTGACCGAGAACCGCCGGGTGCTTGATTATGTTGCCGCGCTGCGTGTTTCGGACTACGTCGAAGCCGGGCGCATCCTTTCCGCCTCGCATGCGTCCATGCGCGACGATTTCGAGATCACCACCGGGCACATCGACCTGATCGCCGATACCGCCGTCGGCGCGGGTGCTCTTGGTGCCCGGATGACCGGCGGCGGCTTCGGGGGCTGTGTGATCGCCCTGGTGCCGGCCGACCGCACCGATGCGGTCGGCGCGGCGGTGCGACAGGCAGTGTGTGATAACGGATTTGAGCAGCCGGTGATCACCCGAACCCGGGCGGCCGCGGGCGCGGGCACCCCGCGATGAGCGAACCGGGCGGCTACGTCGAGGTTCGGGCATACGCCGAGCTGAACGACTTCGTCGACCCGCGGTCGCGCGGTCTCACCGTGCGCCGTTCGTTCCGGAGCCATCAGACCGTCAAGGACGTCCTGGAGGCGATGGGCATTCCGCACACCGAGGTCGACCTCATCCTGGTGAACGGCGAACCCGCGGCCTTCGAGCATCGACCCACCGCCGGCGACCGCATCGCGGCCTACCCGATGTTCGAGGCGTTGGACATCGGGTCGACGGCCCGGCTGCGTCCGGCGCCGTTGCGCGATCCGCGCTTCGTCGTCGACGTCAACCTCGGGCGGCTGGCGCGGCTGCTTCGCGTGCTCGGCCTCGACGTGTGGTGGTCGAGCGACGCCGACGACCCCACCCTGGCCGAGATCAGCCTGATCCAGCAGCGGATTCTGCTCACCCGCGACCGCGGCCTGCTGAAGCGCAGGGCTATCACGCATGGCCTGTTCGTGCATTCTCAGCACGCCGAACAGCAGACGCTTGAGGTGATCCGGCGATTGGACCTGGGCCAGCGGCTGGCGCCATTCACCAGGTGCCTGCGGTGTAACGGGAAGCTGGCTGCCGTGTCCAAGGACGAGGTGGTTGACCGCCTCGAGCCGTTGACCCGTCGCTACTACCAGGATTTCAGCCGCTGCTCAGGGTGCGGGCGGATCTACTGGGCCGGATCGCATCACGCAAGGCTGGTCGGTCTCGTCGAGCGACTGCGCGCGCAACTTTGACCTACCGGGCCCGCTCCGGCTGGGAGAACGCGGGAACGCTGGTTTGCAATCCGTCAAACATTGCTGCGCGCAATAAACTCCGCTATTGCCCCGGGGTGAACCGGATGGCGATCAGGTGCATCCGGTCGACCGCCTCGGCGAATTCGTCGAGTGTCGGTATTCGCTGATCGCGGAATCTCAATCCGATCATGCGCTGCGCGCGCTTGACGCCGTAGGATTCCGCGCACTTGAGGTAGAGGGCGGGTACCTGCACGCGGTCGCGGATGAGTTCGCCGTGCATCACGGTGGTTTTTCCGTCGTAAAGGACCCGGGCCGTCGCGCCGCCGCTGAAGTTCTGCTTCCACGCAGCGCCGGTCAGCGCATACAGATCGTTGTCGATCACATGGGCACTCACTGGAAATGTGAACTGCCGTCCTGACTTTCGCCCGGTGAAGCTCAGCACCATCAGCTGCTTGCCGAAGGGGCCGGCCAGCGGAGTGCGCAGCAGGGCGCCCAGGATCGGGTTGATAGCTTTCATTAGAACCGACGGTGGATGCCCGACGTCTATCGCATACGACTGTTCTGCCATGCCATCACCGTACCTAGTGGCGCCCGGGAGCTTAGCCGCTGATTTGCTCGGCCCCACCACGTCCAACCTGGACCGAGAGCGGAAAGGCATAAGCGGGCTGGGTCGCGTCGGGGCTGTGGTAGAGGCCGATCGTGTGTACACCTGCGGACTTGAACAGTTCGCCTTCCGGATCCGGCCAACGCCAGCTGCACTCCAAGACGCTGAGCCGTCCACCACTGGGCGACCTGGCGACAACGTATCGCCTCGGGTCGTGGTCAGTGCCCGTTCGGGTGTAGACGGCCAGCACCAGCGGCACCGTAATCTACGCGGGCAGCCTTGCCACGTGGAAGCTGGTCATCGGGAAGCCGTCCGCCGTGACTGCCCCTTCTTCGATCACGGCACTGGCTGACGGAGCGAACGCTAGGACATGCACGCGCGCTGACTGTAGCCCGTTGATGCACGCGTCGCACGCCTCAAACGCTCTGGCGGCGCGCTGAGCCTGGTTATGATCTGGCGGTGCCCGACCCGGTGACCGAGCGTCCGGCGATCTGCCTGAACATGATCGTTCGTAACGAGGCCCACATCGTCGGCGAGCTGCTCGGCGTGGTTGCGCCGTTCATCGCCTCGTGGGTGATCGTGGACACCGGTTCCGACGACGGCACCCAGGACGTAATCCGCAGCCGCATGGCTACTTTGGGCATCGCGGGTGAGCTTCACGAACGGCCGTGGCGCAACTTCGGCCAGAACCTGCGGTTGGCGCGGCGCGGGCGCAGCGGGCGGGGGGCAATCCTCCACGGACCGCGACGCAACGAGCCTGCCCGAACTCGACGATGACGCGGATGTGACCCTGTCGACAGTCGTGGTCAGCCAGGGCGCCGTGACCGAACAGACCACAACCGTCAGCGACGAGTCGCTACTGGAGGTGGCGCTGCGCGCCGGGGTCGACGCCCGTTACGCATTTATCAGCGGCGGGTGCGGCACCTGCAAGGCCAAGCTGCTGAGAGGACGGGTGCACACCGAGCGCAACGACGCACCGGGCAACGTCGCCGATGGCTGGATCCTCACCTGCCGGTCCCGGCCGGCCACCGACGTCGTCCACATCGAATAAGATCGTTGAAATCCGGTGCCGAACAACAGGATTGGCCGCAATCCTGCTCCTGAATCAGACGGTGATCGTCGTTTGCTCGTCGATCGCTTTCATCGCGTCCATTAGCGGCCCCTGGTCCGTGTCCGCTGCGTCGGCGTTGAGCTGCAGCACGAACACCCCGTCTCCGCCGGGAATCACCACCGTCTTCTGTGCGATGGCCCGCTTCTTGCCACCCTTGTCGTAGGTGCCGCTCAGCTGCCATGCCTTGAAGCCGCCGAGGGTGGACGCGGTTCCGGCGCCGCCTTGATATCCCGGCAGATTCTGCAGCTCGCCCGGGGCGGCCTCGAGCAGCTTGGCTTGGTCGACGTTACCGGTGAGCTTCACCAGGAGTCCGACGATGGAGGGTGGGTCATTGGTATCCGCGGGCTGGGACAATACAATGCCGCCATACGGGGCGTTGTTACTTTCCTTGATTGTCTGCCAGCCGGCCGGCGTCGGCAGGTTGATGGTGGGGGAGCCGGGATCACCGTGATGGATTTGGGTTTCGGTGAGATTGTTGTCCTTGACGTAATCGGCGAGGGTGTACTTGTGGGCCCCCGGTGTCGCGCTCGTCTCGGGTGACGTCGTCGAAGTCACCGTCGACGTCGACGTGGACGTCTTGGTCTCGGACTTGTTGCCAGAGCCACAACCAACGAGAACGAAACTTAGCACCACGGAAATGGTTGCTGCCGTCAAATATTTCATCAATTCCATCTCCGGGAGAGGGGCCGGCACCTGCGCTGGCCGGGTCGCAGAAGACACTAGCCCAATCGGTTCGCATCGTTGCTGGGCTGGTTCGGACTCTCGAATCCCCCTCGAATTCCGCACCGAACGGGCGCCGATGCAGTAAGAGACAGCTATGCGGTCACGAACAACGCTCGTCACGTTGATCGTGGTGAGTGCCGTCTGCATGACGTTCATTGCGGCTCCACCCATTGCTTACGACGGTGAGCCCGGATTCGTCGCCAAACCGGTCGAGTACGTCGACACTCTCATCGGCACCGGGACGGGAGGCGAGACGGTGGGTGAGATCAACAATTTTCCTGGGCCAACGGTGCCCTTCGGGATGGTGCAGTACTCGCCGGATACCGTCGACACCTACGCGGGCTACAACTACGACAGATCGCGCTCCACCGGGTTCAGCATGACCCACGCGTCAGTGGGCTGCGCCGCGTTCGGTGACATCTCGATGCTGCCCACCACGACCCCCACCGGCTCGCAGCCCTGGAACGCGTGGGAGAGGATCGCCCACGACGACACCGAAGTGGGCGTGCCCGGTTACTACCGGGTGCGGTTCCCCGGAACCGGAGTGACCGCGGAGCTCACCGCCACCGCCCGCACGGGTGTCGGCCGCTTCAGATACCCGCATAACCATCGGCCGGCGCTGTTCCACGTGCGCTCCGGTGCGTCGCTGGCGGGCAACTCGGCGGCGACCTTCCGGATCGAGGACGACAACACGATCACCGGATCGGCAACCAGCGGCGGATTCTGCGGCAAAAAGAATACCTACACGGTGTACTTCGCCATGAAGTTCAACCAGCGGTTCACGTCCTACGGATCCTGGGACGGATACTCGGTCTACCCCGGTGCCCGGGGCGCGGACTCCCCCTTTAGTGGGGGGTATCTGGCTTTTCCGCCCGGATCGGTGCTCGAGGTGCGGACCGCGATCTCCTACGTGAGTGTGGACGGTGCGCGCGCCAACCTCGCAGCCGAGGGCACCGCGAGCTTCGACGCCGTTCGTGCGGCGGCGTCCGCCGAGTGGAACGCCGCGTTGTCTCGGATCGCAGTGGCTGGCAGCGATGGCGACCGCCTGGCGACCTTCTATACCTCGCTCTACCGGACACTGTTGCACCCCAACACTTTCAACGACGCGGACGGGCGCTATATCGGATTTGACGGCGCTATCCACACCGTGGCCCCGGGACGCACCCACTACGCCAACTTCTCGGACTGGGACACTTACCGGGGGGTATCGGCCTTGCACGGACTGCTCTTCCCCAAGCAAGGCAGCGACATGGCCCAATCACTGGTCGACGACGCCGTGCAGAGCGGATCGTTTCCGCGTTGGCCGCTTGCCAATTCGGCTACCGCCGAGATGACCGGAGACAGCGTGGTGCCACTGATCGTCAACCTCTATGCCTACGGAGCAAGGGATTTCGACGTCAACACATCCTTGCGCTACATGGTCAACGCGGCGACCAACGGCGGCGTCGGGCGCGATGGTTACACGGAGCGGCCGGGAATCGCCACTTACCTGCAGCTGGGCTATGCACCGCAGACGACGGAGTTCACCACTGACCATCGGGTCGCCGGAGCCTCGATCACGCTGGAGTGGGCCGTCGACGACTTCGCGATTTCCCGATTCGCCGAGGCGCTCGGCGACACCGCGACGGCCACGGAATTCCAGACCAGGGCACAGTATTGGCAGAACCTGTTCAATCCCAGCACCGGCTATATCTCGCCGCGCGGACCCGGTGGCTTCTTTCCCGACGGCCCCGGGTTCTACGCGTACCGATCGGGCTTTGGCCAGGATGGTTTCGACGAGGGCAACGCCGAGCAATACGTCTGGTGGGTGCCGCATAACGTGGCTGGCCTAGTGACCGCCCTGGGCGGTCGCGAGGCGGTGGCTAAGCGGCTCGACCGTTTCACGAAGGAGCTCAATGTGGGCCCCAACGAACCCCATCTCTGGATTGGCAACGAGCCGGGTTTCGGGGTGCCTTGGCTGTATAACTACATCGGCCAACCGTGGCGAACCCAGGAGACGGTCGACCGGGTGCGCAGCAATCTGTTCGCTCCCACGCCTGACGGCGAACCAGGCAATGACGATCTGGGCGCGATGTCGAGTTGGTACGTCTGGGCTGCCTTGGGCCTGTACCCGAGCACCCCGGGAACGGGGATCCTCAGTGTGAACACACCGCTGTTCGATCGCGTGGTGATCGCCCTCCCGGCGGATAAATCCATTCGGATCTCCGCTCCGCGCGCGTCCGGAAGGAACCGCCTGAGGTACATCGACGGCCTCAGCATCAACAGTCAGGCCACCGAACAGACCTTTCTGCCAGAGTCTTTCGTCCGCACCGGCGGCGGCGTCGCGTTCTCGCTGTCGGAAAAGCCCAACAGGACTTGGGGCACTGCGGTGTCTTCGGCGCCACCGTCGTACGGTGCGGGCAGCGCGGCATTGACCGTCAATGTGCCCTTCCCGATGGTAAGCATCGCGCCAGGAACCACGGAGCATGTCAGCGTCGATGCCCAACGGATGATCGACGCCGCAGGCGAGTACGCGATCACTGGTATCTCGTACAGCCCAGGGATCTCGGCTGCATCCGTTTCCGGGGCGTTCCCCGCCAATGGATCTGTCCGGGCGGACATCGCGATCACGGCGGCGCCTTCGGTGCCCGACGGGTACTACCCCATGTATCTAACCGCAAGGTTCGGTCACACCGCGAAATCCTTTCTCGTTCTTGTCGCCGTCGTCAGCGATGCGTTCGGCGAATGATTGTCTGGCGTTCGGCCTAGATCATTTCGTTCTTCGTCAGCCAGCGCATCACCGGCCAGCCGACGAATACCGGTATCCAGCAGGTGAGCACCCGATAGAGCAGCACCGACGGCACACCGATGGCCGCGGGTACGCCGAAGGCGGCCAGACCACCGATCAGCGCCGCTTCCACGGCCCCGACACCACCGGGCGTCGGGGCGGCCGACGCCAGGGTTCCGCCGACCATCGTCACCACGGTGACGGTGATGAACGTCGTGCCGCCGCCGAACGCTTCGACGCTGGCCCAAAGCGCCAGCGCGGCACCGAGAGTCGTTCCGGCGCAACCGAGTACGATCAATGCCAGTCGCTTGGGTTCGCGGGCCAGTTCGATCAGGTCATTGGTCACCTCCGCCAACCTCGGGCGGACCGCCGTTGCCAACCATTTCCGTAGCTTGGGCACGAACAGAAAGGTGCCGACGATCCCCAGTGCCACACCGCCGATCAGGTACAGAATTGTGGCTTTGGGCACGAAATGCGCGAGGTCGGTCGACGCGCCCGCGGCGGTGCTGAACAAGATCAGCAACAACAGGTGGACGATCACCTGCACTGATTGCTGCAGTGCCACCGCCGCGGTGGCCCGCAACGTGTTCAGCCCGGCCTTCTGCAGAAACCGGGTGCTGAGCGCCAGCCCGCCGACTCCGGCCGGGGTGGTGGTCGCCGCAAAGGTGTTGGCTACCTGCATGATTGACAGCTTCCAGAAGCTCACCAGGCCGTCGGCGCAGGCCCACAATGCGGCCGCCGCGCCGACATAGGTCAACGCTGACACAGCCAGACCTAGCAGTGCCCACCACCAGTTCGCCTTCCGCAGTTCGGAGAAGAACGTCGGCGCGGTGCTGATGAACGGATACGCGACATAGACCAGCGCACCCAGCAACACCAGTTGGATGACCTGGCTGCGGGTGAAGCGGGTGATGGTCTGGGTTTTGATCTCATCGGCGCCCGATTGGCGCTTGACTTCCGCGCGGGTGTCGGAGATGACCGTGCCCGCGTCGGAGACCGATTGCCGGATTCGTTTCCCCACAGCCGATTTGGTGAGTCGGCGTGATGCGTTCAGGACGGTGTCTTTGCCAAACGCGTCGATCGCCGCACGCACCGCGGACTCGGCGTCATACAGCGCTGACGTCGTGACCAACAGTTGGGCAATGTCGGTTTGAAGTTGGGCGAAGGTGGCCCCGTACTCGGCGCTGCCGAACCCGCCGAACAGCACCTTGCCGTCGTCGACGGTGATCTCGTGGCCGCGTAGGTCGCCGTGGGAGATCTGGTGGTCGTTGAGGACTCGCAACGCTTCCCAGACGCGGGCAACCGCTGTCTGCGTGTGGCATTCGTCGAGCGGAGTTCCGCGAATGGGCTGATGCGCGTACAGCGTCCATCCCCGGTCAAGCGTGGCGACGGCGATGTTCGACGTGTTGGCGACGCCCGCGTCGTTGATGGCGATGGCCATCAGCGCGCGATGCTCCACGACGCGGCGCATGGACGTCTGTAGGGGTGCGGTTTCGGTGCCGCGCAGGCGCAGCTTCCGCCAGAGCTGGCGCATGGCGCCACCGCTGCGCTGATGCGGGCCGTACAACTCGACCGCCGCGGGGGCAGCGGAGTCCTCGGATGTCGCCGCCAGAACGAGTGCCCCGGGTCCCGCCGGCCGGACCACCCTGAGCCCGGTCACCACGAATCCGCGCCTGGCCATCGCGCGTACCGCGCCGTCCAGCGGGACCTCGAGCGCCGGAGTGCCGACGATCAGGACCACCAGCGCACCGACGAACCATCCCACGCCCAAACCCAGCAGCGACCGGGCCGGAACAATCGCGCTGACCACCAGGTGGATCGGCACGAACGCCAGTAGCAGCGTCCACCACCAGCGTCGCCAGCGTGCGGGCAGCCAGGGGCCCGACACGGTGAGCACCGCGGCCAGCATCGCGATCCATCGCGGGTCGTCGAGGAACTGCGCCAGCACCGTCTGCAGCCGG
>Ga0335085_10009342_pt1 | contig 14813 bp, 10 predicted proteins | sample Lox_Sample_45_FD_206712 | JGI IMG/M metagenome (GOLD analysis project Ga0335085, IMG submission 206712) | Soil microbial communities from Loxahatchee National Wildlife Refuge, Florida, United States - Lox_Sample_4.5 | ecosystem: Environmental > Terrestrial > Soil > Wetlands | place: USA... | reverse complement strand
ACTCGGGCTAGACTATAAGGACACTTGCGTTTTGCCCTTTGCCTTTTGACCTTTTTGGGCAGCTCCACCGCGCCGCAATGCCATACCGTATATTCTTGTTTTTAGCAAGCATTTTGTGCACGATGTAGGGCCGAACGGCGTTCGGTCCGTGCCAGCGCCGCTGGCCCCTGCACGTTTGGTTACGGCTCTACCCCGCTACAGTCCCGCGGGATTATCCAGCCAATAAATCGTTAATCCTGAGAGCAGCTTGGGATAGAAGTCGGTGGATTTCTGCGGCATTGGGCAATCGACAAGAGCGTTGTCGTGGACGGCTGCGACGGGCGTGGGATTCAGCAGGAACGCGATCTGTCCCCGGCACTTCTCCACCTCCGCGCAGGCCAGCGCCGCCTCGCGAAAGTACGACAAATTCTTTTCTTCGCGTACGGCTTGCCCATCAATACCGAGCAGACGTTCCAGCACCAGCCTGTGCAGATGGATGACGTCGAGCCGGCGCAGGGTGGGAGCAACGTCCGCAAGCGCGGCGTCGGGATCGAAATCCGCGCGCAAGCGCAGCAAGGTGAGTTTTCCCGGACCGGCATAGGCGCCCAGCGTCGGCCGCTCACGCCCCGCCGTGGCGAGGCGGGCGAGGAATGGCGCCGTCCACTCACTTGCCGGTCCCTTCACTGCGACATCTTCCCAATCGAAAATCGCGCGCGCGTCGGGGGCGAATTTGGACCAGTCGAATTGCGCCAGGCTGTGCACCAGCCGGTGTGTAGGAAGTATGGTGAGCCCCTCGGTTTCCATGCGCACGAACGTCACCATCACATATTCGTTGTACACGTCCTGTTGGCCTGACTCTCGGCAGTGATTGCGATGTGCGAGCGCCGTTTCATAGCGATGATGGCCATCGGCGATTACCAGTTGCTTGTCGCGCAAGGCCATATAGACCTCGGAAATAACCTTGGGTTCGTCGACAAGCCATACGCGGTGTCGGGTGCCGTACTCATCCGAAACCTCCTCCCAGGCCTTCTTCGCGGCGGGCGCTGCCAGGAGGCCTTCAATCACCCCGGAGGAGTCGCTGTAAAGCATGAAGATCTGGCCATAGTGCGCGCGTGTCGCCTTCAGCAATTCCAGCCGATCAGCCTTGGGGCCGGAGAGCGTTTCTTCGTGGCGATGGACCACGCGTGCGGAGTAATCCTCCAGACGCAACAAAGCTATAAAGCCGCGCCGCACCTTGCGCAGGCCGCGCTGCCCGGGGACTTCGTATTCCTGGTGATAGGGATAAATGGCCGGTTCGCGCGTGGAGACCAGCACACCTGTATTGATCCATGCCTGGAAGTCGCGGGCTGCACGCACGTAGACGTTATTCGCGGGGCCGTCGTCCGGCAGGGCGCGTCCGCGAATGATGCGAACAAGGTTGTACGGGCTCAAGTCGTAATAATGCGTCTGCATCTCGGGAGAAATCTTATCGTAAGGCTGCGTGACCACCGCGCCGAGGTCGGGGATTCGCCGCGGGTTATAATGAAGTGCGCGAAACGGGATTATCTCTGCCATGTGCCTCACTTCCAGTTGGGATCTGTACGGAAATTTAAGCTATCATACCGTCTACTGTGCGTCGAGGCTTCCGTAGCGGCGAGTTTATCCGTCAGCCGACGGACCAAATGGCGGCGTAAAGCCGCCTTTACCTCAAATTGACCCACCACCAACCATTGCATCCGGCATGACGCGGTGTCCAAATAACGCTAGAATGAAGGGTTAGGGAATTACCGCCGACGTTGTCGCCACGGCTCGGCGCGTGCGCCATCGCGCCAGGAACATTCTCTTTCGAAAGGCTGCGCACATGGCTGACCTTCGTTTGGATCCATTCACCCGCCGGTGGGTGGTTACGGGCAAGCGCCCGGTTATGCCGGATGTTCACGATGAAGGCGTGGCTTGCCCTTTTTGCCCCGGCAACGAGCATCTGACGCCCCGCCCCATCCGCGAGTCCCGTGACTCCGCCGGCGTGTGGATGGTGCGGGTGTTTCACGATCGCGCCCCGCTGTTCCGCGTGGAAGGCGGCGCGGACCGCCGGGCCGATGGCATGTTCGACCTTATGAACACGGTGGGCGCGCATGAAATTGTGGTCGAGACTCCCATGCACGGGATGACCCTGGCACAACTTCCTGACCCGCACTTCGCGCACGTGCTGGAACTTTTCCGCGACCGCATCCTTGACCTCAAGCAGGACCGCCGTCTTCGCTACGTTTCGGTTTTCAAGGATCAGCACGCGCCCTCGCCTACCCTGCGAGGGCACGCTTATTCTCAAGTCTTGGGAACGCCCGTCTTGCCGCAACTTCTGGAGATTGAATTTCGCTGGAGTCTCGCCCATTACCTGAAGCGCGAGCGCTGCATTTACTGCGATGCGTTGGAGCAGGAGTTGCGCCAGGAAAAGCGCCTGGTGGAACAGAATGCGGATTTTGTAGCCTTCTGCCCCTTTGGCTCGCGCTGGTCCTACGAGCTCTGGGTGGCCCCCGTCCGTCATTCCTCGTCCTTCGAGAACGACATGACGGAGCCGGGGCGAGTGGGGGCGCTCGCGCCGTTTCTCAAGTCCTGCCTTCAGCGCGTGGAGAAGGTTTCCGAATCCCTCCACCTGGTTATCCATACCGAGCCGAATCTACAGGCGTGGAAGCCCACCAAGGAATGGTGGAATACCGTGCGGGAGGATTATCACTGGCACATCGAAATTCAACCGGACATTGAAGGACAGCGGCGATTCCTGGGCACCGAGGGTTTCCACTTTAACCCCATTCCGGCGGAACAGGCCGCTTTGGTTTTGCGCGCGTTTGAGCCGGGCGCCGAGCCACCCCCCAAAGGTTAAATATGGACAACCCCGTGAAAGCAGACTGGAAACAAGTTCGACTGTTGGTTTTTGATCTTGATGGTACCCTGGTGGACAGCAAGCAGGACCTGGCATTAAGTGTCAATGCCATGCGAACGGAGATGGGACTGGCTCCCTTGCCGCTCGAATTGATTGCCTCCTACGTCGGCCACGGCGTTACGCTGCTGGTGCGCCGCTCGTTGGGAACGCAAGCCACGAGCGAGAATGTCGAAAAAGGGTTGGCCTTCTTTCTGGCATACTACCGCGACCACATGCTCGATCACACGACACCTTATCCCGGAGTGGCCGAGGCCCTGGAAAAACTCGGCGGCCACAAGATGGCGGTGCTGACGAATAAGCCCGTCAACTTCAGCTGTGAGATGTTGACACGGCTCGGATTCGCGTCCCACTTTGCTTACATTTACGGGGGCAACAGCTTCCCGCAGAAGAAACCCGATCCCATCGGCCTGTACAAATTGATGGAAGATCTTCAAATTTCCGCCCGTGAGACTCTAATGGTCGGCGATTCTGACACTGACGTGATTACGGGCCGGAACGCCGGGGTGTGGACGTGCGGCGTAACCTACGGATTTGGAGCCCACACGCTGCAACAGGTTTCTCCGGATCTGGTGATTGACGATATGCGGGAACTTCCCCCCTTGCTGAATGGCCACCGTAAAGTGTGACCCCGGGAAAGGCGGTGTGAGCCAAGCGCTCCAACTTGTTGTGATGCTCTCGCATCCAATCTGAGACGGAAATTTCCATGACCCATGTAATCGCAACGGCCGGGGGGCCTGCGCCCCGCAAGCCATTGACGGGAAAACGCGCCCTTCGCTTGTACGCCGGCGTGTTGTGTCTGTGGGCGGGTCTTTGTCTTCTGCCCGGGGTCTCAGGGTTTTGCCAGCAGCAGCCGGTGAATCCGCAAAAGGAACCGGCGCCGAGTCCCGCGCCTGCGGAGGCGGCGACCGAGCCGGAAGAAGTTCTCCCCGGCGATTTGGGTCCGGAGTTGCTTTACGGAATCCTCAGCTCCCCGAACGAGGAGGCGCAATTCGGGTTGCTACGGGCAACGTTTGCTGCGGGGCCGGCCATTATTCCGCAGCTGACGGAGGCGCTAAAAGACGATCGCACGGCTGAATACGCGGCGCAGTCGCTGGCGTATATCGGGGGCGATCAGGTCCTGCCCATCATGTGGAAGCTGCTTTCCGATCCTCGCGACCTGAATCTGAAGCGCTTTACCTATGGCGCGCTTGCCGAATTCGATTCGCCCCAAGCTACGGACATCCTCTTCGACGTCATCAACAATTCCGACGACGAACCTGACCGCACCGTGACGGAAGCTGCGGTGATTGCTCTAACCGTGCGCACCGATACAACACTGCTTCCGCGGCTTCTCGCCTCGGAGAAAAAACTCCAGGACGTCGTCATTCGCGACGACCTCGACAACGCCCGCGCGGTCATTGCCGAGCGTGCGAAGTATCTGGCGTCGCCGGAAGGGAAGAAAGCCGGTGGCTCGATCGAGTCCGCGGTGAGAACCTATTTCATACCGGCGCTGGAACCGCCGGCTGCGCCGGTAACCGGGGTCGCCTCTTCCGTCAGTAAAGGTGTGGGAAAAGCGTCCGCCGCGCCTTCACTGGCAAAGCCACGGCCGCTGGTTTCGGTTGATGTCCGCAGTGTGACCCTTTCGCCCGACAAAGACCGCGCCCTGGCGCGGGTGGTCTTCGAGGACCCCACGGCGATTGCATACTATGATTTCGTCCTGCAAAAACGTTACGGCAATTGGACGCTGGCCAGCGTTTGGCTGGGGCCTGAGGTAGAGAAGCCGGCAGTAGGCAGTGGGCAGTAGGCAATCTTCAATAGCTCCTGACTCCTTTCACATATGCGCCACGTCATCGTTGGAACGGCCGGCCACATTGACCACGGAAAGTCCGCCCTGGTTTTGGCCCTCACCGGCACTGACCCCGACCGTTGGGAGGAAGAGAAGCGCCGCGGTATCACCATCGATCTGGGCTTCGCTCATCTCGATTTGGGCGGGGATCTGCGCATCGGCTTCATCGACGTCCCCGGCCACGAGCGCTTTGTTAAGAACATGCTGGCGGGCGTGGGCGGCATCGATCTGGTCATGCTGATTGTCGCCGGCGACGAGTCCATCAAACCCCAAACGCGCGAGCACTTTGACATCTGCAAGCTGCTGGGAATTCGCCGGGGCCTGATTACCATCACCAAGGCTGACTTGGTGGAACACGAGATGCTGGACTTGGTGCGCTTGGAGGTACAGGAATTCGTCGCGGGTTCGTTCCTGGAGGGTGCGCCGATGGTGAACGTCAGCGCTCGCACCGGCGAAGGGTTGGATGAGCTGAAGAAGGAACTGCGGCGGCTCAGCCTGGAGGCGCCTCCCAAACCCGCCGATCTGCCCTTTCGCCTCCCCATCGATCGTTCTTTCGTGATGAAAGGATTTGGAGCGGTGGTCACCGGGACGCTGATCGCCGGGGAAGTGGAAAAGGAAACCGAAGTTGAGATATTTCCTTTGGGAAAACGCGCGCGCGTACGCGGCATTGAGGTCTACAACGCCCCCGCCGACCGCGCCACCGCCGGCCAAAGGACGGCGCTAAACCTGGCGGGAATGGAGGCCCGCCAGATTACCCGCGGCATGGTGCTGGCCGCGCCCGGCCTGTTTCAGCCCACGACGTCCCTGGATTGCACCCTGAACCTTCTGCCCAGCGCCCGGCCGCTGAAGAACCATGCGCCGGTGCATTTCCACTGCGGGACGGCGGAGATGCTGGCGCGGGTCCTCCTGCTTGAAGGCAAGGAAATGAAACCAGGGACAACCGGCTATGTGCAGCTTCGCCTGTCAGAGCCAGGTCTGTTTGTGCCCGGCGACCGTTTCATCATCCGCCAATTCTCACCCGTCACCACCATCGGCGGAGGCGGCGTGCTCGACAATGCTCCCCCCAAGCATCGGCCCGGCGATGCCACCACAATTGAATCACTGCGCATATTGGAAGGCGGAGAACCGGAAGCGCGGCTCGAACTCCTGACGCAGCGGGCGGGTGAAGCTACTCCCGCGGACCTTGCCGCACGCACGGGCTGGAAACCCTCCGACATTCTCCGGGTGGCAAAAACCCTCGAAATGCAAAAGCGCCTGGTGCTGCTCGGTCAACCACCCAGCCTGCTTGTTCACGCGGCGCACTTCGAGAGATTGGCAAAGCTCCTATTGAAACAGCTCGAAATTTTCCATGCGGCCAATCCTCTGGTGGCTGGACTTCCCAAGGAGGAACTGCGGGCGAAGTTGGGCACTGCCGGGGCGGCCCACTATAGGCCCTCGCCGGCGTTACTCAACGCTCTGCTTCAATTCCTGGCCACGCAGGGCAAAATCGATATGCAAGGTGAGACGGTTCGCTTGGGCGGCCGTACCATTCAACTCTCAGCGGAGGAAATCACGGCGCGCCACCAAATCGCCGTGGCCTTTGAAAAGGCTGGCTTGATGGTGCCCACCGCGCGGGAAGTGCTGGCCAACCTGCGCCTCGACCGGGCGCGTGCAGAAAAATTGCTGAGGATGCTGGTGAAGGAAGGAGTCTTGCAGAAAGTTACAGAGGACCTGATCTTCCATCAGTCGGCACTGCGCGAACTGCGGCAGATTCTTGCCCGCCGCAAAGCACAGAACCACCACCTGAGTGTTCCGGACTTCAAAGACCTTACGGGGCTTTCCCGCAAATATGCTATTCCCCTGCTCGAATACCTCGATCGTGAACGCGTGACGCGCCGCGAAGGCGACGACCGAATCATTCTCTAAGATGGGTCCGTAGCGCAATGCGGCCTGGAGGCCGCAACCAAACACGTAGGGCCAGCGGTCCCCGACGCCGCGATAGATACAAGCACTCCCCTAACCGGCGAGCAGGTAAAGTCGATCGTCGCCTTAAAAAAATGGGGCGCTGATCAGGCTGCCCTGGAGGGTGTCCCACTCTACATGGTGGCGCTGAACAAATGGAATGTGGACCTCGGGAGAGAATCACGGACATGCAAATCAGGTGCGCGTTACGTGACTCCTGACCTCTAACTCCTGTCAGGCAGCGTCCTGAGCACTTCGTAGAGCAGAGAAACCGGCAGGCCGACCACATTGAAATAGCAGCCGGAAATGTGGGTGACGAACTTCGAGGCCAACCCTTGGATGGCATAAGCGCCGGCTTTGTCAAAGGGCTCGCGACTGGCCACATAGGCGCTGATTTCACCTCCGTTCAGCTCGCAGAAGGTTACAAAAGTGGTTTCATGTTTGAGGGCTGCAAGCTGGTCCGGCGCCCGAACCAGGCAGATCGCTGTGATCACCTCGTGTGTCTGGCCGGAAAGCTGCTGGAGCATGCGCGCGGCATCAATGGGTCCGGTGGGCTTTCCCAGAACAAGACCGCCGATGGTAACTATCGTGTCCGCGCCCAAAACCAGGCTACCAGGGGGTGAGCCGAGGGCCACCTGCAGCGCCTTGGCGCGGGCAGCGCGCCGGGCGTAATCCTCCGGAAGTTCCCCCGGACTGGGCGCCCCTTCATCGACGCTACTGGGAACAACCTCGAAATCGATGCCGGCATTGCCAAGCAGTTCGCTTCGACGCGGGGAATTGGAGGCGAGAACCAATTTCATGCGGGTGGTATTATAAAAACGTTACCGACCCGTCTCAAGTCATTTCCTCGCTTGTGCACGATGTGCTACACTCGTTGATTCTCCCGATTTAAAGAGTCTGCGCTGGGAATGCCGAACGTGGATGAAATAGGAAAAATTCTACCTTCTCTGTTCCGGAAACAAATCCGTCGTACGGAGCCACACCTGCTCGAAATCCTGGTTCCGCTGTGGCCACGGATCGCCGGCAAAACCATGGCGCAACACTCCCGGCCCGTCCTCTTTGCGTCCGGCGAATTGACCCTTACCACCGACTGCGCCACGTGGGGCAAGCAGCTCCGGCACATGACCGAGGACATTCGCGCCGAGATCAACGGCTTCTTGGGCCAACCGATTGTGAAAAAGTTGCGAATCAAGACAGTGACTCAACCCGACCTGTTTTCTCCCCCACGATTTTCGCGCGGAGCCGCAGCACCCGCGCCGCCCCGGGTGGAACGGGCGATGGATACGCATTCCATAACTGACCCAGAAATTGCCACGGCTCTGGCAAGCTCTTATGCCAAGTATTTTGCTCGCCATCGGAGAGACAATTAACGCATGGCCTTTACTGAGAAGGACGTTCGCTACGTGGCCGACCTCGCTCACCTGGAACTGACAGAGGAAGAGGTAAAGAAATATCTTCCCCAGCTCGATTCCATTTTGCAGTACGTGGAGAAGTTGAACGAGTTGGACACCACCCAGATCGAACCCATGGCGCAGGTCACCTATCCGGGCTCCGAGAATGCTTCGTTCCGGGCGGACGAGGCACACGAGAATTTTACCCAGGACCAGGCGCTGGCAAATGCCCCCGAACCGGGCGCAGGAAGTTTCAAAGTGCCGCGAGTCATTGAGCGAGAGGAATGAATCCCATTATGGATTTAAGATTTTGGATTTTGGATTCGGGACCGCACCTATGTGCCCCCATTCTTCAATCGGAAGTGGATAGGGCAGAGGTTCTTAACCCATAATGGACTTTACCACCCTAACGATCAGCCAGATCCGCGAACTCCTGAAGAGCCGGCAGGCGACGGCTGTCGAAATTGCACAATCCCACTTGGCGCGCATCGAGCGGAACGACAAGGAAGTCCGCGCCTACCTCAGCTTGTGCCCCGAACGCGCCCTCGCGCAGGCAAAGAAGGTGGACAAAGCGATTGCCGCCGGCGAGTCGCTCGCCCCGTTGGCCGGCGTGCCTGTCGCAATCAAGGACGTCATTCTGACGCGCGGAACCCGCACCACCTGTGCGTCGCGCATCCTGGAAAACTTCATCGCGCCTTACGATGCCACTGCTGTCGAACGGCTGGAGCGTGCGGGGGCCGTCATCCTCGGCAAGACGAATTGCGACGAATTCGCCATGGGTTCCTCGACGGAAAATTCCAGTTTCTATGCGACACACAATCCTCGCGATCTCACTCGCGTACCAGGGGGATCGAGCGGTGGCTCGGCTGCCGCCGTGGCTGCGAATTTTGCCACCGTCGCATTGGGATCGGACACCGGTGGGTCTATCCGGCAGCCCTCGGCGTTCTGTGACATCGTCGGCATGATGGGTACCTATGGCAGAGTCTCCCGCTACGGCTTGGTGGCCTTCGCCTCCTCGCTCGATCACATCGGGCCTTTTGGACGTTCCGTGCACGATGTGGCACTGGTTCTGCAAATTATTGCCGGGCGCGACCCCCTGGATTCCACTTGTGCGGCACTGCCTGTGGAGGATTACGTTGGCGCTCTGAGCGGTGATATTCGGGGGATCCGCGTAGGGGTTCCGACAGAGTATCTCAAGGGATTGAATCCCGAAATTGGTGGCAATATCCAGAAGGGCATCGAACTGTTCAGCAAACTCGGTTGCGAGATCGTGCCCATTAGCTTGCCGCACACCGACTACGCCATCGGATGCTATTACATCATCTGTACTGCGGAAGCCAGTTCGAACCTCGCTCGCTATGATGGCGTGCGCTATGGGTACCGGTCCGCTCAACACGACGATTTGCAGGACATGTATCGGAAGTCGCGCAACTTAGGCTTTGGGGCGGAAGTGAAGCGCCGCATCATGCTGGGAACTTATGTGCTGAGTTCCGGCTATTATGATGCCTACTATTTAAAAGCCCAGAAAGTACGTACTCTTATTACACGCGACTTCGTCGAGGCGTTTGATGAAGTCGACGTCATCGTCACCCCTACATCTCCCATTCCGCCCTTTAAACTCGGGGAAAAGGTGGACGACCCTCTCCAAATGTACCTTGCTGACATCTATACTGTCACCGCCAGTCTGGCCGGAATCCCCGGAATCAGCGTCCCCTGCGGCAAGACCCCCAGCGAACCACGCCTCCCCGTGGGCATGCAAATCCTCGCCAATCACTTCGACGAGGCGCGCCTGCTACGTGTGGCCGACGCGTTTGAAAAGGCCGGCGGATTCTCGAGCACTTAACCTGCGGGTCAATAGGAAATCTCCATCCGTAAACCGGTGCCATCGAATTCAGCCTCTTCAGGCAGGTGCAGCGACTGTCTTTGCCCGACGCGCACTGCGGTCCAAGCAGCCACGGCAGCGTCAAGAAGATCATCAGACCCTGCCAGCCTACTCTCCAAGTGATCGAGGTGATTTCGAATTTGTGGATACGGCTGTGACAACAACTTCATGCGCTCATCCCTGCCGCGTGCGGTAAGCTTGCCAAATTTCATCGCCTTACCACCATTGAGTGCCCAAAAGCAAAGTTCCGGATGAACCTCGTGAACCCAATTCTGTATTCCGGGACTCGTGACCTGATCCACTTCCTTCACTTTGGCCAAGATGCCGAATGTCTGTTGGGAAATCTTTTTGCCGTCTGCCCTGAGGCTTCTCTGGCATGCCTGCTCATAGGTGGTGGCGTGTAGAATTGGTCGGATCGGAGCCGGGAAAACGCTATTGCTCCGTGGCTTTCCCAACCGCTTGCGGGCCTCGATGTCACACGCTCTCACACCGTGTTGAGTGAGACCTATGGGAATGTCGACCGCAACAACATCCGCACATTTAAAATCGAGCAGCACATCGGCGAAGTGAGGCAGGAGGCGAAAGTCGGTTTCATAATTGTCGAGGTCAACCGTGAAACATAGCCATCCAGCCTTACACCCATCTACGCCTACATAAAGCCCGCCGCCTCCAGCATTTGTGCTCGGGGCAGGACCCCCTGTGGCAATATTCATGTAAGCACTTCCTGAAGTCGATTTATGAATGCTGCTTTTGGTGTCTGGCACCGCGATAAGTCTAGCAGCCAGCAAGGAACGATTCAAATAATGAGATCGATGCAGGCGGGAGCCAAACTGCGAGGTGGTATTCGCGAAGATACGTCGAACTCTGAGGCGTAATCTATCTTCCTGCCGCGATCTTAACAAGCAGAAGTCGTGGTCAACAGGCACCAGGTATCAGTTTCTTCCTCTCCTGACACCCGGCACCTGAAACCTCGAACCTAATTTACTGTGTCCTCGCTTCGTCCTCGTCGGACAGGTCAACGGCCGCTCCCGGCGCCGTGGGGATCACGGGCTCCGTGGGTAAAGGACCGGCTCCCGCTTCCGGCTGTGGCGGCTCGGCTTCGGTGAGCAGTTTGAAATTCCGGTAGAATTCCAAGCCCGTGCCGGCCGGAATCAGCCGGCCCATGATGACGTTTTCCTTCAAGCCACGGAGGTGGTCCACGGCGCCACGGATGGAGGCTTCCGTTAGGACGCGCGTTGTCTCCTGGAACGAGGCCGCCGAGATGAAGGAATCAGTAGCGAGTGATGCTTTAGTGATTCCGAGCAGTAACGGCCGACCGACCGACGCCTTGCCACTCTTGGCCTTGGAGCGCTCGTTCTCCTCGCGGAACTTGAACTTGTCCACCTGCTCATCCAGAAGGAATTCCGTGTCGCCCACTTCTTCTACTTTCACCCAACGCATCATCTGGCGCACAATCACTTCAATGTGCTTGTCATTGATATTGACGCCTTGCAGCCGGTAAACTTCCTGGATTTCATCGACGAGATACTTCTGAAGTTCCTTCTCGCCCAGGACGGCCAGAATATCGTGGGGGTTGCGAGGACCATCCATGAGCGGCTCGCCCGCTCTAACGCGCTCACCTTCCTGCACGGAAACGTGTACGCCGCGGGGAAGCAAGTATTCTTTGGTCTCGCCCTTTTCCGGAACCACCAGAATCTTGCGCTGGCCTTTCACAACGTCCGCGTAGCGAACCACGCCGTCAATCTCCGTAATCACCGCGGGCTCGTGAGGCTTGCGTGCTTCGAAGAGCTCCACCACGCGCGGCAGACCACCTGTGATGTCCTTGGTTTTGGTGGTTTCACGCGGGATCTTGGCCAGAACATCGCCCGGGCTCACTTCATCACCCTCTTGAACCATCAAGTGTGCGCGCGAGGGCATGAGGTACTTCTTGGTTCCTTTCTTTTCGTTGCGGATGACGATTTGCGGTTGATACTTCTCTTCCGACGCTTCCTTCACCACCCATTGCGACAAGCCGGTCACTTCATCCACCTGTTCCTGCACCGTGACCCCGGCATCGAGGTCCTTGAACTGCACCGTCCCGGCAACTTCGGTGAGAATTGAAAACGTGTAAGGATCCCACTCGACAATGTTATCCCCCATTTTGACGGGGGCGCCCTCCGCCACTTTGATTCTGGCTCCGTACACCACCGAATAGCACTCGCGCTCGCGGCCTTTGTCGTCCACGATGGCCACCGCGCCATTGCGATTCATGACCACGTGAGCGCCTTCGCGGTTCATTACGGTTTGAATGCTGTGGTACTTCAGGAAGCCGTGGTTCTTGGCCTCCAGCGTGCTCTGCTCGGAAATACGGCTGGCCGTGCCGCCGATATGGAAGGTCCGCATAGTAAGCTGCGTGCCCGGTTCGCCGATGGACTGCGCGGCAATCACCCCCACCGCCTCGCCCATTTCCACTACCCGCCCGGTGGCCAGGTTGCGGCCGTAACACCGCACACAGACCCCGCGCCGGGACTCGCAAGTCAAGACAGAGCGAATCTTAACGCGCTCGATGCCGGCCGCCTGGATGGCCGCCGCCAAGTCCTCATTAATTTCCTGGTTGACATCTACAATCACATTGCCTTCATAGTCTTTAATCTTCTCAAGTGAAACTCGCCCCACGATGCGGTCGCGGAGTGGTTCCACCACTTCACCGGCCTCGACGATGGGTTCTACAAAGATGCCGTCCAGCGTGCCGCAATCGAACTCAGAAATGATCACATCCTGCGCCACATCCACCAGGCGGCGGGTGAGATAGCCGGAGTCGGCCGTTTTCAGCGCCGTGTCCGCCAGGCCTTTGCGCGCGCCGTGAGTGGAGATGAAGTACTGCAACACGTTCAGGCCTTCGCGGAAATTCGCCGTGATGGGGGTCTCAATAATTTCACCGGAGGGCTTTGCCATCAGGCCGCGCATTCCGGAGAGCTGGCGGATTTGCTGCTTCGAACCGCGCGCCCCGGAGTCGGCCATGATGTAAATGGGATTCATCTGGCCGGTGGTGTCCTGCTTTTCCATCACTTGGAACATCTCGTTGGCCACGTCGTCCGTGACGTTCGACCAGATCGCAATCACCTTGTTGTAACGCTCGCCGTGGGTGATGGCGCCCTCCTGGTACTGCTTCTCAACCTCGATGACCTCCTTTTCCGCCGCGCTCACCAAACCTGCCTTGCTCTGGGGGACGACCAGGTCGTCGATGCCGATGGAGATTCCCGCCTTGGTGGCGTAGAGGAAGCCCAGAGTCTTTACACCGTCCAGCATCTGGACCGTGGTTTCAAGGCCGAAGCGCAGGTAGCAGTAGTTCACCAACGCGCCCAGGCCTTTCTTGCGGAGCAGGCCGTTGACGAAGGGCATAAGAGGCTGGCCGGTTGTGGAGTCCTTGGGCAAGTGCTCGTTGAAAATCACCCGGCCCACCGTGGTGTTAATGAACTGACTTTTGATGGTAATGGGCTCTGTGTGCAGCACGTCCTGATCGTCGTACGCGGTGGTCAGGTCGATCACGCGTCCAGTGTAACGCAAGCGAATGGGTGTCAGAGTTTCGACCTCGCCCGCCTCCAGCGCCAGAATAACCTCGTCCGAATTGGCAAAGGCGCGGCCATCACCCTTGGCTCCACGCTTGTCCTTGGTCAGGTAGTAGACACCCAACACGATGTCCTGGGTGGGGACGGCGAGCGGCTGTCCATTAGCCGGCGAAAGGATGTTGTTCGCCGACAGCATGAGCACCGACGCCTCGATTTGGGCTTCGGGTGAAAGCGGAATGTGCACGGCCATCTGGTCGCCGTCAAAATCGGCGTTGAACGCCGTGCAGACCAGGGGATGAATCTTGATGGCCTTGCCTTCCACCAGCACCGGCTCAAAAGCCTGGATGCCCAACCGGTGAAGTGTGGGGGCGCGGTTCAGAAGCACTGGGTGGTCCTTGATAACCTCTTCCAGAATGTCCCAGACCACCGATTCCTGGCGCTCCACCATCTCCTTTGCCGCCTTGATGGTAGTACAGTGCCCCGCCTGCTCCAGGCGGTGATAGATGAAAGGCTTGAAGAGTTCGAGCGCCATCTTCTTGGGCAAACCGCATTGATGAAGTTTCTGCTCCGGCCCTACGACAATCACGGACCGGCCGGAGTAGTCAACGCGTTTCCCCAGCAGATTCTGGCGAAAGCGTCCCTGCTTGCCTTTCAGCGTGTCCGACAGGGACTTAAGCGGGCGGTTGTTGGCTCCGCGCAGCACGCGGCCACGCCGGCCGTTGTCAAACAGCGCGTCCACGGCTTCCTGCAACATGCGCTTTTCGTTGCGGACGATTACATCCGGCGCATGCAGTTCCATCAGCTTCTTGAGCCGATTGTTGCGATTGATGACGCGGCGATAGAGGTCATTCAAGTCGGAAGTCGCAAATCGGCCACCATCGAGGGGCACCAGGGGCCGCAGTTCTGGCGGGATAACCGGGATCACGTCGAGAATCATCCACTCCGGTTTGTTCCCCGATTTGCGAAACGCATCAAGCACCTTCAGCCGCTTGGCGTACTTCACCCGTTTCTGTTGCGACGGGTCACTCCGCATTTTTTCGCGCAGCTCTTCCGCCAGCGTCTCGATATCAACTTGTTTCAACAATTCCTTGATGGCTTCCGCGCCCATGCCGGCCCGGAATTTGCCGGGGAATTCCTGCTGGAGTTGCCTGTAGCGCTCCTCTGTAAGCAACTCTTTCTCTTTGAGGGGAGCTTCGCCGGGGTCGACAACGACGTAATTTTCGAAATACAGGATGCGCTCAAGGTCACGGAGCGAAATATCGAGCAGGTGTCCGATGCGGCTGGGGAGTCCCTTGAAGAACCAGACATGCGAGCAGGGGGAAGCCAGCTC
>Ga0335085_10009339_pt1 | contig 14815 bp, 12 predicted proteins | sample Lox_Sample_45_FD_206712 | JGI IMG/M metagenome (GOLD analysis project Ga0335085, IMG submission 206712) | Soil microbial communities from Loxahatchee National Wildlife Refuge, Florida, United States - Lox_Sample_4.5 | ecosystem: Environmental > Terrestrial > Soil > Wetlands | place: USA... | reverse complement strand
CCACCGCTTCCACCCGAATCCCCCGCGTCCCCGGGCTCGCATCAGATGCCGCCGGACCTTCATCTCGACCCATCGCTTGATGAACGAAAAGCACCGGCCGGAGTGCCCTACCGCAAAGTAGTTCACCCATCCCCGCAGAATCGGATTGATCGTTGCGATGACCCGTTCCACAGGTTGGCTCCCATACCGTTGGAAGACCGGCTTCAGCTTCGCCAGCAGCGCCGTGCGCTTCTTCAGCCGAGGCACATACTGGGGCCACCACCGTCCCCGACGACTGCGGAGGCGGCGATACTCAAACCCCAGGAAGCTGAAGCTTTCTCCCTTCGATAAGTTCACCATCCGGCTCTTCTCCTCGTTAATTTCCGCTTTGAGCCTGGCCAATTCCTCCCGCAGTCGCTTTTCCACCGCCTTCAACAGCCAGTCCTGGCGCGGATGGGAGTCCACCAATATCACCAGGTCATCCGCAAACCGCGCGTATTGAACCTGGGTATAGGGCCCGCGACGGGTGGTGACAATCGCCTTCTCCAGCATCCGATCCACCTCGGTGAGATAGACGTTACTGAGCAACGGCGAAATTACTGTCTGAACGCAAAAGATAACTTCAGCTTTGAGCGAACGGTGAGGTATCGGCAGGGGGCAAGAAACGTGAAAAAGCTGTTGACCTGTGACGCAAAGTGACGTATGTATATGTCGTATGCCTCGTGCCAGCGATACGCAGAAGGCCGAGCGGCTCAATCGAGCTCGTACCCTCCTCGGCGCGCATGCACTGCTGCCCGAGGCCGCCGAACGCCTGGCCCGGGAATGGTCGGTGTCGAAGCGCCAAGCCTATCGTTATCTCCAGCAGGCCCAGAAGCTCAAACAACCGGTTCCGGTGGAAGGCGCCAAGGTGTCTTTTACCGTCAAACTTTCCCGCGGTTTAGTGGAGAGACTGCGAAAGTACGCCGCCTCCACCGGCTGGACCTTGAGCGAGATCGTCAGCCGAGCCGTGCAGTCGGTCGTGCAGCGTGGAGGAGGCCGTGGCTGAGCCCCCGCCAAGTCGGGCACGGACGCTGCGGCTGGAATATCAATTTGATCGGTTGGGGGCAGAGAAACTGGCCCAGGCTTATGAATGCCTGCTGCCTGGGCCGGGCCGGCACACCGGCCAGGCAGTTCCCCCGTCACTTGCCAGCCACCAGGAGATTCTCAATGACGAAAGTGGCCGCGATTTACGCCCGGGTGTCCTCGGACCGCCAGAAGGAGAACCACACGATCGCCAGCCAATTGGCCGCCTTGACGGAGTATGCCGAGGCCCACAGCTATCAGGTTCCCGCCGAGTGGCGCTTTCAGGATGAAGGGTACAGCGGCGCCACACTGCTGCGGCCTGGACTGGAAGCGGTGCGCGACTTGGCGGCCGCCGGGCAACTGCAAGCCGTGCTGGTGTACTCGCCGGATCGTCTCAGTCGTAAGTACGCCTATCAGGTGTTGTTGGCCGAGGAGTTGTCTCGTGGTGGTGTGGAACTGGTCTTCTTGCAGGCACCCTCGAGTAACACGCCCGAAGACCAACTCTTGGTGCAGTTCCAGGGCATGATTGCCGAGTATGAACGGGCGCAGATTGCCGAGCGCTCTCGACGGGGCAAGCGTCACCGGGCCCGACAAGGATCGATCAACGTACTCTCGGGGGCTCCTTACGGTTACCGCTATGTGCGGAAGAGCGATGCTTCTGCCGCCTATTACGAGGTCCTCAAAGCGGAGGCGGCGGTGGTGCGTCGAGTGTATGAGATGTACACGCAGCAAGGGCTGAGCATCAATGCGATTGCCCGGCAGCTGAACGAGGAGCAGATTCCGACCCGGACGGGGACGACGCGCTGGGAGCGCTCCACGGTTTGGGGGATGCTGCGCAACCCGGCCTACCGGGGCCGGGCCTGCTACGGGAAGACCGAACTCCGCCCGCGCCAACGCATCACGCGCGCCTTGCGGAGACGCGGGGGACTGGCAAGCCGCGACAGTGCCAACCACGAGCGGCAGCGATCGGACTGGATCGAAATCGCGGTTCCGCCTTTGATCCGCGAAGAAACCTTTGTCCTGGCGCAAGAGCAGCTGGAGCAAAACAAACGTCATTCTCCCCGGCGCACGATTGAGCCCTCCCTGTTGCAGGGGATGCTGGTCTGTGAGCGCTGCGGCTATGCGCTTTATCGTTGCTCGACGCGCACCTCGGCCCGCAAGCTTTATTACTACCGATGCTTGGGTTCGGATGCCTATCGCCATCTTCGAGGGGCGGTTTGTGATAACCCGCCGGTCCGCCAGGATCACCTGGATGCGGTAGTCTGGGAGGCACTCATGCGGCTGTTGGAGGACCCGAGCGTGATCCAGGAGGAACTGAAGCGCCGGGTAGAAGCGGCCCGGAAGGCCGATCCGCTGAAGCAGCACCAGGAGTCGTTACACCGAGAACAGGTCCGGCTGGAGAAGAGCATGGATCGCCTGCTCAACGCCTACCAGGAAGGCCTGGTAAGTCTGGGACAGCTTCGGCGCCGGATGCCGGAACTCCGCAAACAACAGCAGGCAGTTCAAACGGAATTGCAAACGCTGGAAACGGCGGTGGGCGACCCAGCACAGTGCTTGCGGCTGGTCGAATCCCTCGGTGATTTCCGTAGGCGGCTGCAGATGAGGGCGGATACGCTGGACGTAAGGGAGCGACAGAAAATCCTGCGACTGCTGGTGAAGGAGATCCTGGTGGGGAAGGAGACGCTCACGATCCGTCATTCGATCCGCATCCCGGCCGGCTCCGATCCGGGCGCAATGCCCCGTCCACCTCACCTAGCTCCGCCGCTGCCAAGGCCCCAACCCGGCCCACATTATCTTTTGCGTTCAGACAGTAATGACCCCTCCCTGCGGAACTCCCTTCTTCCCGGTCGACTTCAGGATTTGTTTCAGCAGCCTCATCACCGCTGCATCTTGAATCCGTCAGTTATACGGCTTCTTTGCTCCGTCGATTTCTCGCCGGGACGAGGAGGGCTTCTCCAGTTGCTTAGCGCATCCTTGTCATCGTGCTGCCGCTACCACCCCGCCAGAGTGTCCCCCCGCTTCGGTCAGTTGCGTTGGTCCATGCTGCCTTCGCCCCTTATTCGAGGGCTCGGCCTCTGCGGTTTATATGTTTCGAGGCCACCTACGCGTTCACTTTCGTTGCGGCCCGATGACTCGCTCACCATCCTAAAGATGGCTTTGTCGATCGGCTTCATTCGTTTCGTTTCCTCCACGAATACGATCCCAGCTACAGGGTGACTTTTGCCCTGGTGGGTCTATCTCCCACTGAATACGCCAGCCTTAAAGCTGGACACACAAATGAAGGATATCTTTGCCGCCCTCACGGCCGGAAGCCCTGTGTTTCGGACAGTCCGGAGGGTTCATGAGGACGAGACGTTAAGGCATAAACCTGCCGCGAGTCATGTAGGGATATTCTTGCCACGAGTCATCGAGTCGGCACAAGCCGGAGCTGAAGCCATATCGGCTTCGGAACTCAAAAGCTCGACAAGAGAAAATCCTTGGCGGCTGCCAGGACTTTCGCCCGCATCGCAGGCTCTGGCAGCATGCGAGCGATTTCGATGGCCCCGGCCATGGTTGCAAAGATCGCGAAGAAAGCGCGCTCTTTGTCCGCAGTTCGCCGGCCCGGCATAAAGGGAAGCATTCGATCCTTATAATTCACGAGCTGGGGAAGGATCTGCCTTCTCATCCTCTGATCGACCCGCGTCAATTCGGGGGCGAGTGCCGGCAGTGGGCAGCCGCGCTCGGGGTGATCGCAAAACTCCAAGGTTAGATAAGTCTTCACAATTGCCTTCCACGCGGGCTCGGGGTGGGACTGCTCGGCCGCATGGACCAGGATGTCACCGATGTCGCGGAAAGCCTCCTTGAGGGACTCCAGGAGCAGCTCGTCTTTGCTCTCAAAATGTTTGTAAAAGCCTCCGTGTGTCAGGCCGGTGTCACGCATCACCGCGGCGACTGCTGCGCCGTTAAGACCTTCGGCGCGTACGCGCCGCGAGGCGTCTTTCACAATCTTCTGATGAACTTCCGCTTTGTGTTCGGGCCGGTAACGCATGGTTGCTCATAGGATGCTCGAGAACAGCCCATGATGCAACCGGCGGCATTTTTCAAAAAGTCCGCATCCATAGGATGACCTGCCTCATCCTATAGTGCGAAAGGAGGATTTCCCAATGTCTCATCCGATTCTGATCACAGGCGCAGCGGGCGGAGCTCAGGGATCGACCGGACGTATCATCGCAACCACCCTGCTCCGGCAGCACATTCCCGTGCGCGCATTCGTCCATAAACTCGATGATCGGTCCGAACTCCGTCGGCCAGGCGCGGAAATCGTGGAGGGCGACCTCCTCAATCCCGCCTCGGTGCAACGCGCTATGGAAAATGTGAAGCGCGCCTACTTCACCTACCCGGTAGTTGATGGGCTGCTCGAAGCGGCCACCATCTTTGCAGCCTCGGCACGCGCTGCGAGTCTGGAACTGGTGGTGAACAATTCGCAGTTTCAGGGCACACCCGATGATCCGACATTCCGGGAACTTCGCTATGCGCCCTCATTCCGCAATCTGCAGCATCGGCTCGTCGACCGCATCTTCGATTGGGCGCAGGTCGGAGCCGTTCATATTCAGGCGCCCCCGTATTACGAGAACGTGCGCGCCCTGGTCAGCCGGAGCGTCGCCGAGCAAAACACCGCGTTCCTGCCGTGGGGCGATGGCAGCGCTGTCCTCCCCCTCGCCGGCGCCGAAGACGTAGCCCGCGTCGCCGCAGCTCTTTTGGCCAGCCGCAGCCTGCCGTCCGAAACGGTCTACCCGCTGGTGAGCGAAACCCCAACGGTGCGCGAGATTGTCGATACTCTTGGCAGAGTGCTTGGGCGTCCGATCCGGTATGTGCCCGTTACCGACGAGCAGTGGGCCGAAGCCGTGAAGGAGCGCCTCAACCCACACGCGCTCGATCATCTCAGCCATCTCTGGCAATACTTCCGGCAGGGCGAGCAGCAGTATCGGGCGACCGATACGGTCCGCGCCGTCACTGGCGGCAATCCGCAAACGCTGGAGGAGTTCTTCCGGGCGAACGCCGGAGCTTTCGGCGCCGACGCGACGCGTTCGAAGTCAATCTGAGGCTATCGAAGGATGGCACCCATCCCATTTCGACAAGGAGGTTCTATGGCTTCGCAAGCGATCTTCTCAACGCAACTCGTCCTCGGTTATGTCGCGTGCCTGCTGGTCTTCGGCACGTACATCCTGCCCAGGCTAAGCGCGATGGGCCGTTTCAGCGCGCAGCGCGTCATTGCCACGATCCACAGCTTCCGCTTCTTCGGGCTGGTCTTCATTCTTCCGGGCGTCGTCGGCCTCGGTCTGCCCAGTGGTTTCGCCACATTCGCCGCCTGGGGAGACTTCGCTACCGGTGTGCTGGCCCTGCTGGCCCTGCTGAGCGCGAGGAGACGTCCCTGGTTCTGGCTCTTCGTTGTCGCCTTCAACGCTGTGGGCGCAACCGACATCCTCGTCGACTACTATCACGCCATCCGGTTGGGCCTTCCGTTTGTGGCAGGCCAGCTGGGCGCCACCTATGTCATCCCGATCCTCTACGTCCCCATGCTGATGATCACGCACGCGATCGCATTCTATTGGCTGGCGCGTCCTCTCTCCGCGACAAATCAAGCCTTCGCCCGAAAAGCGCTCGCGTCTTAGCTCGGATGAACGACCCACTACAGTGTTATCGTGCAATGCGAACAGCTCGAAAATGTTGCGCTGTGTACCTTATGCCTAATCAACGAAGGTCACCGTCCCGGCTCGCGAATAATCCCGGAGGCCGCTATTGGGGAGGAAGAAACTCCACACCATACTTGGGGGCGGCTGCGAGCACCCTGCCCAAGAAGGCCTCGGTCATAGGCGGCAGCCCGGCCGAACCATCCCCAGCGGGATCAAACGCCTCTTCAAAGAATTTCTCCAGGCCCGCGGGTGTGACCACCATCAAAAACTTCGCATCCGCGTTCCCCGTGTTCTGGAAGCAATGCACGATTCCACGAGGCAGGTGAACAAAATCGCCGGGCGATGCGTTCAGTGTCTTCCCGCCGACTTGAAGGGTCACAGTTCCCTGCTGTATGTAGAACGTCTCCTCCTCGCGACGGTGAATGTGCGGCGGTGTTCCTCCGCCCGGCGGGACTGATACCTCCGCCATAAAAAAGGCGCCGCCGGTTTGCTCGCCGGTCATGAGAAACGTAATCTGATCTGCGGGGCTCCGGTAGGCCGGACCCGTTCCCGCTGGCACATACTTGAACTGGCTTCGCCCCGACAGGGTTGCGGTTCCATTCGCGCCCCCGGCTGCCGCGACAGCTTGAGCCCGTGGGCCCGGTATCCTTTCCGGGAGGACATCGTCAGGCTGCGATAGATCGAGGGGTTCCAATTGAGGCTGCAGGTTCCGGCCCAGCTCTCCGGTGGGCCAATAGACTTCGACTATGTTGCCGTCAGGATCGTCGAAATAGAAGGCGAAGGACACTCCGTGATTGGCCAGGAACTTGATCGGGATGTTCCTCTCCACGACGCGTGCGTACAAGGATCGCAACTCGGCCAGTGAAGAGACCTTGAAGGCGACGTGGGCGAAAGCGGGGTTGGCGAACAGAGCGATTTCGTGCGACTCTTCGCCTGGACGGCTGGTCAAAAAGGCAGTCGCACCAATGGGATGATCAGGGGCGCTCCCGCCGACGATCTCCATACCGAGAATATCCCTGTAGAATTCCGCCGACGCCGCGGGATTTGTGGCGTGTAATCCAACGTGGTGGATCCCGGTGTTGCGGCAGCCCCTGGAAGCCTTTTGGGGCGAATTCCAGGCCCCTTCATCGATGTCCCGCTTGTTTGCAACGCCAGGCTGTTGCATCGCTTGCTTCAAGTCTTCCGATATTGCCTCGTCGGAAGGATTGATATCGAGGTCGATTGTCCCCTGCATCATGTATGCCTCCTTTTGGGGAGCCGTCCTGAGTTTCTACAGACTGCTCACCCCGTAAAGGGAGAGGAGGCTGGCGGTTTGTATCACAGCTTTTGAATTTATTTTCCGTCGGTTACACTGGGTGGCAAAGTGACGGTATCAACCGCTCTTCAACCCGATACGGTAGCCCGGCTGATGGCGGGTTTTCGGAACGGCGATCATGAGGCCGCCGGCCAGCTGGTCGAGCTTTTCTACCCCGAACTCGGGCGAATCGCCGCCGCGCGCATGCGGGCCGAGCGCCCGGATCACACGCTTCAGCCCACTGCTTTGGTTCACCAGCTCTACCTCGAACTGGTCAAGGTCAAAGCCCTTCGCCCAGCGAGTTCGGGCGGAGCGGATGAGAAGGCTGCCTTCCTGGGGCTGGCGGCTTATCTGATGAAGCGGCTGCTGATACATCACGCCCGTCCGCTCTCGAAACGCGCGGAGAAAGCTGAGCTTCCCGACCTGCCCCGTTTGCCCACCGAACCTTCGCTGCTTGAAATCGACGATGTTCTGAACCGGCTCGCCGCCATCAATCCCGCACTCCGGCAGGTAGTGGAGCTGAGGGTCTTCGAAGGCCTGACGCGCGAGGCGATTGCGCGGAAAATGGGCTGCGGAACCGCTACTGTTGCCCGCCACTGGAGCTTCGCCCGAAACTGGCTGGAGGAGGCCCTCGCGGAGAGGCCGGGGCCGTGACGGACGAACGCTGGCAACTGGCGTACGCGATCTACGAGGCGGCGGCCCCTCTCGCTGAACCGGAGCGGTCGCAGTATGTCCACGCTGCTGCCCCAGACGCGGAAATCGCCGGCAAAGTGCTGGCGATGCTGGACGAAATGGAGGCTACCGCAGATTCGGGAGCTTTTCCGGGGTGTTCCGAGGATCCCGCCGCCTCAATTCCGCCTATGGCTCTGAACCCTGGCGCCAAGATCGGTCTCTACGAGGTCCTCGAACGCCTCGGCTCTGGCGGAATGGGCGAGGTCTACCTGGCGTACGATCCGCGTCTGGATCGGCGCGTCGCCATCAAGCTTCTGCCAGCACGTCTCTCCTCCGACGCCGTGGCCCGCGAGCGCCTTCGCCGCGAAGCCCTGGCGGCAGCAGCGCTTGACCATCCGTTTATCTGCAAGATCTTTGAAATTGGTGAGGACGAAGGGACGCTGTTTATCGTCATGGAGTATGTCAGCGGCGAGACGCTCTACGCTCGCCTGCGCGCGGGGCCCTTGCCGCGGTCTGAAGCCCTGCGAACCGCCGCCGAGGTGGCAGAGGCGCTGGAGGCGGCGCACGCGAAGCCCCTTGTGCATCGCGACTTGAAACCGGCCAACGTGATGCTGACATCGCAGGGCCGGGCGAAAGTGATGGATTTCGGGCTGGCCAAGAGGCCTGCATCAGCCGAACTCAAGGATGCCGATGCTACGGCTGGTGACCTTTCTCTGACCGCCGCGAGTGCCGTGACGGGTACGCCTGAGTACATGTCGCCGGAGCAGGTGAAAGGCGCGCCGCTCGACCATCGCTCAGATCTGTTCTCTTTCGGCATCATCCTCTGTGAGCTACTGACCGGCAAGCATCCTTTTCAGCGCAACTCGGTGCTTGAAACAATGGCGGCGATTCTGCGTGACCCGCCTGATTTGGTGGCTACGGACAACGCAGCACCGTCGCCGGCAGAGATGGTGCTGATCCGCCGGTTGCTCGCCAAGTCGCCGGACCAGCGCTATCAGTCGATGCGTGAGGTTCGTGTCGATCTGGCCAAGCTGGAACTGGGCCCACAAGAGGGGCCGCTACGGATTGTTCACGCACAAGGCAAACCTCTGCGCCGGCGCTGGCCACTGGTGCTGACAGGACTGCTGGCAATAATCGCGGCCTCAGGCCTGGTGTGGTTTGCGGGGCATCGCGCGCCACCGGCACGTCCTGAACCGAAGCCCCGCAGGCTCACGGCTAATCCCGCCGGCAATCCGGCCACAAGCGCTCACATCTCGCCGGATGGAAAGTATCTGGCTTACGCCGATCGGGCGGGCATCCATTTGCAATTGATCGACTCGGGCGAGACCTGGGGCGTCCCCCAACCGCAGGGCCTGGGATACGACGTCACAGGCTGGTGGCCCGTGGGCTGGTTCCCGGACGGAACAAGGCTTCTGGCCCAGGCGAGCTCCCTGGGCGCGGAGCATTCCGGACTCTGGGTGATTCCCGTGCTGGGGGGCGCTCCGCGCGAGATTCGCGAGAGCGCGATGGGCTGGTCCGTGTCCCCTGACGGGTCGCTGATCGCCTTTAGCTCCAGCTCACTCAGCTCTGACATCTGGTTGATGGGGCCAAACGGAGAGGACCCTCGCGAAATCGTTACTGCAGACGAGGGCGAATCCCTTAATTTGGGTGGTGTGGTCTCCAGACAGCCGCCGGATCGCCTACGAGCGCTTGCATTCGGGAGCCGCAGGAGGCCAATGCGACATCGAGAACCGCGACCTGAAGGGAGGCGAGCCTGCAGTCGTTTTGTCGGATCCGAAGTTGGCAGCATGGATGGGAGGAGGTCTCTGGTGGTCAGCGGATGGACGGCTGATCTACCCGCTCGTAGAGGCGACGATTGGAACCGTTTTAAGGGATACGAATCTCTGGGAGATCAAGATCGATACCGGAAGCGGCAAACCGACCGGCAAACCCGAGCAAATCACCAACTGGGCCGGTTTCTCATTGACGGATCCCAACGTGACAATTGACGCGAGGCGGCTGGTGTTTTCACGCGTCAGCAGACAAACCCACGTTTACATCGGCGACCTGGATGGAGGGGGGGCGCACCTGAGGGCGCTCCCCCGGCGGCTGACTCTGGACGAGAACAACGACTGGCCCACGGCTTGGACACCCGACAGTAAGGCGCTCCTGTTTGGTTCAGATCGGAGCGGCAAGCGGAACGTTTACAAGCAGGCCCTCGACCAGGACTCAGCCGAACCCCTTCTAGCCAACGCGCAAGTGGACTTGGTGTTGCCACGCCTGAGTGCGGACGGCGCATGGATTCTTTACGTCAGGTTGGCGAAGCTGGAGGATGCCGGTACATCAGGCCCCGTGCAGCTCCGGCGCGTTCCTGTATCAGGTGGACCGTCGCAGTTCGTCCTGACTGCCCATGATTTGTACAGCTACCGTTGCGCACGGGCTCCAGCGACCTTCTGCCTTGTGTCAGAGCGGCCCGAGGATCAAAAGCAGCTCATCTTTACCGCTTTCGATCCCATCAAGGGCAGGGGCGGCATAGTCAGCAGGATCGCCACGAAACCCGGCCTCGATTACAACTGGGACCTATCTCCTGATGGCTCCCAGATTGCCATGCTGTTTCCCGGCGGCGAGAACCGCATTCGGCTTCTGCCAGTAAGCGGCGGCGAGGCTCGCGACCTGGTTGTGAAGGGATGGTATGGCTTTAAACCAGGACCGGACTGGGCGGCGGACGGCAAGGGCTTCTATGTCTCAAGCTCGTCCCCCAGGGGCGTCACGCTGCTTTACATTGACCTCGCAGGCCACGCCAGCGCGGTGTGGGAGCAAAAGGGTGGTTTCGAGACTTGGGGCATTCCTTCGCCCGATGGGCGCCACTTGGCGATCCTGGGTGACACGGTGGATAGCAATGTGTGGATGCTGGAGAATTTCTAAGATTCGCGTGAGGTGACAAGTATCGGTCTGCAGCCCCTAGAGTCTGCCGACGTCGGGCGGAGTGACAAGCCCAGTCTGATCCAAGCCGTTCGTACGCAAGGGAGCATTGCGCTCACCTTCCTGCGCTCTGACCCCCGCTGTCCAGAGCACGGCCCGCCGCCAAGAGGCCGAACATTTTCGGGCCGAGGCGGAGAGGATCGCCGCCGAGTGGAACTGCGGCTTTACGGATAGCCCGCCACTAGTGCGGCAGGGATTGCCGCGATCTGCGCCGGCAACTGGACGCGTGCCGAAGAGCACCTCCAGGCAGCGATCCGGCAAGCCGACACGGCTCCCTATCGGGTAGCGCAACCTGCCGCTCGTTATTGGGATGCCGACATGCTGCTTACGCGCGACGCACCCGGCGAACAGCGCGAGAACGCGATCTCCTGAGCGAAGCACTGGCGATGTTCGGGTCTCTGGGCGTGCCGGTGTACTCTCGCCGCGTCGCCGACCCTTGACGGCGCCAAACTGTGTGGTCGCCTAGCGGGGAGTTGAGTCATCCCTTCCCCGGATGACTCCTGCCTAGTCGGCTACGGGCGAGCCATGTACTCGCGCCTACCCCCTCCGCCCTGAAAGAGGCAAACTCGCCTTCCGTTGATCGCGGGCCAGCGGGGCCTGGGGACTGAGCGCCCGAGAGTGAGGTGAAAAGTAAGTTCCTCTAATCCGCCTTGCGGGAGTCGACTTCTCGATAGAGGTGCAGAAATACCCAGGCTGCGGCCGTGAAAGAACGAGTTCTTCCCAGCCAAAGACATTTCATTAACGCTCTTCGAACACGTATTCGTGCTGAGCGTCTCGGATGGTCAACGTTCGCTTCGGTGCGGAGCCCACTACAAACTCAAAGCCTATGGCGCCGGGTGCCGTGGTGATGAAGGAAATTGTGCCGTCCGGATTCTTTCGAGTGCCGACCTCGCTTTTCCACTCGCCAAAATCAAAGATGGTCGAAGCGCCTGACGTGCTGACGGCGATTTCTCCGAGTGACGGGTTGGCATAGTGTTTGCCCAGTTTCGCAGTTTCGCTCGCATCCGCTGGGATCGTGAGCAGTTTGCGGTCAGCGGCCAGACTGGAATAGAAGCTCTTGGCGTCAGCATTAAGCTTGGCCTCGGCCTCAGGGCGCCCGTCGAAGAGGACCTCGAGCAACTTGCGTCGGAGATGGTCGCGAAGCAGCCATCCGGGGTCGCCGTTGGTCAGAATGACAGCGCCGACGTCCTGTTCCGGCAGCCAGATCATGTCGCTGTGATATCCCACCAGGTCACCGCCGTGATGGACGACGGGCACTCCATAGGTGGTGTCAACCATCAAGCCCATGCCGTAGGTGACGTCCTTACCGATATGAACTTGGGGTGCGCGGCGCTCCAGCAACGGTTCTCTGGAGATGTAGGTCGTTCTATCGGCAAGCTTGCCTTCCGCGAGCTCCATCGAGACGTATTTCAGTATGTCGCGTACACTGCTCCACGCCCCTCCCGCAGGACGCAAGGGTATGACGGCGTCGTTGATGGCGGTCATAGCCTTGGCGGGCTTTCCATCGACATCCGGCGCATGCGCCGTGGCATGGTTACTGGAGAGAGCGCGCGCAGGATCAAAGGTGGTTGACTTCATCTGAAGCGGATCGAACACATACGATTGCATGGCGCGATCGTAAGCGGCGCCGTATTCCGTCTGGGGATCGATCACGTGGGCGCCGACGTAACCCGCGGCTGCGGCCATGAGATTGGAATACTGGAAGAGTTCACCGAACTTGGAGGTAGGCTTCATCGTCCCGAGCAGAGCGAGCGAGCCGGCGGGCGTCATATTTCCGTACTCGAATATCCATTCGAGGTCCTGCCGCGGCATCCCTGTGCAGGCGCAAATCAGGTGTTTGACTAGAACGCTGCGCGTTGTCTCGGCGTCGCCGAGCCGAAAATCTGGAAGCAATGTGATGACCGGCGTCTGCCAGCTCATGCGCTGTTCATCGACGAGTTTGGCCAGCAGGAGTGTTGTCATGGCCTTCGTATTCGAGGCCACCATGAACAACGTGTCGCCGTCCGGCTTTTCGCTACCACCCAGTTCCTTAGTTCCGAACCCATCTGCGAAGACCACCTTGCCGTCCTGCACCAGGCCGAGAGCGACTCCGGGAACTCCCAGGACCTTTTGCCCACTCTCGATGAAGCGTCCCAGTTCCGCGATGCGCGCGGGGTCAAGAGTATTCGCTTTTTTGCCGGCAAACGATTCGCGGCTGTAGCCCGCGGGCAGCAAGCGCCCAAGAACCAGGGCGACCTGTGCGCCGCGCTTCCCCGCAACCGCATCGGCCATGTCGAATATGACGACGGTCCAATCCGATCCCGAGTAAGAGACCAGGGCCGCCACTCCGCGCTTCTCGTTGGGAGATGTCAGGTATTCGTAGTCGCGCCGCCGGCTCCAGCCATCTTCGTCGGCCAGATCGTGGGTGACCTTGATGGGCCACTTCGCGTCAGGCTGGTAGGCCTGCCAAGCCGCCGCCAATGCCTCCTCCGGTCCCTTGGCTTGCACATCGACGAGCGCCAGCCAGGAGTTTCCCTCGGGAGCTTCGAGAATCGTCGCTGAGCCCTTGATGCGAATGGACCAATCCTTTGGCGCGATGAAGGTATTGCCGAGAACAGTGGTTTTGGGCGTATCAGCAGAAAGGCGCTCAGAGGCCTGCGTGCTGACTGCCTTCGTAGCTGCCTGGAGCGTTGATCCTTGACCCTGTCCGAAAACCGGCACTGAACAGAGAACTAAGAGAAAGCCGATGACAAGTTTTTTCATGGCCTGGACATTTAACCTCATGCTTCGCGACAAAACAACCTCTTCTCAGATCCTGTCAGATCGGAGGTTGGTGGGCCCTAGCGGGAAATTCGTGCTACCGTGCCGTCCCGCGTAATTGTTTACAATGGGACGTCATTCCGAAGGCCGGGCCCGCAAAGGTTCATGAAAATGCCCTCGAGTCAAGATAGTGACGGCCAGGACCGGCGAGATCGAACGCGCAGTGGAGAGGTCAAGACCGTCTCGCTGTCTGATCCGGAGCGTGCGTGTTGAGCAAATTAACGGGCGTCGCAGTCCCCTCTAGACTAAGACTAGAAGTCTGTTTCGAGGATATGCCATTCCGATCGTCAGGGAAGCTTTCCGCCTTTCGCGATCCTTCTCATCGCTTCCACGCTACGTTCCACATCTTCCTCAGTCGTCGCCCAGCAGGATACGCTGATGCGCATCGCGGTGTGCCCCTGCCACTGCGTTCCTCCGCACCAACATGTCCCATCGCTCTGAATCTCCGTGATGACCCGCCGCGTCTCTTCCGGGCTGCCGAAAGAGACCAGCACCTGGTTCAGCACCACATCGTTCACCCACACGCGTGGGGAGAACGCCTCTCGCAGCGGGAGTACAGTGGTCTTAACCGGACCATCCCCACAGCGTGGGGAGAACACCTTTCAGATAGGCAATGGAACGACTTGGACCGGACCATCCCCACACGCGTGGGGAGAACCCAAAAGCGCGGAGCAGTGCCTCTTTGAACGGCGGACCATCCCCACACGCGTGGGGAGAACCTCCGGGGCCGATGCGATGAGATGGGCATCAGCGGACCATTCCACACGCGTGGGGAGAACAGTGGTTTTCAAAGGACTTAACTTCTAGGCTCGGGGCGACAAACAGGCGCTTCGCTCAGCTCTGCTGACGGCTCTTCGTCTTCCCATTTTTCAGCCACCAGCCATAGCCCGCTCACCTGTACACCTCTGCGATCAGTTGGGCCCGTATTTTCGATCACGCATCCCTGGCAATTTGGGAAGCTACTGACAATGAGCAACCCGATTCCGCTGGCGTGACGCTTGATGTAGTCGATAGTCTTCTCATGTGTGCGGCGGTTCAGCGTGCCCACGAAGACGTTGGGGCGCGGTTCGATGAACCACCGCTTCAGCATTCCTCGAGTAGCATCAGGCAGGTCATGGCCCACAATCACTGTCATTCGAACAGTTCCTCCAGGTCCTTGGGAATTCGTTGCAGCAACTTTTCCTGTTCCACGCTTTCCTTGAGGAGCAAGCGCACCAGTTCACCGCGGTCGTCGGGATTCTGCTGGATGGCCACAAAGGCGGCGGGATAAGAAACGATTTCCGGCTCTACGGCAGAATTTGTGGGTAAATCTCCTCCTGTGGCAATGAAACAAGGAAAGTGACGACGACGAAAACGAGCACAGGAGGGCGCGCAA
>Ga0335085_10009338_pt1 | contig 14816 bp, 16 predicted proteins | sample Lox_Sample_45_FD_206712 | JGI IMG/M metagenome (GOLD analysis project Ga0335085, IMG submission 206712) | Soil microbial communities from Loxahatchee National Wildlife Refuge, Florida, United States - Lox_Sample_4.5 | ecosystem: Environmental > Terrestrial > Soil > Wetlands | place: USA... | reverse complement strand
CTACCGGGAGTTCGACTACCGGGCAGTGGGCATCCGGCCGAACTACTACGTGGACGAGGGCGAGGATGCGATCGTGATGGTGAAGGAGCTGAAGAAGCCCCGCTAGCGGCGCTTGCCTTCCCGGGAACGCAAGACCTCCGCCACCTCCGCCAGCCCCATCCCGTGCGCCCGGAGCAGGACCAGGGCGTGGTAGATCAGGTCGGCGGCCTCGTGCGCGATCTCCTCCCGCTTGCCCCGCATCGAGGCCACCACCAGCTCGGCGGCTTCCTCCCCCACCTTCTTGTGCCGCAGCGCCTCGTCGGCGAAGAGCTTCGCCGTGTAGGACCCCTCCGGCGGGGCCTGTTGCCGCGCGCGGATCACCCGCTCCAGCGCGGCCAGCACCTGACCGGGCGGATCGGGCGCGTCGAGCAGGGCCTCGCCGGCGAGGAAGCAGGAGCGGGCCCCCGTGTGGCAGGCGGGCCCGGCCGGATCCACTTTCAGGAGGATGGCGTCGGCGTCGCAGTCGAGGCGGACGGCGCGCACCGCCTGGGTATTGCCGCTGGTGGCGCCCTTCACCCACAGCTCGTTGCGGCTGCGGCTCCAGAAGGTGGCCAGCCCGGTGTCGAGGGTGCGGCGCAGGCTCTCGCGGTTCATCCAGGCCAGGGTGAGCACCTCGCCCGTGGCCGCGTCCTGCACGATGGCGGGCGCCAGGCCCTGGGCATCCCATTTGACGTCGTCTGGGGTCATCGGCGCATGGGGAACCCGCGCGCTGCGCAGGCCTCCTTGACGGCTGCGAGGGTGAAGGTGCCGAAGTGGAACACCGAGGCCGCCAGCGCGGCGGCGGCTCCCGCCTCGAAGGCGTCGGCGAAGTGCCCGGGCGTTCCCGCCCCGCCGCTGGCGATCACCGGCACCGGGACCGCCGCGGTGACGGCGCGGAGCATCTCCAGGGCGAATCCGCGCTTCGTGCCGTCGTGGTCCATGGAGGTGAGGAGGATCTCGCCGGCCCCCCGATCGACCGCCTCCCGGGCCCACTCCAACAGGTCGCGCCCGCTGGCCCGCGTCCCCCCGTGCGAGCGCACTTCCCAGCCCGGGCCCCGGGCGCGGGCGTCGATGGCCACCATCGCGCTCTGCGAGCCGGCCAGCTTCGCCACCTCGGTGATCAGCCCCGGTTCGGCGATGGCGGCGGTGTTCATCGAGACCTTGTCCGCCCCGGCCCGCAGAAGCGCCTCGGCGTCGCCCACGGTGCGCACCCCGCCGCCCACCGCGAAGGGGATGTTCAGCTCCAGCGCCACCTCCGTCACCAGGTGCACCAGGGTGCCGCGCGCTTCCAGCGAGGCGCTGATGTCGAGGAAGCAGAGCTCGTCGGCCCCCGCCGCGCCGTATGCCCGCGCCTGCTCCACCGGGTCGCCCGCGTCCCGCAGCTGCTGGAAGCGGACGCCCTTGACCACCCGGCCATCCTTCACGTCCAGGCAGGGGATGATCCGCCGGGTCAGCACCGCCCCTCCAGCGCGCCCTGGCCCTGCTCGATGCTGAAGCGGCCTTCATAGAGGGCGGTCCCGGCGATCGCTCCCGCCAGGCTCCCCAGGCCCGCGGAGGCCAGCGCGCGCAGGTGCCCCAGGTCCCCCGCTCCGCCGGAGGCGATCAGCCGGGCCTCGGGCGCGGCCCGGGCGACGCCCTGGAGCAGGGCGAGATCGAAGCCCTCCAGCATCCCGTCGCGAGAGACCGCGGTGACCACCAGCCAGCGCACCCCCAGGCCGGCCAGCTCCGCCGCCAGCCCGGCCGGGTCGGGCCCCCGGGCCTCCGTCCAGCCGCGGGTGGCGGCGCGGCCGTCCTTGACGTCGATCCCGCAAGCGACGCGGCCGGCGGAGAAGCGATCCACGGCGGCGCCGGCAAAGGAAGGGCGCTCCACGGCCGCGGTGCCGAGGACGGCCCGGGCCGCGCCGGATTCCAGCGTCTGCTCCACGGCGGCCAGATCCCGGATCCCGCCCCCGACCTGCACGGGCAAGGGGGCGGCGGCGCGGGAAATGCGGCGGATGAGATCGAGCTGGCGGGCGCCACCGAAGGCCGCGTCGAGATCGACCACGTGCAAGGCCCGCGCGCCTTGTTCCACGAAAGCGCGGGCCTGCGCGACGGGATCCTCGGCGTAGGTCTTCGCGCTCCTGCGCTCCCCCTGCTGCAGGCGCACGGCCCGGCCCTCCAGCAGGTCGATGGCCGGGTAGAGCACCGGGTTCACGCGGCCGCCCCCGGCAGGGCGAGGAAGCGGCGCAAGAGCGCCTCGCCGTCCTGGGCGCTCTTCTCCGGGTGGTACTGGACGCCGAAGAGGTCGCCGCGGCCCACCACCGCCGCGATGCGCACTGGCCCGTGCTGGACCACCGCCTGCGTCACCTCGGCCGGCGCCTCGCAGCGGTAGGAGTGGGCGAAGTAGGCCCAGCCTTCGGGGCGCAGGTCGCTGGCCCCGGTCGCCTCCAGCTTCTGCCAGCCGATGTGCGGGATCTGCACCCCTTCCGGCAGCCGGGTGACGCGGCCGGGGAGAAGGCCGAGCCCTTTGCGGGTGCCGTCCTCGTCCCCTTCCTCGAAGAGCAGCTGCATTCCCAGGCAGATCCCCAGGACCGGCGCGCCCCGGGCCAGCGCGGAGCGCAGCGCCCGCTCGAAGGGCGCCGCCCGCTCCATGCCCAGCCCGAAGGCGGCGACGCCGGGGAGGACGACGCGCGGCGCGCCATCGATCGCCCGTGGGTCGTCGACCAGAGCGGGATCGCCGCCGGCCCGCCGCAGCGCCTGCAGCACCGAGCCCAGGTTGCCCAGGCGCAAATCGACGACGGCAACGTTCACAGCACTCCCTTGGTGCTGGGCACCGTCCCCGAAAGGCGGGGATCGAGCGCCACCGCCTGGCGCAGGGCCCGGGCGAACGACTTGAAGACCGCCTCCGCGCCGTGGTGGAAGTCGCGCCCGGTGAGGAGATCGACGTGGATGTTGGCGCGGGCGTGGTCGGCGATGGCCTTGAAGAAGCCCTCCAGCACGGAGAGGTCCATGGCGCTGCGCGGCCCCTGGTCGACGGGGACGTTCCAGCGCAGGTAGGAGCGGCCGGAGAGGTCCACCACGCTCCGGGCCAGCGCCTCGTCCAGGGGGAAGTAGAAGCAGCCGGCCCGGGCGATGCCCTTGCGGTCGCCCAGCGCCTGGTCGATGGCGCTGCCCAGGGCGATGCCGGTGTCCTCCACGGTGTGGTGCTGGTCGATGTGCAGGTCGCCCTTGCAGCGGATCTGCGCGTCGAAGGCGCCGTGCCGGGCCAGCGTGTCCAGCATGTGATCGAAGAAAGGAATGCCGGTCGAGACCTGCGCGTCGCCGCGCCCGTCGAGGTCCAGCTCGACCTCCAGCTCCGTCTCCTTCGTCTTCCGCGAGATCTTCCCCGTGCGGCTCATCCCTTCGCATCCCCTGTCTCGGCGAGCAGGCGCGAGAGCACCTGGCTGGTGTGGCCCGCCGCTTCGACGTGAGCGTAGATGATCGGCGCGCCCGCGTCCTGCGCCGCCCGGGAAGCGGTCCGGTCGTCCGCGGTGTCCCCCACGAAGAGGACCTGGGAACCCCTGGGCGCTTGCCGCAAGAGCGCGTGGGTGAGCCAGAGCAGCCCGGCCGGATCGGGCTTGCGCGGACGCTGCCCGTCGGACACCCAGCAGAGATCCGGCGCGATCTTCAGCTTGCAGAGCCGCAGCGCCAGGCGGGTCTCGCCCGGGTTGCGCCCGGTGTAGAGCGCGAGGGGGAACTTCGCCGCCACGGCGGCGAGCAGGCGCGGGTCGGGCAGCACTTGCTCGTTCTCCCACATTCCCCGATCGGGCGCGTCGGCCAAGGCCTCCTTCGCCTCGAATCCGAACAGCTCCCGGCACATGGATCCGCCGTAGAGGGCGCCGCAGATCCGGGCCACCTCTTGCGCGGCGATGGGAGCGGGCCATCTGGCGTAGAGGGCGGAGACCCCCTTGCCGGCGGACACCTGGAGGAATTCGCCCAGCTTGGGAGCCTCGCCGCGGGTGCGGAGGAGGAGAAGGAGGGCGATGGCCCGGGACATCTCCCAGTCGTCGTTGAAGCCCCCACTGGCCTTGAAGGCGGGCACCTCGCGGGTCCGATCGAAGGGCGCGGCCCGGGCGGCCTCCTCGCCCACCAGCGGCACGAGGGCGCGGCGGGCGGCCTCCTCCGCCACGGCGTGGTAGCTGGGCCTGGCGTCCAGCAGCACCCCGTCGACGTCGAGGACCAGGCCGCGGACCTCGCGCAAGGAGAAGCTCACGCGCCCATCTCCGCGCGCAGGGCGGCGAGGAAGGCGTCGTTCAGGGCCGGCGCGCCGATGCTCACCCGCAGCGCCCGGGAAAGGCCCGGGGCGGAGGAGACGTTGCGGATGAGGACGCCGCGGCGAAAGAGCGCGGCGTGCAGCTCGTTCGCCGGCCGCCTCTCCTGCTCGAAGAGGAGGAAGTTCGCCCCCGAGGCGTGGACGGTGGCGCCCAGCTCGCGCAGGGCGTGGCCCACGCGCTCGCGCTCGGCCATCACCAGGCGGGCGCGATCCCTCACCAGCTCGGGCCGCGCCAGCAGCGCCCGGCCGATGAGCGAGGTGAAGGCGCTCAGGTTGTAGGGGAGCTGGACCTTGCGCAGCTCGGCGCAGAGGGCCGGGGGGCCCAACAGGCAGCCGGCGCGCAGGCTGGCCGCGGCCAGGGCCTTGGAGAAGGTGCGGAAGAGCACCAGGCGCGGGGCCTGGGCGAGGAGCGGCGCGAAATCCTGGCCGCAGAAGTCGCGGTAGGCCTCGTCGATGCCCAACAGGCAGGGGACCTCGCGGGCGAGCCGGGCGGCGTCCTCGGAGGAGAGGGTGGTGCCGGTGGGATTGTTGGGCGAGCCCAGAAGAACCACTTTCGCGCCCTGGGAGGCGCGGGCCAGCTCCTCCACCGGGAAACGGAACTCGCCCTGGCCCTGGCGCAAGGGCACGGATACGACCCGGGCCCCCAGCGCCTTGGCCTGCAGGGAGTAGAGGGCGAACGAAGGCTCCGCCACCACCACGGTGTCGCCGGGATCGACGCAGGCGAAGAGCAGGAGCTGGAGGAGCTCGTTGGAGCCGTTTCCCACCAGCACGCCGGAAGGGTCCAGGCCGTGGGCGCGGGCCAGATCGGCGGCCAGCCGCGCGCCGTCGGTGATGGGATACCTGGACCAGTCCAGCGCCTGGAGCTGGGCCGCGAGCTCGCGCTTCAGCTCCGCGGGCAGGTCGGAGGGGCTCTCGTTCAGGTGCAGCGCGACCGCGGCCGGGTCGCGCGGGGGCCCATAGGCGGCCAGGGGCCGCACCGTGGCGCGGACGAACTCCTCCGCCCGGCGGCTCATTTGCGGCGCACCTCGACGGCGCGGGCGTGGCCGGTGAGGCCCTCGGCGTGCGCCAGCGCTTCGATGGAGCGGGCGTCGGCCGCGAGCTGGCGGGCCCCGTAGTCGATGACGTTCTGCCGGCGCACGAAGTCGGAGGCGCTGAGCGGGGAAGCGAAGCGGGCGGTGCCGCTGGTGGGAAGGGTGTGATTGGGCCCGGCCAGGTAGTCGCCCACCGGGACGGGGGCATGGTGGCCGGCGAACACCGCCGCCGCCCGGGGCACCTTGGGGAGGGCCGCCTGCGGGTCGCGCAGGAGCAGCTCGAGGTGCTCGGGCGCCAGCTCGTCGGCGAAGGCGAGGGCCTCGTCCAGGTCGCGGGACACCACCGCGGCGCCGTGCTTCGCCAGCGACTCGGCGGCGACCCTGTTGGGGTGCTCGTAGAGCTCGCGGCGCAGCTCCTCGACGGTGCGTTCCGCCAGCCCCGCGTCCGGGGTGATGAGCACGCTGAGGGCGAGCGGATCGTGCTCGCCCTGGGCCACCAGGTCGGTGGCCACCTGGCGGGGATCGGCGCTGGAGTCGGCGACGATGGCCACCTCGGTGGGACCGGCCAGGGAGTCGATGCGCACCTCGCCCGAGAGCTGTTTCTTGGCCTCCGTCACCCAGGCGTTGCCCGGGCCCACGATCACGTCCACCCTCTCGATCGATTCGGTGCCCAGGGCGAGCGCGGCGATGGCCTGCGCCCCGCCGGAAAGGAGGATGCGGGTGGCGCCGGCGATGCGGGCGGCCGCCGCCACCTCGGGAAGGATGGTGCCGTCGCGTCGGGGAGGGGTGGCGACGATCACTTCCGGGACCCCGGCGAGCCGCGCCACGCTGACGGTCATGATCACCGTGGAGGGATACGCGGCGCGCCCGCCGGGCACGTAGCAGGCGGCGCGGCGGAGGGGGACGGTGAGGCAGCGGAGGATGCCCCCGTCCTCCAGCTCCAGGGTGTAGGAGGGGGGCACCTGGGGGGCGTGGAAGGCGCGCACCCGGGCGTGCGCGAGCTGCAGCGCGGCCCGCACTTCGGGCGGACACTGCGCCGCGAGCGCGTCCCAGCGGGCCTCGTCGAGGAAGAGCGAGTCGAGCCGGGCGCCGTCGAAGCGCTCGGTGAGGGCGCGGACGGCGGCGTCGCCGCGCTCGCGTACCTCGGCGATGATGCCGGCCACGGCCTTGGGCACCTCCGGCGCCGTGCCGGCGGTGGCCCGCAAGGCGAAAGCCCTGGCGCGATCGGCGGGAGCGGACAGGTGGAGGACGGGGATCATCCCAGCGCCTCGAGCAAGGGGAGCATCGCTTCCACCTTCAGCCGGTAGGCGGCCCGGTTGACCACCAGGCGCGCGCTGATCTGCAGGAGCTCGTCCACCACCGACAGGCCGTTCTCCTCCAGCGTGCGGCCGGTCTCCACCAGGTCGACGATGGCGTCGGTGAGGCCGCTCACCGCCGCGAGCTCGACGGAGCCGGCGAGGTGGACCAGGTCCACCGGCACGCCGCGCCGCGCGAACCACTGCGAGGTGAGGCGGGGGTACTTGGTGGCCACCCGCAGGGAGCGCCCCAGCTCCGCGCTGACGCTGCTTCCCCGGGGGACCGCGAGGCAGAGGCGGCAGCGGCCGAAGCCGAAGTCGATGGGGGTGAGCAGGTCGGCGCCCGACTCCAGCACCTGGTCGAGCCCGCACACCCCGAGGTCGGCGGCGCCCCGCTCGACGTAGAGAGGGACGTCGGCGTCCTTGAGCACCACGAACCGCGCCCCGGCGCCGGCGGGGATGATCAGGCGGCGCGAGGAGCCCGGCTCCTCGTCGGGGGTGAGCCCGGCGCGGGCGAACCTCTCCAGCGCGGGCTTCTGCAGCCGGCCCTTGGGGAGCGCGACGGTCAGCATGCGAGCGGCACCAGCGCGTCGAGGTCGAGGGAGAAGCCCACGGCGGGGCGGGGGTCGCCGAAGCGGCCCAGCAGCGTGTCGTAGCGGCCGCCGCCGCCCACCGGCCGGGGCGAGCCTTGCGCGTAGAGGTTGAAGACGATCCCGGTGTAGTAGCCGAGGCCGCGCACCTCGCCCAGGTCCACCTCCAGCTCGGCGCCCAAGCCCCGGGCGGCGGCCAGGGCGGCGGAGAGGCGGCGCAGGGCCTCCAGCGCCTCGGGCGAAGGGGCCAGCGCCTCGGCCCGGGCGAGCAGCTCTTTCGCCTCGGTCTGGGGGCGGGGAGGTTGCGCCAGCATGAGGATCGCGTCGCGGGCCTTGCCGCCGGGGACCTCGCGCTCGCACAGGCCGCGGAGGGTGGGCAGGTCCTTGCGGTCCACCGCATCGTTGAGCGCGGCGGCCAGCCGCGGCGAGGCGCCGGCGGCGGTGGCGAGGGCGGAGAAGTAGCCCGTGCTGCCCAGGGAGATGCGGCCGCGGATGCCCAGCGAGTGCAGCGAGGCGGCCGCGAGCGCCAGCACCTCGGCGTCGGCCTCCGCGCCTGCGGCGCCCACCAGCTCGCAACCGGCCTGCAGCCTCTCGTGCACCGGCCCGCTGTCGGGCGAGACCCGGCGGACGATGCTGCCCCGGTAGTAGAGGCGCAGGGGGGAGATGCCCGCCAGCCGGGTGGCGGCGATGCGCGCCACCTGGGCGGTGAAGTCGGCGCGCAGGGCGATGAGCCTGCCGCTGCGATCCAGGGCGCGGAAGGCCTCGGGGCCGAACACGTCGGCCGCCTCGATGGCGGGGGGAATGGCCTCCGCGTATCCCTGGGCCTCGAACTGGGCGCAGAGGGTGGCCTCGCAGCGGCGCAGCCGCCGCGCCGCCTCGAAGAGGAGGTCCTGCGTTCCCGGAAGTGGCGTCGAAGGATCCACGAAGGGAGGGATTGTCGGCGGCGGACGGGGAAGGCGCAAGCTCGCGTGCTACCCTTCGCGGCCCGTGTACCGCCTGGTCAGGCCCTTTCTCTTCCTCCTCCGGCCGGAGACGGCGCACGGGCTGGCGGGCGCCTTCTTGCGCGGAAGGCGGCCTCCGCGGGTGGTTCCGGGCGCGGATCCGGCGCTGCGGCAGACCCTTTTCGGCCTCGATTTTCCCACTCCCGTCGGCCTGGCGGCGGGGATGGACAAGGGGGAAGCGCTGGCCCCGGCCTGGTTCCGGATGGGATTCGGCTGGGTGGAGATCGGCACCATCACCCCCCGGCCGCAGCCCGGGAACGAGCGGCCGCGGCTCTTCCGGCTGGCGGCGCACAGGGCGCTCATCAACCGGATGGGGTTCAACAACGCGGGAGCGGAGGAGGTGGCGCAGAGATTGCGCGCGCTGCCGGCGCTGCCCGGGCCCGTTTGCGTCAACCTGGGCAGGAACAAGGACACCCCGAACGAGCGGGCGGCGGAGGACTACGTGGCGGCGTTCCGCGCGCTGGCGCTTTGGGCGCAGATGGCGGCGATCAACGTCTCCAGCCCCAACACGCCCGGGCTGAGGGCCCTGCAGTCCGAGCTGGGTGCGCTGGTGGGGGCGGTGGTGAAGGCGCGCGACGAGTTGCCCCGGCGGGTGCCTGTGCTGGTGAAGCTCTCGCCCGACGAGCCGGACGAGCGGCTGGTGGAGATGGCCAGGGCGGCGCAGGCGGCGGGGGCGGACGGGATCATCGCCACCAACACCACCCTCGATCGCGCCGCGGTGCGCGGGCACCCGCGGGCGGCGGAGCCGGGCGGCCTGTCGGGCGCGCCGCTGCGGGAGCGGGCGCAGCAAGTGTGCGCGCTGCTCTACCGGAGCGTGCCTTTGCCGATCGTCGGGGTCGGGGGGATCTTCACCGCGGAGGATGCGTACGCGCGGATCCGGGCGGGGGCGTCGTTGGTCCAGATCTACACGGCGCTGGTATACGAGGGGCCGGGGTTGCCCAGGAGGATCTCCCGCGGTCTGGCCGGGCTCTTGCGCAGGGACGGGTTGACGCTGCGCGAGGCGATCGGGCTGGACGCGGCCAAGGCAGGAGCGCGTGCATGCTGAAGCTCTTCTACATTCCCAAGACGCGCGCCAGCCGGGTCCGCTGGATGCTGGAGGAGCTGGGGGTGCCGTACCAGCTGGAGCGGATCGATCTGGCCTACGCGAAGAGCGAGGAGTACCGGAGGAAGGTGCACCCGCTGAACGCGGTCCCCGCGCTGCAGGACGGGGAGGTCATGCTCATCGAGTCGGCGGCCATCATCCTCCACCTGGCTGACAAGTTTCCCGAGAAGGGGATGGGCCCGCCGGAGGGAAAGCGAGGGACGTACTACCAGTGGGTGATCTACGCGATGGCCACCCTGGAGCCGCTGGTGGAGCAGTTCGTGGCGCACACTTCCAGGCGGCCGGAGGAAAAGCGCATCCCGTCCATCGCGGCTGAAAGCCGCGCCAGCTTTCTCACCGCGGCCCGGTTCGCCGACGAAGCGCTGCGGCCTGGCCCCTTTCTTTTCGGCGACCGCCTCACCGCGGCCGACGTGGTGCTGGGCAGCGTGCTCAACTGGGCGTCGGTGGTCGGCGTGCTCGGCGGCGATCTTCCCACGGCGCAGGGGTACGTGGACGGTTTGAGGGCGCGCCCTGCGTTCCAGGCGGCGCGGCGGGACTGAGCAGCCAGCCAGCGGTGCGCAACAGGCCGCTGAACGGAGCGCTCCACCGGATCGCATGTCCGCCTGTTCAACATGGCTGGGCGGACATCGTGCCGGGGGGTGCGAGCGGGTTGGTTGGCGCGTACATCCCTGCGGGCGGCGCTCGGGTTGGTTGGGCGGACATCGTGCCCCGGGTCCGAGCGGGCGGGCAGCGAACGGGGCGTCGGCGGGATTGTCGGACCCCCTCGCTACGCTGGGAGAATGAAGAAGGGTCAGCAGGAGCTTCCGTTCCGGCAGTGGGGTGGGAAGAGGAAGGGCGCGGGGCGCAAGCGGAAGTCGGCGCGGCCCAACGTCAAGCACCGGGTGCGGGTGAAGTTCCGCAACGGCGCCGTGCACGTCACCACCCGGGTCTGCGACGACGTCTGGAACCTGCGCTCGCAGCGCTGCTTCCACGGAGCCCTGCGCCAGGCGCTGCAGAAGGGGTGCAACCGGTTCGGCGTGCGGCTCATCCACTTCTCCATCCAGGGCAACCACATCCACTTCATCGTCGAGGCCGCTGACCAGATCGCGCTCGGCCGGGCCATCAAGGGGCTGCTGGTGCGGATGGCGCGGGCGCTGAACAAGGTGATGGGCCGCAAGGGCCAGGTCTTCGCCGACCGCTACCACGCGCAGCTGCTTCGCTCGCCGCGCCAGGCGGCGAACGCCGTCCGCTACGTGCTGGACAACTGGCGCATGCACGCCCTGAGGGACGGACGCCCCGTGCCTGCGGGGATCGACCCGTTCTGCTCCACCGCCTGGACAGGCGACTCGTCGCCGCTGGTCGCCGAACCGCGGTGGTGGATGTTGCGGGTGGGGGCCGTCCGTTACGGGGAACTGCCGAGAGCGGCCTGAGCGACTCAGGCCACGGGAAGGAGCCGATGATTTGCCCGCATCCCGCTTCTCAGACCGGGCTCCATGCCACTTCCTCCAGGATTCCCGCGATGCCGCGTACATCACATGATCGATCCGGAAGAAGACGGTCTGCCCCGAGCCACCAGCGATCCGAGCGCGGGCCAACAAGCTTCGAGGCAGGCCGGGGGCCCACCCGGTGACGCGCAGCCCAGGCTCGTCCTCGAACCTTCCCTCATCGTCGGTGAGCGCCTCGACGAGCGGCGCCACGCCGAGATGCGGATCGTATGCGAGTGTTTGTGTGTTGTCGCTCTCTGGAGGGCCGACATCAAGAAGGCATGGCGCGTTCGGAGAGACCATTGCGATCGTCGATGCGAGCCCCGCAGTCGCGTCAACGTCGACGCCGGGATTCAGGCAAGTGTCCAGGACATCTCCGCCGCCAAAAAACCACTCTCGCTCGGCGCTTGCCGCCCGTTCGCGGTCGTCCCAGAGGTGCAATCGTTCGACTCGGGTTTCTCCGAATACGTCGTGGATCCAAGCGAGCGCATGTGCCTCGCCACCGTTCTGCGCCGTCTGACCGGGGACGCGCATGAGGACCAGCGCGCTCCAGCGGCCCGAGTCGCCCTCAACAAGCCACGATACGCGGGGATTGCGCCAGACGCGATTTGCCAGGGCATCGGAAGAGAGTGCGATTCCGCTCGAGAGGATCGTCTCGGTCTCCGGAAGGTCGGGCCATCCCGCCAGGCCGGTCCTCTTGGCCGATCGGTTGACGCGCTCGAGCATGGGCGGCGCCTTGAAAGCGAGATCCGCGTATGAATGGACCCGCCGCCAAGGCGGGCTGGATACGGAGCAAGCAGCAGCCTCCGATGGCGAGCCAGACGGGAAACCGTCTCACGACCGCGCTGACCTCACTCCAGCCCGTATTTCTTCGCCTCCCGCGACACGATCGCCGCCGCCAGCACCTTGGGCACGTACTCCCGCGTCTCCTCGGGAAGCTTCTTGGTCCGGTACAGGTGCCAGAAGTCCCGCTTCTCCTTGCGGAAGCCGCCGGGCTCCTGGGCCACCTGGTGCAGCACCCGGCGCACGCCGGCCTCGCCCCGGTTGTAGGAGGCGATCGCCAGCATGAAGGAGTCGCTCCCGTACTCCGCGAGCAGGTTGGCGATGTGGCGCGCCGCCGCCTTGGTCTCCTTGGCCGGATCGAACCGCTCGTCCACCTTCCCGTCCACCGTCAGCCCGTAACCCTGGGCGGTGGTGGCGGTCATCTGCCACATGCCCGCCGCGCCGGCGGAGCTCTTCGCCTTGGGATCGAACTGCGTCTCCGCCCAGGCCAGATAGGCCATCTCCTCCGGCAAGCCGAGGGCGTTGAACTCGCGGGTGATCATCGGCCAATAGCGCTGCTTGCGCGAGTAGACGAACTTGAGGTTGGGGGCCTTCGCCAGCTCGTCGATGTGGAACTTCAGCCGGTCCTTGAAGATGGGCGGCACGGCGTACGTCTCGGCGTCGAACTTGCGCAGGATGTCGCGGATCTGCCGGTCCAGGTCGTCGCCTGCCTGCGCCAGCTCGCTGGCCGTGTCCTGGTCCGACTGCTTCAGCTCGGCCAGGGTGTGCTTGGCGTTCCCGGTGAGGGTGGTGAGCTTGTCCTCCAGGGCGCCGAGGCGCTCGCCGTCCTCCTCCTCGTTCATCTGGTGCTGGACGGCCTCGATCTCCTGGTCGATGCGCTGCTTCTGCTCCACCAGCTCGCGGATCTGCCGCCGCTGCCGCCCGATCACCACCCCCATCGCCAGCACCACCACCGTCGCCACCCCGCCCACCGCCGCCACCACCTTCACCCAGCGCCGGGCGGTCTTCTTGCGGGCGGAGTCCTGCACCTCCTTCATGGTGCCGGCCATGATCATCAGGGTGCGGCCCGACGACTTGCCTCCCGCCTTGGCCCGCTCCTCGGCCACCTTCTTCGCGGCCACCTCCGCCAGCCGGGCGGTGGCGGTGTCCGCGCTCTGCTCCAGCTCCGCGGAGACTCGCCGCAGCTCGGTGGTGGCGTCGAAGGCCGGCGGCGGCGGCGGCTGCAGGGAGTCGAGGCGCACCGCCTCGGTCTTCATCGATCCCCCCGCGCCGTCCTTGGCGTCGAACTCCACCTTCACCAGCGGCCCGCCGGAGCCGATCTGCACCTCCTCGCCCTGGCGCAGCCGGTGCTTGACGATGCGCTTGCCCTCGATCAGCGTGCCGTTGGTGCTGGCCGTGTCCACCACGAACCAGCTCCCGTCCTCGTAGAGGAACTCGGCGTGGTGGTTGGAGACCTTGGGGTCGCCCTGGGCGTCGAAGCGCACGTCGCAGTCCTTGGCGCGGCCCAGGCGGACCGTGGGCTTCCCCGAGGAATCGACCTTGCCCTTGCGGCTGCCCGTCAGGTGCGTGATGCGGATCATGCGCGCCGCTCCCCCAGGGGCAGGGTCCCTCATCTTCCTAACACGCAATCCCGCTCAGGTCCGAGCGGGGGCGAGCGCGGGCTCCTCTTCCTCGTCCGCCACCCGCCGCGGCTCCACCGAGCCCAACGCCAGGCGCGCCACCGCCATCACCAGGAGCGCGATTCCCAGCCCGAGGAAGATGTCCAGCAGGTAGTGGTGATCGAGGTAGACCGCGCTCAGGCAGACGAGGAAGAAGTAGAAGAACCCCACCCAGCGGAAGCGGCGCAGGTGCCAGCCGTAGATCATCGCCAGGAAGGGATAGACCACGTGCAGGCTGGGGATGGCGCCGAAGACGTCCGCGCTCTTCCCGTAGAAGCCCTGCATCAGGGGAATGCCGATCAGGTGGTCGAAGCGGATGGCGCCCGCGGGCGAGGCCCGCACGCTCATGTCCACGGCGAAGCCGTGCGCCGCCACGTACCAGGGGGGGGCCGCCGGGTAGACGTAGTAGCAAGCGAACCCGAGGAAGTTGGCGATCACGAAGATCCAGGTGAACCGCTCGGCGCGGCGCACCTGCCCCTTGGCCACGAACCAGATGCTGAGGAGCACCGACTCGCCGATGAAGAACATCGGCGTGTAGGCCAGCCCGCAGAAGAAGTCGAGCACGGGGCTGGTGTGCTTCTGCCACCACTCGTTGGGGGTGAGGCCGTGGATGCCGAAGAAGCGCAGGTCGAAGTCGTACGGCTCGCGGACGTGGATCACCGGCGAGCGGATGTCGTCCGCGTACCAGCGCATGGAGTCGTAGACCAGGGCGTAGAGCAGGTAGGGCAGCCCCACCAGCGCCAGCTTCCGGCTGGAGTCGTTCCACAGCGCCAGCACCAGGGCGATGATCACCAGGGCGAAGTGCTCCGGCCCCGGGCCCCCCATGACGCAGAGCAGGACGAGGTAGGCGGCGGAGAGGGCAGGGATCCAGAGGCGGAAGAAGGGGTGCGCCGCCCGCAGCTGGTCGGGGCGCGGCCGCAGCACCGCAGGCACGCTAGGCCGCTCCCTGTTCGGCCGCGTCGGCCGGCAAGGAGGCGGTGCGGTGGCGATCGCGCAGGGAGATCACGGCCGGCAGGGCGAAGAGCGCCGCCGTCAGGCAGGTGATCTCCCCGATCACCGCCGTCAGCCCGAAGCTCTGGATCGCCTGGTTGTCCGCGGTCACCAGCGTGGCATACCCGATGATGGTGGTCACCGAACAGAGGGCCACCGCCCCGCCCGAGGAGGAGAGCGCCTCCTCCACGCTGCAGGTCTGCCGGTAGCGCTGGTAGAGGTTGACCGCGTAGTCCACCCCGATGCCGAAAGTGATGGGGAGGACGGCGAAGTTGACGAAGTTCAGCTTCAGGGAGAGCGCCTGCATGGCCCCCGCTCCCCAGAGCACCCCCAGGGTGAGCGAGGCGATCACCCAGGCCCCGTCGCGCAGGCTGCGCATCACCAACACCGTGAGCAGGGCCACGGCCAAGAAGCTGAGCATGGCGGTGAAGCGCCCGTCGTCGGTGATGGCCTGGAAGATGTCGGTGGTGAGCACGATCTGCCCGGCCACCATCGCCTCCTTGTCCACCCGGTGGGCCGCCTCGCGCACCGTGCGGGCGTGCTGGATCTGCGCCCGGCCGTTCGAGCTGTCGGTGGCGAGGGTGGGGAACACCA
>Ga0335085_10009337_pt1 | contig 14817 bp, 13 predicted proteins | sample Lox_Sample_45_FD_206712 | JGI IMG/M metagenome (GOLD analysis project Ga0335085, IMG submission 206712) | Soil microbial communities from Loxahatchee National Wildlife Refuge, Florida, United States - Lox_Sample_4.5 | ecosystem: Environmental > Terrestrial > Soil > Wetlands | place: USA... | reverse complement strand
ATCTCGCCCGGTCCGCCATGCACTGCGACTTCGCCTTCGGCGTTCGCCGCTTTGACGGTCTCGTCCCACGATGCCTCGCCGGCGACAGCCGGCGGCGCGGCGAGCATCGCGCCCAATCCCGCGAGCGCGGCGATGCCGCGCATCAGGGTAATGCGCCGGCCGCAATCGCGTGAATGCATCGATCTCCTCCCCGTCCATGAGCCGCGTTTGGCGAAATGCGGCAGCGTTTCGCGCAATCTAGCAGCTTTTCGCGGCAAGCGCTTCCTCGGAGCGGGCTGCGTGCAAGCCGCGTTGACGGTGGATCGGCCGCGACGATAGAGTTTCGCCGTCGATCCCGCGCCAAGAGGCAACGAGATCGGGACGACAGGGAGGCGTGTTGCCGCAGGCTTTCGTTCAACTCGACCGGCTCAGCAAAAGCTATGGCCCGGTGCCTGCGGTCACGGATTTGTCGATCGAGATCGCCAAAGGCGAGGCGCTGACGCTGCTCGGCCCCTCGGGCTGCGGCAAGACCACGACCTTGCGCATGGTCGCCGGGCTCGAGAAGCCCGATGCCGGCGCGATCCGCTTCGACGGCAAGCCGGTGGTCTCGATCGCCGACGGCATCAACCTGCCGCCCGAAAAGCGCAATATCGGCATGGTGTTCCAGTCCTACGCGATCTGGCCGCACATGACCGTCGCGCAGAACGTCGCCTTCCCACTGAAAGTGCGCCGCCTCGATGCGGCGACGATCCGCGCGCGCGTGCGCGCCGCGCTCGCGATGATCGGCCTCGGCGGGCTGGAGGATCGGCCGGCGACGCGGCTCAGCGGCGGCCAGCAGCAGCGCGTCGCCCTGGCGCGCGCCTTGATCCACGAGCCGGCGCTGCTGCTGCTCGACGAGCCGCTCAGCAACCTCGACGTCAAGCTGCGCGAGCAGATGCGCATCGAGTTGAAGCTGCTGCAGGCCCGGCTCGGCCTCACGCTGATCTATGTGACGCATGACCAGAGCGAGGCGCTCAGCCTCTCCGATCGCATCGCCGTGCTCAATCGCGGCCGCATCGAGCAGATCGGCAGCCCCCGCCTGCTCTACGAAAACCCGGCGACGCCGTTCGTGCGCGACTTCCTCGGCAAGTCGGTCACCCTGCCCGGCCGCGTCAAATCACTCGCCGCCGGCCGCGCGGCGATCGAGCTCGCCGGCGAAGGCAACACGGTGATCGACTGCGCGGTGCCGGCGGGGCTCGATCTCGCCGCCGATCGCGCGGTCGAGGTCTCGCTGCGGCCGGAGGCGATCCACCTCGCCAATGGCCAAGGCAGCACCTTGCACGGCATCGTCGAAGCCGTGCTCTATCAGGGCGAGCGCTCCGAATGCGAGGTGAAGATCGGCGACAGCGCGCTCTGCATCTATCTTCCCTCGGACAGCAACCCCGCACCCGGCGACAAGATCGCGCTCGCGATCGAGCCGAACGCCGCGCGGCTCTGGGCCAAGCCGGGAGCCGCGTAATGGCGAGCGCCGCGCCCGTCCTTCCGGCCCTGCCGCAGCCGCGACGCACGATCGATCCGCAGCATACGGTGTTCCTGATCGTGCTCGGCATCGTCGGGCTGTTCGTGCTCTATCCGGTGCTCGTCATCCTCATCGACAGCTTCGTCGTCGGACCGATCGGCGGCGCGCGCCATTGGGGCATCGACGGCTGGCGCGCGGCCTTCACCGATCCGACGATGCTGCGCGCGGTGCAGAACACGGCGAAGGTGCTGGTCGCGAATGAATCGATCTCGCTGCCGAGCGCCGTGCTGCTCGCCTGGCTGCTCGCGCGCACCGACCTGCCGCTGCGCGGCATGTTCGAATTCGCGTTCTGGATCACCTTCTTCCTGCCGTCGCTCTCGGTGACGCTCGGCTGGATCGTGCTGCTCGGGCCGCAGAACGGGCTCTTCAACCAGATCGCGCTGGCGCTGCCTTTCGTCGGCAAGGCGCCGTTCGACATCTATTCCTTCTGGGGCATCGTCTGGGCGCATATCAGCACCAGCTCGCTCGCCATCAAGGTGATGCTGCTGACGCCGCTCTTCCGCAATCTCGACGCCGCTTTCGAGGAGGCGGCGCGCTGCTCCGGCGCCGGACGCTGGATGACGCTGACGCGCATCGTCATACCCGCCGTCGCGCCGGGCATCCTCACCGTGCTGGTGCTGTCGGTCATCCGCGCCATGCAGACGTTCGAGATCGAGATGGTGCTGGGGCCGCCGTTCAATTTCTGGGTCTTCGGCACGAAGATCTACGTCCTCGTCGCGCAAGTGCCGCCGGAATTCGCCGCGGCGACGGCGCTCGCCGTCGTCGGCTTCATCATCATCACGCCGCTGATCGCGCTCCATCGCTGGCTCGCGACGCGCACCGATTACACCTCGATCACCGGCCGCGAGCGCAGCCAGCCGACGCCGCTCGGGCCCTGGCGCTGGCCGATCTTCGGCCTGGTCGCGCTGCTGACCGTCACGATCACGATCCTGCCGATCACCTTCCTCGTCGCCGCGTCCTTCATGAAGCTTTTCGGCTTCTTCAACATCGCCGCGCCCTGGACGACGGCGCATTGGGGCTCGGTGCTCAACGACGATTTCTTCGTCCAGTCGCTGACGAACACGCTGACCGTGGCCGCGGGCACGGCGGTCGGCGCCATCATCCTCTGCTCGCTCGCCGCCTATTTCACCGTGCGCTCGCGCTATCTCGGGCGCAACCTGCTCGATTTTCTTTCCTGGCTGCCTTTCGCCATTCCCGGCATCCTGCTCGGCGTCGGCCTGCTCTATGTCTTTCTCGGCAATCCGCTGCTGAAGCTGCTCTACGGCAGCGTCTTCCTGATGATGCTCGCCATGGTGATCGCCGGCATGACGCTCGGCACGCAGATCCTCAAAACCACGCTCCTCCAGCTCGGCGCCGCGCTCGAGGAGGCGGCGCGGACCTGCGGCGCTTCCTGGTGGTACGGCTTCCGCCACATCATCGTGCCGATCCTCGCGCCGACGCTGGTGCTGGTCGGCGTCATCAATTTCATCGCCGCCTCGCGCGACATCGCCAGCATCGCGCTCCTCGCCTCCAATTCCTCGAAGACGCTGTCGCTGCTCCAGCTCGATTATATGGTCGACGGCCGCTGGGAGGACGCGGCGGTCGTCTCCGTCGTCGTCATGCTGGTGACGACCGGCGCCGCCTTCCTGGCGCGACTCTGCGGCATCCGCCTCGGCGTGCGGAGCTAGGATGAAACGCGCGCTCCTCGCATCGCTGGCACTGCTGGCCGGGCTCGGCCTCGCGCCGCACGCGCAAGCCGACACGGTCGGCGATTTCTATCACAGCCACACGGTCCGGCTGATCGTCGCGACCCCCGCCGGCGGGCCTTACGACAATCACGCGCGGCTGCTCGCGCGCCATCTCGGCGATCACATTCCCGGCCATCCGACGATCGTGGTTGAGAATCTCGCCGGCGCCACCGGCATGCTGGCGGCGAACTACGTCTTCAACATCGCGCCGCAAGACGGCACCGTGCTCGCCAATCTCCACAACATGCTGCCGCTGATCAAAGCGCTCGGCCAGAGCGACGTGAAGGTCGATCCGGCGCGCTTCAACTGGATCGGCAACATGACGCGCGAGGTCGGCGACGTGATCGTCACTACCCAATCGCCGGTCAAAACCATCGCCGACGCCAAGCACACCACTGCCGTCATCGGCGCGCCCTCGCCCATGGCGCTGGGCGCGATCTATCCGCGCGTCATGAATTACGTGCTCGGGACGAAGTTCCGCGTCGTCATGGGCTATGACGGCGCCGCCGGGGTCGAGCACGCGATGGAGCAAGGCGAGGTCGAGGGCGATGCCGGCGACACCTGGTTCAGCGGCCAGGGCAATACCTACGATTGGTACAAGGCGGGCAAGATTCGCGTCCTCGTCCAGATCGGCACGCGCACGCCCGACCTGCCGGAGGTGCCCCTGCTCGTCGATCTCGCCGGCAACAGCGACGATCGCGCGCTGCTCGAGCTGTTCTCGGCGCCCTACACGATCGGCAAGCCGACGGCGGTCGGGCCCAAAGTGCCGGCCGACCGCGTCGCCGCCTTGCGCGCGGCCTATGCCGAGACCATGCAGGACCCGGCTTTTCTCGCAGATGCGAAAAAGCTCGGCATCGAGATCGCGCCGGTCTCCGGCGAGGAACTGGCCGGCCTGATGGCCAAGCTGATGAATCTGCCGCCCGCCCTGACCGATCGCGCCAAGCAGGCGATCGCGCCCTGACCCTGAGCTTAAAGGGGGGAGGCCGCGCTTGCGTCCGCTCCGAGAGCGGGCCTACGATATGCCATCACACAAAGATCGTGGAGACGGACAATGTTGAGCCGTGAGGATAACGAGCGCCTGGTCCGTGTCGGCCGCGGCACGCCGGCCGGCGAGCTTTTCCGCCGCTATTGGCAGCCCGCCTGCCTTTCGACCGAGTTGCCCGAGCGCGACGGCGCGCCGGTGCGCGTGCGGCTGCTCGCCGAGGATTTGATCGCGTTCCGCGACACCAATGGCCGCGTCGGCCTCGTCGATGCGTATTGTCCGCATCGCCGCGCGCCGCTGTTCTTCGGCCGCAACGAGGAATGCGGCCTGCGTTGCGTCTATCACGGCTGGAAATTCGACGTCGACGGCAATTGCACCGACCTGCCGTCCGAGCCGGCATCGAGCCCGATGAGGCACAACATCAAGATCAAGCATTACCCGACCGTCGAGAAGGCCGGGGTCGTCTGGGCCTATCTCGGCCCGCTGGACGTGATGCCGGCGCCGCCCGATTACGAATGGACGCGCGCGCCCGCGACGCATTGCCATATCTCCAAAACCTACGAAGCCGCCAATTACCTGCAAGGGCTTGAAGGCGGGCTCGACACGGCGCATTCCTCCTACCTGCACAATCTCAACCTCGCCAACAAATCGCTGCCGCGCCAGCGCGACCGCGCCCCGCAGCTCGACGTCATCCGCGGCGATTACGGCTATTCCTATATCTCGACGCGCCGCCTCGGCGAGGACGGCAATTACGTGCGCGTCTATCAATACGTGATGCCTTTCCAGCAGATGCGCGGCGGCATCAACGGCGTCGAAGGCCGCAACGAGGTGCCGCAGCTCGACGGCCATCTCTGGGTCCCGATCGATGACGTGCAGACGAATGTCTACAATTGGCAATACAGCGCCGATCCGGCGATCGGCATCTCGCCCGAGCAGTTCGAGGCGCACGAGCACCATTCGGGCCGCGGCAAGGACGATCTCATCCCCGGCACGTTCAAGCTGAAGCGCAACCCGTCGAACGATTATCTGATCGATCGCAAGGTGCAGAAGACTCAGAGCTATACCGGCATCGAGGGCGTCAACACCCAGGACATGGCGATCCAGGAAGGCATGGGCCCGATCGTCGACCGCTCGCTGGAATATCTCGGCACCACGGATCGCGCGATCGTCGCCATGCGGCGCATGCTGCTCGATGCGACCTATGCGGTCGAGCGCGGCGAGACGCCGCCCGGCGCCGATCCCAAGACGCACGCCCATGTGCGTCCCTATGACGGCATCGTGCCGCCGAATGTCGAATGGCGCGACGCCTTCGCCGAGGGCCTGCGCTGCAAGTGGTAGGCGCCGAGCCGGTGCGGCGGCGCTAGGGCCGACGCGTATGGCCGCGCTTTACGCTAATTTTTCGGAAAAATGACGCGGTCGCGACGATTTCGTTGCGGCCACGTCTCCTTCTTTCGTATGCGGCGTTCGAGCGCAGTGCGCTCGCGACCGATGAAGTCGCGTCTTCAACCATTCTGACAAGCTCCTGAAACAGCCGAGACATTTTCGCGACAACCGCGCGTAACCTGCGGCGCGCACGCTCGCGCGGCGCCGCTGCGGCTCAACCATTCGTTCATCCGTCGCCGCATCTAATCGCCATGCACGCATTGGCTGCGATGTCCGTCCGCCGTGGACGCCATCACGACAAACGCAAAGCCGGGGCAACCCGGCGACGCAAAGCCTCCGGTCCGCGCGCCCGATCGCGCGGATAGCGGGGTTGCCGAATGAGGGCATGGAGATGTTGGGTAAGTTCATATTCGCGGGCTGCGCCTGGGCGGCGGCGGCCTGTATCGGGGCCGTCCCGTCTTTTGCCGCGCGCACGCCGGCGACCGATTCCAGCTACGAGCAGGATTACAGCTACGCGCGATACGCGCCGCTTTTCGGCTCGAGCGAGGTCTATTCGTCGAGCACCTGGCGCTTCAAGCAATGGACCGACATGCTGGCGCGCGCCGATGCCGAGCGCCGCGACGCGACCCATGTCTGCAGCGCGCGCGACGATACGCATTGCGTTCCCGCCGAATGGCAAGGCCTGATCGACAAGCTGCGCGGCCTCGACATCCGCCAGCAGATCGAGATCGCCAATCAGGCGATGAACCGTCACCCTTACGTCCCGACCTCGGTCAACTGGCACCGGGCGATGTATTGGGAAAGCCCGTTCGAGTTCCTGCGCTATGGCGGGCAGTGTCAGGACTATGCGATCACCAAATATCTGCTGCTGCGCGCCGCCGGCGTACCGGCCGAGCAAATGCGCATGGTGGTGCTGCGCGATGCCGCGATCAGGCTCGATCACGCGGTGCTGGCGGTTTATGTGAATGGCGAGCCGCTGCTGCTCGACAATCTGCGCGAGGGCATCGTTCCCGCCCGGACTGTGAGCTATTACCACCCCTATTACTCGATCAACGAGAATGGCTGGTGGACGCATTTCGGCGGCCAGGCGATGACGCGTGTCGCCGCCAACTACCGGTGATCGTTTCGGCCGCCAGGCCCCGCGTCTAGCGCGCCGCCGTCTGCTTGATGTGATTGTCGATGATCGCGGCAACGATCTCCGGCTGATCGGTCTGCACCTGATGGCCGGCATTCTTGACCCAATAGAATTTGATGTCAGGCAGCAGCGCTTCGAGCTCGCGGCCATGCGAAGGCGCGGCGAAGATGTCGTTCTCGCCCCAGATGAAGATCGTCGGGATCTTCTTCGCCAGCGCCGGCAGGCTCTCGTGCATATTGAAGAGCGCGGTCGCCAGCGGATCGGTGCGCACCGCGGCGATCGATTTCTCCGACGCGGCGAAAGCCTCCATCGCGCCCGGCCGCGTCGCCGCCGCCTGGCGCAGATCGACCAGCGCGTCGGTGATCACTTCCGGTCGCGCCGCCAGGCCCTGCATCAGCCGCACCATGGACGCACGCGTGCCGTCGTAGGAGCTCAGCAGTTTGTGGCCCTCGCCGCGCGGCGCCTTCAGCCCCATCGCGCCGCCGATTGTGATGCTGCTCAGCATCACGACATTCGCGACGCGCTCGGGATAGGTCATCGCATAGCGCGCGGCGCACCACGCGCCTTGCGAATTGCCCATGATGGTGAAGCGATCGAGGCAGAGCGCATCGGCGAACGCCGCCGCGTGATCGACACGGCTCTGCAGCCCGTGGCGCATCGGCACGGTGTCGGTCTCGCCATAGCCGCCGATCGAATCGAGGCCGATGAGGCGATAGCGATCGCCGAGCAGCTCGAGCAGCCGGCCGAGCCCCGCCTCGCCCGAGGAGCCATGGCCGCCGCCGTGCATCGCGAGGATGACGGGGCCGTCGCCGCCGCTCTCCGTGTAATGCGTCTTGATGCCGTCGACCATGACGAAACGGGAACGCCGCGCGTTGGACATCCTCTCACCCTCCCTTGGCGGCCGGCGACCGCGCTGCGCGCGGCTCGGCCAGGTTTTCATGCGCACGCGTCAGCAGCGCGTGGAATGCGTGTCGCTCGTCCGCCGTGAAGCCGGCGGTAATCTTGGCGTTGATGCGGCGCATCTCGCGCAAGGTCTGCTGCGTCTTCTTGCGCCCTTCCGGCGTCAGATAGAGGTTGATGCGGCGCTTGTCGATACGGCTCGGCTCGCGCGCGACCAGGCTGTGGCGCTGCATCACGCCGACGATCACGCCGGCATGGGCGTCGCCGAAACCGAGCATCTGGCCGAGCTCGCGCTGGGTGATGCCTTCGTTGCGATAAAGCACGCGCAGCGGAAACCACACCCGCAGCGGGATGCCTTGCTTGGCGATGCGGGCCTCGATGTACTTGTAGAGCCGCAAGCGCGTGTCGCGGATGAGGAAGTCGAGGCTCGTGCTCAGCCCATCCGCCGCCTCGGCCGCGGCGCGCCGCTTCTGTGCCGGCATGGTCAGAAGAACGTCGTCAGGTTGCGCGACAACAGCACGCTCTGATCGAGATAGATCGTGCGGCGGAAGACCTTCAACCCGCCCGCGACGCGGCGCAGCACGTCGATGCGCTTGCCGATGAAGAGATCGACATCGTGCTCGAGCCGGAAGCCCGCGACGACGAAGCGGCTCTTCACGGTGATGTCGTCGCCTTCGATTTTCTCGACCCGCACGTTGGCGACCATATGCGTGGTGCGCGAGCGCGGCTCCTCGGCCCAGTGGTCGCCGCCCTGGATCTGCAGCACGCGCTTCTTCAGCGTGTCCTTGCCCTCGTCGAACCAGTTCGCCTCGGCGCCTTCGCGCGTGTATTCGCGCTCCGGCTGGTTGAAGCGGACATTGCGCGCGATCGGCATCCAGTAGTGGATGTCGTCGTGCAGCAGCGCCAGCCAATCATCGAAGCGCCGCTCGTCGAGCAGCTCGGCCTCGGCGGCAAGGAAGCGCTCCACCTCGGCCTCGAGCAGCAGCCGGTCGAGCGCGCTGTCCCGGTCCTGGCTCATGATCCCGCGCTCACGCTTCGTCGGCGACGAGCCGCGCCCAATGGGCATAGAAGGCGCGCTGATTGTGCTCGGTCACGTCCTCGGTGATGGTCACGTCCTTGCCGAGCCATTCCTCGGGACGCGCGCGCCGCTCGAGCCCCATCGCGAGCTGGTAATTGAAGGGATAACGGCGCGAGACCAGGCTTTCGGCGCCGCGCTGCGCCGCGGTCCAATTCTCCATGTCGTCCTGCTCGACCATGCCGGCCGGGCCGGCATAGCGCAGGTAGTATTCGCGCAGCGTGTCCTTCACCGCGTTGGGCGCATTGCGCGGCACGAAGAGCCAGCGCCAGACCTCGGTTTTGCCGGCGGAGAGCGGCAGCCACAGCCCGATCGTCGTGCGGCCGGCGCTGTTGAAATGCGTGTTCGGGAAGATCACGCCGCCGCGGATCAACAGCCGCGACTTGTCGCCGAGACGAAGCTGCCGCTTCTCGTGGCATTGGCGATAGTAATCGTTGACCTCGGCCGACGCGGCCTCCTGATCGTCATAGGGCGCGAGCGCGGCGAAAACGCTGGCGCGGATGGTATGACCGCGCGCCGGGTCGGCGAGGAACGTCGGCTGCTGCTTCACCTTCACGCCGGCGAAGTTATGCCGCGAGGTCTTCCCGGAAAGCCCGACCGACAGCCGCTCGACCGAGATATGGCTGTAGCCGTGATAATGATCGCCGGCGAAATTCTCGGCGCCGAATTTCCAATTGCACGCCACCTGCCATTTGACGATGCCGCCGATCACCTCGTAGCCGTCGTCCTCGCCATCCGGCCCCTGCAGCAGCGAGCGCAGATAGAACTGCATGTCGGCGCCAAGATAGTCCTCGAAGGAGGGCGCCGTCTCGTCGAAGGTCGCCCAGATCGAGCCGTAATATTCCTTCACGCGGGCGCGCACGAGGCCCCATTTCTCGCGCTCGAGCTTGCCCTGATAGCGCTCCCTGAATTTCGGCACGCCGACCAGCGAACCGTCGAGACCGTAGGACCAGCCGTGATAGGAGCAGATGAAATCGGTGGCGTTCCCCGAATCATAGCGGCAGGCCGGCATGCCGCGATGGCGGCAGCTGTTGAGCAGGACGTTGATCGCGCCCTTCTCGTCGCGCGAGACGATCACCGCCTCGGTGCCGCAGCGCGACAGGAAGAAATCGCCCTTGTTCGGCAACTGGCTGGTATGGCCGACGAAGTTCCAGCCGCGGGCGAAGACGCGCTCAAGCTCGCGCCGGAAAATCTCCTCGCTCGCGAAGCTCGCGCGGCTCAGGGTTCCGGCCTCGGGATCGATCAGTTCGGACAGGCGCATGATGTTATGCAGTCTATAACGTCTGTGTAAACAAGTCCAGTAAACATGGGCTATTCCGATTGACAGCGGGACAGGCGGCGTCTAGCGTCCGATCAAACGACAACGCGGATTTGAACGGAGGATTCGGCGTGAAAAACGCGCGTTATTTGGCTCTACCCCTGCTGGCCGCCGCCCTGTTCGCCGGAGCGCCGGCGCGTGCGGCCGAGCCTTATGAGATCAACACCATCCTGTCGCTGACCGGCTACCTCGCCTTCGTCGGCCAGACCCAGCTCAAATCGCTCAAGGCGATCGAGAACATGGTGAATGCCGACGGCGGCATCAAAGGCCGCCCGCTCTCCTTCGTCGTCTCCGACGATGAATCGAGCCCGCAAACCGCGGTGCAGCTCGCGCACACTCTCATCGCCAAGAACGTGCCGATCATCCTCGGCTCGTCGAGCCCCAATGCCTGCGGCGCGATCGCGCCGCTGCTGCAGCAGAACGGCCCGCTCCTCTATTGCCTGGCCAATGGCGGCACAGCCGTGCCCGGCAGCTACGAGTTCTTCACCGAAATGTCTTACGACGACCTGATGGCGGTGACGGTGCGGTATTTTCGCGAGCGCGGTCTGACGCGGCTCGCGACCATCTTCGCCACCGATTCCGGCGGTCAGACCTCGGAGAAAGCCCTGCAAGGGGCGCTCGCCTTACCGGAGAACAAATCGATGCAGGTCGTCACGGCGCAGCATTTCTCGCCGGGCGATGCCAGCGTCGCGGCGCAGATGGCCGTGATCAAAGGCGCCAATCCCAACGCGATGATCGCCTGGGCGACGGGCGGCGCGGCCGGCAATCTCATGCGCGGCGAGAAGGATATCGGCCTCGACGTCCCGACGATGACCTCGCCGGGCAACCTCACCGGTGCGTTCTTCACGCAATACGGCCCCGTGCTGCCGACGGAGTTGATCTACCCGGCCGTTCCCTATTACGCGAGCGGCGCGCCGACCGACGCCGGCACCGAGAAAGCCGTCGGGGAAATGGCGAAGGCGCTTGCCACCGTCGGCGCAAAGCCGGATATGATCACGATCAGCGCCTGGGATCCGGCGCTGGTGCTGGTTTCGGCCTTGCGGCAGCTCGGCCCCGACGCGACGGCGCAAAAGCTGCGCGATTACCTTCTGCAGCTCAAGGGCTGGGTCGGCGCCAACGGGACTTATGATTACGTCGTCAATCCGCAACGCGGCGTTGGCGGCAACAACGTCGTGATGGTGCGCTGGGACGCGCAGCATAATTCGGTCGTCGCTGCGAGCAATTTCGGCGGCGAGCCGCTGACGAAATAGAGCGAGGTGACCATGATCGCCTGTCTGTCGCCCAACGGCCAGAATCTCACCCGCGGCGATGCCGCGCCGACCCGGCTCCTTGTCGCGACCTTGCGCGGCATCAACGTGCTGGAGCGCAGCGGACCGGGCGCCGCCTGGACCGATCGCGGCCGCGTGCTCGACGGTCATCATTGCAGCTCGATCATGATCGAGCCGAAGCGCGGCGGCGTTTTTTCCGGCATGCATTCGGGCCTGACCTGGGAAAGGCGCGCCGACGGCATCACCATCAACCAGGTGTTCTGCGTCGGCTATGCGCATCACGGCGACAAGGTCGCGCTCTATGCCGGCACCGAGCCGGCCTCGATGTTCCGCAGCGACGATTACGGCAAGAGCTGGACCGAGCAGCCCGGCGTCAAGGAGACCAAGGGCCGCGATAAATGGTCGTTCCCGAGCCCGCCGCACGATGCGCATGTGAAGACGATGACGATCGACCCGCGCGATCCGAACGTCATCTATGCCGGCGTCGAGCAGGGCGATTTGCTCAAGACCACCGATGGCGGCGCGAGCTGGTTCGTGCTCGACGATTTCTCCAAGCCGACCGACTGGACCTATCGCGACATCCATCTCGTCGTCGTCCATCCCGAGAATTCGGCCGAGCTCTATATGACGACCGGCATGGGGCTTTATCGCAGCTACGATGCGGGCAAGACCTGGACGCTGATCGTCGATAACAGCTTCGCCATCGGCTATCCCGATCACCTCATCGTCTCGCCGAAGGACGGCAACACCATGTTCATGGCCGGCGCCGGCGAAAATCCGGGCACCTGGCGCGAGTCGAAGAGCGCGCGCGCCACGGTCGCACGCTCGACGGATCGCGGCGTGACCTGGGCGGATGCGAGCAAGGGCCTGCCCGCCGACCGCCGTCCCAATATCGAGGCGATGAGCATGGCGTCTTATCCGGGCGGCTTCACCCTCTTTGTCGGCGACACCGACGGCATCGTCTACGCCAGCGACGACAATGCCGGGAGCTGGACGCGCATCGCCGGCGGCCTCGCCCCCGTCACCAAGGGCAATCACTACCGCGCCTTGCAGCTCGCGAAATAGGACGACGCCCCGTGCCTCTCGTTCTGGGCCTCGCCTCCTCGCACGCGCCGTCGATGTTCGTCGGCGCCGCGCATTGGCCGGAAGTCTATCGCGGCCTTGCCGGCAAGGCGCCGCCGCCGCCCGAACTGGCGCAGGAAACGTCGGCGGTGCTGGAGGATTACGCGAGCCGTGTGATCAAGGGCTTCGCGGCGCTGCGCGCGCAGATCGATGCGGTGAAGCCCGATGCGATCTTCATCATCGGCGACGATCAGAACGAGCTGTTCTCGAAAGCGCTCATCCCGAGCTTCGCGATGTTCGTCGGCGATGCGGCCGAGGGCACCACCGCCATCACCTGGATCGGCGAGAAGGTGGCGGAGAAGCGCATCACCCTGCCCTGCCACGCCGCGATCGCGAAAATCGCCCTTGCCGGGCTGGTCGAGCGCGGCTTCGATCTCGGCTTCGTCGAGACGATGACGCCGCTGGCGCGGCCGGAGATCGGCCTCGGCCATGCTTTCACGCGCATCGGTATGGTGATGCACCTGGTCGAGAGCGGCATTCCGATCATCCCGATCTTCACCAACGCCTATCATCCGCCGCAGCCCAGCGCCGCGCGCTGCTACGCGCTCGGCCAGGCGCTGCGGGATATCTTCAAGGATCGGCCCGAGCGCGTCGCGATCTACGGCTCCGGCGGGCTGTCGCACGATCCGCGCGGGCCGCGTGCCGGCGAGGTCGACGAGAAGCTCGACCGCTTCGTGCTCGACCGCATCGCCGCAGCCGACGGGGCGGCGCTGAAGCAGCTTTTCACCCCCGCGATCGCGAGCTTCGGCGCCGGCACCGGCGAGATCCGCAACTGGGTCGCGGTCGCCGGCGCGTATGAAGGCGTCAAAGCCACGGTGGTCGACTACATCCCGGCGCGCCACGCCGTGACCGGGCTCGGCTTCGCTTACTGGAAGAACTGATCCCGCCGGCCATGCGCATCATCGCGATCGAAGAGCATTTCTCCGACCCGGCCTATCGCCAGAAGACCGGCGCCAACGAGGCGCGCAGCTATTACATCGCCTCGCGCAGCGAGAAGCTCGGCCACGACATCGGCAAAGAGATCGACGATCTCGGCGAGAGCCGGTTGAAGCAGATGGACGCGAACGGCATCGACGTCCAGGTGCTGTCGTTCAATGCGCCGGTCGCGCACGGCTTCACGCCCGACGAAGCGATCGCGATGGCCAAGCGCCTCAACGACCGCGTCGGCGCCGCGATCAAGGCGCATCCCGACCGCTTCAGCGGCTTCGCGGCGCTGCCGATGAGCGCGCCCGAGGCCGCGGCGGACGAGCTCGAGCGCTGCGTCGCGGATCACCGCATGGTCGGCGCGATGATCCACGGCCACAGCGATGGCCGCTTCCTCGACGACAAGGGCTTCTGGCCGATCTTCGCGCGCGCCGAGCGGCTCGGCGTGCCGATCTTCCTCCATCCCGCTTTGCCCAATCCCGATGTGATGAAAGGCTATTTCCAGGGCTTCGAGGATGTGCTGGCGCGGCCCGGCTGGGGCTTTGCCGTCGACACCAGCATCCACTTCCTGCGCGTGCTCTTCGCCGGCGTGTTCGATGCGCACCCGAAATTGCAATTCATCATGGGCCATCTCGGCGAAGGCCTGCCCTTCGCCATGCACCGCCTCAACGAGCACACTCATCTCGTCGCGAAGAAACGCGGTCTCGCGAAGACGCCGCTCGACTACATCCGCGATCATCTCTATGTCGCGACCAGCGGCAACTGGTACGAGCCGGCCTTCGTCTGTACGCTCTTGGCGATGGGCGCCGACCGCATCCTCTGGGCGATCGATTGGCCGTACGAAGCCAATCACGCCGGCATGGCGTTCTGGAAAAAAATCAGCCTCAATGACGGCGATCGCGAAAAGATCGCGCATCGCAACGCGGAGAAATTGCTGCGGCTTTAGGTGAACGGGGAGGAGTCGAATGCCACGGACGATCACGAGACGCGCGGCGCTCGCGGCTGCGGGCGGCACGCTGGCTGCGCTGCACATGCGCCAAGCTTTCGCCGCCGATCTGCCGCTGCTGCATGTCAGCATGGTGCCGATCTTCGTGGTCGCGCCGCATGTCGTCGCCGATCGCATGGGATTTTTCGCCGCCGAGGGCATCGCCGTCACAACCCAGCCGGTGCAAAGCGGCAATGTCGGCATTCCCGGCCTGGTGAGCGGCAGCTTCGATATTCTCTATTCCAATTCGGTCGCCGTCCTGACCGCGCTCGAGCGCGGCATCGATCTGCGCATCATCGCCGAAGGCACGCGGATCGCGGAGAAGCCGCCCGTCGCCGCGGCGCTGCTGCAGCGCAAAGGCGGCGGCATGCATACCGGCAAGGATCTCGAAGGCAAGACGATCGGCGTCGCCACCAAATACGATATCCAATGGCTGATCGCGCAAGCCTGGGTGAAGCTCA
>Ga0335085_10009336_pt1 | contig 14817 bp, 14 predicted proteins | sample Lox_Sample_45_FD_206712 | JGI IMG/M metagenome (GOLD analysis project Ga0335085, IMG submission 206712) | Soil microbial communities from Loxahatchee National Wildlife Refuge, Florida, United States - Lox_Sample_4.5 | ecosystem: Environmental > Terrestrial > Soil > Wetlands | place: USA... | reverse complement strand
AGCTGGAGCAGGAGTTTTCGGTCCGCTATCCGCAGGCGAGACTGGAAGTGGAATATCTGCGGCCGGAGCGGGTTTATTCGGCGGTGCTGGCTGACGAAGCGGACATCGGCCTGATCAGCTATCCGGAGGCGACGCGGGAAATCAAAGTGATTCCCTGGCGGCGGGAGCAGATGGTGCTGGCGGCGTCCCCCTACCATCCGCTGGCCGGACGCGGTCCGATTGCGCCCGCCGAGCTGAACGGGATCGAGTTCATCGGCTTCGATGAGGAACTGCCGATTCAGCGCGAAGTGGATCGTTTTCTGCGCGAGCATGGCGTCGAAGTGAATGAGATCCTGCACTTCGACAACCTGCAAATGATTAAGGAAGCGGTCGCGCATCGCGTCGGCGTCAGTATTATGCCGGCGCGAATTATGCTGGAAGAACTGGCGCAAGGCCGGCTGGAGGCGATTCCGCTGGCGGCCGCGGAACTGTACCGGCCGCTGGGCATCATCCATCGTAAGAAAAAACGCTTCCAGCGCGTGGCGCAGGCGTTTATCGATCTGCTGTGCGAGAGGCCGGGCCCGGCACTCGGAATCGCCTGAGCCCGGATTTTCCCCGTTCCTACTTCTTCAAACTTTTGACGTAGGCGACGACGTTGTCCAGATCCGCCCCGTTGACGGACTTGATGGGTCTCATCTTGCCCTTGCCGTCGGTGATGACGGCCTTCAACTGCGCGTCGCTCATCGACTGCACCTGAGAGGATTTAAGGTCGGCGATTTCGACCTTCATCATCTTGGCGATCGCCGGGTTAGCGGTTCCGTCGGCGCCATGGCAGGACTTGCAGGCGCGGTTATAGACGGCCTCGCCCTCCTTGGCGCTCGCCGCGAAAGCGGCGGTTGAGCTGAGCGCCGCCAACGTCATCGTCACAATCATCATTCGCATTCTGATCGGTTCTCCTTATTTTTTCGGCTGATAACCCTCGAAGGAGTGGTTATGTTCCGCATAATATTTGCCCGCGTCGTTCAATTCCTTCGAGCTGGCCGCCACGTGGCAATAGGTACAAGCCTTTTTTTCTTTCTTGGTGTATTCCGGTTTCGCCGAACCCGTCGACACATTCAATAATAATCCGGCCGCGAGGACTCCTGCCGGAAGAGCGATCTTGATGAACCTTCGCATGAGACTTCTCCTTTTCTTCTTCAAACTCGTTACTGCTTTACGAACGCGACCACCATCAGCACCAGCATGACGATGCCGGCAGCGACCGCGGTTCCGCCGACGACGCGGCCGAAATTGTTCAGCCAGAGCGGTGGCCGCTCCGCGCGATATTTTTCCAGATCCCCCGACTCGACCAGCCGTTGATACTCCTCCGGATGCTTGTGCTTCAGCTCCTCCTCCGTCAATCGGCCGGTAAAGATGGTCAGATCCATCGGGAAATTTCCAGGCCGCAGGTGAGTATTGAAATAGTGGATGGTGAAGATAAAACCGACCGCCAGGATCGCCTCCTCGCCGTGAATCAGCAAGGCGACGTTCAGCCAGGAGCCGGGAATGAATTTCGCGAAAAAGGGCGCAAACCACATCGCATAACCGGAGAACCCGATAATGCCCATGCCCCAGAACACCGCCCAATAATCGACTTTGTCCCAGTAAGCATAGCGGTCGAACTTGGGCTGCGGCCCCAATCCGAAAAACCATTTCATGTTGCCGAAGAAATCCTGAAAATCCTTGAGTCTCGGCACCATGGAATTGGGTCCCCAGGCGAGGCCGTATTCCCGCCGCGCCACGATGCGGTAGGCGACGTTACCGACGTGGGTGAGAAACGCTACGGTCATGATGGCCGCACACAGTTTGTGAATCGAAATGATGGCGCCGAAGCCGCCCACGGCGTTGGACAAGGCCCGGGCCCAAGGGGCCGTGCTAAAGCGCAAGGGCAGTCCGGTGAATGCCAGGCCGAGAAAGGTAACGCCGATGATGGCGTGCAGGTAGCGCTGGCCCAGAGTGAATCGAACATAATACTGGGTCCCGGGACGCGGTCCCGATCCGGGCGGAACGGCGGCCTGATTTTCAATGGGAGCGTTGCTCATAAGGAACTCCTGCCGGCCTCCGCCGGACCTGAGGACGCGCGCCGCGCGCGAAGGAACCATAAAATCGTGTGAAGCACGAAGAATCCTAGCACACTGGCCAGCAGCAGATTCATGAAAATGGCCGCGGCATGCAGCAGCGGATACTTCTGGCCGTTGCGCGAATCGGCATGCGGGTCGTATTTGACGAAGCTCGCGTTGGCGTTGGCGTGGCACCGACCGCAGGTGCTCACCAGATGCGCCGGAGCGATCTTGGAGTTGGGATCCGAAGCCGGCAAGATGTCATGGAAGCCGTGGCAATCCCAGCAGCGGGCCGTCTCGCGATAACCCAGCGCGGAGACCTGCGCGTGGAAAGTGTCGCCGTAAGTTGAATATTCGTCCTTATGGCAGCCTCCGCAGGTGGCTGCGGTCTTGATCTGCGTGTTGACGTCGCGCATGTCGGAAATCTGGTGAGCGGTGTGGCAACTGGTGCAGACCGGCGCATCTTCGACGCCTGCCGCCAGCATCTGCCCGTGAATGCTTTCCATGTAGGCCGTTTTCGGACCGGCGTGGCAGGAGCCGCAGGTGGCCGGCACGTTGGCGTGGTTGGTGCGGCTTTGCGGGTTCTTGCTGCTGAGGATCTTGTGCGCTCCGTGGCAGCTCGAACAGCTCGCCGCCACCAGCAGACCATCCTTGGTCAGGGCGAAACCATGAATCGAGTCGATGTATTTGGAGTAAACTTCCGGCGCGTTGCCTTGTCTGCTGCCGTGGCATTCGCCGCAGGTGCGCGGAAGGTTTTGCGGATAAGTCAGCGACTTCGGATCGCTCGACGCCAGAATCTCATGTGCGTTCCCGTGACAGTTCAGACAGGGCAGCGGGCTGGCGTGGGCGTGGACGCTGGCTCCGACATCGGCGGCCGTACCGGCGTGGCACTGCGCGCAGTTCACCTGGGATTTTTGCGCCGGATGCGGATACACTTTGATGTCGGCGTGACAGGCCGTGCATCCCAGGCTTCCGTGGACGCTCGCTTGGAAGCCGGCGCCTTTTTCGCTATGACACGACAGGCAATCCAGGCCCGCCGCGGGGGCTGTTAGCGACAGCCCGGCAAATAGATACAGCGTGATGACCCATCGCATGGGCCCTCCTAACCCGCCGCTGCTTCGTAAAGCGCACGGCGGCTCTACTGAGACGCCCCCTTGTACCCGAGATCGCTCAGGACTTTGGGGTCCTTCTCCTCCATGGCAAGAACGTCATGGCACGTTCCGCAATCGTTCGGGATGGCGCGGCCGTCCGCGCTCACATGATTCCCGTCATGACAGCGGAAGCAACCCGGATAATCCATGTGGCCGAGGTTGTTCGGATAAGTTCCCCAGCTTACTTTCATATCCGGAAAGATATTTTGCAAATAGATCGCCTTCACCGCGTCGATCGCGTTCTTCACCTCCGCGGCGCGTTTTTCATCGGCCTGCGGATATTTCGATTGATAAAAATTCTGGATCGATGTCGCGATTTCGCTCACCGCCGCGTCCCGATTCGCGTAATCGCGCTTCAAGACCTCCACTGCTTCTTTCTTGATGAAGGGCAGCGACAGGCTGATCAGGCCGGTGCTCATGGCCTGATCCACCGCGCGCTCCGGAAGCTGAAAGGTGTGAGCCGGCCGGTTGTGACAATCCATGCAGTCCATCACCCGGCGTTCCCCGCGCGCCAGCCGCTCCGACGTCACTTTTGCGTCGCTCGAGTTGAAGACGGTCACTTTTCCGTCGGGAGCCGTGTAGGTCACCTGTGGAATGGTCTGGCGTTTGTCGTCGATTGCGGTATATACGATCTCCGTCTTCGGATCGAGATGTGCGCCGTGGATTCCGACTCCGCCGCGCCAGGTGTTCCCTCCCACTTTCATGAGCAGCACGGTGTACGATTCCGTGTTCTGCTCATCGGAGGCGAAGCTGCTGTGGACCGAAAAGACATCGCCCGAGAAGCGCTGTGGCCAGTGGCATTGCTCGCAGGTTTCCCGCGCGGGCCGCAGATTCTGGACCGGAGATGGGATGGGCCGCTCGTAATCGTCCAGGGCCACGGCAAAAACCTGCCGCACGCCGGAGATTTTGGCCTTGACGAACCAGGACGCGCCCGCTCCGATATGACAGTTGGCGCAGCCGACGCGCGAGTGCGGCGAATTCTGATAAGCGGTGTATTCCGGCGACATGACTCGGTGACAGGTCAGGCCGCAGAACTGGTCGCTATCCATATAGTTCACCGCGCTATAGCCCCACTGCGCCGCGATGATCACGTTGGCGACCGTGGTGGCCAGAACAAAGCCCGCCAGGCGCCGCAACTCGACGCTTTCAAAAGTCAGCGGCGGAAAATCCTGCATCGGCAGCCCGCGGCGACGCAGGCTGATGCGGCGGATGGCGATACCCACCGGAATCAGCACCAGGCCGATCAGGAACACGCCCGGCAAAATCATGAACGTCAGAATGCCCAGATAGGGCGTCGCGGCCGACCCGCGCAGCAGCGTCGGCAGCAGGAATAGCCACAGGCCTCCTCCCATCGTCGCCAGCACGACGCCGATCAGGCTCAGGGGATTGCTGGAGAGGTAAATCACCGGGCGCAGCCGGTCCAGAGCCCTGGTGAGCATGGAATTCGAGGCGGGCATGACTTACGGTTTCCTCTTTTCGCCGGAATTCAGGAAAGCCAGCAGATCCGACATCTGGTGTCCGTCAAAGCGGGGCCAGGCAAGGTTCTTTGCTTTCATCTGATCGAGCATCCGCGGCCCGTGATGCCACAGTGCCGAAATCATGTCCGCCGCATTGAAATTCCCTCCACCGAGCGCCGGCGCGCCGCTCGACGCATCGTTATGACAGGAGGCGCAGCGCTTGGCGCTAAACACCTTTTGCCCCGCCTGCGGGCTGCCCGACCCGGTGAAGAACTGCTGCGCCCACACGTAGCTGACGATCTCCCGCATCTGGTCGGAATCGAGCTGCGGCGGATTTTTCGCCATGCGAGGCTGATGGTTCCACATGTCCGCGGCGATGTCGGTCAGCGTCTGGCCTTTGAGCAGAGGAGGAAGCGCCAGCGCGCCCTTGTGGCATCCGGAACAGCCCTTCGACTCGAACAGGGCCTGGCCCTGGGTGCCGGCGGTGATCTCGATCTGGCCCGGCTCATTCCGGGTCGCCGGCAGGTTGCGCAGATACACCAGCAGGTCCGTCAGGTCCTGTGACGTAAGCTGCGGCCAGGCGATTTTCCGGCGCGCGAACTCCTCCTTCATAGTGGCCGCGTGATTCCACATGGCGCTGGCCAGCGCGATCGGATGCCCGATCGCTTGCCATTCATTGACCGGCCTGGCTTCCGGGATCTTGGCGGTGGCGAGACCGTGGCATTCCGAACAGTGCTTGGAAGCGAACAGGCTCTTGCCCCGTGCCGCATCGCCGGGCTTGTTGAAGAATCCCGCAGAGTAGAAGTAGGCCAGCAGATCCGCCGCCCCCTGCGGCGTCAGATCGCCGGGCCGGACGTTGCGTTCCTTCATCGCCGCCCACATGGTGGGCGCATGATTCCACAGCGTGGCCGCCAGCGACTCCGGCGTGAAGTTGCGATCGATTCTCTTGCCCAGGTCCGGCGCGAGGGTGCCGCCACGGCCATTCACACTGTGGCACTCGATGCAGGACAGCGACTGGAACAGAGCGGCGCCGCGCTGGGAATCCGCGGTGATGGTCGCCGCCCCCGCCGCCGTGCCGCAGATAAATAGGATGGCGCAGATTCGCTTCATCGGGTCAACCTCAACCCGGTTGTCACCAGGTTCGCTCGGAACCCTTCGTACAGGTAGAAAGGTTCGCCGTATCCGTAGTAGCGCCATTCGGCAAACCAGCTGGCATGTTTGCTGAAGGGCAGCCATAAGGTCGCGATGGGTTGATAATATCGCGTGGGCCGACTGCCGGAGGAAAGAAACATCGATCCCCCGGCGGTGATTTTTGGCACGATGACCTTGCCGTGCGAGAGCTTCACGTTGACCAGCGCCGTGGCGATGTGCGCGTTGTCGCGGTACAGCGAGGTCTGCTCGGTCAGGTCCTGCGGGGCCAGGTATCCGATGTCGCTTCGCAACGCCGAACGCGTATAGGAACCCTGAAAATCGATGGTGGCCTTCGGCGTCCAGAAGAAGGACAGCGATTCCTGCTGCCAGCGGTAATCGTAGTTCACCCCGGGCGTGGGATTTTCGTTGAGCAGCGCCGAAAAATCGCCGGCCAGGCTCAACGATTTGGCCAGTTGGTAGCGCGCCTGGGCCCGGATCTTCTGGTAGTTGTAGAGACTGGTGCGGAAATAGTCTCCGCCGCTGGAGGCCGCCTCCGCTTCCGCGCTCAGCAGCAGCTTCTGGCTGGGACGGAAGCTGAAACCGCCGAGTCCCACGTTGCGCCGCAGCTTGGCCTGATCCGAGCTCATCAGGCCCGCCGGCGGAAGGATCGCGTCGCTCGCGTCCCCCCACACGTAGCGATAGCCGCCACGCAGCATGAGTTTCGAGGTTGCGTCATAGAAGATGTCGACCTCTTCCTGGTTGTAGTTGTTCACCAGGGACGAGGCCAAGGCCGCTGTCATCTGCTCGGACAAGGTAGGACTTCCCAGAAACTGATTCGTCCCGGCCGATGTGGAATTATGCAGCCGGTCGGTCATCCAGGTCTCGACCAGGCGCACCCGCCGCATCGGCCGGATCTCGGCCCCGAAGCTGCCGGTGGTGTGCGGCATTTTGGCCGCCGCCGAAACCAGATAGGCCTGGCTCGTATAAAACAGCAACTGGCTTTGCAGCAGGAAGTTCCCGGCACCGTTCTGCTGGTAATGGACATTGGTGTCGGGCTGGCTGTAAAGAAATTGGCCGTTCACGTCCAGCCAGGAAGTGACGCTGGCGGTGAACAGCGCTTTCGTATACGTGCTGGTGCCGCGGATGCCATAGGCGGCGAAGAGGCTGCTTAGGTCGTTGATCTGGCCGAAGGTCGGCGTAAGCACGTTGCCGTAGTTGACCGATCCGCTGTTCTGATACAGGTTCTGGTCATCTTTGAACGTCGTGCCGCCCTCTTCCACGGTGGCGTGGAAGCGGCGCAGCTCGAAGCGAAGTCCGCCGCGATACAGATTGGTCAGGTCGCCAAGCGTGTTGGGCACCGGAAACTGATCCGCATCGGTGACAAACGTGGTGACGCCGGTCCCCGTCCCGGAATCGCGATCGTAAGCCAGATAAGGGATGATCCAACTGGTCGGCAGCAGATCGAGCGAGAAGCTCCCCATCCGGCGGCGCGTATCGAACGCCTGCTCATCGAGCACGATGCCCCGTGCCGCCAGCGGATCGGCAAAGGAAGGCAGAAAGTCGTAATAGGCGATGTCGCGATAGTCCGCGTTGAAATTGTACAGCTTCGATTTCTGGGCGTCCAGGTGAAAGGATTCGTAAGGCTCGTCGCCCCAGCTATAAGCCCGCACGCGGATCTGGTCGAAAAGGCGGTGCTTGGGATCGGTAATGGTGAAATCCGCGCCCAGCAGCTTCGGCCCCTCCCCCAGATTGACCAGGCTTCGATAAGCATCGAAGCTGCCGCCAACGCCGGACAGCCAGCGGTAGCCGACGTCTACCGATCCGGAAAACCAGTTTTCCGTGGACGGCGCCGGCGACGGCGCGGTCTCCGCCTGCGCCGCAGGCTTGGTTTGATCCGCAGGCTTGGTTTGTTCCGCAGGCTTGGCCTGTTCCGCGGGCTTGGCCTGTTCCGCGGGCTTGGCCTGTTCCGCGAGCTTGGCCTGATCCGCGGGTTTGGCTTGGTCCGTAGCCGGCGGTTGACTTTGATCGCCGCTGGAAGTTTGAGCGTCCAGCGGAATAAGAAAAACTAGGATGGCGATCAGGAATCTCATCGCAGTAAGTTCCTGTCTATGTAGCTGCCATGGATTTTCTGATGGCAGACTGTGCAGTTCTGAAATACCGGAGAGCGGAGATCGTGAAACGCGGGCGGTACCACGCCGATGGTGCCGGTCCGGTTCGCGGTCGGCAGGTTGGCATGGCATTCCAGACACACCAGACGGACTTCCTGCCGCGCCAGCATTCTCGGATTGGCCGACCCGTGCGGCTCATGGCACGCCTGGCAGCCTTCAAAACGCACCGGACCATGCTCGAACGTGAAGGGGCCGCGCTTGTCGCCATGGCACTTGAAACATCCCGGCTCATTCCCCGCGAAGGACTGGGTCATGGCTCGGAAGATGGTCCCATGCGGATTGTGACAGTCGACGCAGCTCATGGCGCCCTCCGGCACCTTATGATGATTGGGCATCTGGAATTGCGCCCAGACGTTAGTGTGGCAGCCGGCACACTGCGCATTAATCGCGGCAGTGGCGCGCACCACCAGATCCTTCCCTCCATTGGCATGGACCTTGTGACACGTCGTACACGGAACTCCGTTCCTGGCATGGCTGCTTTCAAGACGCCCCACCTGCGTGGGTTGGTTTAAATGGCAGGTGAGGCAGGTCTTGTCGGTGGCCGCTGCCGCCAGCTTTCCCGGATTTACGATCAGCGTCGCGTCCGCCGATTCCGCGTGCTTCTGTCCCGGACCGTGACAGGCTTCACACGATCGCCCTTCCCACCCGCGCCGTTTTTCCGTGCTGAGCAGGTGATGAGGAGTTTTCTGAAACGCATCGTAAATATCCTCATGGCACCCCTGGCAGGCATCGGATCCGACATAGCCCGGCGGAAGCTGCCCCGCCATAGGCAGGGCAGCCATCGTGAGGAGCGCGCCGAGCAGCGCCGCGTTAGTATTGCGCATGCACTTGATCCACCGAGAAGGCCCCATTGGTCCCATGGCAGACGTTGCATGCTTCACCGAGAGAGCTGGTATTGGAGAGCGCGTGGGACGCAGTCGCGATATCCATGTGGCAGCCGGTACAGGCGGACGTAAACGGCTGGACAGGATTGATCGGCCCCTGCGGATCGGTCACGGGATTGAGACCAGTCAGCGCGAGGTCGCTTTGTTCACTGCCGTTGACGTGACAGAGCGAGCAATTCGCGGTGTCGCTCGCTTCGCCGGTCGGACCCAGGGCCGGGAACAGCACGTCACTGAAATCGTTATGGCTGCCGCCGAAGCCGACCACGATGTAGGGTCGGTTGGCCGCCTGGTTGACGCCAGTGTGAATCCGGTGCACGAGCAAATTGAAGTTGATGCCCTGCGGCGGAGCCGCTTTATCGGCCGCGTTGGTGGCGCTGGCGCGCGTCGACGCGTCGGTGTTCGCCGGATTGTGGCACATCACGCAGTACTCGGTGTTGTTGCGCAGCGTCCCGTGGATGCTGAGCGCCACATGACACTGATTGCAGTTGCTCAGAGCCACCACCGCCCGCCGCGAAGCGACCGGGGATCCGTCCACGGAGAAATAGACCACTTTATTCGGCGCTCCGTACTGGATGCTTTGCTGCGATGTCGTTCCGGCCAGCACCGTTTCCGTTCGCCTCGCCTCCACGCCGATCGCGTAGGTGCCCGTGGCCGCCGACGGGACCGCATGCGTGAAGGTGTAGCTGCAATTGCCGTTGCTGTCGCAGGAGGCCTTTGTCGCGCTTTCGGTGACGTAACCCGGTGTGGTCACATCGCTTCCGAAGCTGGTGGTTCCGTAGTCGGTGGTCGGACCCGCCATGGTGAACGAGATGGAGCTCAGCGCCGAAAGCGCAACCGCGTTCCCCGCCGTATTCAACACGGTGAAATTGACGGTCGGCGCTTTACCGGCCAGGCCATTGGTGACCTTGCTGATGTTCACCGCCAGGCCGCTCAACAAGCTGGAGGCCGTCGGAGCGACGTGGGCTCCCAAAATGGAGGCGTCGAAGTCGATCTCTCCCTGCGGAATGTGACAAGTCGAGCAGAGATTATCGTCGAACTGCGGACCGCCGGCGTGATTCTGCCCGGTGGCGAAGTTCACGTCGTCATGGCAGGAGCCACAGGCGTCGCGGGTCGGATTGGTCATGAAAGCCTTGGCCTGGGCCGCGCCGGTGGTCTGGGAATGGCAGGTCTCACAACGCCGTGGATCGCCAGGGTCCGCCGGGAACACGACTTTCGAAAAATCGAAGGTTCCGAACTGGTTCTTGGCGGGGATATAGGGCGTGCCCGCTTTCACGCTGGGTAGGCTTGCTCCCATGTGCAGTTTGTGGAAGAAAACCTTCGCGTCCATGGTGGCTCCCGTATTCGGGTCCACCGTCTGCGGCGTGTGGCACAGGACGCACATATTCATTCCGCGCCGCGATCCGCCGTGCGCCGAGAGCTGATCGTGACAGGCGTTGCAGCTCGCCGTCTCAATGACGTCGCGGGTATGCGTGACTTTGGCGCCGTTGGGCACGAAATTATAGGTCGCGCTGGCGTAATTGGTCCCCAGGTTGTACGCAGTCAGGTTGCGCGAGCCGTAAATTCCGATGGTGTGGGTAGCGGTCGCGTCGAATCCCGAAGGCGCCTTGGTGTGGAAGGTGTATTGATACTGACCCGCCGCCATCGGCGCCGAAACGCCGCCCGAATCGGCGCCCGCCTGCTGCGTTGAGGCGATGACGGTGCCGGTCGCGGCGCGCGTTGTGTAGGCCGTATATTGCTCGCCGTTATTTGGCAAAACGGCAGCGATAAAACTCAAACTGATGGTCCCGGGCGTGGTCACGCCCGCGCTGTCCAGCGGCAGCCCGTTCGGGTCGCTCACGGTGTAAACCGCGGTGATCGTGCCATCACTGGCGATTTGCGCCGAATTGATCGTAATTGTCAGACCCGGTCTGACAAATTGGACTGTCGCGCTGTCCGCATAGAATGCTTTTTCATGCACGGAATAGGGTTTCCGTGGGGCGCTGGCAACGCTCAGCGCAACGATAAGAACGGCCAACGCCGTTCGGAGCATAACTCTAAAACGATGCATAAAATGCCTCTCCCCTGAATGGAACCCAAGGTCGCGATGGTTCGATTTCTAAACCTTCGTCGGCTTTTCTGCGTGCACGCGCGCAACCAGCAGAAAACGTTAAGAATCCGCCCGAAGTGTGCGATCTGTGCGCGATTTCACCCAACAAACCACCCAACTTCGGTGGAAAGGCGCACTGCCGTATCCCGCAGTGCTACGATTCAATTGATGCAAACTGAACAGATCATTGCTTTGTTAATCGCGGAACGCGATCGTCTGACGCGGGCAATTGACGCACTCGACCGCTCGAGCGCGCGCGGACCAGCCGCGCGTCCGAATTCCTCCTACGCGAACGGCGTGCCGAAGCGGAAACGGACACTGAGCGCGGCCGGGCGGAAAGCAATCGCAGACGCGGCGCGCAGACGCTGGGCGGCGGCTCGGGCCGCGAAAGCATCGGGTCGGACGAAGCAGTAGCTACGCCTGGCGGAGAGCGCGCACGGAATCGATACGACAGGCACCGGGCGCAGGAAGAAAGTTTGCCGGGAGAGCGGAAGCGCCCACAACGGCGGCGGCGATTATCCAGGACCGCAAATCCGGCAGGCTCGATTCCGCCAGCCGCTTCTGAAGCGGCCGCGCCGAGTGAGAAGAGTAAGATGTATCGTCAGCGAGCGGGTGAAAAAGAATAGCGGGCCAGCTCCGGACCGATGCGGTCCAGCGGCACGATTTCATCGACGGCGCCGAGCCGGATGGCCTCGCGGGGCATGCCGAAAACCACGCAGCTCGCCTCGTTCTGGGCCAGCGTGGGCGAGCCGGCGCGCTTCATGGCCAACAATCCCGCCGCGCCATCGGCGCCCATTCCGGTGAGGATCACTCCGGCGGCCGAGCCTCCGGCCTCGCGGGCGACCGATTCAAACAGCACATCGACGGAAGGACGCTGGTATTGCACCGGATCGCCGCCGCGCACCACGGCGCGAAAAGCGCTTGTAGAGCCGCGAATGGTCAGGTGAAAATTTCCCGGCGCGATCAGGGCGCGCCCGTCTTCGAGAGCATCGCCATCGGCTGCCTCCTTCACGCGGATCTGGCAGGTCTTGTCCAGCCGGCGCGCGAACTCCGCGGAAAAAATCGCCGGGATATGCTGCACCACCACGATCGGAGGCATTTCCGGCGGCAGCGCCATCAGAACGCAGCGGAGAGCTTCCACGCCGCCCGTCGATGCGCCGATGGCGATCAGCGAAACCGAGCGGTCGCGCGGGCGAACCACCGGAACCGGGGCTGTTTCGGCGGGTTTCTCGCGCCTGAGGGTCGCCATCGCCGCCGCGCGGATCTTGTTCGCGAGCTGATCGCGTAATTCGGTCACCAAGTAGGGTCCGCCGGGCTTGGCCACCACATCCACGGCGCCCGATTGCAGCGCCTCCAGCGCGGCGCGGCTGGAGGCCTGGCCCAGAGAGCTGATCACCACCACCGGCAGCGGATGATACTTCATCAGCTTCCTCAGGAACGTCAGCCCGTCCATGCGCGGCATTTCGATATCGAGCGTCAGCACGTCCGGCTTCAAGGCCAGAATCTTGTCGCGCGCGACGAACGGATCCGTCGCGGTGCCGGCGACTTCCAGATCCGGATGGGAGGCGACAATCTCGGAAAGCGCGCGCCGCACAATCGCCGAATCATCGACGATCAGAACCCGGATTTTTCGTCCTTCGGGCATGGTCTTCAATTCATGCGGATCGCCACCGCCAGCATCCCTTCGGAGGTTTCGAAGCATTGATGGACCGGCGCGGTGAAATCCGCCGCGGCGATTTCGGGTGGACTCAGACCGACCCGCGCATTGGGATGGAGCCGGCTGAGTATCGCGCCGCAGATAATGTTGGCGAGCTCGCAGGCGATCTGCTCGAGCTGGGATGCGGTCACTTCTTCGTTATCCTCGGCCAGGAAGCCGGCGCTGGCGGCGACGGCCAGTTCGCGCGAAAGCATCACCGTCAGCTCGCCCGACGGCTCTCCGTCGAAGCGCACCCGCGCCGCGATACCGTTCTGGCAATGGCGGCATTGGACCGGCAGAGCCTCGCAAAAGAACATCTGTTCGAGGACGTCGCGGAGCACGTCATGCATCGTCGGCAACAGCGATTCAGGAACGCTCATCCCCACCTCCCAGAGCCCGCTCCACCTCATCGCGCAGCGCTTCGGGAGAAAACGGCTTGGCGATATAGCCGCGCGCTCCCAGAGCCATCATCCGCGCCATCCGGTCGCGCGTGGCGTCAGTCGAGATCACCAGCGCCGGAATGGAGCGCAGCACGTCGCTGGCGTGCAGCGACTCCAAGAATTCTTCCCCGTTCATATTGGGCATGTTGATATCGGTCAGCACCAGGTCAACGCGGCCGCTTTGGACGTGACGCAATCCTTCGCACCCGTCGGAGGCCTCCACATACTCGGCGTCGCCGAAACCGGCCAACCGCATGACGCGCCGCACAAAGGTTCGCATTACCGGAGAATCGTCCACAATCAGAACGGTCACCCCAATCTCCTCTCCCGCTGGCCGGCCTGTCCCCCCGCTTCGCGGATTAACATGACGCCGCTGGCGGTTTCCAACCGGACCGTGCGGGAAACATCACCGCCGACGGCTTCGCCCGAGACCAGCAGCCCGGCCTTCCAAAGCAGTTTCCGCGCCGCCAGATGATTGCGCTTGCCGATTTGGAACAATTCATGCCCGCTGAGCGTCTGCGCGCCTCCGGCGATGCGCACGGTCAGGCGGTTCTTTTGGGCGCCGCGCTGGTACACCTCCTCGAGCAGGCGAGGAATCCCGGTATCGGCGAACATGAACGGATTCCGCTCCGCTTTTTCGCGGTCCAGCGCCGCCTCCGGCAGCATGTAGTGCAGCAGCCCGGCGACCGAGGTCACCGGATCGTGCACCGCCACGGCGATGCAGGACCCCAGCGCGTAGGTCATCAGGACCGAATCCCGGTCGTCGCTTACTTTGCAATCGGAGATGCCGACGACCATAGAATTCACGCCCGCCTCCGTCCCCGCTTGAGGTACACCGCCGGACGAACATAGGTCAAGGGATGATCGATTCCGTTCAGCGTTTCCGAATGGCCGACGAAGAAGTACCCGCCCGGCTCCAGGCATTCGGCCAGCCGCGAGACGATTCCCTGCTGCGTCGGCTTATCGAAATACATCATCACGTTGCGGCAGAAGATAAAAGGAAAGGAGCGGCGCGGCAGCGGCTCGATCAGGTTGATCCGTTCGAAATCCACGAACCCGGTTACCGCGGGCTTCAGTTTGAAATAGCCGCTGTGTTCGCCGGTGCCCTTCAGCAGATAGGCTCGGCGCCGAGACTCGGAGATTCCCTCAAGCCGCCCCGCCTCATAGATCGCCCGCCGGGCTTTGGCCAAAACACGGGTCGAAATGTCGCTCGCCAGGATGCCAACATCGGCAGCCCAGCGGCAGCGAACCCGTTCGGCGGCTTCGAGCAGCGTCATGGCGATCGAGTACGGCTCCTCGCCGGAGGAGCAGGCGGCGCTCCAGATCCGCAGCGAAGGCGATTCGCGGAACTCTTCCGTGGCGGCTGCCGCCAGGAAGCCGAAGTGCGCCGATTCGCGGAAGAAGGAGGTGTGATTGGTGGTCAGCGAATCGATAAGGGCGATCAGCGCCTCACCGGTCTTGTCGGAAATGACGTGGCGGTAGTAATCGTCGAATCCGCCGAATCCGCCTTCACGAATCTTCTTACCGAGGCGCGCGGCGACCAAGCCCTGTTTCCCGTCGGACAGGTTCAATCCGAACTGCTCATGCGCCAGGCGGCTGATTTTGCGGAAATCCTCAGCGCGCAAGGCAGGGGGCTCCGCGGGCGAGTTCATGCCGCCCTCCCGAACAAACCATCGGGATCGAGAATCAGCCCCACCCGGCCATCGCCCAGAATCGCGCCGCCCGC
>Ga0335085_10009335_pt1 | contig 14817 bp, 9 predicted proteins | sample Lox_Sample_45_FD_206712 | JGI IMG/M metagenome (GOLD analysis project Ga0335085, IMG submission 206712) | Soil microbial communities from Loxahatchee National Wildlife Refuge, Florida, United States - Lox_Sample_4.5 | ecosystem: Environmental > Terrestrial > Soil > Wetlands | place: USA: Florida... | reverse complement strand
GTTCGTCAAGTTCTTGAATCCGACGATTCCCCGAATGTGTTCGGGTCCGGGCTCGCATGGGCGTGCGATGCCGCCTGGTCCAACGGCGGGGGGCTTGGTGGTCTTTTCAGCGGAGGTTTCGCAGCGGTTAAAGACGCTTTTGCGACCGCGGGCTTCGATCCTACCGATCCAACCATTTTGCAGGAGACGCATGGTGGCGAAGGTTTTGCAAAGAATCTGAGCGGAAACGAGCTTCCCAATGCGCCGCATTTCACAACGTCGCTATCGGCGGATTACACGATCCCGGTGTCGGAAGATTGGGCGGCCACGCTGCACAGCGATTTCTACTGGCAATCGCAGAGCTTCGCGCGAATTTTCAATGACAGGCCTTACGACAAATTGCGCGGCTATTCGAACGTGAACCTGGCGCTGATCCTGACGAGCGCGGATGGCTGGCAGGCGATGGGCTACGTCAAGAACATCTTCGATACCACGGCCATCACGGGCGATTTCCTGTTCTCGGATGATACGGAGTTGACGACGAACGTCTTCACGACCGATCCGCGCCTGTTCGGCGTGCGCGTCACGAAGAACTGGTGAGGGGGAAACACCAATGAGCGAACTCATTCAAAAAAACGACAATCGCGCCACCATCCGCTGGAAGCTGCTGACGGGCGTGTCCGCACTGGCGTTGACGGCTTATGTTTCGTCCGGCGATGTGGCTATAGCCGAAGATACCGGCCAGCCGCCGATCTGGATCACGCTGGACGCCCAGTTCGCGCAAGCGAAGAACGATCTGGAAGTTTTCAATCCGGACTTCCTCAAATCATCGCCCTTCGCTGCGGAATCGCATCTCGGCCTCGAAAAAGCCCCGCCGAATATCTGGAACAAAGACGCGACGATCACGTTCCAGCCGGACGGCAGCGATTGGGTTCTCTCGGCTGCCATCCAGTACGGCAAAAACAGCCGGAAGGAAGAGCGCAACCAGATTATATCGCATGTGCCTTACAAATATTTTTACAATGCGTACCAGGATCCGTTTTCATACGGCAGCGAGAGCCACACCATTCTGGATTTCCAGGTGGGCAAGGATGTCGGGCTCGGCAGATTCGGCAGCGACGGACGCTCGGTCGTCAGCGTAGGGGTGCGCTTTGCGCAGTTCAATTCGGCAACCGATGTCGATATCAAATCGCAGCCAACGAATCATGACGCGTATCAAGGTAATTATTACCATTTCTATGCTGATTTCGCCGCGAAGCGGAAATTCTCCGGCATCGGGCCGTCGCTTTCGTGGGATGCGTCCGCGGACATCGCGGGCAATCCGTCGGCGGGCCGTATCACATTCGATTGGGGTGTGAACGGTTCGCTTCTGTTTGGGCGGCAACGCACGAGTACAAGTCATCGGACGAAAGAAAATAAAATCGTCTATAATACAAGTCATCCTCCAACTCCCCCGTACACCGGCGGTCACGCGCGCGTTCCCGTTTATAACCATCCTTATTCTTCCAGCCGCAGCAAGAGCGTGACCGTCCCCAATCTCGGCGGTTTTGCAGGCGTATCGATCCGCTATTCCGATGCCAAAATCAGCCTCGGCTATCGCGCCGATATGTTCTTCAATGCCATCGATGGCGGCATCGACGCGCGCAAGAGCGAGAACCGCGGCTTCATGGGCCCCTACGCTTCCATCAGCATCGGGCTTGGCGATTAGGGCGGGGCGCGCCACTTTATATAAGCAAGGCGGCGGGGCTTCCCCGCCGCTTTTTCTTTGTATGCTGCGGATTTTGCAACTGCTCCCGCATTGCTGCGCCGCCGCATAAATTATTTCGCCTTTGCCACACGTACCGCCGCGTGGCTCGCTTGTCTTACAGGCAGGGTCCCACGGTTCTGAACCCGCCAACGGGGAAACGGGCAGGGGATGGGCGAAAAAAAGTCGGAAACCACTCGTGAAGGCGCCGATCTGCGGCATGCCGATGCAGCCATGACTGCGTCCGGTGTGGAGGACTGGTTCGTTCGCGAAGTTTTGCCGCTTGAGGCGATGTTGATGCGTTATCTGCACCAGAACTGGCGCAACAAAAGCGATATCGAGGATTTCCGGCAGGAAATCTATGCGCAGGTGCTGGAAGCCGCCGAGCTGCGCATTCCGGAGCGCGCCAAGCCTTTTGTGCTCGCAACCGCGCGCAACCTTCTCATCAATCGCGTGCGCCGCGAACAGGTCGTCCATATCGATGCCGTTCCCGATCTCGATGCGCTGGGCGTGGTGCTCGACGAGCCGGGCGCCGAGCGCAGCGCGATCGCGCGCGATGTGTTGCGCCGGCTGCAGGCCGCACTCGACCGCTTGCCGCCGCGCTGCCGCGAAGCGGTGATCCTGCGCCGCATCGAAGGCGTGCCGCGTGCCGAAATCGCGCGGCGCATGGGTATCGCCGAGCGCACCGTCGCCGATCACATCGCGGCGGGCATGTGCGCGCTCGCCGATGTGCTTTACGGCGATGCGGTGGAAATGCGGGGTGACAAATGAGCGCCCCGGAATTTCTCGATGCAAAGCAATTGAACGCGCGCGCGGCCTATTGGCTCGAGCGCAACGATGGCGGCTGCGGCGAAGACGAGCAGGCCGAATTCGATGCGTGGCTTGCGGCATCGCCCGCCCACCGCGCGGCCTATTGGCGGCTGAAGTCCGCCTGGTCGCATGCGTCGCGGCTTGCCGCACTCGGGTCCGCCGCGCCCAATCGCCGCCTTCTTCCGCTCGGCGTGAAGATCGCGGCGGTTCTGGCTGTCGTGGCCGTCATGGGCGCTGCGGCGGCGGATTATCTGCTCGCGCCGCGCGACCGCGCCTATTTCACATCGGTCGGCGGGCGCGAGCGCATCGCCTTCGCCGATGGCTCGCAAATCGAGCTCAACACCGACACCGCCATCCGCACGCGCATGACGACGGCGGAGCGCACCGTCTGGCTCGACAAGGGCGAGGCGTTCTTTCAGATCAAGCACGATTCCGCGCATCCCTTCACGGTGATCGTGGGCGAGCATCGCATCACGGATCTGGGCACGGAGTTTCTCGTGCGCCGCGATCCGGGCAGGCTCGAGGTTGCGCTTCTCGAAGGCAAGGCCCGCTTCGGCGCGCTCGATGCGAAGAAGAAATCGCCTTCCGCGCTGCTTTTGCCCGGCGATGTGGCCACCGCCACCGCCGGCACGATGTTCGTTACCCGCGAACCCGCAAAGAAACTCGATGGCGAGCTCGGCTGGCGTCACGGTGTGATCGTTTTCAAATACACGCCGCTCGGCGACGCCGCCAGCGAGTTCAATCGCTACAACCGCCAGAAACTCGTCATCGCCGATCCGGATGCGGCTAGGCTCACCATCGTGGGCACGTTCCGCACCAACGATGTCGCGGCGTTCGCGGCGGCGGCCAAATCGCTTTTCAACCTGCGCGTCGAGAACGATGGAGACGAGATCGTTATCTCGCGCTGAACGGAAAATCCTGCGGCCTGTGCGCCGCGCTCAAGGGGGGACCATGAAGACGTCGCATTATCTGAAGTCGCTGCTGGCAGGGGGCGCAAGCGCGTTCGTGCTGGCGAGCGCGGCACACGCCGATCAGTTCAACATTCCGGCCGGCGATCTGGCGACGGCGCTAGACGTTTACACCCGCCAGACCGGCGTCGACCTGATCGTGGCGGGCGATGCGGTGCGCGGCGTGCGCACGCAAGGCGCGCATGGGGACCTCACGGCCGATGTCGCGCTTGCGCGCATTCTTTCGGGCACGGGCTTTGCGACACGCCAGCAATTCGGCGCGATTGCAGTGGTGCACGAAACCCCAGCCCCCGCCGCGCATCAGGCCCTGCGCATCGCCGATGCCGCGCCGGTGAAGGATGCCGCTGCGGCGAGCGTGGAAACGGTTGTCGTCACGTCGTCGAAGATCAAGGGCGATATTCAGACGGTTCCGATCGCAATTACGGCGCTGAGCCAGGAACAGCTCACCTCCCGCCAGATCGCGGGCGGTCCGGATCTTGTGAAAGAAGTGCCAAATCTCACTTTCTCAAAAACAAATTTCACCGGCTACAACATCCAAATCCGCGGTATCGGCACGCAAGCGATTTCAGTAACGACCGATCCGGCGGTGGCCGTGGCGCTGAATGACATTCCGTTTATCCGCAATCATTTCTTCGAGCAGGAGTTCTTCGACGTATCGCAGGTCGAAGTTGTGCGCGGGCCGCAGGGTACGCTCTATGGCCGCAATGCGACGGCGGGCGTAGTCAACGTAATTTCCGCCAAGCCGACCGACCAGTTCGAGGCCATGCTCTCCGCCGATTGGGGCAATTATTCCAACCGGCGTTACGAAGGCATGGTCAACATCCCGATCGTCGATGACCGCCTCGATCTGCGCGTGGCCGGCGAATGGACGAAGCACGACGGCTACACGTTCGATCAATCGATCGGCAAGAACGTCGATGGCCGCGATCTGTGGTCGGGCCGCGCGACACTCGGCTGGAAGCCGGTCGAAGGCCTGCAAATTTATGCCGTCTGGGAACATTTCCAGGAAGACGACGACCGCCTGCGCTCAAGCAAGCAGCTTTGCAAGAAGGATCCCGGCCTGACGAATGTCGACGGTCTCGATGTAACGACGCTCCCGGAGACGGATGGAAAGCCCGCAGGGTTCGATGCCACATTCGCGCAAGCCTGGCTAAGCCAAGGCTGTCTTCCCACCTCGCTTTACTCCAAGGACGCGTTTGAAACGCCCAATGGACAGGCGATCCCGTTCGTCGAGCTGGGCGAATTTGTTGCCGGCAACGAACCTGGAGACGATATCATTTTTTCGAACGGCGGGCTTTTGAATCCGATCGATCCCTACGCCAACCAGAACCAATCCCGAAACCTGCGGGATATCCAGTCGCTCATCAAACCGGCCTATCATGCCAAAAACGATACGCTGGAGTTGAACGCGGATTTCGCGATCACGCCTGCGCTTACGCTGACCTCGCAAACGGGCTACAACAAGGATTTCCTCTACTCGACTGAAGACTTCAACCGCTTCGATACGGTACCGGGTCTTTTCTCGGGAGAATTCGGAGACACCGGTTACGATCTTGCTCCCGGAGGAATCTATTGCGATCCGCAACTCGGCTGTTCCGGCAGCCTGGTGGCGGAAGATCTCTCGCAGGAACATGCTTGGCAATTTTCCCAGGAAGTCAGGCTGGCATCGAATTTCAGCGGCCCGTTCAATTTCAGCATCGGCGGCAATTACATGCATTATCAGACCGTCGAAGATTATTACGTCTTCTCCAATGTGATTACTGCCTCAGAGCAACTCTTCAACGGCGAAGGCGCCGGTGATTACACGACTTGCCACACAGTTTATGGAACTTCCTATCCGATTTCACCGGAGCCCGACCTATTTAATGATGCGTACGTCCCCGGCTTCAGCGGACCCACTGGCGTGTTGGATATCTTCGGTTGCGCCACGGGAATCGAATTTGGCAAATCTCCTGGCGCTTATATCGATCCCAATCCGCTCGGCCAGATAAACGGGCAAGGGCACAATTATTTCCGCAGCGAGAATCCTTACGATCTGAATTCCTATGCCGGTTTCGGCGAAGCCTATTATCAGGTGACACCCGATCTGAAGCTGACGGGCGGCCTGCGCTGGACCGACGATCAAAAAACATTCTACAATATCCCTAGTTGGACGTTCCTCCTAGGCGGCGGCTATCCCGTCGAAGGCATCGTCCGGCAGGAATGGAAGGAGTGGACCGGAAGGTTCGTTGCCGATTGGACGCCCAAGCTCGATTTCACGGATCAGACGCTCGTCTATGCCTCTTACGCGCGCGGCTATAAGGGCGGCGGCGCCAATCCGCCCCCGCCCGAAGCCGATATCACGAGCGCTCAAACCTCGGTTGCGCACCCGCCGGTCTTTGCCCCCGAATTCGTCAATGCCTATGAGCTGGGGACGAAGAATACGCTGCTCGATGGCGGCATGACGCTGAATGGCGACATCTTCTATTACGATTACAAGGGCTACCAGATTTCGCAGATCGTGGATCGCACTTCGATCAATCTCAATTTCAACGCAACGGTCAAAGGCGCCGAACTGGAAGCGGCGTGGGAGCCTCTACCTGGCTTGAAATTCAATTTCACGGGCGGTTACGAAGATACGCGCGTCAACAACGGCCAATCCGCGATCGATTTGATGGATCGCACCGCCGGGCAGCCCGGCTGGGTCGTGGTCAAACCGTTCCCCACCGACACGTCGAACTGCATCCTGCCGGCCTATGTGGTGAAAGCCGTCCTTGAGACTTATGACGGTCCAAGTGCTCTTGGAAACGGTCTCGATGGGGCTTGCGATACGGCCTATATTCCAGGGGGGTTCAACCGGATATTTGGTGAAGAAGGACGAGTTCAAGCCATCTTTGCTGCCGCTGGTTTTGATCCCGCGACCGATGCACCCAACAACGGCGAAGGATTCTCGAAGAATCTAGGCGGCAACGAATTGTCGAACGCACCGCACTTCACTACGTCACTGGGCGCGGATTACACGATACCGGTGTCGGAAGATTGGGCCGCGACGCTGCATAGCGACTTCTACTGGCAGTCGCAGAGCTTCGCCCGAATCTTCAATGATCGTCCTTACGACAAGCTGCGCGGCTATTCCAACGTCAATCTGGCGCTGATTTTGACGAGCGCGGATGGCTGGCAAGTTATGGGCTATCTGAAGAATGTGTTCAATACGACCGCCATCACCGGCGCATTCCTGAATTCCGACGATACCGCGCTGACGACAAACGTGTTCATCACTGATCCACGCCTGTTCGGCGTGCGCGTCACGAAGAACTGGTGAGGGGGAAAACACCGATGAGCGAACTGATTAACAAAAGCGACAACCGGGCCACTATCCGCTGGAAATTGCTCACAAGCGCCTCGGCGCTGGCACTCGCGGCCTACGTTTCGTCCGCGAACGCGGCGAATGCGGAAGACGCATCGCGCCCGCCGATCTGGATCGAATCGGACGGCGCGTTTTCGCAGCAGGAAACCGGCCAGGAAGCGTTCCTTCCGCCATTCCTGTTTTCCTCGCCATTTGGCGTGCCATCGCAAAGCGCGCTCCGGAGCGCTCCGCCAACGATCTGGGACAAAGGCGCAAAGATCACGTTCCAGCCCGACGAAAGCGATTGGGTGTTTTCGGCGAGTATCCGTTTCGGCAGAAACAGCCGAAGCGAAACCCGTAACCATTTGACAACGCAGCCTACTCGCACTCTTACCGCCTATAACTATGTGAACTATGACGCGTATCAAAACGTCGCCGCCAGAAACAGCGAGAGCCACACCATTCTGGATTTCCAGGCCGGCAAGGACGTCGGGCTTGGAAAGCTCGGAAACTCCGTCTTGAGCCTTGGGGTCCGATTTGCGCAATTCAATTCTCAAAGCGATACCAAGATTCGCTCTCAGCCGACAAATACTGAGTACAACTACAATAGATTTTATGCTTCGTTCGCAGCGAAGCGGAAGTTCTCCGGCATCGGGCCATCGCTCTCATGGGAGGCCTCCACGAATCTGGCCGGCAATCCGTCGGCCGGAAGCATCACCTTCGATTGGGGCGCAAACGGCGCCATACTATTCGGCCGCCAGCGCACGAAAGTGCATCATCAGACAACGAAGGTTTTCCAATCGAGCGCCGCAAGATATGGTGGACCTCGAACGGTGGTCTATCAGAGTCCGGCGACGCCCACGCATACGCGCTCGCGCAAAGTGACTGTGCCGAATCTCGGTGGTTTTGCCGGTCTTTCATACCGCTATGCGGACGCAAAAATCAGCCTTGGCTACCGCGCCGATTTCTTCTTCAACGCCATCGATGGCGGCATCGATACGGCGAAGAAAGAAGATCGCGCTTTCTACGGTCCCTACGCCAGCATCAGCATCGGGCTCGGGGACTAGGTCACTCTATATATATATAGCGAGGTTGAGCCATCCTCACATTTGGCCACCTCGCAAAACTCAGGGCGGCGGAGCGATCCGCCGCCCGAGTTGTTTTGGTGGCGCGCCAGGCGCGGCATATAACGCGCTATTTCGCGATTGCGAAATCGGCGGATTTCCGCTTCCAACCCGCCATCCTGCACCGCAACAGAAAATTTTTTGACGGCCCGATGCCAACTTCGAGGGCGCTCGTTCGGTTAAGCTATTGAGGTTGGAAAAACGCAACCCTCGAAATGGCAATCGGGCGGGGGATGGCTGAGTCCACGGATACCGATTTTGGCAAGACGGGAAACTCCCGTTTGGGGGCGGGCGTGAGCTCGCCCGAACTGAGCGCGTGGTTCATTCGTGAGGTTTTTCCTTTGGAACCGATATTGATGCAATTCCTGCAACGCTACTGGCGCAACGAAAGCGAGCTCGCCGATCTGAAGCAGGACGTGTATTTGCGCATATATGAAGCGGCGAAAACCAAGCGCCCCAATCCCGTCAAGCCGTTTCTGTTCACGGTCGCGCGCGGGATCATCATCGACAAGATACGGCGCGACCAGATCGTTCCGATCGAGGCGGTCGCGGATCTGGAAACGCTGAACGTCGCGTCCGATATTCCCGGACCCGATCGCACGGCGATGTCGCGCGATGAATTGCGCCGCCTGCAATCGGCAATAGACCGGCTTCCGCCGCGCCACCGCGAGGCCGTGATCCTTGCGCAAGTCGAAGGATTGAGCGGCCAGGACATTGCCGCACGCATGGGCATCACGAAATCGACGGTCTCGCATTATCTCAAGAACGGCATTCGCATGCTTGCGGGCGCGCTTTACGCGGATCCAACCGATTTGCGGAGGGCGCCGTGAGCGAAACCTTCGACAATCGGCCCGAAGCGCGCGGCGCGCTCGGCATCGAGGCGCGCGCGGCGGAGTGGTTCGAGCGCAAGCATTTCTGGACATGGACCGGCGCCGATCAGGCGGAGTTCGATGCCTGGCTCGCGCAATCGCCCGCGCATGAAATTGCCTATTGGCGTTTGCAGGGCGCGTGGGGCCGGTCGGCGCGGCTTTCGGCGTTGCAACTCAAGCGGCATTCGCGCTGGCGCGGCGCATTGGTGGTTCCGATCGCTGCGGCGATGGTTCTGGTTGCGGCGCTAACGACGGGTTATTGGATGTATTCCGCGCGCGCGCAGACGGCGGCGTTCGCCACGAAGCTCGGCGGCCACGAAACCGTGACGCTTTCCGACGGCACGCGCGTCGAGCTGAACACCGACACGGCAATCCGCGTCGCCTATACTGCGAACGCGCGCGAATTCTGGCTGGATAAGGGCGAAGCTTATTTCCAGGTCAAGCATGATGCCGCGCATCCTTTGACGGTTTATGCCGGCGACCGGCGGATCACCGATATCGGCACAAAATTCGATGTGCAACGCCAGGCGGGCCGCATCGAAGTCGCCGTATTGGAAGGCCGCGTGGGCTTCGACGCCACTGCTGCGCCGAAGGCCGCGAGCCCGCTTTTGCTGACCAAGGGCGATGCGATCATTGCCACGGCCACCGACATGTCGGTCGTGCACAAGACCGGCCGCGAGCTGATGGATGAATTGAGCTGGCGCCGCGGCGTGCTCGTGTTCGACGCAACGCCGCTGGCCGAGGCCGCGCGCGAGATCAACCGCTACAACGCGCGGAAAATCGTGATCGCCGATCCGAAACTAGCCGAAATCGCCATCAGCGGCACGGTCTCGCTCAACGATCCGCAGCAATTCGTCCGCATGACGCAATACCTGCTTGGGCTTCACGGCGAAGAAGCCAATGGTGAAATCGTGATTTCGCGCTGAGCGCGATGATTCAACGCTTGGGGGGAACATGAAAATGTTACGAGGTTTGAAATCGAGCGCCGCAACCGCGCTGTGGCTGGGCGCGATGACGGCAGGCGCATACGCAGCGCAATTCGACGTGCCGGGCGGCGATCTGGCAAAGGCGCTGAATGCCTATTCCGCGCAATCGGGCGTGCGGCTTGTCGTGCTCACCGATCAGGTGCGCGGCGTCACCACGCGCGGCGTCAAAGGCGATCTCTCCGCCGATGCGGCGCTGTCGCGCATCCTGACGGGAACGGGCTTCGTCTCCGCGCAGGATTCCTCCGGCGGCGTGATGATCGTGCCGCAGAAAAAACATGCCGAAGATGCTGCGCCGGTAATGCGGGTTGCCGGCGTCGCCGCGCCGGCGCACGCGGCGGCGGGTGTGGAAACCGTCGTCGTTACGTCATCGAAGATCAAGGGCGATATTCAGACGGTTCCGATTGCGATCACGGCGCTGTCGCAAGAACAGCTCACAAGCCGCCAGATCGCGGGCGGGCCGGATTTGGTGAAGGAAGTACCGAACCTCACGTTCTCCAAAACGAATTTCAGCGGCTATACCATCCAGATTCGCGGCATCGGCACACAAGCCATTTCGGTGACAACCGATCCGGCAGTCGCCGTCGCGCTGAACGACATTCCCTTCATCCGCAATCACTTCTTTGAACAGGAATTCTTCGACGTAAACCAGGTCGAAGTCCTCCGCGGCCCGCAAGGAACACTCTATGGCCGCAACGCGACGGCGGGCGTGGTGAACGTCATATCCGCCAAACCTACTGACCAGTTCGAGGCAATGTTGTCTGCCGATTTCGGAAATTACACCAACCGCCGCTACGAAGGCATGGTCAACATCCCCATTGTGGATGATCGACTCGATCTCCGCGTGGCGGGCGAATGGACCAAGCGCGATGGTTACAGCGTCAACGCGCTCACGGGCAAGAATATCGATGGCCGCGATCTGTGGTCGAGCCGTGTAACGATCGGCTGGAAGCCGTTTGCGAAGGTGCAAACCTATCTGGTCTGGGAACATTTCCAGGAAGATGACGATCGCATGCGCAGTGCCAAACAGCTTTGCAAGCGCGATCCGGGGCCGAGCCAGATACAAGGTGTCGCGATACCCACGGGTGGCAACGGAGACAATGGCCTTATCAACGCGTTAAGCCAGGGCTGCTTGCCAGCATCGCCTTATTCGCCGGAATCCTATGAGACGCCCAACGGAAAGTCGCTGTCGTTTGTGCAGGGTCTCGCCTTCATAGGTCTGCTTGGAAACGTCGACCCCTACGCAAGCGCAACGCAATCACAAAATCTTCGTGTGATCGAGTCTGCGATTGAGCCGTCTTACAAGGCGAAGAACGACATTCTGGAGTTCAACGCCGATTACGCAGTAACTCCCTCTCTCACATTTGTATCTCAGACCGGGTTCAATCACGATTTTCTGTATTCCACGGAAGATTATAACCGCTTCAACACTGCTCCAGGCGTTTTCAACCCGAACGTTCCTGCAGTCCCATATCCTCCACAGAAGGGATTTCCCACAACCTTCCCAAGTCATGGGCAGGTGGACGCCAATGGTGTGTTCTGCGATCCACAAGTGGGGTGCAGCAACCGGCTCGTGGGTGAAGACCTCGTTTCGACCAATGCGTGGCAACTAAGCCAGGAATTTCGGCTAGCTTCCAATTTCAAAGGTCCGTTGAACTTTAGCGTGGGCGGAAACTACCTGCACTATGAAGTTGATGAGAGCTACTACGTTTTCATCAACGCGCTCACACTGCTTCAAAGTATCGTACAATCGACGCCGCTTCCGGCATGGAATCCCGGTGTCAGCGATAATCATGAGTGTCTTGGGGGCTATTACACTCCGGATCCAAATGCGGGCAATTTTGGGCCCTTTCAGTGCGGTTATATTGACCCCAACCCGATCTCCAGTCTCAACGGAAATGGCCACAACTATTTCCGTAGCCACAATCCCTATGTGCTGAACTCTTATGCCGGCTTCGGCGAAGCCTATTACAACCTCTCGCCCGACTTAAAATTCGTCGGTGGTGTGCGTTGGACGGACGATCAGAAGCATTTCCCCATGATACCCAGCATGCTGCTCGTTAGTGGATGGGGATATGAAGTCGAAGACGTCGTCGATCAGGAATGGAGCGAAGTGACAGGGCGAGCAACCGTCAACTGGACTCCAAAACTGAACATTACCGATCAGACGCTCCTCTACGGATCGTTCGCTCACGGCTACAAGGCCGGAGGCGCCAATCCGCCAGGTGCGACGCTGTTGAAAAACGGCGGGACGGACTACGGAGCCTATCAGCCGATTCATCCGCTGACCTTCGCTCCGGAATTCATCAATGCTTACGAACTTGGTACCAAAAACACGATGCTCGATGGAGCACTAACGTTGAACGGCGACCTGTTCTATTACGACTACAAGGGCTATCAAATTTCGCAGATTATCGATCGCACTTCGGTCAACATCAACATCAACGCGAAAGTACGCGGCGCCGAGCTTGAGGCCGCCTATGAGCCTCTTCCCGGTCTGCGCTTCAACTTCGCCGGTGGCTGGGAACACACCCGCATAGATAACGGCCAAGGTGCCATCGATCTGATGGACCGCACCGCCGGAAGAACCGATTGGGTTATCCTCAAACCCACGATTACGCGCGCATCGAACTGCATTGTTCCTGCGTATGTGGTATCCGAAGCTGTTGCGGCTGGCGATCAATATGCCATATTTCATGGCGTGTTTGGGGGAACAACTGTAGGTAACATTATCTCAGCTTGTCAGACCGCTTATGACGGCGGTTTCGATCCGCTTACGAACACGCTCTATCAATATATGCCCACCACCGTGAGCAATGGCTCTGGACAGTACGCTATATCCTTCCCGAGCAACCTTCCGCCCGGTTATGTTGGGTTCGATCCTCTCGCCGGTACGCCGAACGATCCCTATACCGGCCAGAATGTCTCCGGCGGGCACGATTACGGCCCGGCACCGAACAATGGCGAAGGTTTCGACAAGCCGCTCGGCGGCAACGACCTTCCGAACGCGCCCCATTTCACCACGTCCTTCTCGGCCGATTACACGATGCCGGTGTCCGAGAATTGGGCCGTGACAGTGCATGGCGATTTCTATTGGCAGTCCCAAAGCTGGGCGCGCATCTTCAACGACAATCCCTATGACAAATTGCGCGGCTATTCGAATGTCAATCTCGCGTTGACCCTGACTAGTGCGAGCGGCCTGCAGATGATGCTTTATGACAAGAACGTATTCAATACTACCGATATCACCGGCACATTCTTGAACAGCGATGATAGCGGTCTAACTACAAATGTGTTCCTGACCGATCCGAGATTGATCGGTATCCGGATCACGAAGAATTGGTGAGGGGGATAAAATGAGCGAATTAATCGCAACAAAATCGCCTGGTTCGGCCTTCCGTCTGCAAATGCTTGCAACGGTCTCTGCGCTGGCATTTTTCACCGCTGTTGGTGATGCCGACGCGCGGGATGAAGAAATTCGCCCCACCCTTTGGATCGAACTGGGAAGCCAGTTGGAACGCCAATCGGCTGAGCAAAATATCTACGTTCCCACTTTTCTGGACGCTTTCTCCCATCTGAATTTTTCGTCCCCGTTATCCGTGCAACGCTCGCCGCGTTATTCGATGGGTGGGGAAGGAAAGCTGATAATCGAACCGAAGGGGACAAATTGGGTTTTCTCTGCTGGAGTGCGCTATGGACGCTCGAAGCGAGAGGCATCCAAAAACCAAAAGATACCCACCCCGATAACGTTTCAATTGAAATCCAAAGCGGCTGGAGCTCTATACACAGATCGCCAGAAAGTTCTCTATCATCTGGACACCTCGTTCGGCGCACAGGAAAGCCATGCAATCGCAGATTTTACGGCGGGAAAAGACGTTGGAATCGGCATTTTCTCTTCCTCGAACATAGCATTAGGTATTCGGTTTGCTCAGTTTACCGAGAAACAGTCGGTCAACCTGAACGGAGTTCCCGACTTTCATCACTATCAAACCAAGCATTATGCCAAATATGGAAATGCCAAATCGCACCACCGTTATTATGGTACGTTCGCAGCAAAGCGTGAATTTCAGGGACTTGGCCCATCTCTCTCATGGCAAGCATCGCGCGCGCTTGTAAAAGATGAAGATCATGCGATCTCGATGGATTGGGGTCTGAACGTCGGGGTGCTATTTGGACACCAGAAAATTGAGGGTGCGGTCGATGAAACCGCGCTTCATTACAAGACGTTTGCTCGCATTATCCCGCAATTGATTTATTCGGGTGTCAACAGCACCGTGCAACATCACAATGTTGTTGATCGTGCGCATAATGTTGTTGTGCCGAATGTGGGAGGCCTCGCCGGGATTTCGTTCAAATATTCCAACGCCAAAGTCAGCCTCGGCTATCGCGCCGACTTCTTCTTCAACGCCATCGACGGCGGCATCGATACGCGAAAATCCGAAAACCGCGCTTTCTACGGCCCCTATGCCTCCATCAGCATCGGATTGGGGGATTAGGCACGCATATTGTTAAGCGAGCCAGCCGCCCCCAGTTTACCAGGGCGTAGCCGAAGACGACTTGTACGCCATAGCCCAACGGGCGAAGGCGGAAGCCTGGCTCGCTCGTAAGACTTGAGGGCGGTGGGAAACCGCCGCCCGAATTTTTGCGCGAGCCTTTCGAAAATTGACCTGATAAACGTCGTTCGCGCACCATCCGGATCGAACGCCTCGGCTTGCGCAGCCTGTGCGAATTGCGCCGATCCAACACGGCCAAAAAGCGCGCTCTCAAATGGCGCGGACCGCAATCGCCGCGCTGCGGAATTTTCGTAACCTATTGATTTTCAATGAAAAATTCTGAGCTGGTTGGGGGACTAGGATTCGAACCTAGACAGGCAGAGTCAGAGTCTGCAGTCCTACCGTTAGACGATCCCCCAAAACTTTCGTTTTGGATCAAATACTTAGACCAGAATGTCAGACTCGTGTCAAACCTTTTTGTCCAACTTCTGTTCCCGGTACGCCTGGATTTTGGCGGTCGCG